>Ga0070741_10000308_pt1 | contig 185006 bp, 159 predicted proteins | sample Coa_R1_4_FD_66440 | JGI IMG/M metagenome (GOLD analysis project Ga0070741, IMG submission 66440) | Surface soil microbial communities from Centralia Pennsylvania, which are recovering from an underground coalmine fire - Coalmine... | ecosystem: Environmental > Terrestrial > Soil >... | reverse complement strand
ACCGCCGAACAAGTGGTAAACCAGTTCGACGAGCGCGAGCTTGCCGATCTGATTTACGAATTCGGTGAGGAAAGGAGGTCGCGGAGAATCGCCAGAGCCATTGTCCGGTCGCGGCCGATATTGACGACTGCGCAACTCGCAGCCGTGATTTCGACCGCGGCCCGGCCAATGAATCAGGCTGAACGAAGAATTCATCCCGCGACGCGAACCTTTCAAGCTCTCCGAATATTCGTAAACCGCGAATTGGACGACCTGCGGCAGTTGCTCGAACAAGCGCCGCAGTTGCTGAAACCGGGTGGAAGGCTGGTGATGATCAGCTTCCACTCGCTTGAAGATCGCATCGTGAAAGATGCGATGCGAGAAGGCGCAAGGCTGGGCCAATACAGCTTACTGACGAAAAAGCCAGTGACGGCCAGTGAAGATGAGATCGCTTCGAACCCGCGTTCCCGCAGCGCGAAATTGCGGGCCGCGGAAAAAATTTAGAGGTACGCAGAGAACGACCACAGAGAGGTTTCGAGGTTCAGCTTGCGAAGTTTATAAAAAGAGTGCCGCAACGCACCGAGCAGTTGTTCTGAGGGTAGGAATTCAGCCGCAACGAGGAAACTAAATGTACACAGGAAATCTAATTGACGATCTGATCGCGACGGTTGAGCGGGCGGAAAGCAGTCTTCGCGTCGAAGCACAGGAACAGCCTAATTCCGAAAAATGGTTTGCCATTGCGTCCGCCGGGCTCCTCGCGCTCGAAGCCGCACCCCAACTTGCCGGAGTCGCATAGTCATGGCCGCTGCCGCTATCCAAGCTGTTGTTCACCCGAATGCTGCTCCGCGTCGCCGTCCGTGCTGGAGTGGCACACCAGAAATCTATTTCACCAAGTCGATCGACAACTCGCGACTTGTCAAGGTCGAAGATCCGCGCCGTTCGCGTGAAATGCGGCACTTCGGAATCGCCCTGGCTTGCTTGTTTCTTTTCGTCATGGCCTATGCCTTTCAGCATTTCAAGGCCATCGAATACGGGTACAAAATTGAAGCGTTGAAGTCGCAGCGGGACAGCCTCGTGGAGATGAATCGCGCGTTGCAGCTCGATGAAGCCTCGTTGCGCGATCCCGAACGCATCGATCGTATGGCACGAGAGTTGGGACTGCAGTCGCCACAGGCGGGCCAAGTCGTGCAGATGAACACGGCGCTGCCCGAAGGCACGAGCCCTGAAGTTGCAAGCTTGATGCCGGTTTCGGTGATTTCAACGCGATAACACGATTTGCGGGATGATTCGAAACACTCGTCCTGCTGCGCTCGAAATGACAATTTCAAATTGTGTATTTTGAGCAAGGCGGCTAACCGGCCGCCATATTTGTCTGAGGAAATTTCGTGGCCTCGAGCACTGCCCGCAACAGCACTAATCTTCGGCTCTATGTCCTCGCTGGCATCTTCGTGCTCTGGTGCGGTGCCATTTGTTTTCGACTTGTCTATTTGCAAATCTTCTCCTACGGCAAATTCGAGCAGCGCGCTCAACATCAGCAACAGCGAACAGAGGAAGTTTCGGCTCCGCGCGGAATTATCTTTGACCGCAATGGACAAGAGCTGGCGATGTCCATCAACGTGGACTCCGTGTTCGCCGTCCCCAGCGAGATGCCGAAACCAGCGAGCACCATTTCGCTGATCGCTCGAATTACCAAGCAAGATCCACGCGAGTTGCTCGCAAAATGCGAAGCATCGAAAACCTTTTGCTGGCTGGCGCGCAAGCCCGATCCTGAAATTTCCGCACGCATTCGTTCATTGAACCTGCGTGGAATCTATTTCCAAAAAGAAGCCAAGCGTTATTACCCGAAAGGCGATCTCGCTGCGCAGGTGCTCGGCTACGTAGGTATGGACGACACCGGCCTGAGTGGAATCGAGCGCGAATTCGAAGACAAGCTTCACGGCCGGCCCGGGCAGATGCTTATTTCTGTCGACGCGCGTAAGAAGTGGTTTGGCAGCGTCGAGAAGCAGCCAGAGCCGGGAGAAAACGTTGTTCTGACTATCGATGACAAAATTCAGTACATCGCCGAACGAGAACTCGAAACAGCAATGGAGCAAACGCGTGCCGTCTCCGGCACCGTGATCGTAGAGAATCCGCACACCGGCGAAATTTTGGCCCTGGCCAATCGTCCGACATTCAATCCCAATCTCTCAAAAGAAATCACGCCAGAACGATTAAAGAACCACGCGGTCAGCGATGTGTACGAACCGGGATCTACGTTCAAACTGGTGACCATTGCTGCTGCAGTGGATCAAGGCCTCGCCAAGCCGGATGAACTCATTGATTGCCAGAGGGGGTCGATTGTTCTTTTCGGGCACCGCATCCATGATTGGAAACCCTGGGGTGTAATGCCCGTCTCCGACGTGCTTGCATGGTCGAGCGATGTGGGCGCGATCAAGGTTGCCCTCCGAATGGGCGACGATCGCATGTACAAATACATCCGCGACTTTGGATTTGGGCAGCAGACCGGGATCGAGCTTCCCGGCGAGACGCGCGGAATGACGAAGCCGCTCAGCCGATGGTCGAAGATTTCGATTGGCGCAATCGCCATGGGGCAGGAGATCGGAATTTCCGCTGTACAGCTTTCGCAAATGGTTTCAAGTATTGCCAACGATGGCGAACTGCTCGCGCCGCGCATTGTGGCGGGCGAGGTTCGACCTCAGGACGCGCCGCAAAAAGTTGCTTTTCACCCAATCGAAGAGCGTCGCGTACTTTCGACCACGACCGCAGCTCTGATGCGACAAATGATGCAGGGCGTGGTGGTTCACGGAACCGGCCGCAAGGCAATTCTCGATGGCTACAGCGCGGGAGGGAAAACAGGGACTGCGCAGAAATTTGAAACCGCCACTCACTCCTACTCTCATACCAAGTTCGTCGCGTCGTTTGCAGGGTTTGCTCCACTCAACAATCCAGAGATTACCGTGGTTGTAATCATCGATACGCCATGGGCGCCCACGATTATGCAGCGAGAAGGAGGTTGGGTAGCGGCGCCCGTTTTCCATCGAATTGCACAGCAGGTGCTTGAGTATCTCCATACGCCACATGATCTGGAAATTCCCGCAAATCGCCAGATATTGTTTGCGCAGAAAAATGCAAATGAAAAGGACTTGGAAGAAGGATCACCAGACCATCCTGGGGAAGAGCTTGATGCTGACGCGGTATCATCGAACATCCTGTCTTCACAGGATGATGGCGCCACCAGCGTCTCGGCTGTAGGGTCGAGCGCGTACCTGCATCTTCCCACAACGAGTCAGAAGATCTTGCCAGCAGCGATGCGCGAGCGGTCTGGGGTGCCGGCTGTGAAAGAACTGAGTATACCGAACCAGTCGGACGCTCAGACGCCGCCGTCGCCACGCGACAATGGCACCGTCGTGCTTGACGTTGAACAAGGTGGCATCGTCGTGCCGTCGTTCCTCGGAAAATCGGAGCGATCGGCAATTGAGCTTGCAGAATCAACCGGTCTTGACCTCGACATTGTTGGAAGCGGACTGGCGCAAGATCAATCGCCAGCAGCGGGCTCGCACGTTCCATCTGGCACGAGGATTACAGTGCGCTTCGGTCGCTGATACCCCACGTTGCCGACCTGTTGGGCCCGTGTAACCTTCGCACTAAACGATGTGTAACTGTGAGCACAAGCCTTTTCAGGGAGATACATACCTATGCACTACAATCTCGACAATGAAGTTCTCTGATCTGTTGCGTGGCACAGATGTACCCGCGCAAAATGGCGACCCGGAGATAGCGGGTCTCAATTACGACTCGCGCCGTGTGAAGCCGGGAGATGTTTTCGTCGCAATGAAGGGTGAAGCCAGCGACGGGAACCGCTTTATTGATCAGGCGATCGCCGCGGGAGCAGTTGCGGTCATTACGGATTCGGATCGAAAACCGAACGCCGCGTTCGCCAGGGTGACGCATGGACGCCGTGCGCTGGCGATTGCAAGCGCAAACTTCTATCAGCATCCGGTGCAAAAACTTGGTATCACTGGCATAACCGGCACCAATGGAAAGAGCACAACTGCATTCCTGATCGAAGCAATTCTCCAGAGTGCCAGACGAAAGTCCGCGTTAGTCGGGACAATTGAGTATCACGTGGCAGGGAAGATTTTGCCTGCGCCTCACACGACGCCGGAATCGCTCGATCTGCAAAAGTTATTTCGCGACGCAGTGGATGTCGGAGTAACAGAAGCCATCATGGAAGTTTCGTCGCATGCGCTCGTGCAGCAGCGCGTTTTTGGCATTCCCTTCGATGTTGCGGTGTTTACCAATCTTACTCGCGACCATCTCGATTACCACAAGACGATGGACGAATATTTTGCTGCAAAAAGAATTTTGTTCGAAGGCTCTGGCGCGAAGCATCCTCGCGTTTCTATTATCAATGCGGACGACGAATACGGGCGCGAGCTGATCAATTTCTGCAAGCAGCGCGGCTCAGAAGTGATTACGTACGGAATCTCGAAAGCGGATTTCCATTCTGCCAAACTGGAAATCAGTCCCAAGGGGACCTGTTTTCAGATAATCACGCCTGACGACGGAGTTCCGATCAACTCGCAGTTGATTGGGCGCGTGAATGTCTACAACATTCTGGCGGCGAGTGCCGCGGCCTACGCCCGGGGATGCTCGATCGACGAAATTGCTTCCGGAATTGCCAGCCTGGCCCGAGTTCCGGGACGATTCGAGCGAGTCGATTGTGGCCAGCCGTTCACGGTTGTAGTTGATTATGCGCACACAGATGACGCATTGCGAAATTTGACCACGCTTGCTCGCGAGTTTGTGAAACCGACAGGCGGACGTGTGATTACGTTGTTTGGTTGCGGCGGCGACCGTGACCGTAAGAAGCGCCCGCTGATGGGGGAAGCTGCTGGCCGGGCGAGTGACTTTGTGGTGCTGACTTCTGATAACCCGCGCAGCGAAGATCCATTGGCGATCATTAACGATGCAGTTGTCGGCCTGCAGCGCACCGGGGCGAAATATGTGATCGAAGCTGATAGGTGGCCCGCAATCCAAATTGCGCTTGAGGCAGCTCGCCCCGGAGATATCGTGCTGCTTGCAGGCAAGGGACATGAGAAAGAGCAAGTGCTGGCGTCCGGCCCTGTCCCTTTTGAGGATAAGCAAGTAGCAGCGGAAGCGCTGCGCACGCTTGGCTATGACTGCTCGAAAGCTGGGGCAAGTGCATGAAGTTGCCACTGTGGCGGGTTGCAGAATCGCTGCGTATCCCTGAAGCCGAGATTGGCACAGATTTTAACCGGGATACGATTGCAGTTGGATATTCGATCGATTCACGCACAATCAAGCCGGGCGAGCTTTTCTTCGCAGTGCGTGGAGAAAAATTCGATGGACATGATTTTGTCGAGCAAGCGTTCGAGAAGGGCGCAGTCGCGGCAATAGTTTCGAAAGAGAGGATCGGCAGCATTCAGAGTGGGCGGGCAGCGACCCTCGACTCCCCGCAAAAACCGGTGCTCATTCCAGTTGTGGACACGCTTCTCGCTTTGCAAGCCTTGGCGCAAGCGGTTCGCCGACTTTGGGGGAAACCGGTGATCGCGGTCACCGGATCGGCGGGGAAGACCACAACCAAAGAAGCCATCGCGCACGTACTCTCGACGAAATTCCGCGTTCACAAATCCGAAGGAAATTTCAATAATCATTTTGGCCTACCCCTCATGCTGCTGAAGCTTGAACCGGAGCACGACTGCGCCGTAGTCGAACTTGGCATGTCGCATTCTGGCGAGATCACCGCCTTGGCAAAAATTGCCCAGCCAAAAATCGGGGTGGTTACAAACGTCGGGCCGGTTCATCTCGAATTCTTCAAAGACATTTCGGAAATCGCGCGCGCCAAATATGAACTGGTCGAATCGTTGCCGCCATCCGGCACAGCCGTGCTGAACGCCGACGATCCCTATGTCTCGCAGTTCGGAAGAGACTTCAAAGGTAAGATCATCACTTATGGAGTCGCCCCGACAGCCAACGTGCGGGCCGAGCACATTCAATCCCGCGGACAGCAGGGTTCGGAGTTCGACGTTGTTGCCGCCGGACGACGCGCTAATGCGATGTTGCCGCTCGTAGGTTCGCATAATGTCTACAACGGCCTTGCGGCAATCGCTGTCGCACTGGAGCAAGGAATCTCGCTATCGCAAGCGGTGGAGGGTATGGCAAAACTTCAACCGGCCGATAAGCGTGGACAGGTTGTTCGCATTGGCAACATTACCGTCATTAATGATTGCTACAATTCGAATCCGAAAGCGTTAGACGCAATGGTCGACGCGCTGGCGAACATGCCTGCGAAGCGGCGCATAGTTGTCGCCGGTGAAATGCTCGAACTCGGCCCGCTTGGCGAGCAAATGCATCGGGACTCGGGACGCCATATGGCGGAGAGGAAGATCGACTTCGTCATCGGAGTGCGCGGGCTTGCTGAGCATATTGTGGATGCTGCTCGAGACGCGGGGACCCACGGCAAGTTCGTGCAGGGTCCGGAGGAAGCGGGCGAGTGGCTGGCGCGCGAGGCGCGAGATGGAGATGTGGTTCTGCTGAAGGCTTCGCGAGGCGTGAAGCTCGAAAAAGCACTTGAAACGTGGAAGTCTGGGCTCGGTAGTGATTTGGTGCCCAGGGTGTAGCACGCACGACGTAGTAAGCCTGCCCCGAGCGAGCGTAGTGAGTCGAGGGGACGCACGACATTAGGGACTACCCGGAGGCGGATTGCTCTACTGGCTGCTGTATCTAAAACTCTTTCATTACTTCCCGCCGTTCCGAATTTTTCGCTACCTTACTTTCCGTACTGCTTTCGCCAGCCTCACCGCTCTTTTCACCGGACTGATTATCGGACCGCTGGTTATTAATCGCTTGCGCGAGTTTCAGATCGGCCAGTACATCCGCGAAGAAGGCCCCAAAGCACACCAGAAAAAGGCCGGAACGCCCACGATGGGCGGCGTGCTCATCGCAATTTCAATCATTGTGCCGACGTTGCTCTGGGCCGACCTCACGAATCCTTTCGTGTGGATCGCTGTCCTTTCAACTGCGGCATTTGCGGCCATCGGATTCACAGATGACTACACCAAGGTGATTCACAAACGTAATCTTGGCCTCACCGCACGGGCGAAACTAGGTCTGCAATTCCTCACGAGTATTCTGATCGCCGTTGCTCTGATTGCCATGCAGAACCGCGGCATGTATTCCACGCGACTGGTCGTTCCCTTCTTAAAGCAATTCCACCCTCCGCTAGTCGTCGACAGACTCCTGCACAATCCTGATCTTTGGCCGATCGCTTTTCTTCCGTTCATCATTTTTGTTGTGCTGATCATTGTCGGCTCAAGCAATGCCGTGAACCTGACTGATGGGCTGGATGGACTGGCGATCGGGTGCACGGTGATTGCGGCGGGAGCGCTGACAGTGCTCACCTATGTCAGCGGTCATGCAACCTTTGCTAACTACCTAGAACTGCCCCGAATGCCGCAGGTTGGCGAGCTCACGATTTTCTGCGGAGCGATGGTCGGAGCGGCGATTGGCTTCCTTTGGTATAACGCGCATCCCGCGGAAGTTTTCATGGGCGACGTCGGGTCGCTGGCGCTTGGTGGTGCGATTGGGACCGTCGCCGTCTTAATCAAGCAGGAACTATTGCTGCCGTTTATCGGCGGCGTTTTTGTGATTGAGGCGCTTTCGGTGATTCTGCAGGTAGGATCGTACAAGCTGCGCAAGAAACGAATTTTCAAGATGGCGCCCATCCACCATCATTTCGAACTGATGGGCTGGTCGGAATCGAAAATTATCGTGCGCTTCTGGATCGCCTCGCTGGTATTCGCGTTGTTCGCGCTGACGACATTGAAGCTGCGCTAGCCGGAAATCACGCCGCAGCTGATCCAGCCGTCCCTGTTCTCTCCGAAAGAGCTTTGATCGCAAACGGCACTGCAAACAGAATAGGTGTGAACAGCAGGTCGCTGGCAAAGGTTCCGCGGAAGAACGGGATGGCGGCCACAAAGCAAGCGATCAAACCCGAAAAAGTCTTCGGGTACATGTCATAAGCAAGCCAGACGACGAAATTGCTGAGCAGGAAAAACGACACCGAGCTCGCAAGCGCCGAGCTGATAATCCAAAGTGGCTTGAGGTGCTTGCTAAGACCCATGCCCAACGCAACAACGGCCGCGTACCAAGCCCACGTAACGACAAGGTCCCAAGTCAACGGATATGCGTAGACAAACTTGTTCAAGACTACGTCCGAGGCGCCCAGCAACGCGACGGGAATCCAAAGCTGGCGACGCGACCCGTAGGCTCCGAAGAAGAGAAGCGACGCGGCAACGGGCGTAAAGTGCCACGGGTGGGATTGCAGGAACGGTATCGTGAGTCGAAACAAGACAGCGAGTACTACGAATAAGTAAGCCAGCATAAGGTCACCTCGGCACAATGATTTTCGCGGCTATATTCGTGTGCGTCAAGTGGGCCGTAGTCTCACCTCAGTGTCCGTTCTCTGGGAACCTCAGTGTCCTGCGGTTTTAATCTTAAAATCTTGAACCACAGAGAGCACAGGGTTGCACAGAAGAAAAGACAAGAAGCAGTCTGACGTTTATTGAATCGGGGGCACCTGCGAGCGATCGCCGAACTTTTCGCCGACCACGCGCAAGTTGCGGTTAACTTCTACTGTCGCCGAGAGCGGTACGTGTTCACCTCGAAACATCTGATAGGCGAAGCGCAGGTCAAGGAATTCCACGCTGAAATCTTTGCCTATCAAGCTCTGGGTGACCAGCGGGTACTGCGCCCAGTCTAGATACACGCGGCCCAGGTAGGAACGCTTAGCGGCAAGGGTGACCGGAGTTTCAGGCGGTTTGGGAATGTATCGGAGTTGACCGGCGAGGAGTTCTCCGGTTCTCGAATCCATGCCCCCGGTTACGAAGGAATTATGTGTTTCAGCAACTGCGTACCAACTGTAAAGGTGCCAGTAAAACGGATATGCCGATACGCGTAATGGAACTGCCGAATTGAACTGCTTACTCGCGAGCGCGTGAACCGCTCTTCGGTGTTCATGATCACGGGCGGCGTATAAGCCGGCAACGCAGATAATCGCCAGGACCGCCGCCCATCTCCCACTGGGAACGGGTGCTTTTCGCGAGAAGATTGCCGGCAGGACTAGCCCGCCGATCAAGATGATGTACAGCGTTGGCTCAAAAATGAAGACAATGTCCCACGAGTACCATTTCTCCCAAAACGGCCAGAAGGGGCGCACCCCGTAGTTGTTGGTGTAGTCGAGCAAGATGTGACTGAGTCCTGCGACGTACGCGAATAGAAATAACAATCCCCACCGTGGTGGAAGATTAGGGATGCTGGTCTTGCGTCCGTGCAAACGCCAAACCAGGTACATGAATCCAGTCACAACGGCGGACATGAGTATCAATCCCAGAAACGAATGCGTGAAGCCGCGATGATGCGCGAATCCATAAACTGGGCCTTTAAGGCTCCAGAACACATCGAGGTCAGGGGCCTCGGCGGCGAGGGTCATGGTCGCGGTGGCGAGTGCAGTCTTGCGATTGAATCCTGCGCGGGCCAGGACCGCTCCGGTCAGAAAATGGGTGATGGGTTCCAAAGGAAAGTTCTAGCACGAAACAGCGGTGAGCAATGAGCAATGAGCAGTGGGCAAGCCCGACATGCTCGTTCGCGGATCGTTGCTTCGGCGCTTAATGCTCAAAGAAGATTTGGATGGTTCTTGGGCACTAATACGGTCACTGCTTCTGGGATCATCGAGAGAGTGATCGGCAAACGACCAAGCAACTCGCCATCCGCTTCGACATATATGTTCTCGGGCTTCTCGCCGGGAACGCTGCGGCAGGTGACTTGATCGGCATATGCGAGCACGATTCCAGGTACGCGATGCGACAGACCTAAGATCCCGCGAAAAATATAGGCGAGATAAAGTGCCCGATTGCCGGTGCGGCACAAGACAAGTCGCATGTCGTTGCGGGCGAGCGATGCGCCCGGGGCAAGCTCGCGCAGAACCCCGCCGAACTGATTGATACGAATGGCAAGCATTTCCGAAAGCCGCTGTTCGCGTTGAGCGGGGGCACCATTTCTCGAGAATTCTGCCTCAAAGTAGCGCATGCGATGCGTCATCCACAGATGCAGCGCCTTGCTGTAATAGGCGAGCATGCCCATCCGATGTTTTAGCACGCGATTCAATTTGTAAAAAAGGTGAGCATCCAGACCCACGCCAGCGGCAACTGTGAAGTATCGCGAACATGGAAGATCGTCGAAATTGCGGTAGTCGATTTTTCCGACCGCGATTTTCTTCGGCAGTGCTGTCAGCAAGGTGCGTGCAGCACGTTCGACGTTCATCGGCAGTCGAAGATCGTGTGCCATGGCATTGGCTGTGCCTAATGGAATAATGCCGAGGCTTGCGCGCGTGCAGGCCAAACCCTGAAGTAGGTCGTGAATTGTCCCATCGCCACCGCAGGCGATGATCGTGTCGAATCCATCGCGAATTGCCGTGCGCACCTGGGCAGCGGCGTCGGATGCGGCGCGAGTTGGTGCGACCTCAATGTCGATTCCGGCCCCGCGCAAAAGCGAGGCGGCGAGTTCCACATCGTGAATACGGTGTTTCTTCCGGCGGCCAGAAAGAGGATTATAGAAAAGAGCCGCTCTCTGGATGTGGCTGCGCACTGGTTTGTCTTCGAATTGGGCGGATGACTGCTTCCAGATGGTTGTCAAACCAAAGAATTCTATCTGAAGAGATTTGAAAGGACTGCGAATTAGTATCTCAGGTTGTCGTTCCGAAGAACGTTTGGTCGAGGGCCGAAGCCGATTCGGAATGATAGGACTTTAGAGAAACTACAGGATTTTCTTGCCGAAAGCTGAGAGCGCGAGTTCCACAGCCAGATCGGCGGTACGGTTGTGTTCGTCAATGACAGGATTGACTTCAACAATTTCGAAGCTCAGCATGCGGCCGTGGTCGGCGATGATTTCCATCGCGAGATGGGCCTCGCGGTAGGTTGCGCCGCCACGAACCGGAGTGCCAACGCCCGGCGCATCTTCGGGATCAACCCAGTCCATGTCGAGCGAAACGTGATAACCCGCCGTGTTTCGGCCAGCAATGCGCAACGCTTCTTCCATAACAGTACGCATGCCTCGCTCGTCGATGTCGCGCATCGTGAAGACATCGATTCCGGCACGGCGCACGTTTTCCTTTTCGATTGCGTCGATATCTCGAACGCCGACGAGCACGCAATTTTCCGGCGCCACTTTTGGCGAAAAATTGAAAATATTGGCGAGCTCCGGCGGGCCGAGGCCCATGATCGCGGCAAGCGGCATGCCATGAACGTTTCCGCTGGGCGAGCTTTCAGGAGTGTTGATGTCGGTATGTGCGTCGATCCAGATCAGGCCGATCTTCTGATTCTGTTTCCGATAGAACTCAGCCACGCCTGAGACTGTCCCCGCTCCTACAGAATGATCGCCGCCGAGGACGAGCGGAAATTTGCCTGTTTCGAGCGTTTTCAGAACAAGTTCCGCGTCTTTGGTGCATGTCGCGGTGATCTCTTTCAGATACTTCGCATGAGGATGACCGGCTTGCTTCTGTTCTGCAATCGCCACCGTAATATTGCCGGCATCTTCCACTACATGGCCAAGTTCCTCGAGTCGCGCTTCAAGCCCGGCGACGCGCACGGCAGACGGCCCCATATCTACGCCACGGCGGGATTGCCCAAGGTCGAGAGGGACACCAATGACGCGGATTCTACGGGGCGCGATGCTCGAGTCAGTGGAAACGTGGGCCATCGTTTTAGCTGTGGTGCGCAGTTATGGGTAAAGCCTGTGCAGTGTTCTGGCGAATGGGATTGTCTCTCTCACATGCTCCAGGCCGCAAATCCACGCCACGGCTCGCTCAATGCCCATGCCGAAGCCGCCGTGGGGAACGCCTCCATATTTACGCAGATCGAGATACCACTTGAACGCTTCTTCGGGCAAACCGTGCTCGTGAATACGTTTCAGCAGCAAATCGTAAGAAGCCATGCGTTGTGAGCCGCCTACGATTTCACCGTAGCCTTCGGGCGCAAGCACATCGACGCATAGTGCCAGCTCGGGCCGTTGCGAATCAGGTTCCATGTAGAACGCCTTCACCTTTGCCGGGTAACGATGAATCATGACCGGCTTTTCGAACTGAGACGAAAGATAAGTTTCATCAGGCGATCCGAGATCTCCCCCCCACTCGAACTTGTTTTCGAGCGCACCTTTTGCGTGAGCCTCCTCCAGCATCTTTACTGCTTCGTCATAAGTGATTCGCGGAAAGGGCGGCTCGACCTTTTCCAGTTTTGAAATATCGCGGCCTATGGTTTGCAAGTCGGCGCGACGCTTTTCTAGACACCTCTTCACGAGAAAACTGATGAGACCTTCAGCCAGATCCATCAAGTCTTCGAGGGTCGCGTAGGCAACTTCAGGTTCGACCATCCAGAACTCGGTCAAATGGCGGCGAGTTTTAGATTTTTCTGCGCGGAAGGTCGGGCCAAATGAGTAGACCTTTCCAAGGGCCATTGCGGTTGCTTCGATGTAGAGCTGCCCCGACTGCGTGAGGTATGCCTGTTCGTCGAAATAATCGACTGGAAATAAGGTTGTTGTTCCTTCGCAGGCAGCCGGAGTCAAAATCGGTGGATCAGTGAGCACGAAACCCCGGTCGTCAAAAAAATCACGGGCGGCTTTGATGATCTCTGCCCTCGTGCGCAAAATCGCCGCCTGTCGCGGCGTGCGAATCCAGAGGTGGCGCTGGTCCATCAGAAAATCAACGCCATGCTCTTTCAATGAAATCGGAAACGGTTCGTCCTCAGAAACGCGCTGCAACACCTGGACATTCGACACGTCAAGCTCGTACCCGCCCGGGGCACGCTTATCGGCGCGAACTTTGCCTTCGACGATGACGCTCGATTCCTGCGTGAGATTCTTGACGGCATCGAAGACTTCGGGCGTCACTGCATTTTTTGGGACTACGCCCTGAATGGTGCCGCTGCCGTCGCGAAAAATTGGAAATAGGAGCTTTCCGCTCTCGCGCAGGTTGTAGAGCCATCCGCGAATGGTGACTGACTGGCCTTCGTGCTTGCCTATTTCGGCGATTGTGCTAACGGGACTCATGGGTGTATTCGAACATCCGTCATTTCTGAGTTGGATTCGAATCGAAGTTGCTTAGACAGTGTGCGCCGAACCGGACACGAAGCCGCAGCGCGCAGAAGCTCCTCTTTCTGAGCTGCCGAGAGATCTCCCTCTAAGTCGACGTGGTAGTGAAATATCGCCTCGTCGGGCATGCTGCGATCCAATTTGACCCTCGTTTTCACGGCATGCAAGGGAATAGCCCGCTTTTCGGCGAACATTCGGATGGTCATGTTAACGCATGTGGCGAGTGCCGCTTCTAAAAGATCGTGCGGCCTGAAACCGGCATTCCCGCCGCCTTTATCCCCTGTCGTATCGGAAGCCGCCTCATGAAAGCCATCCGAAAAACGGGTTAGATAGCGTAGAGTGTCGCTGGTGCTAACAATCATTCCATCACCATTTACAGCCAATGTGATCGTCTGTGCCTCGAAAAGATTCAGCGCCTACGCAGAGATATGTAGTAGAGATTTGGGAGTCTCGGCGTGCTGGCGGTGAGTTATTAAGCTGGAACCAAATTTCCGAAAATCTCACTCATCTTCTCGACGGGATTGATCTTCTCGTTTTCCTCGATCTCCAACAGCAGGGGTGGCTTGTTCGGGGCGTCACTCAACAGTTCCAGAGCCCGCTTCCAGTCGATCGTGCCATCACCGGGCCACAGATGTGAATCTTTCTCCTTATCGTTGTCATGGACATGGGTTGAGTGGATGTAATTCTTCACAGTTTCATAAGCCGAGGGTACGTCGCCCATCATGTTGGCATGACCGGTATCGAAGCAGACGCCTACGTCTTCGAAGTGCGTCGTGCGGATGAATTCAACCAACCGGTCTGGTGTAGAAAGTTCGTTTGGAATGTTTTCGACCAGAACGCGAACGCCTAGCGGCTTGGCAAAGGCGCGCAGATGCTCGACGGAAGTCATTGCCGCTTCGAACTTGCGTTCGTTGAAAGACTCATTCGGCAGTCCGATATGCTGAATGAGAAAACGAAATGGGATCTGTTCGGCGAGTTCAATCGCCCTCTTGATCTCGTCCATCGCTTCAATTCGCGCAGCTCGGTCGATGGATGCGATGTTGATCGGCGGAGAGCCGGTGCGTCCCCATTCGTAATCGGAATAGAGAGGGGCGTGTACCGAATGCAGCGGTACGCCGCTGGTCCGAAACCAATCGGCTATTTCGCGTACGTGTTGCTTGCGGTTCGCATAGTCCAGATGTTGGCGGGCGCCAAAAATTTCGACTGCCTGCGCACCGCCGCTGACCAACTTATCGAGCAGGCCTGGATGCAGACGCTCTTTTACAAAAATATAAGTGGAAATCGCTCTTAACATAAGCTAGTTAGCCGGCCTATTTCGCCAGCTTAGATTGCTGCGGCGCTCTGCAACTACTACAGGGTGAACTTCTGAGGCTAGCTTAGGGTGCAACCGTGAGTCAAATACATTTGAATCAGTCGAAAATGGCGTGTTTGGGTCCATTCAAGTCAGGGTCGAATGTGCCCTTGAATTGTGCATGAAGAATCATCCCGCCACCGAACCTGAGTGCCTTATGCGCGCCTTTTCTTGAGCTTGACCTTGGCACTCGATGACGGTTTTGCTTTGGTGGCCACCATCGAATACGACTCGCGAATCAGCTGGTTCAACTCGGAGTCAGGCACGACATCCATGTTTTCAAGCATGACCCACTTGTGTCGGCCCACGTAAGGAGCAGGAACAATACCTTCGCGTTCTGTCAATTCGGCAAATGTTTCGGGATCGCACTTAAACACGAGCCGCTGAGGAACGCTGGCCAAGCCCACCATACAGAAAATCTTGCCGCCGACTTTGAAGCAGAGCTCGTCTTCCCACTGAACGTTTTCCGTCGCGTAGGGGAAAGAGAGGCAGAGAGCTCGGACACTGTCCAGATTCAATCCGTCTCCTAAACTTGCTCCCGGGCCTCGCCTAGCGTTACGTTCACATCCATCTTGCGTTTTCCGCGATAAATCGTGACTTTCACAGTATCGCCAGCGCGATGGTTATTCATCACCTGCGTGAGCTGCTGTTGGTCTTGAACCTGCTGGTCATCGATCGCCACGATCAGGTCTCCGCCGAGCGTAATTGGATAATTGCCGTAATATGCCCGCTCGTTTCCGGCACGCAGACCGGCTCGATCAGCCGCACTGCCGGGCACAACCTGCACGATCAATAAGCCGTAATCGGCAGGAAGACCTAGCTCGTCGGCAATTTCTGGGCTGATCGGAATAGTTTTTACTCCGAGCACGGGCCTACGCACGCGGCCCAGGGTCAGCAAATCATTGAGTACGGCTTTCGCGGTGTTGATCGGAATGGCGAATCCGACGCCGGCACTCTGCTCTACGCCGGGATTGGAGGCGATCATCGTATTAATGCCAATGACCTCGCCGTGCCAATTAAGCAGCGGTCCACCGGAGTTGCCCGGGTTGATGGCCGCATCGGTCTGAATGGCTTCATCGATGATTATGCCGTTGGGCTCCTGCACCTGCCGAATTGAACTAACGATTCCGCTCGTCAAAGTGCCTGCAAGCCCGAAGGGATTGCCAATCGCGTAAACCTTCTGTCCGACTTGCAAATTCCGCGAGTCGCCTAAGGTCATCGCGTTCAGGTTCGGGGCTTTGATCTGGATCACCGCGAGGTCATGGGAACGGTCTACTCCAATCACCTTCGCGCGATATTTTTTTTGATTGTGCATGATGACATCGATCTGACCACGGTTTGAAAATGCATCAGAGATGACATGATAGTTCGTCAAAATGTGCCCGTCGCGATCGATAACAAAGCCAGATCCCTGGCCCTCCTGCGGCACCAATCCGTAAAAAAAATCAAACGCCATGACTTTTGAGGTGACGTTCACCACCGAGCCGATGTTCTTGTGGTAAACAGAAATGTTGTTCTGTTCTTCCTGATCGAGCGGTTCGTTGCTCGCAGCTTCCGTGATCTCAACCTTGGCGGCGGGTGAGTTCACCGTGTGGAATGTTCCGGAGCGATACGTAGTGAAATAAAAAAAACCACCCACAAGGAGCACCGCAATCGCAATCGGACGGAAAAGATTCATGTCTTGGGGCACCTAAAGTCGGCTAGTTGAAGAGCACCGCCGGAATTGTTCTTAGATTTCGATTTTACTGGTTTCCTAAACAATGCGGGGTTTACACAATATGAGCGATCGGCCACTCCCACAATCGAAGTCGTTTGACAACCAAGGGCGCCGTCTTTAGCGTACTAATTCCAGCGACTGTCTCGAAACCTTGCGCAAGCAAACCACCATTTTTGTGCTGGTCTTACTGACGCTTGCGGCATTGGCAATCCATGGTTATCATCCGTATGCGGAAGATGCGGAAATTTACCTTCCAGGGGTAGAGAGACTTCTGCATCCGCGGTTGTTTCCTGTCGGAACTGAGTTCTTTGAATCGCACGCCGGGCTTACTTTCTTTCCAAATTTGATCGCGTTATCAGTGCGCATCACACACCTGCCATTTCAGTACGCATTATTCGTCTGGTATATCGTCGCAATCTTTCTTTTGCTGCTTGCGTGTTGGCAGGTTACTCGCGTTTGCTTCGGAACCGCGAGAGCTCAACTGGCCGCAACGGCTTTGATCGCATGTCTGCTGACACTTCCTGTTGCTGGCACAGCTCTTTACTTAATGGATCAGTATCTGAACCCCAGAAACCTCGCGGCGTTTGCCGGAGTTTTTGCAGTGTGCAAGGTGCTGGAACGAAAGTATGTACGGGCGGGATTGTTGCTCGTGTTCGCGGCTGCGGTTCATCCGTTGATGGCATCGTTCGCGGTCGTGCTGTGCGCAGTGCTGCTATTGGATGACAGGCTTCGAAAGCGGCCACCCGCAACTGCGCTGGCGCTGGTATTTCCTCTCTCGAATTTCTTTGCACCACCGACACCGGCGTATCGGGAAGCAATGCGATTTCACATCTCGCATTTCCTGCCGCTGTGGCAGTGGTACGAGTGGTTGGGTTTGATCGGTCCAATTTTGATTCTGATCTGGTTTGCGCGGATCGCCCGCCTTCGACGATTGAGAAATCTTGAGCGCCTTTGCCGGGCCCTGGTGATCTATGAACTATTTTATTTTGCGATCGCGCTGATCGTAGCAATTCCGCAGCGCTTCGAAGCCGTTGCTCGATTGCAGCCGTTGCGGAGTTTGCATCTTGTCTACATTCTTATGCTGATCGCAATGGGCGGCTTTCTTGCGGAAAAGTTTTTGAAAGCAAAGATCTGGCGATGGCTCCTGCTCTTCATCCCACTGTGCGCCGGAATGTTTTTTGCGCAACGACAATTGTTTCCGGCGAGCGCGCACATCGAATGGCCGTGGGCTGCACCGCGAAATCCGTGGGCCCAGGCTTTCATCTGGATTCGGGAAAAGACGCCCAACGACGCGCTATTCGCGCTCGATCCTTTCTATATGCGAATTCATGGAGAGGACACGGTCGGATTCCGCGCACTAGCCGAGCGCAGCCGGCTCGCTGATGCCAGCAAAGACAGCGGCGCCGTCGCTATGTTTCCGCCGCTTGCCGACGAATGGTGGGAGCAATTCCAGGCGCTAAAGAACTGGAAGAAGTTTGCTGAATCTGACTTTATAGGGCTGCGCGAAAAATATAGGATTAGCTGGGTTGTGTTGCAGGAGCCGAATGCGATTCCGTTCAACTGTCCTTATCGCAACCGTGCCGTCGCTGTGTGTCGTGTTGGGCCCGAATGAATCTAAGTGCTGATTGCACGGGTAACATTCCCTCGCGCGTAGTAGTCTGCCATGCCAGGTTCGAGCTTTCGCCCTTCCCGATTAAATATAGAAAATTTCGCAATGCCCCACTTCTGCAGAGCGAACTGCAATGTGGTTCCGAGCACCCCGAGACCATACTTTACGCTGCGGCGGAAATTAATTGATGAGGCTTCTGCGAAGTATTTAGTCGGGCAGGAAACTTCACCGATCTTGAGGCCGAAAAATGCGCATTGCGCGAGCATCTGGTTATCGAACACGAAATCGTCTGAATTCTCCATCAGAGGTAAGGCGGTCAGGACCTCGCGACTGAATGCCCGGTATCCAGTGTGATATTCGGACACCTTGATTCGGAGAAAAAGATTCTCGAATGCGGTCAGGAAGCGATTGAATACGTACTTATAAAGCGGCATCCCGCCTCGCAGCGCCTGTCCGCCAATAATTCTCGATCCCAACACCACGTCATAAATTCCGTATGCCACCATGCTTGCCATGGCCGTGACGAGCAAGGGAGTGTACTGATAATCCGGGTGCACCATGAGTACAACGTCCGCGCCGGCTGCGAGGGCCTCGCGATAACAAGTCTGCTGATTCCGTCCATAGCCGTAATTGCGATCATGCACGAAATACATGAGTCCCAGTTTGCGGGCGGTCTCAACGGTGCGGTCTCTGCTGAAATCATCAACCAAAATTCGGATATCGACGATCTCCGGGAGCTCCCGCACAGTCGCCTCAAGCGTCTTTTCCGCGTTATAGGCGGGCATTACTACGGCGATGCGTTTTCCGTTGAGCATGGAACAGAAGCTGTGAGCTTTGAGCAGCGAGCAGGCTCGACTGGAACTGCTCAAGGCTCACAACTCCCCGGCTCACTGCTGTAATTTACACTCATCATAAATCATGGCTTCCAGCGTTTCACCGCCCAGAGCCGTCCCGGTAATCACGAACGGCATAGTCCTGGTACATGTTGATTTCCTGTTGACCGGGATCGTGATGACCTTTCTCGGGCCATTGCTGCCTCACCTATCGGCGCGATGGTCATTGAGCGATGCCGGTGCAGGCAGCCTGATTTTTGCCCAGTACTTCAGCTCAATGTTCGGCATGTTGCTCTCTGGGACCCTGGTGCAGCGTCTGGGTTATCGCCTGACGTTCATTATTGGCTTATGGCTGATGGCCTGCGGGATGGCGCTCCTCGCATTCGGCCCATGGCTGCTCGGAATCACGGCAGTTTGCACATTGGGCGTCGGCTATGGAATTACAACTCCGGCAGGTAATTTGAGGACGGCTGAAGTAGATGCTGAACGCAGCGCCTCAGCTTTGAACGTGATTAACGCAGTATGGGGCGTCGGAGCAATGGGCGCGCCGTTCCTAGTTGCAATTGCAATGCGGGCACACCGGCCGTCGTTTTTTGTGTACGGTACGGCAGCGGCTTTGCTGGTTCTTCTGATAGCGATGGCGGCCTCGCGTTTCAGCCCCGATGTTCACGCAGAAATTTCTCACGCGAGGGCTGAATCGCGGGTTTGGAAGCGTCCCATTTTGCTGGTGATTTGCCTTCTGTTCTTTGTTTATGTCGGAACCGAGACTTGTTTTGGACAATGGGTTGCAACCTATGCTCGGAGGGTCGAGAGTGGGTCGCACTGGCTGGCGACGATATCACCGGCATTTTTTTATGGGGCGCTATTGTTGGGACGGGCGCTTGCTCCGGCGGCGCTCAAATTCCATTCATCGAGGACTGTTGCACGCGCTGGTCTTGTATCCGCGGTGCTTGGCGGGATCTCGCTGATTGCCGCGCATGGAATGGCGCTGATCGTGGTTGGATCGCTCCTTGCTGGATTTGGGATGGCTTCAATCTTCCCCATCAGCGTATCTTTATTTCCTGATTGGTTCGGTGACTCTACACGCCAGGCCAGCAGCCCCGTTTTCGCGAGCGGGAATACCGGAGGCGCGGTGCTGCCGTGGATTCTCGGACTGGTTTCGGCGCACTACTCGAGCTTGCGGCTGGCATTTTGCATACCGTTATTAGGCGCGGCTGCAATGCTGCTGTTTTATCTGGTACAGCGGCCGTCCAGGCCCGCTGCCCAACTAGTCGCAGCTCAATAAGCGCCAAAATATTGCTAAACTAATTTCAGCAATGCCGAAAACTCTGTTTGAAAAAATCTGGGACGAGCACGTCGTAAGTACGCCAGAGGGGCAGTTGCCGCTGCTCTACATTGATCTCCATCTTGTGCACGAAGTCACGTCTCCTCAGGCATTTGATGGATTGCGCGCTGCCGGACGCAAAGTCCGCGACACTGCTCGCACGGTTGCGACTGTCGACCACAATGTCCCAACAGAGCCGCGGGGCACGCCGATTCTCGATCCCATCGCCAGGCGGCAGATCGAAGCTTTGCAGCAGAATTGCCGAGAGTTTGGCGTGCGGCTGTTCGATATCGACTCGCCTGAGCAGGGCATTGTTCACGTGATTGGCCCGGAGCTTGGATTCACGCAGCCGGGAATGACGATCGTCTGCGGCGACAGTCATACGAGCACGCACGGTGCTTTCGGATCACTTGCGTTCGGAATCGGTACTTCGGAAGTTGAGCACGTGCTGGCCACGCAGTGCCTTCCGCAGCGTAAGCCGAAAACGATGTTGGTCGACGTCAAAGGCAAATTCGCGGACGGAGTGACAGCCAAGGATTTGGTCCTTGGCATCATCGGCAAAATAGGGACGGATGGCGCGACCGGGCATGTTATCGAATACGCTGGTGAGGCAATCCGCACACTTTCCATGGAAGGGCGCATGACGGTCTGCAATATGAGCATTGAGGCGGGCGCCCGGGCAGGAATGATTGCGCCCGATGAAACGACGTTCGCATACATCAAAGGACGTCGTTTTGCGCCGAACGGAAAAGATTGGGAGAAAGCCGTGGAACGCTGGCGCTCCTTGGCGTCAGATCCCGGAGCGAAGTACGACGCCGTAGTTGAAACAAATGCTTCCGAACTTGCGCCCTTTGTCACGTGGGGTACAAATCCCGGAATGGTGGTACCAATTACCAGTCGAGTGCCTGACCTGCCGGCGAATGGCGATCGTGCAGGGGTCGAGCGAATGTTGGAATACATGGGGCTGGAAGCTGGTACGCCGATGCAGCAGATTCGAGTCGATCGCGTATTCATCGGTTCGTGCACGAACTCGCGGCTCGAGGATTTGCGGGCTGCGGCGCGGGTCGCAAAAGGTCACAAGGTTGCGACTGGTGTTCGCGCTATGGTGGTCCCAGGATCGCAACGCATTAAGCAGGCCGCCGAACAAGAAGGACTGCATAAGATCTTCCAGGAAGCCGGATTCGAGTGGCGGGAGTCCGGCTGTTCAATGTGCCTGGGAATGAACCCGGATATTCTGAACCCGGGCGAGCGCTGCGCCTCAACCAGCAATCGGAATTTCGAAGGTCGCCAGGGCCGCGGCGGACGCACGCATTTGCTCAGTCCGATGATGGCGGCTGCCGCAGCTATCGAGGGCCATTTCACTGACATTCGCAATTGGCGGTTCAACTGATGCAGCCATTTCGCAAGCACAAAGGCAAAGTCGCGCCACTGTACCGCGCTAATATCGATACCGACCAGATCATTCCCAAGCAGTTCCTGAAGCGAATCGAGAAGACCGGTTTCGGCCAATTCCTGTTCAACGATTGGCGTCGAAAGCCCGACGGTTCGCCTGAGCCTGAATTCCCGCTGAATCAAACGCAGTATTCCGGGGCAAGCATTCTCGTTGCCGGTAAGAATTTCGGCTGTGGATCATCACGCGAGCACGCAGTCTGGGCGCTTGCCGATCACGGTTTTCGCGCGGTGATCGCACCATCTTTCGCGGATATTTTTGCAAATAACTGCGTGAAGAACGGCGTGCTCACGGTGGTATTAAAAGAAAACGAAGCTGAAGAGATTGCCCGTCGTGCTTCCACCAATGCCGACTACCAACTCTCGGTGGACCTCGATAAGTGTTTGGTTTCAGACGATAAGGGTTTGACTGCAAAGTTTTCGATTGATGAATTCACGCGCCACTGCCTGCTTGAGGGTCTCGACGATATTGGGCTAACTCTGCGGCGCGAAGCTGAGATTACTTCTTACGAATCCAGGCATCCCGTTCCTGCCGCGTGGAAATCATAGAGTCGCAAGTTATGCAGCGGCTTTCGATCAAAACTCACAAGAAACGCGAAGTTCTCGATATCACAGATGTCATTGAGAAGCAGGTCGGAAGCAACGGCTCGGCTTCGGGTATTTGTCACCTTCTGATCCAGCACACGACTGCAGCCCTCACCACCGCCGACCTCGATCCTGGCACTGACCTCGACATGCTGGATGCGTTCGAAGCGATGATTCCGAAATTGCGCTATCGGCACCCGCATAATCCAGCACATGTACCGGACCACATTTTGTCGGCTTTAATTGGTACCTCCGTTTCCTTGCCCTTTGAACGAAAGAAGCTCGTTTTGGGAACTTGGCAGCGCGTGGTGCTTATTGAGCTTGACGGACCTCGCGAGCGCGAAGTTGTGCTGAGTGTTTCGGCGGAAGAGTGAGTTCCAGAACTGTCCACCACTGGGACATGAAAACATGGCACTCACAGAAAAGCGTTAACAGAGACTAGGCAAATAGAACAGGAGCCGTGTTTTCGGATTTCTTCGCGCCTCCGTGGTAGAAAATCAGCGAGTAGGAGGTGGCGCGCTGGGCTTGGCAGGAGTTCTCGTTGTCCTCCCCGGCATTACGGGCGTTGTCGCTGGCCCTGTTGCCGCGCCGGTCGGGGACGGCGGCTGAAGTTGCTGCTTCACTGAGTCTGAAATTTTGTCGGCATTCGCCAAAAGCAAGCTCACCTGCCAGATTTGCGTGTCGTTCAGGACATGCTTGAATTCGGGCATTCCGGTGAGGCGGATTCCGTTCGCTACTTTCCAATATGTTTCGCCAGCAGGATCGTCGGTCACGCCTTTGCCGTGAAATAAGTTCGGCGGCTTGGGAAACATTCCCTTGGCCATCGCAGACTGATCCATTCCGGGAAAGCCGTGGCAAATTCCGCAATGTTGTGCGTAAATCTGGGCACCTGCCATATAGGCGCCTTCGTCGGCGTTAATCGGAGCTGATTTCGGCATCTCCTTCTCAATATGCGCATGAAGCGCACCGTTTGCAAGAGTCCGCTCGAATGGTAACGGCTTATCTTCGACCGCAGCGGGCGCGCGCCCCGATGTGAAATAGGAATAAACTCCGAATCCGAGCAGAAGCACTCCGATGATGAGACCTGCGATGAACGCTCTCACGGCATTCTCTCCTTGGCTTAATTTGCAAATACCCGATCTGGTAACCGCTGCGGCCAGAGTCGCAAATTATAATCTGCGGGTGCGCAACGCGCTGCGATATTTCCTTTTCGCCATGCTGCTGATCGTGGTTGCGCTTGTCTCCGCGCTGACCACAATGCGCCTGGCGATACATGTTCGCGAGGTCAAAGTGCCCGATTTTCGCGGGAAGAGTCCAGCCGAGGCGCGGCACCTAGCGCAGCAAAATGGCCTGATTACTGAGACAGAAACGAATTACTTCAGTCCCAGTGTTCCGGAGGGGAAAGTCCTTTCTCAAGGTCCGGCGCCAGGAACGATTGTGCGCCGAGGCTGGCAGGTGCAACTGGCGTTGAGTTTAGGTCCGCAACGAGTCACGATTCCGCAAGTTGTTGGCGAAAGCGACCGCGCCGCTGCCATCAGCATCGCCGAACGTGGCCTGCAATTGAGTTCAACCGATAATGTCCCGCTTTCAGGCACAAGTGCCGGGCAGGTCATCGCACAAAATCCACCCGTCAACGCGACCGATATTTCTGCGCCGAAGATCAGTTTGCTGGTTGCGCAAGATCCGAGCCCGAAGGCCTTTGTTATGCCGAACTTCATCGGCCAGCAGTTAGGGAGCGTAACGAATACTTTGAAAAATGCGGGCTTTACGGTCGGGAAAGTGACTGTGATGCCGGCTGAGCCGCCGGCAAACAACGCACAATCGGCAACAGCTCCTGTGCCGGGAAATGCTCCGCCCGCACCGCAGGTTTCGACAGACCAAACCACTCCGGCCCAAGCAGCGTCTCCCGCGTCCATTATTGTTTCGCAAGACCCAGCCCCAGGACACAAGGTGATCGCGGGAGCAGTGATTAACTTCGTCGTGAAGTAGATCTAATCTCTAATTTCTTTCAAGCACCGCTGCGAAAAAGCCGTCGTATGAATGAACACCTGGAATGGTGCGTAGATAAGGTCCGCTTAGCAATCGATCCATATCTTCGGTAGCAAGCTCACCTTCTCTCTTTAGCCTTAGCAGTTCATCTCGGCAGTCGACCACCCGAAATGACGAATTTGCGCTAAGCGCCTTCTCGATCACGTCTGAGTTTTCTTCCGGTTCAAGGGAGCACGTCGAATAGACGAGCCGCCCTCGAGCCGCGACCTGGTTCATTGCTGAGAGCAGGATTTCCAATTGGTACGCCTGTAACCTGGGGATGTCTTCCAATTTCAATCGCCACTTGATCTCGGGGTTCCGTGCCAGAGTACCGGTGCCTGAGCAGGGCGCGTCGAGCAGAACTCGGTCGAACTTCATCGCCAAAGGAAGTCGGCGTACATCGCCTGAAATAACTCGGACGTTTTCCAGAGGCACAAGCTTCTTCAGAAGCGCCGCGCGATGAGGGTGAAGCTCTACAGCGGTGACGCTTGACTTAGGATTTTGCTCCGCGAGAATTCGCGTCTTGCCACCGGGGGCCGCGCAGCAATCGAGGAGGGAATCACCTTTGCCAACCAATAGGGCCACAAGCTGCGAAGCTTCATCCTGGATAATCAGCCGCCGCTCGCGAAAAGCTTTTGTGCGAGTGATGTAGCCCCTGTCAGCAGAAGAGGCGCTTGTCAGAAGGCTTCCAGGTTTCAGCGTTACACCTTCGCGTCGGAGTTCTTCAACTAATTCACAATCATTTATGCGAATCGTGGTCTTCGGGGCGAGCTGGTCATAGGCGCAAATCTTTTCGGTAACTTCTGCGCCGTAAACTTCCGCCCATCTCTCCACCAGCCATTGAGGATGTGCGGCAAGCTGAAGTTGTTCGGCGGGGTGCCCCCCTTCTCGCTGCTGTTGCGAGAAGTGGAAATCGTTGGACAATCTCCGCAGGACCGCGTTTACCATTCCTGCCGCTGATCGCTTTCGTGCTCGTTTAATCAATTCCACGCTTCCATCAACGGCAGCATGATTTGGAATGCGATCTAAAAACAGCATTTGGTATGCTCCGAGGCGGAGTGCTGTCAGGACTTCGAGATCCAATTTCGCGAAGGGTTGCGTCAGGTATTCGCTGATGCGCTGATCGAGCACACTCCGCCAACGCAGCACACCCATGACGAGCTCGGTTGACAAACCATGGTCCTCCCGAGAAAGCTTTGCGAGACGCTGCGCATGCAGGAGCTCAGACGCGTACGAATCGGCCTGATCGATCCGGAGCAGAATCTCAAAAGCTGCCACACGCGCCGGGGAGACGGGCATGAAGAGATTGTAGAGGGATCGGAGGACCTGCTGATCGGATCATCGGATGATCTGGTTCAAGGTGCGGATGTGAGGGTTATGTTACAAGTCAAATTCACCGCCGGGTCGCAAACACCTCGACCAGAATGGGACGTCCGAGCTCACGAATGAGCCGCTTCCCCTAATCTTTCTCCAACCTGCAGTCTGTAGCCGTGCAGAAAATCCCTGGCGGAGATTCGTCTTTTCCCTTCTGGCTGGAGTTCGAGCAATTCGATCGCGGTACTGCGTCCGCAACCTACGAATAGTTGCTCCCCGTCTACGAAAAGTTCTGCCGCAGAGAGCCTTTGTGACGTTCGAAGGATCGGGCGTCTCATAGCGCTGACATTCAATACGCGTCCACGAAAGCTCGTGAATGCTCCCGGCCAGGGTTGGAATCCACGAAAGCGATCATAAATCTCCTGCGCAGTGCGGCTGAAGTCAATTCGCCCGTCTTCTTTCGTCAGCACCGGCGCAAGCGTTGCCTCGGCATTGTTCTGCGGCTGCGGCTTCATGGAGTTTTGCTCTAGGCCAAGTAATGTTTCGAGCATCAGGTCAGCGCCGATTGCAGCTAATCGAGGCGTCACAGTTTCAGCGGTATCGTCATCCGCGATCGCCAACTCTTCTTGCAGCAGAATGTCGCCGGTATCGAGACCTTCGTTGAGTTGCATTGTGGTTACGCCGGTGATGGTTTCGCCTTTTGCAATTGCCCACTGAATCGGCGCGGCGCCACGATATTTCGGCAATAGGGAGGCGTGGAGGTTGATGTTGCCGTACTTCGGTAAGTGCAGCATCCAGCTTGGAATGATGCGGCCATAGCCGACGACGATAATTGCCGCCGGGGCGATTTCCTCCAGCTTTGCCCGCAGCTCTTCGTTTTGTTTGATTTTTTCCGGCTGGAGAATCGGAAGGCCGAATCTCAACGCCGTTTGTTTCACAGGAGAAGCGACGAGTTCCAGGCCGCGTCCTTTTGGACGGTCGGGCCGCGTGAGTACTAGCCGAATATCAAACCCTGCTTCCACCAATTTTTCGAGCGTGGGGACTGCGAATTGCGGCGTGCCACAGAAGACGAGCTTTTCGGATTGCGCCATGCGAGTACTTCATTACACAAGCGCATGGGTCAGTTAAGCAAGATGTCAACTTTGGAATGGCAAAAATGCAGTTAAACGCTCCGATGACAGGTGGCTTCTGCCTCGTGTTCGGTCGATTCCAGGCTGGCTTCAACGCGGTTTCGGCCTTGTCGTTTTGCTTGATACATGCCGGAATCCGCAGCGGCCACCAGAAATTCCGGATCGCTGTCTGACGTACCCAGGGTGACGCCGACACTCAGAGTCACTGTAACTTTCTCGCTGCCGAGATCGACTGATACGTCGCCCACAGCGCTGCGGATGCGCTCAGCTAATTTCTGTGTCAGTTCAAGGTCGCAACCGGGCGCGACGATAAGAAACTCTTCGCCGCCGTAGCGTCCAACGAGGTCATAGGGCCGCAATGTAGATGAAATACGTTGTACTACGGTGAGCAGCACGGCGTCGCCGGCACCGTGTCCGTAGTGGTCATTGATGCGCTTGAAATGGTCGACATCGGCGAGCATCACGCCCAAAGTTTGGTTCTCGCGCCGGCAGCGGGCGAGTTCGCGGCGGAGCACATCGCGAATGGCGCGCCGGTTTAGTACCCCCGTGAGCGAATCGTGTTCCGCGTGGAACCGCAATGACTCCTGCGCTTGCAACAGCTCAAATTTTGCTTTCTGGATTGCGGAAAGCATGGCGTTGACGGTGCCGGCAAGTTCACTCAGTTCATCTTCGCCGCGAGTTTCCAGTCGTAGCGATAAATCTCCACTCACGGTGATTTGTTTGATTTTTCGGTTCAGCGACTCGACTTGCCGCACCACCTTCTCCTCGAGCACGAAGAGCAGTACGGCGCTGTGGACCACGCCCGCGACCATAAGCAGAAGCAGAAGGGAGCCCTTGAACATGGCCACGCGCGATACGAAGTAGGCGACCATCAAGAACACAGCCAGCGCTAGGGCTGAGTACAGGAGTATTTTCTTGCGAATCGTCATTTAGTGGTGCGGGCGAATCTACCCAAGGTTGTTGCTGCCCAAAAACGTGCAGGGCCACGGCGCGAGCGTATGGGCTGGGATTCTGTACGCCTCCTGATCTTCAAGGCTGCCCCGGCAGGAGTTTTCGACCGTGGGCTTTACCATAACATCGGCAAAAGCCTTTCCCACGATCGCTAGCGGACATTCGTAGCACTTTGGTAACCAGCGGAAGTGACCCCGGCAGAGGCCAGAAGTCGGGCCAAGTTTGTTTGCTTAGGATCCCAATAAGGATTTCACGAGCCGTTCCAGCAGCTTGCCGGGATGCTTGCTGCGGGCGACCTCAGCCGACCACAGCGCGGGATGAACAAGCGACATCGGCTGCACAGATTGGCCAAAAGGATGGCTCGTACCGGAGCAGACGAAAATTAAGGAATTCTGAGCGTAGTACCAGGCGATGTGAGGGTTGTTCCAGATACGAGGTCGTAAATAATCGAAACAATCGTAGCTGAATTCCTCAAACACCTTCGCCCAGTAAATTGGCCATTGTTCGTTCAGGTGGTGCCTGCCTCCTTGCCCGGGAATCGCAGCCGAAAAGGCGATGACGTCTGCTGCGTCGCAAAGACTTTTAACAAATGTTCGCGCCGCTGACTCGGGCAGGTGTTCGGCTACTTCGAACGAAAGTGCGAGATCAAATCGGCGTCCGAGCTTGAGAGGAGCCGCGAGATCTCGGGCCGAGAAACGTTGGGCTGGAATTACGAGCTGTGTTTTGCTGACCCAGGGACCGTCAATGCCGAAAATGTCCTCAACGCCGAGTTCACGGACGGCCGCAAGCCAGTGACCCGTGCCGCAACCGATATCGGCTACGCTGGAAGGTTTCAAAGCTTCGAAGATAATCGGCAGGACTTCGCGCGCAGAATCCTGGGCAAAGGCCAGTTCCCGATAGAATTTTGCTGTGTAGAGTCTCGCTTCGTTGTTCTTTGCCATGAATTTCCCGGCAGCCTCGGTGCTAGTCCCGGCCTGCTGTAAGGTTATGGTCTGTTGATCCAGATGCCGGTAGCGGCCAGAATTATAGCGGTTGCCATAGCATTTGCCTCGCCTGCGGCTCGTCTCTACAATGAGTGTTTACCCCACAATTTATGATTCACTTTCCAGTTCCCGAAGCCCTCACCTTCGATGACGTGTTGCTTCTTCCGGCTCGGTCGGACGTAGTTCCCGCGGAAGCTAACACCCAAACGCAACTCACACGCAATATTCGCCTGAACATTCCTGTCGTCAGCGCAGCCATGGATACGGTCACCGAATCTCACATGGCCATTGCGCTCGCTCAGCAGGGCGGGCTGGGGATTGTTCACCGCAACCTGACGATCGAGCAGCAGGCGGAAGAAGTCGACAAGGTAAAACGCTCTGAAAGCGGCATGATTGTCGATCCGGTTACGATGTCCCCGGATGACAAGGTTTCTGACGCGCTTGAGGTCATGCGGAAGTACAAGATCTCGGGTGTTCCCATCACCAAGAACAAAAAGCTCGTCGGCATTCTCACGAATCGTGATCTTCGCTTTGAAACGCGCTTCGATATTCCCATCAGCAAAGTGATGACCAAAGAAAATTTAATCACTGTGCCGGTTGGGACAACGCTTGAGGACGCTGAACAGATTTTGCACAAGCACCGTGTCGAGAAATTGCTCGTGGTCGATGATGCTTACAACCTCAAGGGATTGATCACGGTCAAGGACATTCAGAAAAAGCTCAAATATCCCAATGCAGCAAAGGACTCCCAAGGCCGTTTACGCGTGGGAGCGGCGCTTGGCGCCACAGGCGATTATCTGGAACGGGCGGAAGAGCTAGTAAAAGAAAATGTCGATCTTCTGGCCATAGACAGTGCTCATGGCCACTCCACCCGAGTTCTGGAAGCAGTGAAAAAGGTGAAAGCGAAGTTTCCGGAAATCGATTTGGCCGTCGGGAATGTTGCCACGTTTGACGGCGCATGCGAACTGGCCCGAGTGGGTGCAGACGCAATCAAAGTTGGGATCGGTCCGGGGTCTATCTGCACGACGAGGGTAGTGACCGGCGCCGGGGTTCCGCAGATTACGGCAATAGCGGAGGCCTACCGTGCTACGAAAGATGCGGGGGTGCCGATCATTGCTGATGGCGGAATTAAATACTCGGGCGATATCACAAAGGCCATTGCAGCAGGCGCAAGCGCTGTAATGGTTGGATCCATGTTTGCGGGCACGGATGAGAGCCCGGGCGAGCTGATTCTTTATCAAGGCCGAACGTTCAAGTCTTACCGGGGTATGGGATCGATTGGCGCAATGGCCGCCGGATCAAGCGAGCGATACTTTCAATCGGCGGACGGCGAGGCATCTGTTGCCATACCCAACATGGGCGTTGATGCGAATCGCCTGGCCAAACTGGTTCCCGAGGGGATCGAAGGGCGGGTGCCTTATCGCGGATCGGTTTCGATGATCCTTTACCAAATGGTCGGTGGCTTGAAATCCGGCATGGGTTACTGCGGCTGCGCGAACTTGACCGACTTACGCCAAAAATCGCGGTTCGTGCGCATCAGTGGCGCTGGCCTACGAGAGAGTCATGTTCACGATGTGATGATTACCCGCGAAGCGCCAAATTATGCTGCAGAGTAACCGGCGCCTAGTAGAGCGATTCGTACTGCGTCACTGCCCAATCTCCGGTGCGGCTGTCGAGCGTGACGGACATTAAGTCTTCATACGCCCCGCTATCTCCGCGACGCTTCCCTTTGTACTCTAGGATTCGTAACGGAGGCCGATCCTCCCAATCCACTACTTTCCACGAAATCAGCGGGTGCTTCGACTCGGCATCGCAGATGAAAGAAGCATATTTCTTGCGGTAGTCTTTCTCCCAATCTGCCAATTCCTGCTTGCAGCGGCCATCGCGCATGGCGCGCAGAAATTCGCTGGCGGTGTGCTCCGACGAACGGTCACGCAAAGGATTGAGGCTGATTGAGAGCGGCACTTTCGTGAGAGGGTCGATTTCTTCAGACTTCGCCAGTACCGGCGGCTGGCTATTCAGCCACATTAAGTAACCAAAGAAGCCCGCCAGGACGAGAAAGCCCGCCCCGACGGCGATCGCAATCTGCATCTTCGAAAACTTCATCGTAATCCTATTTTCCGACTCGAGTGCAGAGACTACCTTGCCTAAAGTCTAGGCCGGATGATTAGGAAGGGGTAGGTTACTTTCGTGAAGCGGGGTGGGATTGTACAGGCGGTTTACCCAGTATGGTTGCGGCGAATCAAGCATGAACAACGGAAATCTCCGTTGTTCATGCTCACCGCGACTGCTCGAAGCGAATAGTTACTGTGACCCGGCCGAGGATGCTTTTGTTGTCGTAGTTTTAGGCGCGATGTCCTTCGCTTGCTTCAGGTGATCTTCCAACGTTGGGAGCGTCTGTGAAGCAAAATTCTTCACATCCGGGTCCTTCGCGTTCTTTGATTCCATGCGAAATTCGCTGACATCTTTGGTATGGTCGGTCACCATATCTTTCATGTAGGCGCGATCGAACGATTTACCCGAAAGCTTTTCGAGCCGAGCTTTTGTAGCTTCATCCCTCGCGCTGAGCTTGTCAGGTACGGTTACGCCCTTTTGGCTGGCGACCTGTTTCAGTTGATCATTGGCTTTGGTGTGGTCATCGACCATGCGTTGGCCGAATTGCTTGACCTCAGGTGATGATGCTTTCTCTGTCGCAAGCTGACCGAGTTGCACTTCAGCCAATCCACCTTCCGCCGCTTTCTTAATGAATTGGCGATCAGAAGCTGATAACGAACTTGCCGAACTTGCGCTGCTGCTGCTGGTTCTGGTCTGGGCTGACGCGGCCACAACTGTGCCCAGCGAGAAACCCGTAGTAAGTATCAGGGGAAGAACCGTTCCCCGAACTAATTTTGCAATCATAGCTTTCTCCTTCACACTGCTATTGTTCAATTTCGATGCAATTGCGCGCCTAGGGTTGGGAACGGTACACCTGAATCGCACTCAGGCGAGAGACGCTGACGTGCTCTCCCGGCTCAAATGTTGCCAATCCAAAGCTGCTCGATGATGATCCAGAGCTGCCCGGGCGGCCAAGCAACGGTCGGAAATAATGGTCGCCGAAATAACTTGGTTCTCCCCAATGAGCGTCATTCGGCGCACGCCCGCTTCACACGCCAGAAATTGATAAACTGTTAATCCTCACGGATGAATCCTTCTCGCGAGTAGATCGATCAAAGCTAGGGAGAACGACTTATGGCGGTCAGCGATCAGGCAGTACTTACCGGCAAGCAGCTCGACACCTTAAGCATAAATACAATTCGCACTCTTTCGATCGATGCTGTGCAGAAGGCCAACTCGGGGCATCCCGGCGCGCCAATGGCCTTGGCGCCGGTTGCGTATGTCTTGTGGCAGCAGTTTTTGCGCTTCGATCCTGCCAATCCGGTGTGGCCCAACCGCGACCGCTTCGTTCTTTCAAACGGGCACGCTTCCATGCTGCTTTATTCGATGCTGTACCTGAGCGGAGTCAAATCAATTGATTCCGAGTACAAGGTGCTTGATCGACCATCGATCACCCTAGAGGACATCAAGAGCTTCCGCCAGCTCGACAGCAAAACTCCAGGGCATCCTGAGTACCGGCTGACTTCGGGAATCGAGACCACCACCGGGCCTCTGGGACAAGGTGTCGGCAGCAGCGTAGGCATGTCCATGGCGAGTAACTGGCTCGCAGCACGTTATAACCGGCCCGGATTCGAAATTTTCAACTACAACATCTACACCTTTTGCAGTGATGGTGATCTGATGGAAGGGCTTGGCAGCGAAGCGGCGTCACTCGCTGGACATCTGAAGCTGCCGAACCTCTGCTGGATATACGACAATAACTCGATCACGCTTGATGGGCCCGCGGACTGGTCGTTTAACGAAGATGTGGCTGCCCGATTTCAAGCGTACGGCTGGCATGTCACCCACGTCATGGATGCAAACGATCTTGATGCTCTGGCCAAAGCATTCAATGAATTTCTGCAGGTCAAAGATCGTCCGACTTTGGTTATCGTGAACAGCCATATTGGCTATGGTTCTCCGCACAAACAAGATACGAACGCCGCCCACGGCGAGCCGTTGGGCGCCGATGAAGTGAAGCTGTCGAAGAAGTTTTATGGCTGGCCGGAGGACGCGCAATTCTTGGTGCCGGCTGAAGTGCTGCAGAATTTTAAAGATGGCATTGGCAAGCACGGACGCGAGCTGAGTTCGAAATGGAATGATCTATTCGCGAAGTATGCGAAGCAGTTCCCCGAACTGTCCGACCACATCCATCGAATGCAGCGTCGCGAGCTGCCAGACGGATGGGATAAGAACCTGCCCACATTTCCTTCAGACGCGAAAGGCGTTGCCACGCGCGAAAGCTCAGGCAAGGTGCTAAATGTGGTTGCGCAAAACGTGCCATGGCTGATCGGCGGCGCGGCAGACCTTGCAACGTCTAATAAAACGGATCTGAAATTTGAAGGTGCAGGCGTATTTGAAGTTGGGAACTACGGCGGACGGAATATCCATTTCGGTGTGCGCGAACACGCGATGGGCGCGGCGCTGAATGGCATGTCGATGATCAAAGTCCGGCCATTCGGCGGAACGTTCTTCAACTTCACCGACTACATGCGCCCGGCAATGCGGATCGCCGCGATCACCGAAATTCCAACCATTTACATCCTGACCCATGACTCCATCGGTCTGGGCGAGGATGGCCCGACGCATCAGCCGATCGAGCAGTTGGCTTCCCTGCGGGCGATGCCGCATATGATCGTGATGCGTCCCGGTGACGCCAACGAAGTGGTCGAGGCATGGAAGGTGATCATGCCGCTGAAGCACAATCCGGTGTCGTTGGTGCTGAGCCGCCAGGCGTTGCCGACGATTGATCGCTCGAAATATGCTTCGGCTTCGGGTGTTGCAAGGGGCGGTTATGTTCTCGCTGATCCTCAAGACGGCAAGCCGGAGCTGATACTGATCGGTACGGGCAGCGAGCTTTCGTTATGCGTGAGCGCTTACGAGAAGCTGACCGCAGAAGGGGTTCGTGTTCGCGTGGTCAGCATGCCTTCCACCGACATTTTCGATACCCAGGACGATGGCTACAAGAAATCCGTGTTGCCGCCGGATGTGAAGGCACGTGTTTCCGTCGAAGCTGCATCAGTGTTCGGATGGGAGCGCTACGTGGGTGATTACGGAGCAATCATCGGCATGACGACATTCGGCGGATCAGCGCCGGCCAAAGATTTGTTCAAGAAATTCGGTTTCACGGTCGATCACGTGATTGAAGTCGCGAAAAAAGTTCTGGTCAAAGTCAAATGACCCACTCTGTCGCAAAAACCGCGACAAGGCCGGGGCGCCGAAAAAAGTAAACGAATCGGCCGGACCAAGGTTCCGACCAAGAGAGGTGCACATGCAGCCCACTGGAATCATCGAGTCCGCAAAAGCCACTAATCCACTGAAAGATCTTCTGAAATTCGGCCAGTCCGTCTGGCTCGACTATATTCGACGCGACTTGATCACCAGCGGCGAACTTAAACGCCTGATCGAAGAAGATGGCCTACGCGGCATGACCTCGAATCCTGCGATCTTCGAGAAGGCGATCGTGGGCAGCACCGACTATGCAGACATTCTGGCGTCACTCAAAGATCGTTCCGATCTCGACGCCAAAGCGCGTTTTGAACTCATCGCCATTCGCGACATTCAGGACGCAGCTGACCTGCTCCGGCCCGTGTATCAGGAATCGAATTTGCGCGACGGTTATATCAGCCTGGAGGTTTCGCCATATCTCGCCCGTGACACGCATGGCACGCTCGAGGAGGCCCGCCGGCTTTGGAAAGCGGTCGATCGCCCGAACATCATGATCAAAGTTCCCGGCACTGCGGAGGGCATTCCGGCATTTGAGCAGCTGATCAGCGAAGGAATCAACATCAACGTCACGCTGCTGTTTTCGCAGGATGTTTATCAGCATGTGGCAGAAGCTTACATTCGCGGGCTCGAGAAATTTGACGCCAGCGGCGGAGACGTTAAAAGGATCGCCAGCGTGGCCAGCTTCTTTATCAGCCGGATCGACAATTCTATTGATTCCGAGGTTTCCAATCGCCTGAAGTCGGCGAAAGGCTCCGATGAAGAGAAGAAGCTGAGAGGATTGCTCGGCAAAGTTGCGATTGCCAACGGGAAGCTCGCGTACCAGCGCTATCTCAACATTTTCTCAGGTCCCAAGTGGGATAAGCTGCGCGCCAAAGGCGGTCAAACGCAGCGTGTGCTTTGGGCCAGTACCAGCACTAAAAATCCTGCGTATCCCGACATTCTTTATGTGCAGGAACTAATCGGGCCGGATACGGTTAACACGATTCCTCCTGCGACGTTCGACGCCTTTCGCGATCATGGGCAGCCCCGTGAAACGCTGACTGAAGGTGTAGACGAAGCGAAGAAGGTCATGAGCGATCTTGCTTCGGTCGGAATATCGATCGATCAGATCACCGACAAGCTGACTGACGATGGCGTTCGCTTGTTCGAAGAAGCCTTCGACAAGCTTCTTGCGGCAGTTGAGAAGAACACCCAAGGCGGCACCACGCCGAAAATCAGCCAGCAAAGCTATAAGCTTCCTGACAAGCTCACGAAAGAGGTTGCGGAGAACGTGAACGACTGGCGCGCCAGCGGCAAGGTTCGCAGGCTGTGGCAGCGGGACGCATCGCTCTGGACCAGCAGCGATGAATCGCACTGGCTAGGCTGGCTCGATATTGCCGAAAAGCAGTTGGAGAAAAAAGATCAGTTCCAGCGGCTTGCGGAGGACATTCGGAAAGAAAGTTTTACTGACATTCTTCTGCTCGGCATGGGCGGATCAAGCCTTTGCCCCGAGGTCCTTGAAAAAACTTATGGCCAGATCAAAGGCTTTCCCCGCCTCCACGTGCTCGATTCCACTGATCCAGCACAGGTGAAGGCATTCGAAAAGAAAGTCAATCTCGCGAAAACTCTCTTCATCGTTTCAAGCAAATCCGGTACCACGCTCGAGCCGAATATTTTCAAACAGTATTTCTTTGGGCGCGTGAAAGAAACGGTCGGCGCAGATAAAGCCGGTAGTCATTTCATCGCAATCACCGATCCAGGCTCACATCTGGAAAAAGAAGCCTCGGCCGACAAGTTCCGCTACATCTTCCATGGTGTTCCCAGTATCGGGGGACGATACTCCGCGCTTTCTAATTTTGGAATTGTTCCAGCTGCTTGTATGGGGCTTGATGTAGCGAAGTTCCTCGACCGCACCGAGGAAATGGTCGAGGCCTGCGCGGCTTCAGTTCCGGTTGAGAAAAATCCTGGCGTGATGCTGGGAATTATTCTCGGTACTGCTGCAAAATCCGGACGCGACAAGATCACGATCATTACTTCCCCTACGATTTCCGATCTCGGTGCATGGCTCGAGCAGTTGCTTGCCGAATCGACCGGCAAGCAGGGCAAAGGAATCATCCCTATAGATCGAGAGAGTCTCGGGGCACCAGAGGTTTATGGCAACGATCGTATGTTTGCATATTTGCGGTATGAGTCAGCGCCAGATGCGGACCAGGACGCAAACATTGCCGTCCTCGAAAGAGCGGGCCAACCCGTCATTCGCATCTCTGTCGGTGATACTTACGATGTCGGCCAGGAATTTTTCCGCTGGGAGATCGCAACCGCAGTCGCGGGCTCGATCATCGGTATCAATGCGTTCAATCAGCCGGACGTTGAGGCCAGCAAAGTCGAGACTCGAAAACTCACGAGCGAATATGAGAAGAACGGCTCACTTCCGGCAGAGCAGCCGATCTTCGAGCAAGCGGGAATCAAATTATTTGCTGATCCCAAAAATGCCAGCGCAGTGGCGGATGGAAACATCGGCGGCCATCTCCGCGCGCATCTCGGTCGTCTTAAGCCGGGCGACTACTTTGCGGTGTTGGCCTACGTGGAAATGAATCCGGAGCACGAGGCTCTTTTGCAGGAGATTCGCCACGCGATACGCGATTCGAAACAAGTCGCTACTTGTCTGGGCTTCGGTCCTCGTTTTCTGCATTCGACCGGCCAAGCCTATAAAGGTGGACCGAACACCGGAGTCTTTTTGCAAATTACTTGCGACGACGCTAAGGATCTGCCGATTCCAGGCCAGAAATATACATTCGGAGTTGTGAAAGCAGCGCAGGCCCGAGGAGACTTCCAAGTCCTGGTCGAGCGGGGTCGCCGGCTTTTGCGCGTCCACTTAGGAAAAGATGTTGAAACCGGCCTTTCAGAGTTAGTGACGATTCTTGGCAAAGTCTTAGCGAAGTAATGGCGCTGAATCGAAGTCGACGTTGATCTAGCGTTGCACGGAGGAAGCATGCGTCTTGGAATGGTGGGGCTGGGAAGAATGGGCGCTAATATGGCGCGGCGCCTCATGCGCGGTGGTCACGAAGTTGTGGTGACCGATCTTAGTGCTGACTCGGTCAAAGAAATGGCCGGCGAGGGCGCCATACCATCTTCTTCTCTCGACGACTTCTGCTCGAAACTCGGCTCTCCTCGCATCGCTTGGCTCATGGTTCCAGCGGGGGGGCCGACAGAATCATCAGCTCAGTCGGTTGCTCAGAAGATGAAAGCCGGTGATGTTTTGATCGACGGCGGGAATTCGTACTTCAAAGACGATATCCGGCGTTCAAAGATGTTTCGCGAAAAGGGAATCCATTACGTCGACGTCGGCACAAGCGGCGGCGTTTGGGGTTTAGACCGCGGCTATTGCATGATGATCGGCGGCCCGAAGGAAGCCGTCGAGCAACTCGACCCGATCTTCAAGACTCTTGCACCCGGGCGAGGCAACATTCCACGCACGCCTGGGCGAGAAAAACTCGGCGGAACTGCTGAGGAAGGCTACATCCATTGCGGACCGTCCGGGGCTGGTCATTTTGTGAAAATGGTCCACAACGGAATCGAATATGGGATCATGCAAGCCTATGCTGAAGGCTTCGATATTTTTCGCAACGCGAATAAGCCTGAGCTGCCGAAAGACCAGCAATACGATCTGAACTTGGCCGACATCGCTGAAGTGTGGCGTCGCGGAAGTGTGATCAGTTCATGGCTGCTCGATTTGACCTCGATGGCATTAGCTGAAAATCCCACTCTTGGCGAATACAGCGGCTTTGTACAGGATTCGGGCGAAGGCCGTTGGACAATCGAAGCCGCAATCGACGAAGCTGTTCCAGTCGACGTGCTCTCGGCGGCGCTGTTTGTGCGCTTTCGCTCGCGACAGGAGCACACGTTTGCTGAGAAAATGCTATCCGCCATGCGGCAGAAATTTGGCGGCCATCTTGAGCCGGTGATGGACAAGAAAACTGCGTAGCGGCGAACTGGATTGACGGAGTTACGGAGAAACCACGATGGCACAAGTGGAACTGCTTCCGCAGACTCAACAGCGGGGCCCGGGGCGACCCGGCGATCCTTGCATTATGGTGATCTTCGGCGCAGCTGGTGACCTGACGCGCCGCAAGTTGATTCCTGCGCTCTACAACCTTGCCAAGGCGCAGCTGCTTTCGCGCGAGTTCGCGATCGTCGGGGTTTCGCACAACAAGATGTCGGACGACCAGTTTCGGCAAAAGCTTTCGGAAGATATCAAACACTACGCTGGCGCCGACATCGACCCCGATATCTGGGAGTGGTTCACGCGGCGGCTTTATTACACGACCGCTGAATTCGACGACAAAAACCTGTACTCACAGCTCAAGACGAACCTGGAGAAACTTGATAAAGATCACTCGACCCACGGGAACTATTTCTTCTATCTTGCGACTGCCCCAACTTTTTTTGGGCCAATCGTCGAGCAACTTGCCGCAGCCGGATTGATGGATGAAGGCGAGAACCATCACTGGCGCCGCGTCATTATCGAAAAGCCTTTTGGTCACGATTTAGAATCCGCCCGCGCGCTGAACCAGAAACTACTGAGCTGCGCGAGTGAGAGTCAGATCTATCGCATCGATCATTATCTCGGCAAAGAGACCGTTCAAAATATTTTGGCATTCCGCTTCGCCAACGGAATTTTCGAGCCGATATGGAACCGTCGCTACATTGATCACGTGCAGATCACGGTTGCGGAAACGGTAGGCGTCGAATCGCGCGGAAGTTACTATGACACGGCCGGAGCGCTGCGCGATATGGTTCCTAACCACATCATGCAGCTCATCAGCCTGACTTCGATGGAGCCGCCGATCTCGTTCCGTCCGGATGCTGTGCGCGATGAGCAGGCGAAGATTCTGCATGCCATCCAGCCGCTAAGCTCAGAAGAGGTTCTGATCCGCACCGTTCGTGGGCAATATGGACCGGGAGTTGAAGATTCGCGCCGGGTGCCTGGATACCGCCAGGAGGAAGATGTTCCCCCGGATTCGAAAACGGAAACCTTCGTGGCAATGAAGCTGGCCATCGACAACTGGCGCTGGGCGGATGTTCCATTCTACTTACGTACCGGTAAGCGTCTGGCAGCGCAGACGACAGAGATCCTCATCCAATTCCGCCGTGCGCCGTTTGTGCTTTTCCGGGATACGCCGGTTGAGAACCTGATGCCGAATCAGCTTGTATTGCATATTCAGCCGCAGGAAGGAATTTCGCTGCAGTTTGCAGCCAAAGTTCCAGGCCCCATCATGCGGCTGGGTGCAGTCGACATGAATTTCAACTACGCTGATTATTTCGGTACGCAGCCGAGCACAGGTTATGAGCGGTTGCTGCACGATTGCATGATCGGTGACGCGACGTTGTTCCAGCGTGCAGATATGGTGGAGGCCGGCTGGTGTGTCGTCAGCCCCGTGCTCGATGTTTGGAGGGCTCTACCACCGCGTAACTTCCCGAACTATCCATCTGGGAGTTGGGGACCAAAAGACGCCGACGAATTGCTTGAGCGCGATGGCCGCCACTGGAGGAACTTCGACCGATGAGTTTCATCCTCGCCGGAGATATTGGCGGTACAAACGCGAGACTGGCGCTGTTTGATGTAAATAATGAAAGTTTTAATCTGGTCTCTCTTACGATTTTTCCAAGCCGTCATTACTCCGGCTTGGACCAGATCGTGAAAGAATTCGTCAGTAAGTCTCCAGCAAAACCTTCGCAAGCTTGTTTCGGCATTGCCGGCCCGGTGACGAACGGCCGAGTAGAAGCTTCCAACCTGCCTTGGGTGATCGAAGCGAAACGGCTTGCGGATGAGCTTCACATTCATGACGCTTTACTCATCAATGATCTGGAAGCGACGGGTTGGGGCATTGGCGCCCTCTCGCCAGAACACTTAGTTTCCTTGAATCAGATCAGTTCGGCTCCCGGCAATCAGGTTGTGATTGCCGCCGGCACCGGGCTCGGCGAAGGGGGACTCTATTGGGATGGCGAGCGTCATCATGTGTTCGCGTCCGAAGGCGGACATTGCGATTTTGGTCCGCTCAATGAAATCCAGGTGCAGTTGTTGCAGTATTTGCGGGGCCGCTTCGAGCACGTCAGCTACGAACGCGTTCTCTCAGGCCCGGGATTGGTTAACATTTTTGACTTTCTCCGCGATACCGGCAAAGGCAAACCTCCTGATTGGCTTGTGGCGGAAATGGTAGAGTCCGATGCGGCGCGTGCAATTTCTGAAGCGGGCATGAGCGGCAAGTGCCCTATGTGCGAGCAGGCACTGGATATTTTTGTTTCCATCTTCGGCGCTGAAGCCGGAAATCTGGCGCTCAAGATGAAGGCCGTCGGAGGCGTGTTCCTGGCCGGCGGCATCGCACCGAAAATTCTTCCCAAGCTAGCAACTTCAAACTTTATGCAAGCCTTCTTAGATAAGGGTCGGTTGCGCCGGCTGATGGAAACTATTCCCATCAAAGTAATCACCGATGACAAGCTCGCGTTGCTCGGGGCAGCGCGATGTGCGCTGGTCGAAACGGCCGAACAGACAGCAGCTTAAGAATGTCCTCCCAACCACAGGTTCGGGTCCTTGGCTCCCCGCAGGAGTTATTCCACGCCGCGGCGGAAAAATTCTGCGCGCTGGGATCGGATGCAATTGCGAAACACGGCAAATACACGGTCGCTCTTTCCGGTGGATCTACACCGCGCGGCGTGCATCAGGAACTCGCAACGAAATTTGCTTCGGCCCTGCCGTGGGATAAAGTTTTCTTTTTTTGGGGCGATGATCGACACGTTCCCCCCGATAGTCCGGACAGCAATTATCGTATGGCAAACGAAACATTGCTCTCGAAGTTGCCGGTCCCGCCCCAAAACATTTTTCGCATGCATACAGAGCTTCCGGATGCACGCGAGGCAGCGCGGAAATACGCCGAGACGCTGGATAAGTTTTTTAAACCCGAACCGAACGGCTTTCCCCGCTTCGATTTTATTCTTCTCGGCATGGGCCCGGACGGCCACACGGCATCTCTGTTTCCTGGGACTGCGGCATTGCAGGACCTGGACCACTTTGTTGCCGCGAACTGGGTCGAAAAGCTGAATACGTTTCGAATTACGTTCACTTATCCGGTGTTGAACAACGCGGCTTCAGTGATGTTTCTCGTCAGTGGTGATGAAAAAGCCGAGATGGTACGCCGCGCGCTGAAAGATACCTCAGCGAACCTCCCCTGCCAGCGGGTAAGGCCAGAAAACGGCGAACTGGTGTGGTTTCTGGATAAGGGCGCCGCGGTGAAACTCTAAGAGCACTCAGTACCAGCATTTAGCAAAAACATTCCAAACCGCTTCAGCCCTAAGTCGCGCTTCGTATTGGAAGAGCAGATTCCCCATGCCAAAAGGCATTCGGAATAACAACCTGGGTAGCTTCTGAGCTTTGAGCGCTGATTGCTTTAAAACACCGGCGCAAGGTTGTGCATCTTCTGGTACAGCTTCCGGTCTACCGTTCGTAAGACATCTTCGACGCTGGTTCCGGTCACATAACCGGCCATTCCCCAGGTAAACGAAAGCTGAAAGCGATTGCCGTTCTCGGTATTCCACTGCTCAACCGTGTGAAGCAGGCGCTGCAAAGGATATTCGGCCTGTTGCTCGCCGGTATCAGGCATTACGACAAGAAATTCATCTCCGCCTTGGCGAAAGACCAGGTCGCCACCACGAAAAATGTCTTTCAACATTCGCGCGAATTCCGTGAGAACGCGATTGCCTTCCATGCTCCCCAGCTTGGCATTGAGTTCGCGAAAGCTATTGACGTCCATTATGAGAAACGTTAGAGCGCTACCCTGACGATTCGCCCGGGCAACCTGATGCGAGATAAGTTCGTTCAACGCGCGCCGGTTGAAGAGTTGCGTCAAAGGGTCAATGAGCGAGAGACTTTCCAGCCGCTCGTTTAGAACCAGTTCGGCGATCAGGGCCTTGCGCGTGGAATTCAGGGCAACGCGCTGTGCCATCAGGTAAATATTGAAAAGTACAATCAGGCAGATCAAGCCAAAGTAGAGCTGGGGCAGATATCCCTGCTCAATGTGAATAATGCGCTGACTCATCGTCAGATTAGGAAAAACCAGAGCAAGAAAGCCGGCGGTTAAGACCAGAACTACAAGCGTGATAATCGACCACAATTGCATGTCGCGGCTGGAGAGCTGATGAATTTGCCGCTGAATCGACTCAGCCCTTGCCAGCATTGAAGGCTGTTCTTGCCTTACCTGTGACATCCATACCCCCGCGAAAGCACACTACTGGGATCGTGCTTGCAAAGGTTTTACAGGATTCAGATCGGTGGCGCGGGGAAAAACCCGTTCCGCCAATTACCTTCGTAAGTGACTACCGGTCTTGGACTTCAGGTTGCGCTGACAGTCTGCTGGCTTTGTTCGCGCACAAGTCGGTCGAGGGACTCTTCATATGGCGCACGCGCGATACCTTTTTCGGTGATGATCGCTGTGACGTACTTCGCCGGAGTTACATCGAAGGCGGGGTTCTCAACCTGGATGCCTTCGGGGGTGATTGGCTTTCCCGCAATGTGCGTGACTTCAGCCGCATTGCGCTGCTCGATGGGGATTTTGCTTCCATCGGGCGTTTCAAGATCGACGGTGGAGATTGGCGCCGCGACGTAAAACGGAATGTCATGTTCCTTGGCCAGAACTGCGACTGTGTAAGTGCCGATCTTGTTGGCAACATCGCCGTTGGCGGCAATGCGGTCTGCGCCCACAACCACCGCGCCGATCTTGCCCTGCCGCATCATGGTGCCTGACATGTTGTCAGAGATGACGGTGGTCGGAATGCCATCCTTTACCAATTCCCACGCAGTGAGTCGTGATCCTTGCAGGAATGGCCGGGTCTCGTCGGCGTAGACATGAATCTTCTTTCCCCGCTCAACCGCGGCGCGAATAACACCGAGGGCAGTGCCATAACCACATGTGGCTAAAGCTCCGGCATTGCAATGCGTGAGAACACCGCCCTCGGGCGGCATCAATGTTGCGCCATTGGCCCCCATTGCTTTGTTGATGGCGATGTCTTCCGCGTGCATGCGCTGCGCTTCTTCGATAAGCGCTTGTTTGATCTGCTGCACAGGACGGACGCGGAGCAGCTCGAATTTCTGCTGCATGCGGCGAATTGCCCAGAAGAGATTTACCGCCGTCGGCCGGGTTTTGCCGATCAGGTCACAAATCGCGTCGAACTCACGCTTAAGATCGCCTGCAGTTTCGGCCTTTGAATTTTTTACTCCGAGCGCAACTCCCATTGCCGCTGAGACGCCGATCGCCGGCGCACCGCGCACCACCATGTTTCGGATCACGTCGGCAACGTCTTCGTGGGTTTTGCAGGTTACATATTTTTCTTCCGTTGGCAGCTTCGTCTGATCGATGAAGCGCACGCCGTGATCGGTCCATTCGAGGGTTTGGATCATAAGAATTGGGTCATTGAATCATTAAAAACGTCGTGCGTCGCACGTCGTTGGTCGTTTGCCAAAAACAGCCATCAACTGACTGCTGAGTGCTGACTATTGAGCGCTAAGTGCTCCCTTCTTACATCGTTCGCGGTGAAGATCGAGATGAACGGAGCAGGAGCAGCAGTCTTCTCCACATTTGGCCGACCACTTGCCTCTTGGCGCTCCACCAGACAGATGACTCCCACAATCTCGAAAGGCAACTCGCGAGCAGCCTCAATCGCCTGCACAGTCGATGATCCGGTCGTGCAGACATCGTCAACAATCACGACGCGCGCGCCCTTATCGCGAAAGCCTTCGATCCGCTGGCCGGTTCCGTGCTGCTTCTCAGCTTTGCGCACCAGAAATCCATTTAAAGTCCCGCTAATTACAGCCGCAGCAACCACGATGGGATCCGCGCCCATCGTGAGCCCCCCGATGGCGTCCACCTTCCAATTTCGATGTTGAATCTCGTCGAGAAAAACCTGTCCCGTCAGTTGCGCACCGCGCGCATCAAGCGTGGTTGTGCGGCAATCGACGTAATAGTCACTGTGTCCGCCGGACGAAAGCTTGAAATCCCCAAGACGAAAAGATTTGGTCGCCAGCAAGCGCAGCAGTTCCTGACGCGGAGAAGGCATGAATTTCTAAGATACCAGAGTTAACGCGCGAGTTTATGCAGGTCGTGAAAGCCGCGGCTGACGACGAGAGTGGCAATAATTGGAATGCCGTTATAAATCGAATGCACAATAAAACTTGCGCCGACGGACTTCATCTTGGCCCTTACCGCCGTCAGGACTACGCCCACGATGAATATGATCAGCACCGGTCCCCACGCCTTGTATTCGAATACGTGTATGAACGCGAAGATCATCGCGGTGATCACGATTCCCAGCATTACGCCGAGCCTTCGTGCGAGCACGGGGTATAAAAAGCCGCGAAAAAACAACTCTTCCATGAATGGCGCGAATGCGATTGCCAGAAATGCAAAAGCATACGCATCGAGTGGCTTATCAAAGAACTGATCGAAAGGGCTCTTCTGGGGCAACGGTAATAAGCGTTCGAGTCCCTGCAGGGCCAATAATGTGACGAATCCAATTCCAACCAGAACCGGCCACGTTTGCTTTGGCCAGTTCCAACGAACGGCTTGCCACAAAGTTTGGTGAAATTTTGCTTTCGTGTAGTCGATTAGAAATAAAGCAATAATGGCGAACCAGACAAACTGCGGCGTAAGTAAGACCCAGGGCTTCAGGGCCACCTCTCCAAACGTCAGCTGCGGATAAAAAAATTTGTGGAGCGCTACGACGAGAAATGGAGCCAGAACGATCGGTACAACAAACATCAGAATGCCGATCTGCAGCACTTCGACTCCGCCGAACGGTGGATTTTCGGGAGGAACGTTCGCGCTTTCAGGCGGCGTTGCCGGCGGGGGAGAAGCCGTAGTCTCCGGCTCCGGTACATTCCAGCCTGAATTCGCGGACATAGTGTGACTTTACACGATTTAGCTGTGTGGCGCGGGCGCCGTCGCGCAGCGAAAAGGAATTAGCTTACTGCTGTATGTCGATGGTTCGATGTAGCCGCGAACTGTTCCGCGAGCGCCTGCCCTGTATATGATTTTTTGACGCGTGCCACCTGCTCCGGCGGGCCCTGTGCGACAATGCGCCCACCCTCGTCGCCACCTTCGGGGCCCAGGTCGATGATCCAGTCTGCATTTCTAATCACGTCAAGATTATGTTCGATGATGATAATCGTGTTGCCGAGATCGGTGAGACGGTGCAGTACTTCGAGCAGCTTGCGAACATCGTCGAAGTGAAGGCCGGTCGTGGGTTCGTCGAGCAAGTAGAGCGTGCGCCCGGTCTGGCGTTTGCTCAATTCCCGGGCGAGCTTTATCCGCTGCGCCTCGCCGCCGGAGAGAGTTACAGCCGATTGTCCGAGATGCAGGTATCCCAGTCCGACATCCACCAACGTTTGCAGTTTTTGTCTGACCTGTGGAATGTTCTCAAGAATCGGCAGCGCTTCAGAAGCTGACGTTTCCAAAAGGTCGGCAATCGAATACCCCTTGTACTTCACTGCCAGCGTTTCCTGGTTATAGCGTCGGCCGCCGCACATTTCGCACACGACGTACACATCGGGCAAAAAGTTCATTTCAATCCGCCGCTGTCCTTCGCCTTGGCAAGCCTCGCACCTGCCGCCAGTCAAATTGAAAGAAAACCGGCCTGGCTTGTATCCTCGCTCGCGCGATTCCGGCAGCATGGCATAAAGATCGCGGATTTGTGTAAATACGCCGGTATAAGTCGCGGGATTTGAACGCGGCGTGCGTCCGATGGGCGACTGATCGATGCGAATAACTTTATCGATGTTCTCCGCGCCCGAGATGGCTTTGTGCTCACCTGCTTTTTCGCGTGACCGATATAGCTCCTTCGCGAGTGAGCGATAAAGGATGTCATTCACCAGTGTCGATTTTCCCGAGCCTGAAACCCCAGTCACGACATTCATCAATCCAAGCGGAAACGTCGCATCGACGTTCTTAAGGTTGTTTTCGCGAGCACCGAGAACTGTAATTGCACTGCCATTCACTTTACGGCGCTCCGGACGCATGTCGATCCGCTTCTCGCCTGAAATGTAAGCGCCGGTGAGTGATTCGGCAGTACCTGCGATCTCGTCGGGGGTACCGCGTGCAACTACTTCGCCGCCATGGCGTCCCGCGCCAGGACCGAGATCTATAACGTAATCTGCGCGGCGGATCGTCTCCTCGTCGTGTTCAACCACGAGGACGGTATTACCCAGATCGCGAAGTTCTTCGAGTGCGTTGAGCAGTCGACCATTGTCACGATGATGCAAGCCGATTGAGGGCTCATCGAGAACGTAAAGCACCCCCCGCAGCTTTGATCCGATCTGCGTCGCCAGGCGAATTCGTTGCCCTTCGCCGCCTGAGAGCGTTGCGGCGGAACGATCGAGGGAAATGTAACCCAGCCCAACAGCGTTCAAGAATTGCAACCGCTCCACAATCTCGTGCATTATGCGGCCGGCAATCTGTTCCTCACGTCCTGTCAGCTTGATGCTTTTTGCTTTTTCCAGCGCTCGCGAGACGGGCATGGCCGTGAAATCCGCAATCGACATGCCTTCGACCTGTACGGCCAAACTTTCCGGGCGAAGCCTTTTGCCATGGCACACTGGGCATTCCGTTGCCGACATGTGCTCCATCAACCAGTCGCCATAACCTTCAGAGGTTGAACTCTCCAACGAGCTTTTCAAATAGCCGAATATTCCCAGAAAACCCGTTTTTCCGCGTCCGTCAGGCTCGCCATAGAAAAGCAGGTTTTGAATCTTCTCCGGGAGCTTCTCGAATGGAGTGCTCAAATCGACTCCATAAGCGCTCGCGACGATTTTTATTTGGTGAATCAAATTCTGCGAGGCCGATCCCGGTCCGAGTGCACCTTCGAGCAACGGCTTCGACCAGTCGTTGATCACTTTCGCGGGATCGAAGTCGTATGTACTTCCCAGCCCGTGGCACTCCGGGCAAGCGCCGTATGTGCTATTAAACGAGAATGACCGCGGCTCGAGTTTGGGCACATCGATTCCGCAATCCGGGCAGGCCAGCCGCTCAGAATAGAGCTGCTCTTCCCCGCCGACAATCGCAACCTGAACCAATCCTCCTGCAAGTTTCATTGCGAGTCCGACGGACATCTCCAGGCGTTGCTCAATTCCGGGCTTCACCAGTAGGCGATCGACAACTACTTCAATCGTGTGGTTCTTGCGCTTGTCGAGCTGGGTCTCGTCTTCGAAACTCACGAGTTCGCCATCAATGCGTGCGCGCGTGAAGCCGTGCTCGACCAGCTTCTCCATCTCTTTTTTGAATTCTCCCTTGCGCCCACGAACGATCGGCGCAAGCACCATAACGCGATCTTCAGGAGTGAGCGCCATCACGCGCTGCACGATCTGCGCCGCGGTCTGGCGGGAGATCGCGCGCCCGCACTTCGGGCAATGCGGCACGCCAATGGAAGCGAATAGCAGCCGCAAATAGTCATAGATTTCTGTGATTGTCCCAACCGTCGATCGCGGGCTGCGGCTGGTTGTCTTCTGCTCGATTGAAATCGATGGACTCAGGCCGTCGATAGAGTCCACGTCCGGACGTTCCATCTGATCAAGGAATTGTCTCGCATAGGCTGAAAGCGTTTCCACATACCTTCGCTGGCCCTCGGCGTAAATCGTGTCAAACGCCAGTGAAGATTTCCCTGACCCGCTCAACCCGGTGATCACGGTCAATGAATTGCGCGGGATCTCAACATTGATGTTCTTCAGGTTGTGCTGTCGAGCGCCGCGAACCGAAATTTCCCGAATGGCCATTGTGCGACTGAATGATGAACCTTGGTAACGTGGACGGGTCCACAGAGATGTTGGAGAGTGTATTTGCGCAGCTCTACTCACGTATCTTAGTTGTAAACAGCGGCAAGGGTCAACGCGGGTAAAGTGAGAGGCGCACCGGTCTTTGCCTGACTCGCCTTCGCAGCAGGTAGTTGTCCGGAACTAAGCCGTTTCTTTTCTTGCTGCTGGGGACGGGAAGAGGCTGAACTTGGGAAGTTTTTTGGTCGCAGTCGTTGTTTCCTTTACCGTCGCCGGATCGGTTGCCCTCGGAATTACCGCCGCCTACGCCAGCGTTCTTGCCCTGCTACATGCGTTCGCGCACAATTCGCCTAAGCCGGAAGCGCAGCGCACCATGGCAATGGCTGCCAAGGCGAGCGGAAGCTAAGTTCGCAGTTTCTTAGTGATTTGGTATCGAAAGCGGCAGATAACGAATCGTCAGAGCACTCTGCTCAAGCCGACTTTTTCCTGGGTAGCGAAAACTCAATCACTCGCCCGCGCTCTCGGATGGCCGATTTCTCGACTTTGCGGAAACTTACTGGAATGTAGAATTCAATAACCTTTGCCACGCGATACCTCCCCTCGCCCCAACAACATCTCTGTACCTTCTAACACAATGCTGACCGGAAAGTTGTGACGCTACAAACGATTGGCCACAGCCAATAGTGGTGCATAATCGCCAATCGTTTCATGTTGGAAGCGCTGAAGAATATCCGGTTTACGCCGATATATCCGGTATCCGTGAAGATTCTTCTGATCGACGACAGCCGCTTTCTTCGCATGGCAAACGAGCGAGCGCTCACGCTGGCGGGTCACGAGGTGTTGTCTGCCGCCGATGGAGAAGAAGGGCTGCGACTGGCGTGCGAGCAAAAGCCGGACCTAGTGGTGTTGGATTTAATGCTTCCGAAATTGCCCGGCTTGGAAGTCTTAAGAAAACTGCGCAGCCGTCCTGACACCGCCTCGATGCCGGTGGTAGTGATCAGCGGACTTTCCCAAGCCAACGATCAGAAGCTGGTGAGTGAAGGCGCGACATCCTACTTTGAGAAATCGCGACTCATGCTGGACCGGGGCAGCGACACGTTCGTCGAAACCATCAATGCACTGCTCGCGAAGGCAAAAAGGGCCAGCGCCTAAGCTGCTGTCGTACTCGCATCCATTCTGAAGTACTGTTCGTGAAGATTTATCCAGTGCAGAATCAGGCCAAGCTCGTGTGATAGATTCTATTGTTCGTCATGAAAGATCTTGCCTCGTGGGCCCTCAACATTGCCAACCAACGCGGTGCAACTTACGCCGATGTGCGCATTATCGACGACCGCAGCCGGGCCCTTGCCACAAAGAACGGGAAAATCGGCAATGCCTCGGATTCGCGATCTGAGGGGTTCAATGTTCGCGTAATCGTCGATGGAGCCTGGGGCTTTTCATCAACCGCCAACTTGGATCGCGCTTCTATCGAGCAAACTGCGGCGCACGCCGTAGCGATAGCTAAAGCTTCGGCAAAGGTCAAAGAGAAAGACGTACAGCTCGTCCCCGAGAAGGCCGTCACCGCCGAGTGGACCACACCGCACAAAATCGATCCATTCTCGACGTCGATCGAGCAGAACCTTGCGCTGCTGCAAAAGGTTGATTCTGAACTTCGCACCGTTAACGGAATCACCCTGGCCGAGACGAACATGAATTTTCGTCGTGAGGAGCAGTGGTTCTTTTCATCTGAAGGCTCCGACATTCACCAGACGAAGATCACGACCGGTGCCGGATACGTTGCCTACAGCTTTGCGGGAAGCGAGATTCAAAAGCGGTCGTATCCAAATTCTTTCGGGGGACAGTGGCAGAACAAAGGGTACGAGCTCATCGATGAGTTGAAGCTGGTCGAGAATGCCCGCCGAATCGGCGAAGAAGCCGTCGCTTTGCACAAGGCAGACCAGTGTCCGCAGGGCGTGTTCGACATCATTCTCGAAAGCTCGCAACTGGGATTGCAGATTCACGAGTCGGTCGGTCATCCGATTGAGCTCGATCGCGTTCTCGGCATGGAAGCGAATTTCGCGGGGACATCGTTTCTCACGCTCGAGAAATTGCGCAAACTGAAATACGGCAGCGACCTAGTGAACGTTGTGGCCGATGCCCGCCAGGAGCACGGTCCGGGGCTTGGCACCTTCGGCTTCGACGACGAAGGCGTGCCAGCGCAGTGCACTCCGATCATTTCGAACGGCCTCTTCACGGGCTATCTGAGCTCACGCGAGACCGCAGCGCTCATCGGCCTGCAGCGCTCCGGTGGGACATTGCGAGCTGAAAGCTGGAACCGCTTGCCGATGATCCGCATGACCAACATCAGCATTCTTCCTGGCGAGAAGCCCCTCACGCTCGAGCAACTGATTTCTTCGACTGACCACGGAATTCTGTTTCAGACCAACCGCTCATGGTCGATTGACGATAAACGCTACAACTTCCAGTTCGGCACGGAGATGGGTTGGGAGATCAAGAACGGCAAGCGCACGCGCGTGCTGAAGAACCCTTCTTATAGCGGAATTACAACCGAATTTTGGAATTCGCTGGATGCGATTTGCTCGCGCGATGAGTGGACGTTGTGGGGCACGCCAAACTGCGGCAAAGGACAGCCGCAGCAGGTGATGGGAACAGGGCACGGCGCGTCTCCGGCAAGATTCAGGAAAGTAAAAGTGGGGAGTGCGTATAAGGGAAACTAGCAATCAGCACTCAGCATTCAGCCACTGAGTTGAGCGGCGCGCAATGAGCAGCGAGCCGTGAGCGATCAAGTGGCAGGTGCCTGCGGATTGCTCATCCTCGATGCTAGCTACCCGCAGCTGAATTGGCTGATTGCTGATTGCTTCAAAAACATGCTTACTCGCGACCAAGCCGCAGACATTTTCGATCGTATCAAGAAGTACTCGACCGCCGACGAGATCGAGTGTCTTTTTTACGGCGGCAAATCTGCTCTCACGCGCTTCGCAAACAACACCATTCACCAGAATGTTGCCGAAGAGAACTATGGAGTGTCTGTTCGCACAGTCTTTGGCGGCCGAACTGCTCGCGCAACCACGAACAAGTTTGATGAAGAGAGTCTTAAGCAGGTCGTAAAAGCTTCAGAGGCACTGGCAAAAGTACAGGAGCCGGATACGGATTTGTTGCCGGTGGCAAGCCCGGGCGAGGACGCAGGTTCCCCGAAAACCTCGTCGAGACATTTTGGTCAAACCGCGGCACTTAATCCCGAGCAGCGCGCCGATGGCGTAGCACAAATTGTGGGCATTGCTCAAAAGCACAAGCTCACAGCAGCGGGAATTTTCTCGAGCTCCGACGGCCTAGAAGGAATCTTCAATTCCCGCGGACTCAGCCAATGGCACACGCAAACGTCGGCGGAAATTTCCGTCACGATGCTGGCCTCCGACTCCTCCGGCTGGCAAAAGGCGAATTCGCCCGATGTAGCGAATCTGAAAGCGCAGGAACTTGCCGAAACTGCGGCGAAAAAAGCCATTGACTCCGCAAATCCTCGCGAAGTGGCGGCAGGGAAGTACACCGTCATCCTTTCGGCCGCCGCCGTTCTTGATCTGGTTGGATTCATGTTCTTCGATTTCGGCGGTCTCGCTATCCTCGATCAGCGGTCTTTTCTGAATAACCGCATTGGAAACCGATTATTCGGCGAGAACATTTCGATCTGGGACGATGTTGCGCATCCGTTGCAATCCGGACCGGCATTCGATGGCGAAGGTGTGGCGCGGCAGAAAATTCAATTGGTTCGGAACGGAGTGGTAAATCGCCTGGTCTACGCGCGCGCCACGGCCGAGAAGATGAAGAAATCTGAGTACGCTTCTAAAGTTGGCCCGATCGAACCTACTGGCCATGGTTTTCCCATCCCAAACGAGGTCGGTGAAGGGCCGATGAACATCGTTTTCGAATCGTCGCGCGAGCCAAAGACGATTCAGCAGATGGTCGATTCCACCGAGCGCGGAATTCTGGTTACGCGCCTGTGGTATATCCGCGAAGTGGATCCGTACGAAAAAATTCTCACCGGCATGACCCGCGACGGTACATTCCTGGTCGAAAATGGCAAGCTAGTTTCCGGCGTGAGAAACTTTCGGTTCAATCAAAGTCTCATCGAGCTGCTTTCAAATGTCGAACAGATGAGCACACCCATGCGCACCAGCGGAGAAGAATCATTCGACATGGTCGTCCCCGCAATGAAAGTGCGCGATTTCAACTTCACCGAAGTCACGAAGTTCTGAGTAGTATTGCCCTTCTGCTTTCTCGATTGCCTGGGCGGCGATGCGCCCATTCCATGCTGGTCCCGGAGAACGCCGATATAATCAGAAACAAGGAATCGGCCACCGGAACCTTGACGCGCCGCGGCTGACGCTCGAAAGGCAATCTCTCGACGTAAGCCATCCGGCAGGCTGGTCGGATAACCCTTGCCCTGAACCAAGTCAAAAGGGATGTCCGATCCACACGTGCATTCAATGACTACTCTGCGCGAACAAATCGCGACCAACGTTCTTACGGTAACCAAGTTCCGTGAGTTGGTGCGGCGCATGCGCGAGAGCCGGCCCAACGATGATCCTGAGCTGGTCCGCAAAGCGTACGAGTTTTCGCAGAAGTATCATTCCGGCCAACAGCGCGCCTCAGGCGAACCTTATCTTGTGCATCCGCTGGAGGTGGCTCTGGTCCTCGCGGAGATGAAGATGGATTCCGTCTCCGTGGTTGCGGGCCTGCTGCACGACTCCGTCGAAGACACGTCCGTCACCATCGTCGACATTCGGAAGGAATTTGGCGAGCAGGTGGCGCACATCGTTGAAGGCGTCACCAAGATCAGCGCGATTGATTTCTCGTCGCAGGAAGAGCAGCAAGCCGAGAACCTGCGCAAGATGATGCTTGCCATGGTCGATGACATTCGCGTGGTGCTCATTAAGTTGGCCGACCGCCTGCACAACATGCGCACGCTCGAGCACCTGCCGCCCGATCGGCAACAGAAAATTGCGCGCGAGACGCTCGATATTTATGGTCCCATCGCGCACCGGCTGGGCATGGGTAAAATTCGCGGCGAGCTTGAGGATTTGGGGTTTCGCTATCTCGATCCCATCGGATACGAGCAAGTCCAGGATGCGGTCGAGGCGCGGCGAAAAAAAGGTGAGCAGTTTCTGGCAGGAGTCGAAAAGATTCTGAGCGAGAAGCTGCGCGAAGCGGGGATTACGGCCAAAGTTGAGAGCCGAATCAAGCGTCTGTACAGCATTCACAAGAAGCTGCTTAAACAGCGGATTTCGGTCGATCAGGTCTACGATCTCTACGCCATGCGCGTGATAACCCGATCAGTGCAAGACTGCTATGCCGTGCTCGGGATTGTGCACAACATGTGGCGGCCAGTGCCGGGAAGAATCAAAGATTTCATCGCCATGCCTCGCCCGAATCTTTATCAATCGCTGCACACATCAGTAATTACCGATGAAGGCACGAGCTTCGAAATTCAAATTCGTACTGAAGAAATGCACCGCATGGCGGAAGAAGGCATTGCGGCGCACTGGAAGTACAAGGATGGCCCGGTTTCCGTTAAAGACGAAGAGCGGCTCGCCTGGTTACGGCAGGTTGTCGAGTGGCAGCGGGACGTTTCCGATCCCAACGAATTTCTCTCCACGCTGAAGATCGATCTTTATCCTGAAGAAGTCTATACCTTCACTCCGAAGGGTAAAGTCGTCGTTTTGCCGCGCGAGTCAACGCCGATCGACTTTGCTTACACGATTCACACCGAGGTTGGCCACACATGCGTCGGAGCAAAGGTCAACGGCCGCATGGTTCCCCTGCGCCACAAGCTGCACAGCGGAGACATCGTCGAAATCATTACGCAGCCGGGGCACAAACCCAGCCGCGACTGGCTCGGGGTGGTGCGCTCATCCCGAGCGCGGAACAAAATTAAACACTGGCTGAATGTCCATCAGCGCGAACGGGCGATTGAAATCGGCAAGAAGCTGATCGAAAAAGAAGCGCGCAAGTACCGGATTTCGCTAAAAGATATCAAGGACGCCGATTTTCAACGCATCGCCTCCGACTATGGCCTGGGGCAGCCTGATGATCTGATGGCTGCGATTGGCTACGGCAAGTATTCGGCGCGGCAGGTCTTAGGGAAGCTAGCACCCGCAACCGAACCAACCGCTCTTCCCGCCGATGAGGATTCCGGCATTGGCAGCGTCGTTCGCCGCGTTTTCGGCGGAGACCACAGCGGCGCTATCCGTGTCAAAGGCACTGACGACCTGTTGGTTTATCGCGCACGATGCTGTAATCCGATTCGCGGCGAGTCTGTCGTCGGCTACGTTACCCGCGGAAAAGGCGTTGCGGTGCATTCCATCAACTGTCCTAACGTAATCAACCTCATGTACGAGCCCGAGCGCCGAATCGATGTCGAGTGGGGCAAGGAAGAAGGCGCGCCGGTTTCATTCCCTGTTAAGCTCACCGTCTTTTGCGACGACCGTTTCGGCATGCTGAAGCAGATCACTGCGGTCATCAGCGATACCAAAACCAACATCCGCAACATCGGTGCCCGCACCGAAAACGGCCAGGCCAACGTTGATATCGTCATCGAAATTGAAGATCTTAAGCACCTTGAAAACATCATCCACGGTGTTCGCAAAATTCCCGGCGTGCATGATGTGCAGAGATTGCAGCGGGTGTGAGGTCTACGGGAGACTTGCAACAAGCCCTAACACGTTGATAACGCAGCTCAGGGCTACGAACCAGGATCACTAAAATCCGCCTGCTCCGGGAGGCTATTGGACTTCCGGAACTTGGGCGTCCGGAACTACCCACCTAAAATCGAGGATTATCTCGCATAGAGGAGCTCCGTCCTGATAACCCGACGACTGTGGTCCCTTCTGTTGGCAGCCATCGCGATATCCGTCCCTTTGTGGGGTCAGGTCGCACCCTCGCCAAATCCTGCAACCGCACAAATTACTGGCACCGTAACGGACACGAGTGGCGATGTTGTTTCCGGCGCAACCGTCGTCTTACGGCATTCCAGCGGCAAGGACGTCATAAAACTCGTATCTGATGACAATGGATTCTTTGATTTTACGCAGCTCCATCCCGGGACTTATCGCGTTGCGGTTAGCGCACCGGACTTCGCCGACTGGACTTCGGCTGACCTTGTTCTTAGTCCAGGCCAGTACATGCTTATAAGTGACTGCAAACTCCGGGTGCAGGTGACCACCACGATCAATGTCGGCGACAGACCGGACGAAATTGCAACCGAGCAGCTGCAGGTTGAAGAGAAACAGCGCGTTTTCGGCGTCATCCCCAATTTTTATGTTGTGTACGACCCCGACCCGGCGCCGCTCACCACCAGACTCAAGTTCCGTCTCGCGATGAAAACCTCGACTGATATCGTTAGCATCCTTGGCATTGGTGCGCTTGCCGGAATCAATCAGGCGGGTAATACTCCCGATTACCGACAAGGTCTGAAGGGTTATGGAGAACGCTTTGGCGCTGCTGCCGGCGACGGTTTCTCCGACATTATGATCGGTGGGGCCATTCTGCCATCAATCCTGCGGCAGGATCCCCGGTACTACTACCGAGGCACGGGCACAAACAGGTCTCGCATTCTGCATGCCATTACCAGCCCTTTCGTCTGCAAGGGAGACAACGGGAAATCACAACCCAACTACTCGAGCATGGGCGGAGACCTGAGCTCGTCGGCTCTATCAAATCTTTACTATCCACCCTCGAACCGCGGGGCCGGGCTGGTATTTCAGAACTTCTTTGTGATGACTGGCGAACGCACCCTGAGTAGTTTAGTGCAGGAATTTGTGATCGGCAGAATCACGGCAAGGCAAAGGCTTAGGAACTAGCCACCGAGTGGGAATTCCGGACGGACAGTTGATCATTCTCGGTTTCACACCTCAGGTCAGCGTTTGTGAAATTTTATTTCTACATCCGCGCGCGAAGCGATCGGCAAGCCCAGGAGCCGTGCGGGTTCAAATTTCCAATTCTTAACCGTGTCGAGCGCCTCTTGGTCCATAAATGGATTTATTCCGCGTATCACAGAAAGTGGCGCCACACTCCCGTCCACGTTGACGATTAGGCGTATTTTCACCTTACCGTTGACTTGAAGCTTGGGATCGTTCGATGAGCTAGTGACGGTGCGAGTCACCAGAGTGGGGAAAAGGTTCGTCTGCGGTATCCATTGCCGAGCACCATTGTTGGCAGAAGAAATTGCGCAATTATTGGCTTGCACACCTACCGTCGCTACGCGCTTCTCCTTATCCCATGAATCCGCCCACCTCACGAAGGATTCGAGGGGACCTTGTAAATGGGCCGTCGGCATGAACACCTCGAAAGCTTGAGAACTGTTCACACGAATTAGGGAAGCCGCAACTATGTCGATTATGTCGTGCGGAATTACGCTAGGTAAACCGAATACCAGCCGACCAGATAGATCTGGATCACCAATCGTTCCGCTGATTGCCTGAAAATCCGGCGACTCGATTAGACCATGTAAGTTTTGAAAATCTATTGAACTCAGTTTGCCTTCAAAGACCTCAACCGGCTTCCACTTACCGTTCGGCCGGTCGTCTATGCTTTCCTGCTTCCGCAACTCCCGATGAAACCTGCCATCTTCGTGGATTAGCAGACATGATTCAACAAAACCAGTGTATTCATCCCCACTCAAATGCACGATTTGAACGAGAGCGGGCCGCATGCGAACGGTAGAATTAGTTGCCTGCTGAGCCCAACCAACTGCTTCGATTGTGAAGACTATGTTGATGAGCAAAACATAGTTCTTAATAGAAGATGGCCACACGGACAGCATTATCCCAAACGTGTCAACTATTGCGTGCAGGCGACTACACTCTTGGCTCGATCAGCAGCGACAGACGAATTGCAGATTGAACTTAACCAATCCGCAATCTAAAATCTTCAATCTGAAATGAAATCTCCAATCTCTACCCCTGACGCTCCTAAGGCCATTGGCCCTTACTCACAGGCAATCAAAGCCAACGGATTCGTCTTCGTCTCCGGCCAGGTGGCCTTCGATCCTGCGACCCAACAAATCATCAACGGCGACGTTTCGGCCCAGACCGACCGTGTGCTGAAAAATCTATCCGCCATTCTGAAAGCTGCCGGCACAAGCCTCGAGAACGCCGTCCGCTGCACCGTCTTCCTGAAAAATATGGGCGATTTCGCCGCCATGAATGAGGTTTACGCGAAATACTTCTCCCAGGCGCCGCCATCCCGCTCCACCGTCGAAGTAGCCCGATTACCAAAAGATGTGCTGGTCGAGATCGACGTGATTGCGTTAGCGTAGAGCAAACAGCGATTTCAGATTGAAGATTGAGATAAAGCGAATAGATTGCAGATTCTAGATTTCAGATTGAGGATTGGCCGTACCTTTGCAGTCTGCGACCTCCAATCTGAAATCTAGAATCTGCAATCTTCAATCTTCAATCTGAAATCCGAACTCACGAGGATCGAATGCTGAAACTTTCATTTGTGATTGCAATTTTCCTCGCCATGGCCGTCTTCGCCGTCGCCCAGACCGCTACAAAGAAACCTACAACTCACCGCGCGATCACCGGCCCAACACACGTCGTGGGGCCGGGCGTGACCACTCCTTCCGGCTTGAAATACTGGAATATTCGGCAGGGCACGGGAGCTGTCGCCGAAGCGGGCAAGAAGGTCAAGGTCGACTACACGGGCTGGCTCACGAATGGCAAGAAATTCGACAGCTCGGTCGGAGCCCAGCCATTCGAATTTACGCTCGGCAACCACGAGGTCATTAAAGGCTGGGATGAAGGCATTGCTGGCATGAAGGTTGGTGGCAGGCGCCAGCTTCGTATTCCGCCGGATTTGGCTTACGGCGTCAACGGAACGCCCGGAGGGCCGATTCCCCCGAACGCAACTTTGATTTTCGATGTGCGGCTCGTGGCAGTTGAATAAACTTAGGCTTTCACGACTTTCCCGCTTCTCAGGCAGGACGTGCAGACGCGCATGCGTTTGCCGCCGCCCTTCACTTTGGCGTGCACCGGACGCAGATTGACGTTCCATCGCCGCTTGGTCACGTTGTGGGCGTGGCTGATGTTATTTCCGGACTGCGGCTTCTTGCCGCAGATTTCACAAACTTGTGCCATGACTACTCCAGATTCGTTAGAACTGTACGGCTGAATTGCTTATTTTACTGGAATTGAGCGAGTTTCGCCATTCCCGAGAGCTCAAGAGTCTCCAGGGCCGAGCGCTCAGGGGCGACACACAAAGGACTAGTTGTGCGCGGCTTCCGCCTCGGCCACCCAGCCTCGCCGCAACTTTTCAGGCGGAATGCTCGACAGATAAGGTTTGATATCCAGAATTGGCGTCCCATCGAGCATGTCCAGGCCCTTTACTCGTAACCGCGCTCCTTCGCGGCCAAGCAGTTCGACGACAGTCAGCCCGACCGGGTTCGGCCTTCGCGGCGATCGCGTCGCGAACACCCCATGCTCGCGATTGGCAATCGGTGGCTTTCCCGACAATTCGAAGCCTTCAGAGCGATGAAACACCCACAGCACAAACAGGTGCGAAAATCCTTCCATATCCTTCAGTCCCGCTTCAAACTCAGGCAGAATCTCGAGTGTTCCCTCCGCTACGTGCGTCACGCCGAATCCTTTGGGAATTTCCTTCGTGTCGTGGTGCGGACTTCTTACGTATCCGATTGGCCGCATTAAAAATTCCGTCACACTCACTCCTTAAAAACGTTGATTCCTGCAATTCGCCTATGTGGCCCCTGCGGCTTTTTACGCGATCTCGCGGTACTTTTTCCCCGATCTCTGCGGTTAAGAGCTTTTACGATCAATGCTCGTCCCGATTGCTATGCCCATAAGGAAACTCCGGCGTGCCCGCCTTTGAAATATTCTCCTCTGCGAAAATCCGCACGCGATCGAGCGCCGACTGAAGCTCCTGCAAATACTCCTCATCACCGCCATCGCGTGGAACCTGGATCTGCCGACTTATTCGCATGAATGCGCGGCAGAATGGCTTCGGGATCATGCAACCGTCCCAGGTCTTCAGCACCCACGCCCGATCAAGCGCGATGTGAAATACGACCATGGGCACGCCTGTGCTGCGCGATAGCACGACGGGTCCGGGTTTCGCTACGTGGCGTGGTCCTTTCGGCCCGTCGATCGTGAATGCCACCGTCCAGCCCTGCTCAATCTCGCGTCTCATCCCGAGCAGCGCCCGAACAGCGCCCTTTGAACTCGAGCCGCGTACTTTCACAAACCCGAACTTCTGCATGATGCGCCCGGTGTATTCGCCGTCAAAGCTGTCGCTGCTCATTACCCGCACTTGCAGGTCCCGGCACCACCACATCGCGGGAATCATGCAGTTGTGCCAGAAGGAATACACGCGCGGGCGCTCGGCCAGGCTCTTGGGCGACCCGTCTTCCCACGAAACTGCGAACCGGATCGTCGGGCCCAGAATTCGGATCGCAAGATATCCGGTCCATTCGATCAGCCAGAGCAGAATCCGCTGCCTCAGCGTGAATATCCGCCACGGCTTGTCGACCGGCGGCATGGCGGGAGTAGCGACTGCGCTCACAGTTTCATTCTAATTCCTGCAATCGAGCGAACGAGTGAAGCCGCAGCTTGACCTAAGCCCTGATGTATTCTCGAAAGGTGGCAGCGACTGATCAGTACACGCGACGGCTGAAGGAGCGTGAAGTAACGGTGAGGCGCTACGAATCCATTCACGTTCGCCTTGGAAATATTCGGCTAGCCATTGCAGGGGTGGTGGCGGTTCTGGCGTGGGAATCCCTGAGGCGGCACGTGTTATCACCATGGTGGCTGCTGGTTCCAGTGCTGGTGTTCGTAGCGGTCGCGGTCTTTCACTCCCGCATTTTGCGCCGTAGGGACCTTGCTCAGCGGGCAGTTACCTTTTACAAGCGCGGCCTCGCCAGAATCGAAGACCGCTGGGTGGGCCAAGGAGAGACAGGAGAACGCTTCAATGATCCGCACCACGTATATGCATCCGATCTGGACTTGTTTGGCCGAGGGAGCTTGTTCGAGCTCCTCTCGACCGTGCGCACTCGCATGGGTGAAGAAACCCTGGCGAAATGGCTTTCAGCCCCGGCGAGCATCAGCGAAATTGCGCAACGCCACTCGGCGATTAGTGAATTGCGGGAAGAACTCGATCTTAGGGAAGATCTGGCTGTGCTCGGCCCGGATTCGAACGTCGGGGTAGATGCGGAGCGATTGCTGCGCTGGGGCGAGGGCCCGACTCAAATGAAGCCGGCGTGGGTCGGGCACTTGAGTGCCGCGCTCGCCGTCCTGGCAATTCTGGGTGCAGTAGTCTGGGCGTATTGGGACCTGGCCACTCCGTTCATTCTTATCCTCCTGATCGAATCTGCGGTGAGATATCGCTATCGATTCAAAGAGGCGATCGAGGACGTCCTGCTTGGCTCAGAGCACGTTGCCCGTGATCTGAGTTTGCTTTTGGCTCTGCTGGCACGAATCGAACGACAATCTTTCTCCGACACCCGCTTGAAATCTCTTCAACACGACCTTCCATCAGGCAACATCAGGAGCTCCGAAGCGATTGCCCAGCTGAAAAAGATCATCAACTTCAGTGATTCGCGACACAATTTCATTATTGCAGTGCTCGACATTCCGCTGATGTATTCGGTGCAGGTAGCATTCGCCGCAGAGCGATGGCGTGGCGCGCACGGCAAGGCACTTCGATCATGGCTCAAGGCGATTGGCGAAATCGAGGCTTTGCTGGCTCTAGCCACATACAGCTATGAACATCCGAGTGACTCGTTTCCTGAATTTGTCGAAGGAGATCCCTTTTTTGACGCGACAGGTATCAAACATCCGTTAATCCCATCAAGAGCTTGTATTCCGAACAACGTGCGCCTCTGCGGTGGTACTCGAGTTTTTCTCGTAAGCGGTTCGAACATGTCGGGCAAAAGCACATTACTGCGCACAGTGGGAATCAATACCGTCCTCGCCATGGCTGGAGCTCCGGTACGCGCGAAACGTCTTCGGCTGACCGCTTTGCAGGTAGGCGCAAGCATTCGCGTCAATGATTCCCTCCAGGAAGGGAGCTCCCGCTTCTACGCAGAGATCACAAGGTTGAGGGGCCTTTTTGATCTCGCAGGTGGCAATCCGCCCTTGTTATTTCTGCTGGATGAGCTCTTGCAGGGAACAAACTCCGGCGATCGCCGGATTGGAGCAGAAGGAGTGATCCGGGCGCTGCTGAATCGAGGAGCGATAGGATTGATCACCACCCACGATTTGGCGTTGGCGGAAATCGGGTCCGCGCTGAACGGCAACATGCAGAATGTCCATTTCCAGGAAAATTTTGAAACCGGGCAAATTTCCTTCGACTATAAGCTTCGAGATGGCGTTGTGACGAAGAGCAACGGACTTGCCCTCATGAGATCAATTGGTCTCGAAGTGTAGTCCTCCCTCTTAAATGCCGCCACGGCAGCACCTCTCCTGGTATAAGTGCAAACCAAGCGCACTAACCTGAATCCAACCCGGATGCCACAAACCGAGCAAGCCACCCCTGAAACGCGGCGCCTTACCGCGAACGAAATCTTTGAAGCTGCTGTCGAGAACGCCCGCTCCGAGATCAAGCGGCCAATACTCGGCTTGGTGTTTTCGGGCCTCGCGGGCGGCATAACGCTCGGCCTGACCGCAATCGGCGTCGCATCCATTCAGGCGGTGCTGGGAAGTAGCGGCTGGCAGGAATTTGTCAGCTACTTGATTTACCCGATCGGCTTCATCGCCGTCATCATTGGACGCCAGCAGCTTTTTACCGAAAACACACTGTATCCTGTGGTGCTCGTGCTTGATGAACGGAAGCATGTGCTGGCAACACTTCGCTTGTGGGGAGTTGTCTTCGGTTCAAATGTGATGGGTGCGGTGCTATTTGCAGCTCTCTGCATTTATACGACGGCGTTGAAGCCGGAGATCGAAAGCAAGCTCGTCGAACTGGGAATGCACGCGGTGCAAGGCTCCTTCGGGCAGCTTTTCTGGAGCGGCGTAGTCGGCGGCTGGTTGATCGCGCTGGTCGCATGGATGGTCACTGCCAGCCACTGGACAATCGGTCAGGTCGTAATGATTTGGCTGCTCACATTCATTGTTGGCGTCGGCCATTTCGCGCACTGCATCGTGACTAGTTGCGAGATTCTCTCATCTACGCTGGCCGGGGCTGTTCCTCCCGGCGCTTACGTTCTCTGGCTGCTTGCAGCCACGCTGGGTAATATTGTGGGAGGAGTGGGGATAGTAAGCGTGTTGAACTACGGTCAGGTACGCCCGGCCGCATAAGCAAGTGCATCCAGTTCTCAGATTCGTGGATCATCGTCCGTGGCCGCTGCCATTGGGGCCGTGGATCATGCAGCAGATCTGGAACGATCTGCTCTTCGCCCACTGGCCTGTGCAGCCGGAAGCCTTAAGGCCTCTAGTCCCGTCCGTTCTGCCACTCGACAACTTCGAGGGCCAGTGTTGGGTTGCCGTCACTCCGTTTTATATGACTCGGGTCCGCCCGCGGTTTGTGCCGCCGCTGCCGGGCTTATCGGCGTTCCCGGAGCTGAATGTCCGCACGTATGTGACCTACGGCGGAAAGCCCGGAGTTTTCTTCTTCAGCCTCGACGCCGGCAACCGGCTGGCTTCCTGGGGCGCAAGGGCGAGCTACCGCCTACCCTATTTTTACGCAAAGATGCGAGTTGCCGATCGGCAGGGCTGGATTCATTACGAGTCAGTCCGCGACCGACGAGCACAGTTTTCTGGAAGGTATCGTCCAACTGCTCCTATCCAACTGCGCAAACGAGGCACGCTCGATCATTGGCTCACCGAGCGTTACTGCCTTTATACGGTTGTCCGAAATTCAGTTTACCGAGCTGAAATCCATCACCAGCAGTGGCCGTTGCAGGATGCCGACGCTGAAATTGCGATCAATTCCATGGCAAAAGCTGCGGGTATCGATCTGCCCGGAATCCCGCCACTGGCGCACTTTTGCAAGCGGCTGCAGGTGCTGGTCTGGCCGTTGGAAAAGGCTTGACAACCCGAACTCATTCTTTGTCACCTCGCAAAATCCAGCTCACGAGTTTTGTTGCGCGCAGCTTGGCCTTTTCATATGCTGCCATCAGGATATGGCTGCAGCCATCGCTACCGGGCCTGAGCAACTGCTGCTTGAGCTCTTTGCAATCTTTGTTTCTGCGAAGGCTGTGGGCGAGCTATTCGAGCGCATTGCGCTCCCCTCGGTTCTCGGCGAGATTCTTGCGGGTGCGCTACTCGGACCTTACGCACTCGCTTGGATTCCTGCCACCGACATAATCCATTCAGTTGCGGAGCTCGGCGCCATTTTCGTGTTGTTCAGCGCGGGGCTTGAGACCAGTCCGGCGGAATTGATCCGCATTGGCGGAAAATCACTGCGTGTTGCGGCGGCCGGTGTCATCGTGCCGTTCATATTGGGCTTTGTATATATGAAGCTGCGCGGCAGCGTCACCAGTGAATCTGTATTCGTCGGCGCTGCCATGGTGGCCACCAGCGTCGGTATCACGGCGCGCGTGTTTGCCGATCTCCACCTGCTCTCAACTGAAACGGCAAAAATTATTCTCGGTGCGGCAGTGTTCGACGACATTCTGGGAATGGTGCTCTTGGCCATCGTCGGCGGCGTTGCTTCCGGGGGTGTCAACTGGCTGCATATGGGAGTGCTGATCGGCGAAGCTACGGGCTTCGCTCTGTTTATGATGTTTGTGGCCCCGACCATCGTTCGCCGGATAGAGCCCGGAGTCGAGCATCTGTCCATGCAAAATGCCTCGCTTGTGGTCGCGCTCGCAATCTGCCTGCTTCTTTCCTGGCTCGCGGTAAAGATTGGAATTGCAGCAATTATCGGCGCGTTCTTCGCGGGCTTGGTGTTCGCAGACTACGCCCCGCAATGGAATCTTTTCCCGCGCGTCGCCGGCATCACAGAATTTCTTGCGCCATTCTTTTTTTTCACTATTGGGTCAAGAATAAATGGCTCGCTTCTCACCAGAGAAACCCTAATCTCCGCCGCGGTTATTTCTCTGCTTGCTGTTGTTTCGAAGCTGATCGGTTGCGGTGTGCCTATGATCGGTCAAGGATGGCGTCAGGTGCTGCAAGTCGGTACCGGGATGATGCCTCGGGGGGAAGTCGCCTTGATCGTCGCCCTGGCCGGTCTTCAGTCTGGAATTGTTACTCAGTCCACATATGCGATTGTCGTAATCATGACCGCCGTGACTACGTTGATTGCCCCGCCGATTTTACGTTTCTTGTTCCGCCGTGAGATTGAAGAGCGGCGCGAACAACACGTGCCCGCGCCCGTACAGTTATAATTTCGGCTTCTCAGGTAAGAATGATGAATTTGAACGGACGTGTTGCCCTGGTAACCGGGGCCTCGCAAGGAATTGGCCGCGCTTGCGCTCTCAAGTTGGCGAAGTGCGGAGCACGCGTCGCGCTGGTCGCCCGCAATCAACAAAAGCTCGACGAAGTGGCGCAGGATATTGCAGGTACTCCACGAGCGGGGACGTCCGTTCCCCCAAAGTCAGAAACAAGTGATGGCGTAGATGCAATGATCTCTGCCCGCATATATTCATGCGATATTTCTGACGAAAATCAAATCAAATCGACTTTCAAGTCCGTGATCTCCGATTTCGGTAGGATCGACATCCTGGTGAACAACGCGGGCATCACGCGGGACCAGTTGGTAATGCGAATGAAACGAGCAGATTGGGATGCGGTGCTCAACACGAACCTCACTTCCGCATACTTGTGTACGCAGCAGGCGATCGGCTCCATGCTCAAACAGCGGTGGGGACGGATCATCAACATCACTTCTGTATTCGGGCAAATGGGGCAAGCCGGTCAGGCGAACTACGCAGCATCGAAGGCGGGCCTGATTGGATTAACCATGGCCATTGCCCGCGAGGTCGGCTCGCGGAGCATCACGTGTAACGCCGTGGCTCCCGGATTCATTGAAACCGCGATGACGGAAGCCTTATCCGACGAGTTGAAGCAAAGCGCGCTGAAGATGATCCCTCTCGGTCGTGTAGGAAAAGCAGAGGAAGTCGCGAGTTGCGTGGCATTCCTGGCGTCCGAAGAAGCCGCATACGTTACGGGCCACGTGCTGAACGTAAATGGCGGTATGCTGATGGGGTAATCGAACCAGCTCACCGCCGAGATCGCAAAGTATGCCGGGAAATTTTATGCAAAAGCAAGGATTGCACTCAGTTTGGCCTCCCTCGGCGATCTCTGCGGTGAATGTTCTCGAGTTCTTGGAAGCAGAATCGGAGGCGCAGATCGCGCGCGTTCGAGAACTCTTCATGGAATACGCTCAGTCGCTCGGCTTCAGTTTGTGCTTTCAGGGCTTCGATCAAGAACTCGCGAGTCTGCCCGGAGATTATGCTCCTCCGGAAGGCCGGCTCATTCTCGCGGTTTCGTATGCTCAACCCGCGGGATGCGTCGCTTTGCACAAGATCACGCCGGAAATTTGCGAGATGAAACGTCTATACCTCCGGCCGCAATTTCGCGGAAAGGGACTGGGGCGCGAGCTTGCGGAGAAGATCATCGCCGAAGCGCGCTGGATAGGATATAAAAAATTGCGGCTCGATACCGTTGAACCCAGAATGCAGAAGGCTGTGGCTGTGTACCGTCAATTAGGATTTTACGAAATTCCACCTTATCGCCCGAACCCGATTGAAGGCGCTCTCTACATGGAACTGCAATTATGAAAGGATCGCACATGAAACTAATTCTTGCTTTCTGCGCTGTCTTACTGGTCGGAACAACTGCGTTGGCGGCAACGTCGAAAAATGTCAGTTACAAGAGCGGCGACGAGACCGTAAGCGCAATTCTCTATACGCCCAAAGGCCACGGGCCGTTTCCGGGGATCATTGTGATTCATGAGTGGTGGGGATTAAACGACTGGATCAAAGAGGAAGCGTCAAAGTTGGCCGACCAGGGATACGTTACGCTCGCGATCGACCTTTACCGCGGAAAAGTCGCTACCACGCCTGAGGAAGCGCATGAGATTATGCGCGGAGTGCCTGAAGACCGTGCCAGCCGCGACCTGAAGGCAGCTTACGAGTACTTGATATCGCAACCAGACGTCAACAAGAACCGTACCGGTGCGATCGGCTGGTGCATGGGCGGGGGATATTCGCTTGATGTTGCCCTTCAACAGCCCAATCTCACTGCTGACGTCATCAACTACGGCCATCTGGCTACTGATCCCAACGAAATTGCGAAAATTAATGCGCCGATTCTTGGATTTTTTGGCGCGCTAGATCGCGGCATTACTCCGGATGACGTGAAGGCCTTCGAAGCCGCGATGAAGAAGCAAGGCAAGAAGATCGACGTCACCATCTATCCCGATGCCGGACACGCTTTTGAAAACCCCAATAACAAGGATGGCTATCGTCCAAAAGACGCGCAAGATGCCTGGAGCAAGACGGTCGCTTTCTTCGAAAGCACCTTGAAAAAATAGATTCGAAGACTATTGACCTGTGAAAATCCTTTGTACGTGCTGTTAAGAGCAATTAGAAAACGATTGTAGAGAGAAGAGAAATAAGAAGAAGCGAGCTGCTGCTGATATCATAACTTTTCTCTTGCCATCTAGTACTACTCTGGTTACCATTCACGCTGACCTTTTCGATGAATATTGGGGACACAATCCGGAATTTCCGGCTGCAAAAAGGAATGTCCCAGGGCGACATTGAAAAGCGGACAGGCCTGCTCCGCTGCTATCTTTCCAGGGTCGAGAACGGCCACACCGTACCTTCGCTCGATACACTTTCTAAAATTGCTGGAGCGATGGAGTTGCCGCTCTCACACTTCTTCGCAGAGCCCGGTAGCGGTAACGGATCGAAGAACTTGCCACAACTCTCCGATGATGAGCTCCGCTTCTTGACCCAGATCCGCCGCTACTCGGGAAATTTAAATGACAGCGACCGCAAGCTGGTGGTTGCGATGGTCAGGAAGATGGCGACGAAGTAAATCAGCACTCAGCACTCAGCACTCGGCCTTCAGCCCTCAACTCTGACCGTTCCAGTCTGGACGCAAGAAATTGGCCCTCCCTACGTTCCCAAGTCAGTGCTTAATGTAGCCGTACCCCGCTTCGTTGGAGGCTTCCATGAAAATCGGTATGATTTTCCGCAGCCTGGTGTTCACGCTGCTTGCTGCTGTTGTCTGTTACCCACAAGTGAAAAAATATGGCGAAGCTCCTTCTACACCTTTGCTTGCCCGAATCTCGTACCAGAGCAGCTTTGTAGCAGGGTCAGGTCAGGAGACTCACCACACATTTGCATTGCACTTTACGAGAATGGACTTTACCGGCTATCGAAAGTTGGGGCGGATAAAAGCGACCTTTTACCTTCGCCAATCTTGCAAGGAACATTAACGAAAGAGGAACTCGATCGCTTTGTAGCTTTATTGCACAACCTTCGTTCTAATTACCGTCAGGATGGCATCGTCCGTGAAGGAACGGCATCGTTTGTGGCGGAGCTAACTTCTAACGGAAAGCCTGTCCGATACATTTGGACGGACGCCGACCACCGCGACCCGTTCCCCGGCTCAATCAGAAAAGTTGTTCATTGGATGCAAGACTTCAAGGCGGAAGATTCGACAGTAATCACACTGCACGAATTGAGCAGTATCCCCAGCCCATGCCCCTCGTTAAATGAAAAATCTTTTCAGCCGGTTATTGCGGGCTTGAATCCCGATCAGACAGGCGGAAGCTGCCGAGCAAAGCGATGAATCCGAGTACCCGGTGAAAGACCTGCCTTTCAACAATTACTTTTCTGAAAGAACGAAATTCACGGTCGCAGTCGTGTTCGATTCAACTTTTACGCTCTTTTCCAATGTTCGCGGGGGGCCGAAGACTGGGCGTTCAACGCGCCTTTCGGTAAGTACGTCGAAGCTTGCCTCCTGATGCAATACGTTCCAGCCCTCATGCCAGGCCTCAATTTCGTACTCACCAGCAGGAACATCAGTCAGTTCGAACCGTCCGTTCTCGTCGGTGACGGCATAGTATGGATGAGAGACCACGAACATCTCTGCATTCATCCACGTGTGGCCGCCGTTGCATTTCATATCAACCAGACCAACCGAAGGCATTGAACGGGAAATAACCTGATTGGGGAAAGGGAAGGGCAAGTTGTAGGTGGCCGCGCCTTCCATGTGGATCGTGTGCAAAGTCGCATCGGAGCTCTTCATCTGGAGTGTTGCCCCAACCGGCACAAGCAGGATGTGAGGCTCGTATTGGCAGCGCTTTTGGTCCAGGAAACGGCGTTCAGCGGGCAGGTCCATGGCCTTGCCGCGCGAAATATTCTTAAGAAAAACTACGGTGTTCGCAACTCCACCTTGCGCACCAATCACTAAGCGTTCCAGATCGCGGGTCTTGTGGGAATCGGGATCGCACACTTGTGGATCTTTATTGATGACAGCGGTTGCGAGATGCGGCACTGGTCCAGCCCACTTGACCGTTCCCGTAATGGTGCCGCCATTCGAAACTGAAATAACCTGATAATCCTGCGCACTTGCGACGCAGGTCAGCGCAAACAGAGCGCCCGCAACTACTAACAAAAACCGGTTCAGCATATAGACTCCTGTTTCCGCGCGAACACAAGATCGCCTGAGTTCAATGGTTAATGTCGCAAGTACTCTGCGCAAGTAACCGGAGTAACCTCAGAATTTGTGGGTCGATAAATTAATCGGCGTGGCTGCCGACTGGCGTGACTTGTCCTGCGACGGCGCGGTGCTTGCGTCTCCAGGCCCACCGCATTCGGTCAAGGTAGAGATAAACAACAGGAGTGGTAAACAACGTAAGCGCCTGGCTAAGAATTAGTCCGCCGACAATCGTAATTCCCAGCGGCTGGCGCAATTCTGAACCTACGCCGGTTCCGAGCGCGAGCGGCAATCCGCCGAGTAGGGCGGCCATGGTCGTCATGAGAATAGGGCGGAAGCGCAACATGCAAGCTTCAAAAATGGCATCTTCAGGAGACTTGCCTTCCTTACGCTCGGCATCCAGCGCGAAATCGATCATCATAATGGCGTTCTTCTTCACGATTCCTATCAGAAGAATGATTCCGATCAATCCCATGACATCCAGCTGATTGTGAGTAAGCAGCAGCGCAAGCAGTGCCCCGACACCAGCCGAGGGCAAGGTCGAGAGGATGGTGATGGGATGGACGTAGCTTTCGTACAAGATTCCCAGGACGATGTAGACGGTCGCGAGCGCAGTCAAGATAAGTATCCACTCGTTTGAGAGCGATTCCTGGAAAGCCGCAGCCGTGCCGGCAAAATCCCCGTGAATTGTGGCCGGAAATTGAATTTCATTCTTTGCTTGCTCGATCACCTGCGTCGCCTGCCCCAATGAAACATTCGGCGCCAGATTGAACGAAATGGTAGCGGCCGGGAACTGCCCCTGGTGGTTCACAGCCAAGGCGGTGTTCGCCGGTCCGAAATGAGCGATCGAAGCGAGCGGAATCATCGTTCCGTTTGAAGACGTTACGTACGTGGTCTCGAGCGCTGCTGGGCTCTGCTGATATTGCGGATCAACCTCCATGATTACGTGATACTGGTTCAGCTGCTGATAGATTGTCGAAACCTGCCGCTGGCCAAAGGCGTCGTATAACGCAGTGTCAATCGCCTGTGGCGTAACCCCTAGCCGCGAAGCGGTGTCCCGATCGATAATGACATTTGTTTCCAGCCCCCTGTCCTGCTGATCGGTGTTTACATCGCGAAGTTGCGGGAGTGTTCGCAATTTTTGCAACAGCCGCGGCGCCCATGAATTGAGCTCGTTCAGGTCTTCTCCCTGCAAGGAATACTGATACTGCGCCTGGCTGTGGCGACCTCCGATCGTGAGGTCCTGCGATGACTGCATGTACAGGGTGGCTCCCGGAACAGCTGCCAACTTGCGGCGCATTTCGCCAATCACCTGGTCAGCGGTGAGCTTCCGTTCCTTGCCTTTAGGCTTCAGCGTGATGTACATCCGGCCTTGATTTCTTGCGGTATTCCCACCGGCAAAGCCGACAATGGTTTGCACGTTGGGATCTTTCATGACGATGCTGACAAACTGCTCCATCTTTTGCTTCATCGCCGGGAAAGAAGTGTCCTGATCAGCTTGCACCGATCCCATGACACGGCCGGTATCCTGCTGCGGGAAAAACCCCTTCGGGACCATCACATATAGAAAGACGGTCAGGCATGCCGTGCCAATTGTGATGGCCAGCGTGAGCGGCTGGTGGCGCAAAACCCAACGCAGGCCTCCCCGATATGTCTGGAGGATTTTCGAAAAAACGCGCTCCGATCCGCGATAAAACCATCCATGTGTCTCTTCCGCCAGAGGCTTGAGAATTTGCGAGCACATCATTGGCGTAGTGCTGAGCGACACCAATAGCGAAACACCGATGGCAATGCTGAGAGTGACCGCGAATTCGCGGAACAATCTTCCAACTAGGCCGCCCATCATCAAAATGGGAATAAATACCGCGACGAGCGAGGTGCTCATCGAGAGCACCGTGAAGCTGATCTCTTTTGCGCCTCGGAACGCTGCCGCCACCGGCGTCATGCCCTGTTCTAAATAACGAGTGATGTTCTCAAGCACCACGATGGCATCATCGACGACGAAGCCGGTGGAAATGGCAAGCGCCATCAGAGACAAGTTGTCGAGGCTATAGCCAAGCAGGTACATCACTCCGAATGTGCCGATAAGTGACAAAGGCACCGCAATGCTGGGAATTACCGTGGCGCGCACGGTACGCAGGAACAAAAACACGACCATGATCACCAGGAAAACGGAGATCAAGAGCGTAATCTCAATATCCCGGACCGAAGCACGAATGGTGGTCGTGCGGTCCATGACCATGTCGAGGTGAATGGCCGGAGAAATGGACGCGGCCAGTTCCGGCATCAGCGCATAAACGCGGTCGACTGTATCGATAATGTTTGCGCCCGGTTGCCGGAAGATGATGATCAAAACGGCGGGTTTGCCCTGAGCTTTCGGGTCGGTCGAATTGTGTGCGGCAAGACCGATGACTCGTGTGTCGGCCACAGAATCTTCCACGTCGGCAACATCGCTCAGGCGCACAGCTGCGCCATTCTTGTAAGCAACGATCAGCGGCCGATACTTATCCGCAGTCTTGATCTGATCGTTTGCTCGAATGGTCCAGCTATGTTCAGCGCTCGCGACCGTGCCTTTCGCGCTGTTGGCGTTGGCGTTATTGAGAGCGGTGCGAACAGCGTCCAATCCAATCCCAAGCTTGTTCAGTAGATTGGGATTGACTTCGGCACGAACCGCGGGTTGTGCAGCGCCGCCAACGAACACTTGCCCCACACCATCGACCTGCGCGAGTTTCTGTGCCAGCACGGAGTCGGCCGCGTCATACATTTGCGGCAAGGTGTATGTGTCGGACGTGAGTGAAACGATGAGAATGGGTGCGTCTGCCGGATTGACTTTCCGATACCAGGGATTACCCGGCAAATAAGCTGGCAAGTTGCTGCGGGCCGCATTGATGGCCGCTTGCACGTCACGCCCTGCGGCATCGATATTTCGGTTGAGATCGAATTGCAGGACGATACTGGTTGAGCCAATCTGGCTCGTGGACGTCATTTCATTTACGCCGGCAATTCGACCGAATTGGCGTTCAAGCGGCGTCGCGACCGCTGAGGCCATGGTCTCAGGGCTGGCGCCGGGCAGTGAGGCGGAAACCTGGATGACGGGGAATTCCACTTGCGGCAGCGGAGCAACAGGCAGGAACTGAAACGCCAGAATTCCGGCAAGCAGCACTCCTGCCGTCAGCAATGAGGTGCCAACGGGCCGCTTAATGAATGGAGACGCGACGCTCAACCCTAATCCCCCGTTGCCGGCTGCTCTTCAAAATGGCGGAACCCAAAGCGCTCGAAACGCTGCGACAAACGATCGAACCAGAGATAGACAACCGGAGTGGTGTACAGGGTCAGGAGTTGGCTAACGAGCAATCCGCCAACGATCGTGATTCCCAGGGGATGACGCAGCTCAGAGCCGGTGCCAGATCCGAGCGCCAGCGGCAGCCCGCCGAAGAGCGCCGCCATCGTCGTCATCATGATTGGGCGAAAACGCAAGAGAGAAGCCTGATAGATGGCCTCTTCTGCCGGCTTGTGTTCGTCACGCTCAGCTTCGAGCGCAAAGTCAATCATCATGATGGCGTTCTTTTTGACGATACCGATCAGCAGGATTATGCCGATCAAGCTCACCACCCCCAAATCATTGCCGGTGATCAAGAGCGCCAGCAGCGCGCCGACACCGGCGGAAGGTAGAGTTGAAAGGATCGTGATGGGGTGAATGTAGCTCTCGTACAGAACTCCGAGCACGATATAAACGGTGATGATCGCGGCAAGAATCAGCAACGGTTCGCTGGAAAGAGAATTGCGAAACGCGGCGGCCGTCCCTTGAAAACTGGTGTGAATGCTGGCTGGCATGTGGATCGCAGCTTCAGCCGCATCGATATCTTTGGTCGCTTGCCCCAGCGAGGAGCCCTTCGCAAGATTGAAGGACAAGGTCACTACCGGGAACTGTCCCTGATGGTTGATAGCAAGCGTCGCATTTGAGCGCTCAATGTGGCTGAACGCGGAGAGAGGGACCTGCGTCCCGGTGTTGGATTTCACGTACAGATTGTTCAGTGAGGCTGGGTCGCGTTGGAATTGCGGATCAACCTCGAGCACCACGTGATACTGGTTCAATTGGGTGTAGATAGTCGAGACCTGCCGTTGCCCGAAAGCGTCGTACAGCGTGGCATCAATTTGAGAAGGCAAAATACCCAGGCGCGAAGCGGAGTCGCGGTCAATCACCAGGTCTGCCTGCAAGCCGCCATTCTGCTGGTCGCTCGCAACATCGGTCATCGCGGGCGAGGAATTTAATTGCTCCATCAGTTTCTGCGCCCAAACATTAAGTTCCTGGGCGTCGGTGTCTTCCATCGAATACTGGAACTCGGTTCGGCTGACACGATCTTCAACTGTGAGGTCCTGCACCGGCTGCATGTATAGCGTGATTCCCGCAACTTTGGAAAGCGATCCTTGCAACCGGCGAATAATTTCTGAGGCGGACGAAGTACGTTCGTCGCGCGGCTTTAGATTGATTTGGATTCGACCGCTATTCGTCGTCAGGTTTGTGCCATCAATGCCTATAAAGGACGAAAGACTGAGCACATCGGGGTCCTTCAGAATCACCGTCGCCAATTGCTGTTGGCGATTCGACATTGCGGCAAACGAGATATTTTGTGGCGCTTCCGAAATACCCAGGATTACACCCGTATCCTGTACCGGGAAAAAGCCTTTGGGTACGACGACGTAGAGAAAAATGGTAAGCACCAACGTGCCCGCAGTGACGAGCAGAGTCGCTGTCTGATGACCCAGTACCCACTTCAGCGTTCGCCCATAGTAGGCAATGATGCGTTCGTACTGCCGCTCTGACCATTGATAGAACCTGCCCTGCTGCTCCTCGCGTTTCGTCTTCAAGAGACGGGAACTCATCATGGGCGTGAGGGTGAGAGAAACAACCGCTGAGACCAAAATCGTTACTGCCAACGTGATCGCGAATTCACGGAACAGCCGTCCGACAATATCGCCCATAAATAAGAGCGGAATCAAAACTGCAATCAGTGACACAGTTAACGAAACGATGGTGAATCCGATCTGTCCCGCGCCTTTGAGCGCTGCATCGAGTGGTGAATCTCCCGCTTCGAGAAAACGATCGATGTTTTCAATCATCACGATGGCATCATCTACGACGAAACCGGTTGAGATCGTCAATGCCATCAGCGTCAAATTGTTCAAGCTGTACCCAAGCAGGTACATGACTGCGAACGTTCCGACAATCGATAGCGGGACAGCAACGCTGGGAATGATGGTTGCGCGCCAGTTTCGCAAAAAAAGAAAAATCACCATCACGACAAGAACGATGGTGAGCGTCAGTTCGAACTCCACGTCTTTGACTGACGCGCGGATCGTCTCGGTGCGATCGGTAAGAATCGAGACGCGCACCGACGCCGGCATGGACGCTTGTAGTTGTGGCAGAAGAAGCTTGATCTTGTTCGCTACCTCGATGATATTTGCGCCCGGCTGCCGCTGAATATTGACGATCACCGCCGGCGTTAGCGTCGAGCCTTGCCCCATCCACGCTGACTGATAGACGTTCTCTACGCTGTCGGTAATGTGGGCTACTGCATCGAGCCGAACCGGCGCTCCATTGCGGTAGGCAATGACGATGGGAGCATATTGAGCTCCCGATGTCAGTTGATCATTCGCCCCGATGGTGAACGACTGCCGCGGTCCATCGAGTGTGCCTTTGGCCTGATCAACGTTTGCCGCCGCAAGCGCCGTGCGTACGTCTTCCAAGCTCAAGCCATATGAAGCCAAAGCCGTAGGATTGGCTTGAACACGAACTGCGGGCTTCTGTCCGCCACTGATTGAAACCAATCCGACGCCGCTAACCTGCGAGACTTTCTGCGCGAGCTGGGTGTCCGCAAGATCTTCTACCTTAGAGAGCGGAAGCGTGTTGGAACTTACAGAGAGAGTGAGGATGGGCGCATCCGCGGGATTTACTTTGCTATAGATCGGTGGATTCGGGAGATCAACCGGAAGATAAGTTCCGGCAGAATTGATAGAAGCCTGTACTTCCTGCTCTGCGATATCGATGTTCTGGTCAAGATTGAATTGCAGCGTAATTACCGATGCGCCCAGGGAACTGGTCGAGGTCATTTGGCTAAGGCCGGGGACCTGGCCAAACTGCCGTTCGAGAGGCGCAGTCACCGACGAAGACATGACGTTCGGATCGGCACCCGGGTAGAACGTCATTACCTGAATCGTGGGATAGTCAACTTCCGGAAGAGCCGAAACTGGCAGCTGCCGATAGGCCACGATGCCGACCAGCAGAACGCCTATCATCAGCAGTGACGTTGCGACCGGGCGAAGAATGAACAGCCTTGAAGGATTCATTGCGAAGCTGTCCCGCGATTTGGATTTCCGGTGGAAGTTGGTGGTCCGCTTCGCCGGGAGTGCTGCGCCTGGCCCTGATCGGTGCTGGCCTGCGTGTTAGCGGAATTTTCGGGAACAGCCTGGCTGCCATTCGTGCCTCCTGCACTCCGAGTGCCGGTGCCAGCTCCTTGCGTATGTGGTTCGACGCGGCTGCCCTGCTGCAGTTTATCCTGACCATCGGTTACGACCATCTCACCGGGAGTCACGCCGCTCGCGATCAAGCTCAAACTTCCTTGCGTCACCGAAGTATTCACGGGACGTACTTCCACCGTCTTGTCCGGCTTCATCACATAGACGTAATCACCCTGCGGACCGCGCTGGACCGCAGCCGACGGCACCACAGTGACGTTCTTCTGCGTCTCGAGCAGTAAGTGGACATTCACGAACTGGTTCGGCCAAAGAGCACTCTCTTTGTTCTCGAAGACTGCTTTCAATCGACCGGTTCCAGTCGTCTGATCGATTTGATTGTCAATGGTGAGAAGTTTGCCGGTTGTTAGCTTGGTCAGGTCGTCGCGGCTATATGCGTCCACCTGGAGTGGGCCCTTACGTAAATGCTGAGCCACCTCGGGCAATTGGTCCTCAGGCAGGGTGAAGACTGCCGTGATCGGCTGGAGCTGTGTGATGACCAGCATCGGATTGGTATCTGAGGCATGGACGATGTTCCCAGGATCAACCAGGCGCAGTCCGATGCGGCCACTGACCGGCGCCGTAATGTGGCAATAGACCAGATTCAGTTTGGCGCTATCTACGGCCGCCTGATCGTTACGAACTGCGCCATCAAGTTGATCGACGGTGGCTTGCTGGGTATCCACCTGTTGCTGCGACATCGCGCCTGAGTTCTGCAGCAGATCTTTGTAGCGCTGATAATTGAGTTTCGCATCCCGCAGTGAGGCCTGATCCTTAAACGACTGGGCTTGCGCTTGCTCGAGCGCAACTTGATAGGGTCGTGGGTCAATCACGGCGAGCAACTCGCCTTGCTTTACAAACTGTCCCTCTTTGAAACGCACATCGACAAGCTGTCCATCAACCCGGCTTTTGACGCTAACTGTGTAATAAGCCTGAATTGAACCAAGACCCGTCAGGTAGATTGGCAGGTCCTGTTTTCGCGCAGAAGCTACGGTGACTTGCACCGCCTGCGTGGCATTGGCGCGGGCCGCCCTTGGGTTTGAATTGGAGGTCGAGCACGCAGTAAAAGCTGCCGGCAACAAGCAAAGGACCGATATCGTTGCGTATCGTAAGAATTTCCGCTTCGATTTCAGGAGTTGAACACTCATTCGTTGACCCGGCCTCCGCCCGCTTTCGTGCGCCATCATCTTAAATAATAAGAAGAGAACTTGCTCATAGCTGCTCACGATCTACACTAAACGTTTGATGTGGATGGAAATAGATCGTCATCAGGCATTTACAAAAATTTACCCGGCTAAGCTTTTCTCCTCGGGCGCTCCGGCTGGCGAAAAGCGGCGTTGCTCGCGTATATTGATCGGCTCATCTGACGCGAGTATGGGAATCTCAGCTCCTCACTCATCCCTGGTCATCCGCGATATCGACTCCTTCGCGGACATCGAACGCTTGCCACAACTAGAGAAAGAGGTGTGGGAGCTGGCCGATGCCGATGTGACCCCGCTCACCTTATTGATTGCGATGCGTGCCGCAGGTAGCGTGGTGGTTGGTGCATTCGATGGCAGCAGGCTTGTAGGTTTTGCCCTGGCATTTCCCAGCCTGGAACACGGGACGACCGGATTTCACTCACATATGCTGGCGGTCCGGCGCGACTATCGGGAACACGGCTTAGGGTTTCGGCTGAAGCTTGCTCAACGGGAACGGGCGCTCAGTCTGGGGATCAAGGAAATGACGTGGACCTTTGATCCTCTGCGAAGCACGAACGCGCACTTGAACTTTGAAAAGCTGGGCGTAGTTTCCAATAGCTATCGTCCGGACTTCTACGGGCCTCATACGTCGAGCGCTCTGCACAGCAATGGCACGGACCGGTTGTGGGTCAGATGGCAAATGGCTGAATCGAGAGTCGAAGAGCGGTTCAACGGCAAAAGTTCCCGCTCGGAGATTCTGGATACGCTCAAGCATTTGGAGCCGCTGGTTCGCTTCAATGGCGACGGCCGGCCGGCAGCGGGGAACATGGACGTCGCACTTTCGAAGCAGAGAGTCGCAATCGAAATTCCCGGAGATATCGGTCCAATCGAAAAACAGGACCGACACCTGGCCCGCGAGTGGCGGCTTGCCACGCGCCATGCGTTTACAGAATCCCTGCGCGCCGGCTTTGAGGTGAAAGAATTTTGCCGATGGATTCGCGGCCAGCAAGGTCCGGGAGCATATTTGCTGGAGCGAGCAGCAAGTGAAAATGCCTGGGCGGCCCTCAGCGTTTCAGAAAAGGATTTCCCTCGCGTTCCGCGCCAATCGTCGTCAATGCTCCATGTCCGGGAACGACAACTGTGTCATCGGGAAGGGCCAACACCTTTTCGTTGAGCGAACGTGTTATTTTGTCGAATGAGCCACCAGGCAGGTCGGTACGGCCGATGCTGCCGGCAAACAGAGTGTCTCCAGCTATCAGCTTTTTCTCGGCTGGGAAATATAGACAGATGCTGCCTTCGGTGTGTCCGGGGGTGTGCATCACATTTGCGATCAGCGAGCCGGCCTTCACAGTCTGCTGGTCGCCAAGGCTGTGGTCGATCTCAACCTTCTCCGGCGTTTTCACTCCAATCCAGGCAGCTTGCATGTCGAGCATCTTTAATAGTCCGTAATCGCTCTCGTTCAGCAGAATCGGTGCGCCGGTTGCATGACGCAGCTTCATCGCTCCGCCGACGTGATCGATGTGCGCGTGCGTGATCACGATTTGCTTAACGATCAGATTGTGTTTCTGAATGATCGCGAGAACGTCAGCGATGTCATCGCCAGGATCGATGACCATCGCTTCACGCGAGACCTCGTCGCCGATGACAGAGCAATTGCACTGTAAAGGACCGACGGGAAGAATTTCGTGAATCATGAAGAAGCGTTGAGCTGTGAGCATCGAGCGGTGAGCAACCTATCTATGCGCTCGCGGCTCATCGCTGACGCTCTTATTTCTTCGGAGCTGGGTTTGCGGGCTTCGAGGACGAGGTTGATGTATTTTGCAGGACGGACTTCACTCCGGTCCTGCGAGATGCGGCAATCGAGAGCGTGATCGACGTAAGCATGAATACCACAGCGCACCAGGTTGTGGCTTTGGTAAGCACGGTTGCTGAGCCACGCGGCCCAAAGGCCGTTTGGCTGCCCTGTCCGCCGAATGCAGCGGCGATATCGCCGCTCTGTCCACTCTGTAAGAGAACGGCAAAAATCAAGAAAATACAAACACAAACATGGATGATTGTAACGAGTGTAATCATGGATTAAGAAAAACCTTTGTTCCGAACCTTTACCGATTTCCCGAGATTATGGTGCGGAAGGGGGGACTTGAACCCCCACGCCTTTCGGCGCCACCCCCTCAAGATGGTGTGTCTGCCAATTCCACCACTTCCGCTAAGTTCATCAGCCGCAGGAGTTTTCGGGAGAGCGGTCGCCGGTGCGCGGCTTTCCGCTGACTAAGCTTACACTGCCAAGCGAGAGCAGTTCAAGCGCTCGCAACCAGCAGCCGCTCAGCTCGAAGCGCGATTCCAACCTCCGATCGGCAAAAATCCATCAGCCTTAGTTTTTACCGAAAGGTCAATTACCTCAGTAATTTTGTGATGTTCCGTTTGTGTGCCAGTATCCATTCGAGAGCGAGAGAAGCGTCCGCAATGGCGCGCATCAGTGCCGCCGGCGGGCAGGAGGATTCGAGTGAAACGCACAAGCATTCTGGTCGCGCTAGCAGCGGCCCTGGTGTTCACGCAACTGGGTTGTGGTGGGCCGGCAGTTGGAAACTTGCAGACACTGCAACTGAGCAGTTCAGGTACGAACCTGATCGGCATTGGCGGGAAAGTCCAGCTGAGCGTGAGCGCAACTTACACCAGCACCGCCGTCAAAGACATCAGCACGGTTGCGACATATATCGTAACCCCGACGGGAACAGACGTGAATGGCAATCCGTTAATGGCGCCGCCGAACACGGTTACGGTGAGCTCGACCGGGCTGGTGACAGGTGTTGATCCAGCTGTGTGCACATGGGGCGCTACTGGAGCCTCAGGTAGCACCGCCCCGGCAGGTTGGTTTTTGACCGGTTCGTACCAGATTGTTGCGACCTACAAGAACGTAACCTCGCAGCCCGTTTACATTGGTGTTGCATCGGCTATCGGGAGCAACTCCGGCAACAACAATCCGAATCTTCTCTGCGGTCCGACACAGTAGTGGTTTAGGGAAGCGCACGGCGCAGTTCCTCAAGTTAAAATATTTGGCCCGCAACTCGTTGCGGGCCGTTTTCATTTAGGTAGCAATCACCTAGGTAGCAATCACCACCGCTGGTGCACTTGCGGACGAAGCTTCTCTTCATAGATACGCTTCACATCCTGCATGATCTCCGGTGAAAGCGGCGGCACCTCGGAAGCGCGGCAGTTATCGGCAACCTGCTCAGGGCGTTTGCCCCCTGGTATAGCGCAGGAAACAGCATCGAACATCAGAATCCAGCGCAGAGCAAACTGGCTCATCGAAAGGCCCGTCGGCAGCAGGCTTCGAATCTCATCAACCGCTTCTAGTCCCCACGCATAATCGACTCCCGAGAAAGTCTCGCCGACATCAAACATCTCTCCATGGCGATTGAAATTGCGATGATCGTCAGCTGGAAATTGCGAATCGCGGCGAAGCTTGCCCGTGAGCATGCCGCTCGCGAGAGGCACACGCGCCAGGATCCCGACTTGCCTTTGCTTCGCTTGTGAGAAGAACAGCTCCGCCGGACGCTGGCGGAAGCAATTGAAGATGATCTGGACGCTCTGCACGCTCGGGAACTCGATGGCCTTGAGGGCTTCTTCCACTCGCTCTACGCTAACCCCGTAATACCGCACCTTTCCTTCTCTTACAAAGTCATCGAGCGTGCTAAAGATCTCGGCGTGGTAATACGCGTCAGTTGGCGGACAATGAAGCTGCAGCAGGTCGAGAGCATCGGTTTCGAGTCTCTTCAGGCTGTCCTCGATCCAGGTCCGCAGGTTTTCACGGCTGTAGCCCTCGACTGTCTGCTTGGGCAGCTTGCGTCCGGCCTTGGTGGCGACGATGATCTCTTCTTTCCGCTCCTTTTTCAGCCTGGCAATCAGGCGCTCACTGCGGCCATCGCCATAGACATCGGCAGTGTCGATGAAGTTCACCCCGCAACCGATCGCTTTGTAGAGGGTCTTCATCGCGTCGTCTTCTGAGACTTGTCCCCAAAAACCGCCAATGGCCCATGCGCCAAAACTAACCTCGGAAACCTTCCAGCTTGTGCGGCCCAGCGGACGATATTGCATATCTCTTAACTTCCTCCAGAGTATCTTCAGGAAACGTAATTCGACGCAGAAGAAACCGCATGTGTGCGGCGACTACTTGCCGGGCGCGACTGGCTCGACAAGCACCGCGGTTCCGTAGGCCAGTACCTCGGTGACCCCCTGCATGATTTCCGTGGCATCATAGCGTGCGGCGACAACAGCGTTTCCGCCGAGTTGGGCTGCGTGTTGCAGCATCAGATCGAAAGCTTCGGCGCGGGTTTTCTCACAAAGGTTCGTCAGGAGCGTAATGTTGCCGCCGAGAATCGTTTGCAGGCTGGCACCGATAGTACCCACGATCGACCGCGACCGCACGACAATGCCCCGAACCACTCCCAGTGTCCGCACCACGCGAAAACCGTCCAGCTCAAATTGTGTGGTCACCATTGTGTGCGCAACCATTGGTCCTGCGGGTGGTGTGTAGCCTATGGCCATGCAAGCTCCTCTGCAAACATTGGGTCAGACGCCCGGAACCGGCGGGCAGCCCGGCCATTCCTTCAGGAAAGCGCTGCCGATATATCCGAGATACTTGATTCCGATCTCGCTGGTGAAGAAGCCGTCAGCCGTCATGTTGCGAAGGAAGGAAAAGAATTCAACACCCTGGCTCAGGCTGAGGTCAGAAAGGGCATTGTTGCGGTACGCGATCTTATCGAGAATTTCTTTTTGCTGCGCCGGTGAGCAATCAAGAAAAGCTTTGTCGTAACGATCGGAGCAGGTCGAGTCGAGCCAGAGTAGACCCCCGCCCATGATGCGCTGGTACTCCGTGTTTTCGCTTGTGAGCAGGTCGATGAACTCAGGAGCACCGGCTTCGACTGCACCGCCGGAATCGGAATCGGCGGGGATGATCGTTTCACACAGGGCCTGCAAAGTTTTGTAATCGTGGGCATTGAAAAATTTCGGGGCGTACGCCTTGGTCGCGGCTTTTTCCGCCGCGATCATGTGATGAGCGTATTCGGCCGCTTGCGCAGGAATAACGCGGAGAACTGAAGTCGCAGCCGCACCGATCGTGAGCGATTTGAGAATGTTTCGTCGAGAAATGCCTGAGCTCATCTACAAACTCCCCTTCTTTGCCTGATCCAACAGATACTCCGACGCGCGCCACGACACGGCCATGATCGTCAGAGTCGGGTTCTTATCGGGATTACTAACGAACGACGCGGCATCAGTCACAAACAGGTTCTTGACGTCGTGTGCCTGGCAATAGCCGTTCAGAACAGACGTTTTGGGACTGTTGCCCATGCGAACGACTCCGAGTTCGTGAATGATCACACCGCCGTCTGAAATCCCGTACGGATTCGGCCCATCGGAACTCACACGCCAATAATAAGTTCCGCCAGCGGTTTCGACGATGTCGCGGAATGTCTCCTGCATATCACGCGCCATCTTGATTTCGTTATCGCTCCACTGCCAATGGAAACGTAGCACCGGAATGCCCCACTCATCGACAACGTCGGGGTCAATCTCGCAATAGCTCTGCTCGTTGGGAATCATTTCTCCCCGGCCCGCAAAGCCAATAAACGTGCCGTATAAATCTCGGCACTTCTGTTTCAGCGCAGTACCGTACCCCTCGTAATCCTCGCAGATCCCGTTGAAACCGCCGACGCCGGGCATCTCTCTGCCGCCGCCGAACTCGATGTGGTATCCGCGCAGGAATTCATTCTTGCGGTCGAACTTCCACCACGGCATGTACATGTGCATGCCGCCGACGCCATCGTGATTGTGTGCGGGCACTTTTGCGAGCTGCGGAAAATGTCCAAACCCCGAACTGCCCACACTATCTGTCAGATATCGACCGGCTACGCCTGACGAGTTTGCGATGCCATCGGGGAAAAGCGATGACTTCGAATTCAACAGCAGGCGTGCCGATTCACAAGCGCTTGCGCCGACCACAAATGCCTTTGCGTAAATCTTCTTCTCTGTGCGAGTAGACTTGTCGATGTAAGAAACCGCTTCAGCCTTGCCATCTTTCCCGACCACAATTTCGCGCGCCATCACACCGGTCATCAGCGTGAAGCGTCCAGTCTTCTGCGCCGGCGGAATCATCACCTGGCTCGAACTGAAGTTTGAAGCGCTGATGCAGCCGCGTCCGCACTGCGCACAGTAATGGCAGGCCGGCCTATCGTTATGAGGCTGAGTCAGAATAGCGAGACGCGAGGGAATACAAATGACGCCAAGCTTGTCGCACGATTTCTTGATGATCGTCTCCGTGCAGCGCGGCTTGGGTGGCGGAAGAAAAACTCCATCAGGTGCGCTAGAAACGTTTTCCTTCGTTCCAAAAACGCCGATGTACGATTCCACCTTGTCGTAGTACGGCGCGAGGTCTTCGTATGTGATCGGCCAGTCATCGCCCATGCCATCAGTCGAGCGCGCTTTGAAATCGACCGGAGCAAAGCGAAGCGCAATGCGTCCCCAATGGTTCGTGCGCCCGCCTTCGATGCGCGATCGGAACCAGCGAAATCGCGATCCCGGGGCGACCGTATAAGGTTCGCCTTCAATGTCCCACGATCCGTTCGGCGCGAGGAATTCGCCGAAATCGGCGCTCGCCCGGCCGCCCACTCCCGCGCCACGGTGCGGAAGCTGATAAGGCCACACGTGCTCTTTAAAATCTTTCTCGGGGTTCAGCAGCGGACCCGCCTCAAGCATTACAACATTCAGTCCGCCTTCGGTAAGAACCTTTGCGGCGGTGCCGCCGGCAGCACCGGAGCCAATAATGCAAACATCGTAGGTTTTAGGGGAGCGAATTACCTGGGCCATTAATCTCCGTTAGAATCGCAAATTTTTCAAATAATCGTAAGACGTCTGAATGCTTGCGAATGGGTTTTTAGGATCATCGTACTCAACAAAATAATGCTTGATGCCAGCGAGATCTGATTTCGCAAAAATCGCTTTCCAATCGATCACGCCCTTGCCTACATCGGTCATGTGGCCACTCTGGTCAAAGTCTTTCACGTGTACCAGGGGAAACCTGCCCGGATATCTTTTGAAGTAAGCGATAGGGTCCTGTCCGGCATGGTGTGCCCAACCCAGGTCCATCTCCATGGCGACCAACTTGGGATCGGTTTCAGCAAGCAAAACGTCGTAAGGCAATTTGCCATCAGGCAGCGGCTTAAACTCTTCAACGTGATTGTGATAGGCAATCTTGATGCCTGCTTTGGCTGTTTGCTCGCCGGCCCGATTGAACGCTTCCGCTGCGCGCTTCCACCCATCTGGCTGCTTGAGAACGTCCCGGTCGATTGATGGATTAACGATGTAGCGGTGCCCAAGAACTTTGCTGGCCTCAATTACTTTGGGCAAGTTCTCCGGGGAAAGGGCCGAATATGGAACGTGGGTGGATGGAGCGAACAGGCCATGAGCGTCCAGAATTTCCCGCGCACGCTTTGCTGACGGATTGAAGTCGGGCATGTGTGCGAAAAATTGCGCGAGCTCGACTTCCTTGTACCCCACTTTCGCAACCCGCGCGATCGTGCCTTCGAAGTCTTTGTCCATCGCCCCGCGGACGGTGTACAGCTCAAGGCCGATTTTCTGGATTCGGTGCTCAGCCGCAGCCCAGGAGAGGCGGCTTGCAATAACTGCGGACGTCGTGCTCGCAATAAATGTTCTGCGGTCCATATTCCTCTCCAACTTGGTCGTGGGAGACGGGCATCTCGCCCCCCCACTCGCCCATCAAGCCAACTGTGGCTCTGTCAGCAATTCTTCCCGAACATTCTTTAGGACATACAAAGCGCGCTCGACGCCGACTTCGCCCGATAAAATTGGGTCTTCATTTTCTATGCTGAAAATACCGTCGTAGCCAACATCCATATACGCCCGCATGATGTCTTTCCATGTGCTAGCACTGTGGCCATAACCAACCGCGCGAAACGCATCCGAGGCGGTCTTCAGGTCCTGTTTTTCAAAGATAAAATTCAACACGCCGTAGCGAGCAACTTTATCGGGGAACAAAACCGTATCTTTCATGTGCGCGTGATAAATCGCGCCTTGTTTGCCGAGCATGTGAATCACTTCGACCGGGTTGCATCCTTGCCAGAACAAGTGGCTCAGGTCGTTGTTCGCGCCGATCTCTTCGCCCACAGCATCGCGCAGCTTTAGCAATGTGAGCGGGTTGTACACGCAGAAATTCGGGTGCATCTCGAGCGCAATACGCCGGATGCCGTGATCACGCGCGTACTTCACCGCATCCTTCCAATAAGGAACCAACCGCTCCTTCCATTGCCAATCCTGCGCTTCGGCGTATTCGGGAGGCCAACGATAGGCGATCCAGTTTGGATTTTTGTCCGTTGGGTTCGCGCCCGGGCAGCCTGAAAATCCGACAATCACTTTCACATCGAGCTTTTCCGCGAGCTGCACGGTTTTGCGGAAAGTCTGATCGTCGCGCTCGGCATGAGCCTTATCTGGATGGACCGGATTGCCGTGGCAGCTCAACGCTCCAATTTGAATATTGTGGTCCTCAAACTTCTTTCTCCATGCGCGCAGCTTTGCCGGATCGGCGATCAAATCGTCGAGCGCGCAGTGTTTGTTGTTGGGATAGCCGCCGGTTCCAATTTCAGCCGCTTCAACCCCAAGCTGCTGGTATTTCTCAACGAGTTGGTCGAGCGTCAGGTCGGGGAATGCGGGATCGAAAACGCCGATTGGAATTTTTCGCCGGTTATGCGGGGTTGAGGATGCCTCCTCATCTGATTGCGCTACCGCTGACATGCCTCGTGGCGCTGCAACCGCCCCGGCCAATACTCCTCCAGTTGTTGCGAGAAAACTTCTTCGAGTGGGAGAAAGCGGATCAGAAGAGTTCGACATTAAGCTCCTCGACGTGGAGTCCAAGAACCGAACATTATACGCAGAATCGATTTAGTGGAAAGGGTGTGTATAGCCTTTGTGGATTTCCTCTATGTAACTCTGTGTCCTCTGGGGTGGAGCTTTAAGCTTCTTAAACCACAGAGATCACCGAGTTACGGAGGAAGCATACGAAAAGAACAAAAAATTAAAGCCACCCTTTCGGGCGGCTTTAATTTTCGTGGGTTGAACTCCTCAAGTCGTCGGCCGGAGGTGGCCATTACTTATGAGGACGTTGGCTGTATATTCTTCCAGGCCACGAAAATGCGCAATAAAGCAAAAATACTAGCCCGTGTATTTCATTTAATCCCTTGTGATTCAATAATCTTGTAGGTTTTTCCTGCCGCAAGCTGCTTGAACTCTTCCGTCCTGCCGCTCGGCCACTCAAGAACGACGCGCTCCACCATGTCTTGTTTGCCTAGCCCGAACGTCACCGGCAATTCTGACTGTGATAGGTAACTCGATCCGCTATGCACCATCCGCGTTTGTGTAATGCCGTTCACCTGCACTCTCACACGCGTCCCAATCGCGTCATGGTTCGACTTCGTTCCTGTCAGCCAAAGACGAATGCTGCGATTTCCAGCCGTCTGATCATTGCGGAACAAGTACGCGGGACCATTGTTGGTCGTCAATAGAACGTCGAGGACGCCGTCATTATCGAAGTCACCAAGCGCCAACCCTCGGCCAACTTTCGGTGTATTGAATCCGCCGCCGAGTTCATTGCCAACTTCGCGAAACTTGCCTCCCCCACTATTCAAAAAAAGCTGAGGTGATTGCGCATAGCCGACGTTGCGGACATTACGTACCGTGTCGTCGATGTGTCCATTGACTGCGATCAAATCGAGCGAGCCGTCGAGATCGCAGTCGGCGAATGCACAGCCAAAACCAAGAGTGGTTTTCGAAGGAAGCCCAATGCCGGTTTGCATCGCGACATCGGTGAAGTTGCCATGGCCGTCAGCTCGATATAACCCGATCATTTCGTTGTCGAAGTTCGTGATTGCTATCCCAGGATGCCCGGAGTTGTCGAAGTCGCCGATATCAACCCCCATGCCAGCGCGCGCTTTGCCTTCGGCACTGAATGCGATTCCTGCTTCGACTCCCACATCTTTAAACGTGCCGTTACGCTGGTTGTGGTAGAGCTTGTTCGGCTGCGTGTCATTGGCGACAAGCAGGTCAGGCCAGCCGTCCTGGTCGTAGTCGAACATAGCTACGCCGAGAGATTTCGAAGTCGAGTCGAAAATTCCGCTTGATGCTGTGACATCTTCGAATGTTCCGTTTCCACGATTATGAAAAAGCCAACAGGTCTGGCCGACATAAGCTTCAGGCGTGCAATAGGACTTGTGCTTGCCATCGAGGCTGCAGAACACATCGTGCTCGGGCGCCCACTTCACGTAATTGCAGACGAAAAGATCGAGCAATCCGTCCCGGTCATAGTCGAACCACAATGCCGATGTGCTGAACGCCTGCCGTTTGCCGAGCCCGCTCGAGTTAGTGGCATCAACGAACGCGCCCTTACCTGTGTTTTTAAATAGCCTGTTCTGACCGACGCAAGTGATCAAAATGTCGGCAAAGCCATCGTTGTTGTAGTCGCCGACGGCCACACCCATGCCGTACATTTCGACATCCAGGCCAGCAGCGCGAGTTACATCAGCGAAGGTTCCATTGCGGTTGTTTCGATACAACTTCAACGTGGATCTCTGGTGCGGATGTCCAGGCCAATCCATGCTGTTGACCAGAAGAATGTCTTGCCATCCGTCGTTGTCGTAATCGAGGAAGGCGCAGCCGGGCCCCAGGGTTTCAGGAAGTAGCTTCCCGCCGTAAGCGCCGTTGTTGTGCTTGAAGTGAATTCCGGCGGAGGAAGTTACGTCGGAGAAGTGGAATCCGAGTGAAGAAGCTGCCAATACCGACGAAATTCCCCACCCCGTCTCGCCAAAAGCAGGCGAGACAAGGATGGGGCACCCGATCAAAGTTTTTTTCAGGAACGACCGCCGGTTCACGGAACGTTCACCAGCCCGTTGCGGATGGCGTAGACGACGAGCTCGGCAGTCTTGTGAATTCCGAGCGCGTCCATGATGTTGGCTCGATGAACGGCGACGGTGTTCGCACTGAGTACCAGCTGGTTGGCAATTTCTTTGTTCGACTTGCCGTCGCAGATGAGCTGCAAAATTTCGAGTTCGCGCGGAGTAAGGCCGGAATTTCGCTCACCTTTCAATGATTGCTGCACCGCAAGCTGGCCGTCGAGCACCGTTTCGCCTTTCACGATCCGTCGGATTGCGGAGCCCAGCTCTAGGTCCATTGCGTTCTTCAGCACGTATCCGCGTGCGCCTGCCTCGAGCGCCTGCTTCACCCAGGTGTCTTCCGTGTGCATGCTAAGCATAAGCACCCGCGTCGCGGGATTTTGCTGCAGGATCTTTCGCGTCGCCTGCAGGCCATTTATTCCCGGCAGTGCGCAATCCATAACGATGACTTGCGGCCTCAGTGATCCCGCGAGCTTCAACGCCTCCTCGCCATCGCTGGCCTCACCCACTACGCGAATGTCTTCTTCGTCCTCGAGCATCCGCCGGAAGCCACGCCGGACCAGGCTGTGGTCGTCTACCAAGAGTACCGAAATTTGGTGATCAGGCATTCGACTCCAATTGTTCTCTCGGAACCGCGATTCTTACCATTGTTCCGCCCGGTGCGGGGCGCCCGATGGCAAGCGTGCCGCCGAGCAATTCCGCGCGTTCTCGCATCGCGACCAAACCAATCCCGTGCCGCGAATTGTTGGTGGAAAATCCTGAACCGTGGTCCTCGACTTCGAGCTCCAGGCACTGCGGCGTGAAGCATAATCGCACCCACGCCTGTTTTGCCCCCGAATGCCGCGCTACGTTGTTCAATGCCTCTTGCAAAACGCGATAGACGTGGACTGCCGCGGTGCCGTTAACCGGAAACGGAGTTCCAGATTTCTCGTAGGATATGCCAATTCCGGTCTGCCTTTCCACCACCGGCAGATACCATTCAATTGTTTGCTCCAGCCCAGCTTCCTCGAGCATGACCGGATGCAATGCCTGTGACAGGCTGCGAACTTTGTCGAGAGTCGTCTGCGCGATCTCGTGGACTTCTAGCAAATCGTTTCGCAATCGAGAGCTTTCCGGCAACTGATTGCGCGCGCGCCCGAGCATGATTCCCATTGCAGTAAGAATTTGTCCGAAGTCGTCGTGAAGTTCGCGCGATATGTGCCGGAGCGTCGATTCCTGGGATGAAATTAGTTTTTGCGCGAGATCGCTGCGCTGCTCAGATAATACCGCGAGCTGATGAAAGATCAAGCGATTGGAGCGGATCAGATATAAACTCGTGAGAATAATTGCAACCAGAGTTGCGGTGAGAAAAACGTAAGCTTGGCGCGCGACCCGATTGTAGATTTCCGTCACCTGACCGGCAGCGCGCTCCTCACTCTCGTTATTCTGGACCAACAGCCGGGCGACCGCCGTCGTCAGAGATGCTAAACGTGCCTGCAGAGAAATTCGCACCTGCGTGCGGGCTTCCTTTTCGTTACCGCTTCGTGCTAAAGCAAAAGTGCGATCAACGGCGTCCCAGAATTGCGTAAGCGAACTTTGTAAGTACTGCTGCTGGTCTGTCGTCCGCCCCTGCGGAGAGACCTCTTGCTCGCGGCGGAATGCGTCATCGAGGTCCTCACGCATACGCTGGAACTGCGGCTGCCAAGCGGTTAATGGATATCGCTGCGCCTGATCCACTGGATCGGTATCCAGCATGTCGCGCATTGAAATGCCGATCGAATTCAATTCATTTTGTATCCGTAGTAGCTGAAGTGAGTCTTTGCGGTTGCGGTCGATCAAATTACTTTGCAACAAGCGCAACCCGGAGATTTGCCGCGTGACATAGGCGGAATAGGCAACGACCGCTGCCAAGGTGATCACCAGGCCGATATAAAGAGGAGTTGTGGGAGATCGCCCCGGAGCTTTCCGCACGGCGCAAGCATATACCTTTCTAGTTACTAACCCAAATCTTGAGCCGCGAATCGGTCGAACCGAGAAACGGGGGTCCTCGCCTGGGACTTTGCTGGGCCTACAATTGAGTTATGGCACGGGGTTGGGAAAGCAAGTCGGTCGAACAACAACAGGAGGAAACAAAATCCCCGACCAGCCGAAAAGGGAAGCCGCTTACCCCTGGGCAGATCGCCGCGCATCAACGCAGGCGCGGATTGGAACTTTCGCGAAAGCGAATCTTGCAGCAGCTCGAACTCGCTACAAATCCCCAGCACCGAACCATGCTGGAATCAGCCCTCGCGGATTTGAATTCGCAATTGAAGGGGATTGAATAAAGAGACCGAGGAGGCGCGCGGGCCGCGTGTCTGCCTCCACGCAATCACTGGTTGTATAACTTCGGCTGTTGCGTAGGCACTCGCCGGACGACGATCTGCACATCACTAGCCGTATCTTCCGATTCGGCTCGAACCTGTGCCGGCGCTGAAATCACTGCATACATGCCTGTGGTAATGAATTCTTCCGGCGCAACGCTAATTGGGAATGGACCGTGTTTTGAGAATCGCACCATGAAGTGCCCGGTGCTGTCGGTGTAAGCAATTTGATTCCCGACGTGCAACGCCGCGCCTTCCACGGTTGCGTTCTGATCGTCTTTGACTATCCCTTCAATAACGTACTTGGCGATAGAAAAGGAATCGGAGTTTGCGCTCAGCACCATTCCTTTCATGCGGTAAAGATAAGTGCTCACGCCGAAGGTGTAGCGCAGATGCCCTTCCGGGTCTACGTCAGACGCCACGGTAGCTTGCCACGGCCCGTAAATTCGAAGGGACGCATTCAAGGCGAGCGCTTGCTCGAACGGATTGCTTGGCCGGAAGGGAAGGTAGACGTTTTGATAATCGGCACGCAAGAGCAGACGATTGCTGGTGAAGTCCCCGCCAAAAGCAAAAGTTGTTTGGCCGGCGGAGCGAGAGATCAATTGCAGAAAGCTAAAACGCGGAGACATGTTCTCGCGAACGGTTCCGGAAAAAATGGTCTGCTTCTCGCCTCCCTGGGCCTTGCTTGCGAAATAGTTTGTGTTTACTTCGATCGCTTTGCCGAACCGTCGGCCTACGTATAAGTTTGTCCCCTGAGAGCTCCGGCCCTCGGCAATTGAGCTGAACAGGCCCGAGCCGAAATAAAAATGTTCGATGTGAAAGTCGGTTGAAAGCTGGTTGACTGTGGCCTGCTGCATTGGGCCGGTGAGCGTCAACGGTTCGAGGATGTTCTCATGTCCGGTGGTGATGCTAATGTGCTCATCGGGCTTGTAGAGCATCTGCACGTTGCCCTTATTCATCTCAGAGCTCATGGGGCTGATGACCGTGATGCGCCGGAACATCTCTCCCGTGATCACGTAACTGCTCTTAAAAGCGAGCTTATCGGTCTGTGCGTCCATGCTGGAGGCAAAGTATTTCTGGTTCGACCCTATGCCGGCGGTGATCGCTGACTTCAACCATTTTTCGGGCTGCCATTCGATTCCTTGCAGACTGGTTTGCCGTTTTGAAGCGATGTTGCGCGAAAAGAATTTAAGTTGAGGGCTTAACTTGCGTTCGTAAAAGAATAGTCCTACGGGATCGTTGCTGGTGGCCGCGTTAAAGAAGCCGGTGCCGAGCCAGGTGGAGGTTGTTCCCGCGAAACCGTAAAAGCTCTGGTCGGCGTATTTGCGAGTCACACCCATTCCGCGGGCTGAAAAGTAATGGCTGGCGTCGAATACGTCGGTAGGCAGAACAAAGGGAACCGAGTCGTCGCCCGCAATCATCGTGTATTTATGAAAAAGGTAGCGAGTTTCTGCGCCGAATTCGAAGTGGCCGTTGTAGAAACCTAACCCAACAGTCCCGTCGTAATTGGGCGCCTTAAATTCGACTGAGCCGCCCTGTGCATCAAGAAGAGTTGACTCTCCGCCTTGGACGCGGAACACTTGCGCACTGCTAATCCCAGCCCAACAAATGAGCACGGGTATCAGCGCGCAAGTGAATCGGAGACGCATGGCTCACGGATTCCCCTTGTGCTCTTCGGCTTGTTCTGCGGTTTGCGGTTTCTCTGTGACCGACGCGACTGCCGCAGCGCGTTGCAATTTCTGCTCGATTTTGAAGTTTTGAAATCCCAGCGAGACTTCAACCGGCACGTTTTCGCCTTCCGCCTTGGTATCTAGCGGTATTTCAAGAATTCGCTTGCGATGAGGAAAGACTGGGAAGCCCGGCGCGTCTTGTTTTTTCTTTGAGTAAAGCAGTTCAGTTGCGAGCACGCGGCCAAAGTTGTCTCCCGTGTTCTCGACTTCAATTGTGACTTTGTTGTCGACCACGTTCAGCTCGGCCCGATTCACCTGAATTTCATCTTTTTGCGCCGACTGCTTTGGCAGCAGATACACCGTGTGCGGCAGTTGCAATCGCACATTCATGCCTTGGGCAGTGCGGAAGGGAAATCCAGTGAAATTGGCGTAAATCACGAACCAGGCCGGAGCTTGCTTCGACGTGGCTTCGTAGAACACGTGATAAGTCTGTTGCGGCTGAATACGGAAGCTTGTCTGCGACAACTTGACGTGAATGTTCGAATCGAGCGGACGGAATGATAGCTCGCCGGTGTCGGACACGGTAAAGCTCCGCATTTCGAGAACGACGTTCAACGGCGTGAGGCTGTCGTTCCTATATTCAACGTGGCCCTTCGCGGGATTGCCCAGTTCATTGATTACGGGGCTCACAGTCTGTGCTTGTGCAGTTGAATTCAGGGCTAAGGCGCCAAGCACCATGACCACAACAAACTGAACTCTTTGAAGAACTCTGTTCAGCGTCTTTATTCGCAGTTCCATCAGAAGGCCTGTGCCTGAATCGTCAGTATTCCGGTGTAAGTGTTTGGAGGCAAACTTGGAATGGTCGACAAGTTGATGTTGAAAGTCATTACGTCGTTATGGCTACCCTTTTTGTTGTTACCTAAAATCAGGGTTGACGATAGACGCAAGCCCGCGTTCGCTCCTCCAAAAGGCACCGTCGTATTCAATGCCTTAAGAGCAGCGCCATTGTCGGAGATCTGAAAGTCCGCTGAAGGTATGTTGTCGCCTACCCCGTCGCTTAACGCCGAAGCAGAGCTACTGAAGAATGCATACGTGCTCACAAATCCGATATTTGGCTTGAGCAACCATGTCGTGGTTGCGGTAATTGCCGTGCTGCCTGGATTGTTGGCGTTGCCGGGCGTGAGACTGAAGTTGACCGCATTTGCCGACAGATTAACGCTTACCGAGTCACTCAATACGGCATTCAGAGCGATCGGCTGTGCTGCTGAATTGCGGACCTGAGCGGATAAATCCGCCGCCGCGATCAGAAAGAGAGCGCAGAAGGCCGCTACTCGCACGATTTGTGTCCGCAAGCTCATCAGCGAATCCGTCTAAACAGGTGGTAACGGCCTAAGGGCAGAAGCGTTGGCCTCTGCCCTTGTCCATGCCATCGAGTCAAAATTACGGAGTCGCCTGGGCCTGAATGTTCAGCGTGCCGGTATAGGTGTTCGCCGGAAGCTGTCCCAACGTGCTCAGATTGATGTTGAACGCCATCGTGTCCGTGCGGCTGGCATTTTTGTTCGCGCCAGTGATTGGAACGTTCGCCAGTTGCATACCAGCATTCGCGGGACCGAAGGCGACTGTGCTGGTCAATGCAGTGGAGGCGCCGCCGTTATCGGCGATATAGAAGTCTGCGGACGGGATGTTGTCGCCGGCACCGTCGGTCAATGCTGCCGCAGAGCTAGCGAAATAGGCGTAGACACCAACTGCGGTCCGGCCAGGTTGCAATACCCATGCAGTCGTCGCTGTAACGTTGGTGCTGCCGGCGTTCGCAGCGCTGCCCGCGGCCAGGGTGAAATTGACAGCGTTCGCGGAGAGCGTAAGTGTCAATGATTCTGTTAGTTTGGCGTTAAGGGCGATCGTTTGAGCGCCCGAGTTGAGCTGGGCGGCTGACATCGTAGAAGCTGTTGCCATCGCCAGCAGGATTGCAGCTATACGTAGAGACGTTGATTTCATTTTCTCCCCTCGATTTGTTCCGCTGCTTGTATTCCTGCTGTTCCGTTTCGGCCCAGTCACCGCAGCGAAGTTCGTTACTGAAGCGATTATTCAGGGAGCCGCCCGACGCGAAAACAGTACCCAAGTAATACGTACGCGAGCCAAAATGTTACCCGGCCCAAAATGGCGTGCCAGACTGCCGCGGCCCACCTGCCCAGCTGCTTCTATGTAGAAGAAAACGCAAGGACTCCAGGTATTTTTGGAAGAGGGCGCTTTCTCGTTGCCCATTACCCGAGTTATCGGGGAACAGGAAACTATTGTTCAAATCCCAACGCGAAACGGGACATGTACCAGTCCCGTGGACGCATTCGAATTCACCTGAAAACATGATTTGGCCTGAAGGTCACTTTTGTGGCAATGTCGTTTCTATGCTGCGTAAATTCTTAAAGCCTGTTGCCGTCGTGAGCCTCCTGCTCATTATCCAGACAGGCCTCGTCGGCCAGAATGGAACTTCAAATTCAGCCCCCCAGATTGCATTCACCTTCGACGACCTGCCGGTGCACGGGCCGTTGCCTCTCGGCGAAACTCGCCTGCAAGTGATCACCAAGATCATTGCGGCGCTCAAGAATGCTCACCTGCCGCCAATCTATGGCTTTGTTAACGGCAAGTGGACTGAAACGGAGCCTGACGATATTGCCGTTCTGCGCGCATGGCATGATGCCGGCAATCCACTCGGCAATCACACCTGGTCGCACATGAACCTCAATCAGAACAAGCTCGAGGATTTTGAGGCAGAAATCACCCACAATGAGCCGCTCTTAAGTTCGTTGATGAAAAACGAAGACTGGCACTGGCTCCGCTTTCCATTTCTGGCTGAGGGCGACACCCCTGAAAAGAAGAATGGCATCCGAGCATTTCTAGCGCAGCACGGATACAGAATTGCCGGCGTGACCATGAGTTTTGGCGACTATCTATGGAACGAGCCCTATGCCCGGTGCAAAATGAAAAGTGACGAAAAGTCTGTTGCTGTCCTTGAGAATACTTATCTCCAGGCCGCCAAAGACACTACCGACTACTCGCGGGAGATGTCGCACCGGCTCTATAACCGCGACATTCCGTATGTCTTGCTCATGCACATTGGAGCCTTTGACGCGGAGATGTTGCCGCAGCTATTGGAGGTGTATCGGCAGAAAGGATTTCGATTTGTGACTTTGAAACAGGCAGAAAAGGATCAGTTTTACGAGAATGACGTGAAGCCTGAGCTGCCGTCATCGCCCGACAGTTTAGAGCAAGCAATGGCCGCGCGAGGTCTGGCTCTGCCCTTACATCCCAGTCCAAATCCGGCGCCAGATAGCCTTTGCCGGTGAAAACTCACCAGCTTACCTTCAAAAGCGAGAGGCCTTGCCGCGGCAGTTGAAATTTCAGGTTTGCGGTTCCACGCTGCACGTCAATCCACCGGGGCGAGTTCAGAAGCTGCAACTGACCGGCAGCTTCGAGTTCCTTGTATTGCTCCGGTGTGGGCGACTGCGGCGATCCCATCTTCTTCCACAGTGCAAAAGAATTGCTGTGGTTGGAATCGATCCGGAAATGTTCCAGTAAGCCGTGATTCGTCTCGGATGGCAGTCCGGTAATCGTAAGCTCGATCAAAGCTGAGACCGCGGGCAAATCGTCATCATGATAGTTCCACGCCAGGATTTCGAGTTCGCGGTCGCTGCGAGATGCAATTACATTGATATCTGGCCGTTGCCTCACTCCCCCAGTCAGCACATCGTTGGTCGCAAGCGCAGCGGAACTCGATGCCTCCACGCGCTCCGGCCCCAGCAGGCCGCGCATGCGAAAACCATTCAGTACAGGCTTATCGAGACCGTTCGTCGCCAACTCGCGAAATCCTGCGAAATAGGGCTGACCTTCAAACTCGAACGCCCAAGTCACGACCGCCTTCAATTTGGCGTGTTCACGTTGAGCGAGCTCAATTGTGCGATCTAGCGCTTCGGCTGTGTAGCTCGCGTAAAGAGGTCCATTTCGATAACCGTTTTGCGGGTTCTTTTCTTCCGAGCAGGCGGCGCAACCTTCGGGGTCGGACTCGCCAAGAATGACCGGCGTATCGTGCCACCGCCGAGAAGACGCTACGATCTTGAATCCTTCAGCAATCGCTTTCAATTGTGCAGCAATACCCATTTGCACATGATCACCTTGCCACGTTGGCGAACCCTTGGGATGAAAGCTGATGAACTTAAGCGGGGCGCCTATCTTCCCGGTGGCGTAATTTTTGCCCGAATCGCAGTGCTGAAGGAATGCGGTAAGGAACTGCGCCGTTTTCGGTCGCGACGGGCCGGTCGAATCTGGCCCGCCGATTGTCGCGTCGGGCAAGGCTCGCAATATCGCGTCTGCGGAGTAGTCGTAAAGTTCGAAATACTCCTCCGGCGTGCCTTTCCAATAGTCAATATCTGGCTCGTTCCAAACCTCCCATAGCCAGGTTTTTACCTCTCCATCGCCATACCGCTCGCGCAAATGCCGAACGAACTGGTAAACCAGTTCCGCCCACTTCTTGTAGTCTTTTGGCGGATAAGCCCACCCCGTATAGATCGACCCATTCGGAAAATTATGCCGGTAAGGCTCAGGATGGATCGAAAGCGCCTCGGGCATGAAGCCGATCTCCACCAAAGGCTTCACGCTTGTTTGATGAAACGTGTCGAAAATGTGGTCGATGATCGTCCAGTTGTAGACGGGATTCCCGTGCGCATCTTCGGTGTAAGCGTTCGTCGAGCCCCATTTCAGGGAAGCTGATCCGTTTCCTGACGTGAGCAGATTGTGCACGCGGATATAAGCTGGCGTGGGACTCAGTGCGGCAATTTCACTCAGGAGCTTTTTCCCGTTCGTCGCGTATGTATAGTTCGGCTCATCGTAGCCGAAAAAATCCCAAACCGCAGGCAAGCTTCCTTCTTTGTGTGCGGCGTTGACCTGAATGGTAACCGTCGCCGGTTCCTCAGCTCGGGACAAAGCAACAAACAGAAATAAAAGCGTCAGAACTCGAATGAGAGATGGGTGGGTCGCTCTGAGTTGTAGAAGAAGAAGACGCGATCGGCACATTATGTCGTCATTTCCTAAGTTGAATGACGTTTCCATCTTTCCCGATAATCGCGAGCTCCGCCATGCCGATGAACAAACCGTGTTCGACGACGCCCGGAATCCGCCGCAACTTCTCTGCGAGCGCAGGTGGGTCGGCGATTTCGCCGAAATTGCAGTCAAGGACGTGATGTCCTTCGTCGGTTACGTATGGGTTGCCATAGGCATATCCTCGCAGTTTGACCTCCGCTCCCAGGGCCTCGATCTTGGGTTTTATTAGTGATTGGGCGAAAGGAATTACTTCAACCGGCAGAGGGAACCTGCCGAGTCGTTGTACCTGCTTTTCTGAGTCGCCAATAACCACGAAACGGCGCGAAGCAGAAGCAATGACCTTCTCGCGTAAAAATGCGCCTCCGCCGCCTTTGATCAAGTTCAGATGTGGGTCGATTTCGTCCGCGCCATCAATGTCAATGTCGATTTGCGATTGGTCCTCAAGCGTCGTTAGAGGGATCTCCAATTGCTCGGCGAGTTGCCTCGTTCTCTGCGAAGTAGGAATTCCGACTATCTTCAAGCCGTCTCGCACGCGTTCAGCAAGAAATCGAACGGCATGCGATGCGGTTGAGCCTGATCCTAATCCCACAATTTGTCCCGATTGCACGAGTTCTACTGCCGCCCGCGCGGCGGCCTGCTTCTCTTGATCGCGTATGTCGAGGTCTCTTGCTGGCGAAGGCATCTTTGAGTGTCAGGCAGCTGTTGCGACCAGACATTGTAGTGCATGAGGAAAGGAAGTCGTCCAGCTGCTTGCCACGGTGCTAATCACGAACTGCAATACACCGGCTCGGACCACGAAACACGATCACGAACCGCTGTTTTTACGTCCTTGCGCTAAATGCCGTGGCCAGTTGCGGCGAGCCATGATGCAAAGCATAAAGCACGAGTTCCACCCGGCTGGAGATGCCCAGCTTCTCGAATATCCGGAACAGGTACTTCTTGACCGTATGCTCGCTCAGGCCGAGTTCGCTTGCGACATCGCGATTGGAAAGGCCATCGGTGACCAACGCCACCACCTGCTCTTCCCTTGAGGTCAGCAGGACTTCACCTGTCATCCCGATTACTCGCGTTGCAGGGGATTGGCAAACGGACTCAAGCAGATAGCTCAGTTGCTCGTTAGTGGCGAAGATTTCCCCTTCATACACGCGCTGAATGCAGTCGCAAAATGACTGAAACGAGGAATCAGTGAGGCAAAAGAGGCCGCGTGCACCGGACCGAAACGCCTGAACTGCCAGTTCGGGACTGATGCTGTCCATCAGGCAAATTTTTGGTATTTGAGGGCGCATTAGGTGTAATGTGCGGAGTACCGTCAGATCAGGCATAGACAAGTACGTGCCGGTGCAACTGACCACCGCGACGTCAGCCACCTTGCACTCCGCTAGTTCCAAAACTTCAGGAATGTCGCTCTGACAGGAGAACACTTGAAATCCACGGTCCTGGAGTGAAGCGGCCAATAGTTGGCTCTCCATTTGTTTGGAGTCGGCCAGCAGCACCCTGACCCCGGCTGGAGAAGAAGCGCTTTGATTTGTCATCCCTACCACCGAGAATGAGTTGAGTGGCACGAATGTAGTCCGCCTGAAATCGAATTTCAGTGACCAAAGAACGTTTGGATAACGTCTGCCTGTGGAAAACCCTTAAAGATGGATCAGAATGGGATTTTCTGAGCAGTTTTAGCTACTTTCGTAGACCCTACTTTCCGCGTCTTGCTGCCTTATGACTCCCGCGTTACTTTCTTGCGCGGCACTATCCAGTGGCAGTTCATGAAACTGAGCGAGAGAGTTCGGGTGTCTTTGCTTCTGGGGCTGTTAGCGGGAGCTTCGGCTATGATGCAGGCCCAATCGCCGTTGCTGGCAGCCACGACCAGCACGAGTCCGGCGGATGGCACGAGGGGTCCCAATAACACAGGGAGTCCGGCCTTGACGGGGGCACGCCATCCGCTGTACCGGCTGCACAGGAGCGACATCGTTCAAGTCGACTTTACCTTTTCGCCGGAGTTCAACCAGACTTTAACCGTACTGCCAGACGGCTTTGTTGACTTAAAAGCTGTAGGCGATATTGCTGCCGAAGGTTTGAGCATTTCGGAACTGCGGGATGCGGTGCGCGACGCCTACGCGGCCATTTTGCGGCTTCCCGAAGTCAGCGTAACCCTTAAAGAATTTGAGCACCCTTTCTTTGTGGCAGGGGGCCAGGTCGGCCATCCCGGGAAGTATGAATTGCGCTCCCCGATAACCACGTCCGAAGCAATTGCAATCGCAGGCGGATTCACGGACCAATCGAAGCACTCGCAAGTCGTGCTATTTCGGAGGGTTTCGGACGGAGTCGTCGAAGCACAAATTTTGAACCTTAAAGCCATGCTGGCGTCACGAAATTTGGAAGAGGACCAGGAAGTGAAGCCGGGCGACATGCTGTTCGTGCCGCAGAACCGGATTTCGAAAATTCGTAAATTTTTACCTGTGGCAAGTCTCAGCACGTTTTTTACGCCCGCTCAATTCTGAATGGCCGAAGGACTACAAATCGTGACTAACCGAGCCCCGCATACTCCGACGGTCAGGGAGTTAGCCGCCGTTGTCTTTCGTCAAAAACAGCTGCTGACGATTTCCTTTGTAGCGATTGCGTGCTTAGGAGTGTTGTATTCCGCTTTTTTCCCTTCTTACAAAGCCGAAACGAAGATTCTTGTGCGCCGCGGACGAATTGACCCGGCAATTACGCCAACACCAAGCCCATCACCGGCGTTTGAGCACGATGAAATTACAGAAGAAGAACTCAACTCCGAAGTTGAGCTTTTGCGCGATGAAGATATTCTCGGGCAGGCGGTCCACGAAAGCGGACTGGCAGAGGCGACATGGCTTTCGAAGCTGCTGCGCCAAGACGATGACGAGCGGACCGAAAAAGCTGTGCGCCGGCTTGCGAACAAGCTGGATATACAAGCAGTCCGTAAGTCGCGCCTGATTACAGTTTCGTACAGCTCCCACAAGCCTGAGAAATCCGCGGCCGTGCTGCGCTCGTTAGCCCACGCATATCTCGCTAAGCAGGTTGAACTTCGCCGCCCTAGTGGCCAGCAGAAATTTTTCGAAGCACAGGCAACAGAATCGCGCCATCAATTGGACCAGGCGCAAGCCGACTTAGTCGCGTTTAGTCGCACCGACAACGTTGCTTCCGCTGAACTCGAACGGGACATCACCCTACAGAAATTGGGAGAGGCCCAGGCATTTGAACTGAGCCTTGAAACTCAGACTTCCGCCGCTGCCGAGCGCGTCCGAACTCTTGATCGAGAGCTGAAGGACTTGCAAGAGCGTCGTGTCGTCCAGGTCAAAGCCTCGGATAATCCGCAATTAGAAGAAAAATTGAGATCGAAGTTGTTGGAATTGGAACTGCGAAGGACTGAGCTGCTGACAAAGTTTCAGCCTTCATATCGTTTGGTAGAAGAAGTCGATCAGCAAATTGCGTTAGCGAATGCAGCAATTACAGCGGAAACCTCTCGCCCACTGCGAGATGAAACCACTGAAGACAATCCGGAGTACGACTGGGCACACTCGGAGCGGCTGAAAAATCAGGTGGCATTGGCTGACCTCCGCCAAAAAGAAAACACCGCAAGGAGACAGGTTGACCAGTACCGCTCTGACGCTCTGCAGCTGGAGCAAAGAGCAATTGCCCAGCATGATCTCGAACAAAAGGTCAAACTCGCCGAAGACAACTGGCTGCTCTATTCCAAGAAACGGGAAGAAGCAAGAATTGGCGACGCGCTCGATGAAGACGGAGTGTTGAATATCGCACTCGCACAGGAGCCGCGCGTGCCCGCCCTTCCCGTTCGGCCATTTTGGACTGCTGCGTGTTTGTCTCTGCTGGGTGCGTTCGTTTTCAGCACGGGCCTGGCGTTCGCCGCTGACCATTTCGATCCATCCTTCCGGACACCTGAGGAAGTGGTCGCTTTTCTCGGCGCTCCTGTGCTGGCCTCCCTGCCTGTGAGAATTGCCAGCTCCGATCACAGACTGGAGAACTTATGAGCGTAGGCGCACAAATTTGGAAGCATATCGCCTCCCGCCCCGGCCTGGTGCCCGGGCATGAGGTTGCTAAACCAGCGACAGCGCAGGTCGTCAATTCGGTTCCGGAGCCCGGCCTTTCCCTTGTTCATCAGTTGTTTTTTCCCGCTACCGGTAGGCGCACAGCAATTCTCTTTGCGGCGGTGGATGCAGGTTCAAGAGCTTCGGGACTCTGTGAACAAGTTGGTATTGCGTTATCAATCTATTCCGGCGAGATGGTGGGCATTGTCGACTCGAGCGCGAATACTGAGATTCCGACGTTAAGAAAAAAACCTGCGAGCGTCGGGCGTTCAATTTGGCAGACCTGCACCGTGCCAGTTGCAGAGCGCGTCCGGCGGTTTCCTGCCTCCCTGATTTGCGATAACGAGAGTCCCGGCAACGCACCAACCAGAGGAGGTCTTGAGCAGCTTCAGGGCGCCTTCTCTTACTTCCTATTGTCCTCGTCGATCGCTGACAGTGAATTGCCGTTGCTTTGCCGAATGTGCGACGCGGCGGTGCTGGTATTGACGGCCAACGTTACACGAAAGCAAGCCGCACTGAGAGCAAAGGAACAGTTAGTGCGATATGGAGTCAATGTGCTCGGAGCGGTGCTTGATCAAAGGAAGTTATCAATTCCTGAATCAATTTACCGCCGCCTCTAATGGGACAGTTTGTTGACATTATCGGGTTCCCGCCGTTTCCGCGCTCCCAGAATCGGCCAGTGATTCTCCCGTCGCTCGAGACTGCGGCAATTTCAAACTTCGCTCGACTGATTCCCGGAGAATCACACGACCGGTTGCAACAACCCGAAGCTTTGGAAGTTGTTCCCGAACAGAATGCAACCAGCCTGAAAATCGGTGCTTACGGCCTAGTAAAGAAGCTCTCAGTGGCGCTCAGCCCGAGGTTCCTGGAGCGAATCAATCCTGGAATGTTGGTTCCAGCAGCTTTTGATCTCAGCTTGCTGACGTGCGTCTTCTTCGTTTCAGAAAACTTATTGTTGAAGCGCGTGCAACCTGGAACGCTGAATTCGTCGGTTCTATGGATTTATTTAATCGCGTTCACTGTCTTTGCCATTGAAGAGGGGCTGTACTCGATTCGCGCCGGGGAGAGGAAGGAAACTGCGGCTGCGATTCGCACGACTGCATGGGCCTTGCTGTTTGTTCTTTTATCCGGCCATTGGTCGCTACATGGGGCTGCCTTTAGCCTCGCGTTCAGTGGCGTCAGTCTTCTGGCGTTACTCGCCAGGAGGCAGATTTGCCTAATTCTATGTCCACCGCGGAATAACTCCCGCAAACTGCTCATTGTCGGAAACGGCCCGAAAGCTCAACAAGTTGCCGACGCGCTCCGCTGCGATAAAAGCTCAACTCGATCGGTCGCGGGATTCATCGCCGAGAACGATCTCCGAAACGTTTACGGTCCCTCAATGTTGCGGCGGGTCGCGCGGGAAGAATTCGTCGATGAACTCGTGATTGCTAGTAGCGATCCTGCCATCGTGCGAATCGCTATTGAAGAGGGTCGGCGCAACGCACTCGACGTGAGGATTGCCCCTGAGGTTGGCATGATGCAGCCAGCCAGAGAGATGACATTTGAAACTGTTGGGGGTATTCCTCTACTGAAATTGCAGGAGTATAGGCTTCCCGAGCACAAGCTGGCTGTAAAGCGAATCTTTGATATCGTCGCGGCCCTGCTGGGACTAATCATTCTTTCGCCGCTGCTTATTCTGATCGCAGCACTGATTAAGCTCGATTCCAGAGGGCCGGTTCTGTATCGTGCGCCGCGAACCGGACAAAAAGGGAGGCAATTCCTTTGTTTCAAATTGCGCACCATGGTTCCTGAGGCAGATGCGATAAAGCACCAACTGAGAAGGAACAACGAACGCAAGGGCGCCTTCTTCAAACTTAATAATGATCCACGAATCACTCGTATTGGCCGTGTTTTGCGGCGATACAGTTTAGACGAGCTCCCGCAACTATGGAACGTTGTGCTCGGTGATATGAGCCTGGTGGGGCCTCGGCCGCATCCGCCGGATGATGTCAGCTTTTATGAACTCCACCATCTCCAGCGACTAGATTTCGTTCCCGGCATTACTGGATTGTGGCAGGTGAAAGCGCGGCGCGATCCCTCTTTTGAGCGCAGTGTTGCTCTCGACGTGGAGTACATAAAAACCTGGAATCTCTGGCTCGATGCACGGCTCCTCTGGCAAACAATTTTCGTGGTTCTGGAGGGCAGCGGCGCATGAGCTACCCTGCCCAATCGATTCTTTTGCGCAGTGCCGGCGAGACAAGCTCTCACTTACTCGCATCTGCGCTTAAGGCACTTCATTGGTGGTTGAACATCCCGACACTCATGTTTCTGGTCATGCTCGCGGCCATGTTATTCAGGCCACCTGATCTAAAAGCCTTTCCTATTGATCGAATTGCCTTCCTGGCGTTGATTATTCTCGTTTGCCTGCGTTTCCTATTGCGCTGGGACTCGTTCCGCACAAACCCTGTAACTTGGCCGTTGCTTGCTTTTCTGCTTCTTGGGTTCTGGGGAGCGCTGACCCAACCATACGACGCACAAGTCTGGAGTGTGTTCGCCGCAAAGTACGTTGTCCCCTTCGTTTGCTTCCACGTTGCTGCAGTTGTGTTCAGGGACGAAGGTTCGCGGCGCGCGCTGGAGGTTTTCTTATTGTGTGTTCTTGTTTACCTCAGCGCAATCTCGGTTTTCTGGTTGGCAAGTGCAACTTCGCTCATTTTTCCAACTTTCATTAACGACCCAGGAATCGGAATTCATTTCGACCGTGCGCGAGGGCCATTCCTGCAAGCGGTCGCGAATGGTGTCTGCCTCAATCTACTGGGATTAACGGCACTCGATTGTTACCGGAGAAAAAAGGTGTACCGTGTAATCGGCATTTTTTTGCTGTTTGCAGTTCCCCTTGCACTTTTTGCCACGAAAACCCGAGCCGTCTGGATTTCGGGAGCGCTGTCGACATTAGCTCTGCTTCGATTCGGATCTGGACCGATTCGTCGAGTAGCGATAGGAATCTGCGTCGCCGGAGCGCTCTCCGCGGGAGTTATCTCAATCTATCGAGTCAACGAGACTTCCGTCTCAGAGCGCCTGCTCGACCGCTCTCCAGTCGATTTTCGGAGTGAAATGTACCGTGCGGGCTGGCAGATGTTTACCGAAAAGTCATTCCTCGGCTGGGGTAATGAATGGAACATCCAGCCGGAAGTCGAGAAACGCGTGAGGAGCTTTCATCCTGAGTACTACGTGTTTCACAATACTTTTCTCGAACTTGCGGTGGAACGTGGTGTGCTCGGCTTGGGCGTGTACGCCTGGCTGTTAATTTGTCTGTTCAGGCTCAGAAATTACTGCCGGGAATTGCCGGAAATCGATACGCCTTTCTGTAATGCGCATTTCCGCGCGCTATGGCCACTGCTGCTCCTCGTCTATCTGGCCAATGCAATCGCCGTGGTCATGAATTACCAGTTTGTAAATGCAATCCTGTTCACAATTGCCGGAATTCTAGCCGCGAACTCTAGCAATCCGGCGAAACTCGAAAATCTTCAACGCAGTTGGGCGGCGTCAGCATGAGCTCGATTGCCTATGTTGCGAACAGCTTTCCAGAACAGGGTGAGCCATATGTGTGGGAACAGATTCGTGAGCTGCGCAGCCGGCGTCGACGAATATTGAGCTGCAGCTTTCGACGGCCTACCAAGGTCCACTCACATCTCGCCGAATTTAGTCGGAGCACTGTTTACATTCTCCCCCTTGACTGGCCAACGTCATTGCGAGGGTTGATTCTTCTGATCGCAAACTTACATCGCACTCTCGATCTTCTAGGGCGGGTCATCCGCGGGCCTGAGCCGGTTCGAAAGCGGCTACGAACTCTGGCGCACACCTATCTGGGTGCCTACCTTGCGGCGCGCCTTCGTAAGGAAAACGTCAGCCACATTCACGTCCATCACGGATATTTCGCTTCATGGGCGGGAATGATTGCTGCGCGGATTCTGAACGCCGGTTTCAGCATGACCTTGCACGGGTCTGATCTCCTGGTTCGGGCGGACTATCTTGACGCCAAGCTGAAAAACTGCCGGTTCTGCATAACCGTCTCGGAATTCAATCGCAATTACATTCGGGCGCATTATCCGGAAATCGATGAGCGCAAGCTCCTGGTGCACCGTTTAGGTGTCGATCTTGACTTCTGGCGGCCGATTCCCAGCCACTCGGCTAATTCGGTGTTTTCCGTTCTTAGTGTCGGACGGTTGCATTCAGTGAAGAACCACGAGCTATTGGTTCGCGCTTGCTACGAACTGAAAGGCGCGCATGTTGGGTTCCAATGCATCATTGCTGGAGAGGGCCCAGAGCGCGTCAAGTTACAAGAGCTTATTGAAACCCAGGACCTTGCTAGTCATGTAGAACTGCGCGGGCAAGTTCCCCGCGAGCAATTGCCTGAGCTGTACCGCCAAGCCGACGTCGTCGTGTTCACCAGCCGGAGCGAGGGCATTCCGCTCGCAGCAATGGAAGCGATGGCCATGGAGCGGGTGGTACTCGCACCTTCGATCACGGGCATTCCGGAGTTGATCACAGATGGACAAACCGGCTTCTTGTATGAGCCGAACTCGATTGAAGACCTGCTTGCCAATTTGTCAGATATCGGCAGGAGCCGGTTCTTGTTGGATCAGGTGCGCAGGTCCGCAAGAAAACACGTAGAGCAGGCCTTTGATGGCAAGCGAAATCTCGGTAATTGTGTCGCCGGTTTGCTCCAGAGGATCGGCGCGCCCGAAGCGAAGAGCGAAGTCGAACATGCGAATCCTGTATTGCAACAAATATAACTTCCGCTTCAGCGGAACCGAAGCATATCTGTTCGAGACCATGGAACTCATGCGGTCACGCGGCCACGAAGTTGCGTTGTTCTCAATGGCCGACGAGCGCGGAGCTGCAAATGCTTACGATCGATATCTCGTGCCGCATACTGATTTCAAGTCTTCGCGGGGAATTGTCAGCAAGGCAAGGCTGGCCGTTCACTCAATCTATTCCAGTGACGCTCGCAGACGGATCTCGCGACTTATTGAAGAATTCAAGCCCGATGTAACGCATGTCAGAAATATCTATCACCACCTCTCGCCATCGATTCTTTGGGAATTGAAGTCACAAGGCGTTCCGGTCCTATACCACTTGAATGATTTCAAGATGATCTGCCCGAGCTACAACCTCGTCTCGAATGGCAAGATATGCGAGCGATGTGCGGGTGGAAAGTTCTGGAACGTCGTTCGCGAGGGGTGCTACGCCGGAGGGCGGGCCGCTTCAGCCGTTCTTGCCGCCGAAGCGTATTTCCATCGATTCATTTCGACCTACGAAAAATGCGTGGACCTCATTCTTGCGCCAAGCATTTTTGCGAAGCACAAGCTCATTGAAAACGGCTGGCATCAGAGTCGAATCAAAGTACTTCCGCATTTCCAAAACCGGCCTTTGCGATCCAGTCCGTATCCTGGACGAAACGCACCAATTCTGTATTTCGGGCGACTGTCGGCAGAAAAGGGTATCGACGACCTCCTTCTCGCGATGCAAAAGTTGCCCTACATCGAATTGGTCGTTGCTGGTGACGGGCCCAAGCGACTGGCACTTGAAGCGTTTGTACGTGAACGACAGCTTAAGAACATATCGTTTCTTGGTTACGTAAATGGCTCGGCGCTGGAGAAGTTAATTGCCAACTCAGTAGTCACGATTTTTCCGTCCCGCGCATACGAAACGATGGGCAAGAGCATTCTTGAATCGTATGCGCAGGGGCGTGCCGTCATTGCTTCAGATCTCGGATCGCGTCGCGAACTCGTCACGCACGGGAAAACTGGATTGCTGTATGCCGCTGGCAATGTTGAGCAGCTTTCATCGGCAATCGCTCTTCTTCACGAACGCCCGGAACTGGCGAAAGAAATGGGAGAAGCGGGACGGGAGCTGCTCAGCCGCAATCATTCGCAAAAAGAACATCTGCAACGGCTCGAGCGGATTTATGGCTCACTGACGCAAAAACGCACAGCTTTTCCAAAGCAACACTCGCCCTTTGCAGCAAGTGATCCAACAGGCAAGCCCATACGTATCGCATTTATCGGTGGACGTGGAGTGATTGGTAAATACAGTGGGATAGAAACTTACTACGAAGAAGTGGGCGAGCGGCTCGCGAAGCTTGGTCATAAAGTAACCGTCTATTGCAGAAGTCACTTCACTCCGGCAATCGCGGAGTATCGTGGAATAAGACTCGTGCGATTCCCCACATTACGAACAAAGCATCTTGAAACCTTAGTCCACACATTTTTGAGCACGGTCCATGCCTGCTTCAGTGACTGTGAGATCGTGCATTACCACACATTGGGTCCATCGATCTTTGCTTGTCTGCCCAGGCTGTTCGGCAAAAAGACAGTTGTTACCGTGCAAGGTCTGGATTGGAAGCGCGCCAAATGGCGCAAATTCGCTCGTATAGCGCTGAAGCTTGGCGAATGGAGTTCTGCGCGGCTGCCGAATAAGACTATCGTTGTCTCCCGCACGCTTCAGCGATATTACATTTCCCGTTACGAGAAAGAGTGTGCATATGTACCGAACGGAACTCAACTACGAAGCCGACAAGCCAACTGTGGAAGTATCCCGCCTAGGCTATGAGAACTACGTGTTGTACCTCGGCAGGTTTTCACCGGAGAAGAACTGCCACTTGCTCATCGAAGCATTCGAAAAACTGGACACGACAATGAAATTGGTGCTGGCAGGCGGTTCCAGCCACACTGACGAATATGTCACGAGGCTGCGCCAGCATCTCAGTGAAAGGATCCATATTATCGACTGGGTTTCCGGACAGCGTCTCGAGGAATTGCTGACCGGCGCCGCAGTGTTCGTCTTGCCCTCCTCGATGGAAGGAATGTCATTAGCGTTGCTCGACGCGATGGGAGCAGGGCTTTGCGTGCTTGCAAGTGATGTCCCGGAAAATATTGAAACGATCGGAAACGCGGGCTTCACCTTCAAAGCTGGCGATGTTCGGGACCTGCAGCGGACGTTGCATCTTCTGCTGGCAAATCCATCTGTACGTCAGGATGCCGGAGTTCGCGCTCAGGAGCGAGTGCGCCAAAACTACCTGTGGGACAACGTGGCGCTCGAAATGAGTTCTGTCTATCAAACGTTAGTTGGGCATTCGCTTGGAAAAGGGTCGCAGCCGCTTAAAACTCCCCACAGAGCGGCGTAGCAAAACAAAGAGCTGCGTAGCAGAATTACCCGCGTTTCACCGCTGCGGGCATGAAGTTACAGAGCAGTTACGAAACGTGCACCGATTCGTCGGCTTCATCGTACGTGACTGCGGCCGTTCGTTCTAGCTTGTCCCATGAGAACGATTCGCCCTGGACTGCCCTCTTCACAGTCTTGAACAGCACGATTGAAAATAGTTGGCGATAAGCAAAACGTTGCAGCCAGACCTGGCTGAGCAGCCAGGGATCTTCGCGCGTATCAGGTGTGCGGCGCTCGAGTGCGAATGCGATCGAGGAGGTGATGAAATCAATAACCAGGAATGCGCCGAAGAAAATTACCAGCCGCTGGAAACTGGCAGGGTCCGTCGATTCCGGATGGAAATGCTTCTGCACGAAGTACCAGATCGCACCAACGGAAAACATGATGTCAATGAACGGTGAAACAAGAGGCAGCAAAATCTGGAACACAATGATATTCGGCAGAGCGACCCAGCCAAGCACGCCTTTGCGCGCAAATGCCTCGCGATGCTTGTACACGGCCTGTAATATTCCAAATGACCAGCGGAAGCGCTGCCGCATTAGACCGTTCGCGTTAGTGGGCGCTTCGGTGTAGGCGAGCGCACGATCTTCGTACTCAACTCGATATCCGCGCTGCAATAGCGCCATCGTCAGATCAGCATCTTCGGCAACGGTATCCGTATGATAAGCACCAACTTCTCGCACTGCCCAGGTGCGCCACGCACCGATTGCTCCCGGGACTACGCTGACCGCCCCCAGCGTGTTCAAGGCGCGGCGTTCAAAATTCTGGCTGGTGATGTACTCAAGCGCCTGCCAGCGCGTCCACAGATTCACGCGGTTGCCGACCTTGGCATTCCCCGCAACTGCGGCCACTTTTGGATTCAAGAAGTGCGGTACCAGCAAGGAAACGGCATCGCGCGCGATCACGGTATCCGCATCAATCCCTAAAAAGATTTCTTCATCCTCTCGCAGGTTCCGCAAACCGAAATTCAGTGCTTCCGCTTTGCCGGCGTTTGGTTTTGTAAGTACGAGCAGTCGTCCGCTATTGACCTCCCTCGGAAAGCTTGTACGAGCGACTTCGAGCGTCTTATCCTTCGATCCATCGTCGATAACAATCACACGAACATTGCGATAACTGGACCGTAATGCGCCGCGAATCGTGCGTTCTATGACTTTTTCTTCGTTGTAAGCCGGAATTAGAAGCGCGACCGAAGGCTGAAAAGCTTCGATTGCTGCTGCTCCGAAGCGTCGCGTCTTCAGGCGATCGAACAACGCAAACGCCCCAATAAACAGCAATCGCCCGATCATCAGCAAATCACCGATGAAGAAAATAAAAGCGATTGTGCGCAAGCCGGCGCCGTACATCCAGAAACCAAGCCAAGTGAGCCAGGCCGACCACAACTCGTTGCGGGCAATTGGAGGCATCACTTGCGCCCGAGTCATGTGCAACAGATCACTGATGGGAACGATCTGCAGGCCTTTTGCTCGAATTGCGTGAATAATCATCGGCAGCGCGCGCACGGTTTGACTACGGTCGCCACCGCCATCATGAAGAAGAACTATGTTTCCGCAGCTTCGATCGCTTGGCGAGCACGGGGGAAGATGTTTCGTCACGAAACTGGCGAGTTCCTCGGCGGAATAAATCGCGCGCCAATCGTTTGGATCGATTTTGTCACTGATGGTGAGATAACCCATGCTCTCAGTAGCTTCGAGCGGCCGTACTTCGTCTTCAGTATCTGGCTCGGCATCGATTGAGTACGGAGGCCTAAACAGGACCGTGCGAATCCCCAGGCGACTCGCAAACAGGCTCTCAGTCAGGTTCAACTCCAGCTTCGCCATCGTCCCTGAGAGATCACTGATATCGGGGTGGGTAAAAGTATGATTGCCGATTTCGTGGCCTTCCTTGTAAATGCGCGAGGTAAGGGAAGAGAACTTATCGGCCTGGTTTCCAATCAGGAAGAACGTCGCAGTCGCATGCTCGTTTTTCAGAACCTCCAGAATCTTCGGCGTCCATGTCGGGTCAGGACCATCGTCGAATGTGATCGCAATTTGATTTGGGCTGGAGCCGTATAGACCGACACGATAGGGCTCCGGTAGAGAGTCCATCGTCTCGTCGGTTATCAATCCAGTCGAATTGTCTAATTCAAACTCGCGTTGGCCATTTTCGGGCGTCGCTTCAACATTTAGAATTTCGCCGGCGCCCTCCATATCGACGTCCTGCCCCGGCGGAACGTCGGCGAGCTTCGAAGGAGCGGCTTTATCCATCGGAAAGTCCCAAATTTTCCAGACGGAACGGTCTTCGGATCCCAGCCGCCACAAGGCAAATGTGCTAATCCCGAGTTGGCGGGCGGCGCGCATTTGGTTCAGAGCGGTGACCGCATCAAGAAACCAGATATCATGCTGCACATTGTGTTCGTCCAAGTAACTGACGTGCGGGTTCATGCTCTCCGCATCAAAATCGACGTCGGCTTCGGAATCGCGTGCCGCAAGCCATGCATCCTGCACGGTCTTGTTGGTGTCATGCTCACCAGGAGGCAACGTGCCGCGCTTGGGCTTTTTCACCCAATCGTAGCCGTAATTTGCAACTGAGCAGATAAGTTTGTTCAGTGGGACATACTTTTTCGCTTGCGTCAGATTGCGTACGAACCAGTCTTGTGAAGCGATCGGCCCTGAAGGTCCCCCGCCGTAATGTTCGTCGTAGTCCATTAACACGACGCCATCCGCCGCTTTTCCGATCGCACGGTAATCGAAATCGGGATCGTTCGCGGGCAAGCTCACATAAAGCTTCATGCCTTTGGAATGCAAATCGTCCGATAGCTCGTTCAGAAAATCCACGAACCGCGGCTGGGCCTTCGGAGGGAACTCTTCAAAATCGACCATCAGGCCGCGATATTTATCGCTGGCGAGAAATGCGGCGACCTCTTCTCGAAATCTGGCGCGTGCATCCGGATCATTCAAGAAGGCCGAAATATCTACCCAGTCAGCGCCGTCAAAATTATTGACTAGGGGGAATACTTCTGTGGCAGTCCCTTCCGTTTTAAGGAAAGACATTACCTTGAAATCGACGGGACGAACAGCTCCGTGCTGCACCACGTCAAAAAACCGGTTAGTTTCATTATCGACCCCTTGTAAATGACCGTCGGCGGTCAATACGTGCAGCCACTCTGGATACAGCAGATCGATCTGGCGCGCATACTCGCGGAGCGAAGAGAAACTCGCGGCGTCCCAAGGAACATAAAAGGCGGCGCGAATCCCCTCATCCGTATTTAGTTCCACCTTGGACGGCATAATGCTCGTGCGCCGGTGGCTGCGATGTGCGATTGCGACACGCCGCTCACGAGCTCTTTCTCGCTCGGTGTTCCGTAACCCTTTATATGGTTCTTTGAGGGCATGGTATGGAAGCTTTTCAAAGGGAAGAAAAAGCTTTGGCAGGGGCTCGCGCATTGCCGTGTACAAGAACACGATCACCACGGTTGTGACCACAAAACCGCTCAGGTCGAGAAGCGTGCGGAGCCGCCTCCATCGCGCCTTCTTTGGGTCATAAAAAACAGGTTGTGCCATGTCACGGAACCAAAAACATCCTAGCGATAGGATGAAGGAGGGTCAAACCTACTAGTTAGATGCGTGATGATTGAGGTAAGTAGGTGGACGCAGGCGTGGCGAAACGCGATATATTCCGAACGTGCGCGAACTCTTTCGCAGAAACCTGCGATTCTTTCTGATTTTTTCCTCCGCCGCCTTATTGTTGCGGCTGGTTTTCATCTTACGCTTTCCAGGTGTTGTAACCGACTCGTTTGTTTACGGAGACATCGCGAAAAATTGGCTGCAGCATGGCATCTACGGACTGAGTGGTACGCAGGAAATTTCTCCTACTTACATCCGATTGCCGGGATATCCGGCGTTTCTCGCGCTTATCTTCTCGATTGCAGGCATGGAGCACTATCGCGCAGTCCTCTTCGTCCAAATATTCGTCGATCTCGCGAGCTGTTTTTTGTGCGCGGATATTGCTCGGCGGCTGATCAGCTCACGCGCCGCCAAAGCCGCGTTCGTTCTGGCGTGCTTATGCCCTTTTCTCGCCGACTATTCTGCCGCGGCGCTCACCGAGACGCTCGAAGTTTTCTTCACCGCGTTGACATTTGACTTAGCTATTCACGGACTGCAACTCCGTTCAATGCGGTACTGGGTGGGGGCAGGTGCTGCTTGCGCAGCGGCGATTTTGCTCAGGCCGGACGGCGTGCTCCTAGTTATTGCAATCGAAATTTATCTATTCGCTATGGCGATTACCAAGCTGAAACCAGATTCTGGGGCCGCGGGCGCCACACCCGCGATTCAAAAAACCCTCCTGATCAATCTTGTGCAATGTGGGGTAATTCTGGCTGTCGTTGCCGCTCTGCCTCTCATCCCCTGGACACTTCGCAACTGGCATACCTTTCATCGCTTCCAGCCGCTCGCGCCACGGTATGCCAACGAAGAAAACGAATTCGTGCCGATGGGATTCAACCGCTGGGTGAAAACCTGGATGGCTGACTATGCTTCAGTCGAAGAGATTTATTGGCAAGAACCCGGAGACAAGATTGATCCATCGAAGCTGCCGTCCCGCGCCTTCGATTCTCCTGAACAGCGAGACCAGACGGAGGCAGCAATTGAGGACTACAACGAAGCCCTGCATGTTTCGCCTCGACTCGATGCAAGGTTCCAAGCACTTGCTACGGCGCGAATCCGATCGCATCCGGCGCGCTACTACATAGGTCTTCCAATTCTGAGAATCATGGATATGTGGCTTCGTCCTCGCACGGAAATGCTGCCTTCCGACAGCCGCTGGTGGGAATTTGACGACGAGCCGAAATGGCTGGCAATGGCGATCGCTTTCGGCGCAGTGAACCTCTTTTATGTTGCATGCGCGCTCGTGGGATGGATGCGAGTGCGTTCCGTTGAACTCACAGGCTTGTTAGTGTTGTTCGTAGTTCTGCGTTCCGTATTTCTCGGAACACTCGAGAACCCAGAGCCGAGATACACGCTGGAAATGTATCCAATGGTGATCGTGTTTGCGGCTTGCGCTTTGATACGAAGTCGTTCCCAAGCCGACGTGCAGAACGGGGCCAGTTAACGTAACGGCGAATCGCTCATACGGAAGCGCGTTCGCACATGCTCGGATAGCAATTCAATCGCATGGCGATTCGCGATTGGATCCGTGCGCGCCAAATAACGCATTGCCTCGACGAGCACACGTTGGCCGTCTACATAGCGAGGATCAGAGGTGCGCTCGCGCGATTTTTTGCGGGTAATATCGGGCGGGACTGGGATAGTAAAAACTTTCGCCATGTGACTCCGGAATACTATTAGTTGTCGCTTTTCTTGGATGGTGTTTTCGAGTATAACGCCGCACTATGCTTTGTACAGGGTTAAATTTTGAGCATAATGAGAGGTAAGTGGCTGATGGTCAATGATTTGTGACGGTTGTTTTGCCTGAAGGTTTCAAATTGAATATTTTCGCGGGTATTTTATGCTTCAGATCGATTGCCGAGTATTTAGCCAGCCGATAGTCTCCATTCGGCTCCATTAATTTTTGCTGTAATGAGACTCCTCTTTGCAAATCGATCCACAGAATGATTTCAGGGAAGTGGTTTCGTATGTTCTCGGCTTTAGGAACAAGGTCGAGTTTTGCGATGTCAACACCAGCGATCTTCTCGTCACCTTGATATTTCACATCGAATGACGTGCGCATCTCTTTGCCGCTGCTCCCAAATCCAAGCACTAGAAAAGTTTCGAATTCTTCGCGGTGAGCACCTGCATTGTAGACGTCAACTGTTTCCAACCTCTTTTTGTAGATCTCAATTTTCCCGCCCGAGAATATGATCACTTCTGAATCTGGCGCATCGAGGTGGGCCGCCATTTTGGTTTCGGACCCACTACGCTCGAAATAAATCTTACCGGTTTGGGGTTTTTCCTCTTCGCTCACAACACTGTTAAAGGTCGTCCATACGAAGTTGGCTTGCGCGGTGCGGAAATTTTCAGCGGTCTGGTCGAGTTTCTGAAGAACGGAATCCAAATCCGTTTCCGCTGGGCAGAATATGGGACTGATAATGATGAAACTGGCGACGAAACAGCCTACCAGCAGAAGCCGCATTAGAAATCGCCTTTGTGCTGTCACTAGGTATGTCGCCTCTGTGCCTATTCCTGTTGCACCCACACCTTATAGAGCGTGACCCGCCCGCGTCCATCCTTTACCGCCTCGTAGTGCGAGATGCTTACACCGCCCGAGATCGGCTCAATCACGCGAAGCAGGCCGGCGCGGATAGTTTGGTCATTACCGTTAGGTACTGCGCGCGCCTCTACTTGATAAATCAATCCGCCATGGCCATCGGGATATACGACAACACCGGTCGAATGAGGATTGTGTTCTACCGGGCGATCGTTGAAATTTATCAGGCGAGGAGAGAAGAACACGAAAAGAAGAATGAGCGTGACCATCACGTCATACTGAACGGTTCCGCGCTCAAAGGACCAGAAAACATATCCTTTGATCGTGCGCCAAACGCGTCCTACCGGCACCGATGGTACCTGCGTCTCGACGGTTTTTAGTTCCGTGTGCATGAAAAGCGAGCGACGTTTTGTCCTTCGATATCTTTATATGTCGTGGGTCGTTCGTCGTTGGTCGTTAGCACATACGGATTGCGAACGACCAATGACCAAGGACGAACGACGGGCTACTGGCGCTCTAAATAGCAACTTTCCGTCCCCAGTGTAGATCGTTTTCACCCGCCATGAGTTGCTTTTGTCTGCGTTCTGGGCTTTATCCGGTCAGTTCCCATGTAGGGCCGCAATGCCTCGGGAACTATTACCGTGCCGTCCGCCTGCTGGTAATTTTCGAGCACCGCTAGCCAAGTCCGGCCAATAGCCAACCCGCTCCCGTTTAATGTGTGCAGGAATTCAGACTTGCCCTTGCCTTCGGGCCGGTATCGGATGTTCGCCCGCCGTGCCTGAAATGCCTCGAAATTCGAGCAGGAGGATATCTCGCGAAAAAGTTGCTGCCCCGGAAGCCAGACCTCCAGGTCGTAGGTCTTAGCCGAAGAAAATCCCATATCCCCAGTGCACAGAACCACCACTCGGTAATGCAGGCCCAGCTTTTGCAGAATCTCTTCAGCATCATGCGTCAGCTTTTCCAGTTCGTCGTATGAAGTTTCAGGGCGGGCGAATTTCACCAGTTCGACTTTCTGAAACTGGTGCTGCCGGATAATACCGCGCACGTCTTTGCCATAAGAGCCCGCTTCGCTGCGAAAACAAGCCGTGTAAGCGGTCAGAGAAATCGGAAGTTTGTTGCCGTCCAGCGTTTCGTCACGATACAAGTTCGTGACTGGCACTTCCGCGGTCGGCACCAGCCACATCTCTTTCTCGCCATGCGGAACGCGGAATGAATCGGAAGCGAATTTCGGCAATTGACCAGTCCCATACATGGACTCCGAATTCACCATGTAGGGCGGCAATACCTCCGTATAGCCGTGCTCGCGGGTGTGTACGTCGAGCATGAAGTTGGCCAGCGCCCGTTCGAGCCGTGCTCCTGCATCCCAATAAACCGCGAAGCGCGCTCCTGAAACCTTAGCGGCGCGTTCCAGATCAAGAATCCCAAGCTGCTCGCCGAGTTCCCAGTGGGGCTTGGGTGTGAAATCAAACTTCGGCGGAGTTCCCCAGCGCCGGACTTCTTTATTAGCTTCGGCTGAAGTCCCAATCGGTACTGACTCATGTGGCATATTAGGAATGCCTACCAGTACCTCGGTCATGCGTGCATCGTACTCTTCGGCGGCTTTTTCGAGTTCCTGAATTTGGTCGCGCATTCCTTTGGTGTCGGCAACAATTTGGGACGTGTCCTCGCCCGCCTTCTTCATCTGCGGGATCTTCGCGGAGAGCCGGTTGCGCTCGGCCTTCAAGGTTTCAGCCGATTGAATTGCCTGCCGCCGTTGGGCTTCGACGGTTGGAAAATCTCTTAGGACGGCAGAAGGATCCATCCCCCGATTGCGCAGCATGGCTTCGACTTTAGGCAGGTTGTTGCGAACAAAGGCCAGATCAAGCATGAGAGAACTACTGTAAAGGAAACACTACCGACTTGCACCTGCGAAGCTCTGAGTGCTGGAGCAGGCCTGGTGAAAGTTTCTCTTCAGGATCGGGATAGTGTTTTGCCGTACAATACCTGCGATGATTCCCCAGGACCTGCTCGACATCCTCGTTTGCCCCGTCTGCAAGAAACCGCTCGCCGCGTCGTTGAATCACGAAAGCCTGAAGTGTAGCGAGTGCCGTAGGGTGTATCCGGTCCGCGACAACATCCCAATCCTACTTGTGGACGAAGCCAAAATCGACGCGGCGTGAAATCGCCGGCGATGTAACGGATCATTCGAAAACTGCACAATTCTGATGTGTGCGGTCGCTGTCTCAAAACTGAACAGCCCGGCGGCCCAGTCTGACACTTTGTGTCATCAGGTGAGACGTTACCTCCCTCAACTTTCCACAGCGGTCTGCCGATGTAGTAGCAACTATGAGGAGATTCAAGGGTTTAAGGGATATAGGTTCATCCGGTCGAATTTACAGTAAGGCCCAGGGTTCGGCAGGTGAATTGCATGCAACAAAACAGGTTGCAGCTGAGTCTAATGGTTAGAAGCAGTCAGGGTCGGAGGTGAAAGATGATAGAAACGTTCTCAACGACGGAATTAGCGGCTCTGCGAAACGACCTGCTGCAGGGAGGGTTGGCCGATTCGCGTGAGGCTGCCGAACTGGTGCAAATTTTCATGATGGGCCGGGGTTATGGAGTCTCGCCCCAGGCCGCCCGCGACGCGGTGAGTCGCGTAGAAATGGCCGGCTGCGCACTACCGGTTCTGCAAAGGGAACTGGAAGGGCTCGCGCTGGTCCAATAACGCGTGTAGCGGGTACCCTCGCCCGCTGGTTTCGGTGACAATCGAGGGCAGAGTTTAACAAATCCGCGGGGACGAAGACTTAACGGGTCGCTCCCCACAGATGAATAACAAGGAAGCAGCCGGGCCAACCAGCCCGGCGTTCTTGTTTAAGCTGTCAGCAATTAACTCTCAGGTTCAAATAAAGCACTGTCACTCGGAAGCTCTTCAGCGGTAAGGCATCAAGGTTTTCAAAGAAGCGGCCAGGGATGGCTGGATCGCTGCTCCTATCGCTCCGAGTGCTTTACTCCCGCCTGCGCATCCGGTCGGTTATTTACCACCTTCTGTTGCCTGGCGCTTTCTTCCTCAGCCGAATGCGTGGTAATCCCCTGGACGGGTTTTCTTGACAATCGACTTGAAATCGGGCCCTCGTGCGCTTCCTGCTCCGGTTCGGTATTGTGCTGGGGGCCCCCAGTGTGGAGAGTACGAGGACTGCGGTTCGCTCCCGATTCGGCCCCCTCCGCATTTTGATAGATTGCTTCGGCTGGGCGGATTTCATTCTGCTCGGCATCCGTTTGCTCAGGGCTGGTATTTTGCTGAGTCTGTGTGTGCGGCGTTTTCTGGTTTGTCATCGCATGCTCCTCATGTGGTTTTCGTGCCGATTAAATGCCGATCAAAGCGACATCGTTGCACGGTCGAATGGCTGTGCGACTTTGAATTCTGGGTTGAACGGAATTCCGGGAATTTGGTCAACCAGAAGCTACTCGTAACGCAGGCTTTCAACGGGATCGAGCTTCGCAGCCCGTGCGGCTGGAACCGTTCCAAACAAAATGCCAACCAGCGACGACACTACAATCGCCACGATTGCCGACAATCCCGAGATGGGAACGCGATATTCGGTGAGAAAGCGTATGGAGTAAGGCAGCGCCAGCCCAATAACAACACCCACGAGTCCGCCGCCTACCGAAATCACAACAGCCTCCGACAAAAACTGAAAGCGGATCTCGCGACGAGTCGCGCCGAGTGCTTTGCGAATTCCGATCTCGCGAATACGCGAACTGACAGTCGCGAGCATGATGTTCATTATCCCGATCCCGCTCACCAGCAGCACAACCGCAGCGACCGCGAGCAGCACCATGGTCAGCGCGTTCGCAGTTTTATCAGCCACCGCGACGAGTTGAGTCAGATTCGTCACGTTGTAAACCGACTCGGCCCGATGCCGGGATTGGATTACCTGCCGGATCTGATTGGTGACTGGCTCGATCATCGATGGATCTGCGACGGAGAAATAAATCAGCTTGACGGTTGAATTTTCGGTGAAGTAGCGCGCCACGCTAAAAGGAATCAGGAACGTGCTGGTCGTGACCTCGGATTCGCCAAACGTATTCACGCGTTCGCGAAACGTGCCGATCACGGTAAAAGGCAGATGGCTGAGGGGAATGATTTTCCCGATTGCCGCCTCAGGTGAGCCATAAAGTTCAGCTGCAAGCTTGTCCGTAATCAGGCCGACTTTGTTGTGCGCTTGTTCGTCTTGCTGATCAAAAAAACGTCCTGAAACGACGACCAGATTGCGCACGATTCGGTACTCCGGGTAGACGCCCAGAATCTGCATGTCGCGTTCTTTTCCGTCGCCCACCGGAACACGTTCGTTTAAATCAAGAACAGGAGAAGCGGTCGTGATCCCGGGGATCGTTTCCTGCGCCGCTTTCATGTCGTCGATGGTGAGAGGATCGGGGGCTGTGCTGGTGATGCGCTGCGCGCCACCTTCGTATTCGGCGTAGATCATGTTCGCGCCGATACCCTGGATCAAGTTCAGAACGTATTGCTTGCCGGTCAAACCAATTGTGACGACAAGAATGAGCGAGGCCGTGCCGATCACCATCCCGAGCCCAGTCAGAAGGAATCGGACTTTGTTGCTGCAAAAGGTATCGAAGGCGAAGCTCATGATCTCGCTGAAGGCGAGCTTGGGAGTGAGCCGCTGCGATACTGCGGTGGTGACCGCCATGCAAATTAGATGGTACGCGCTGGGAGCAGGCCTCGCAAAGTAGCTGTCAGCATTCAGCACTCAGCGATGAGGCTCAGGATCAAAGAAATTGAAATGGGGGCACGGACGTCTCGCCCGTGCGAGGAAACTTGGATTTCTAACGAACTGTAGGCAAAGCCTTGATTGATATGCGCCGCTCGTTACTCACCGCTCACTGCTGAATGCGAATTGTGTGGATCACGCGGTCTTAGCTTCCGCCTGTGCTACCAGTGCCTCATGTATCTTCTTCACCTGCTTGCGAGTCTCGTCAAGGCTCCCGCTATTGTCGATCACGAAATCCGCAGCTTGAATCTTCGCTTCATCCGGCGCTTGCGCCATCATGCGGCGGGTAACTTCGCGGCGGGCGGTATCGGAATCGACTTGAAGCCGCCCTTCCCATCGCTCGATCCGCTGCTGAGGCTTGCAACTGACAACAATGACACGGTCAAACCGGCGGCGCAATCCGGCTTCGAGCAACAGCGCTGCTTCGAGCATCACGATTGCATCCGGCTCGCGGCGGCCAATCTCATCCATCCATCGCTCGTAGCGCTCGATCACGCTCGGATGAATAATGCTGTTCAGCTCATAAATTCGGGGACGTTTCTGGTCGAAGGCCAATTCCGCAAGGCGTGTTCGGTTCACCGTCTTGTCGGAATTGAGAATGTCTTCCCCGAAGCGTCGCACGATTTCGTCATATACCTTCTCGCCAGGATGCATGAGCTCGTGCGCGATCTGATCGGCGTCAATCGTGTGCACGCCGAGCTCGGCAAACATGCTTCCGACCAGCGACTTTCCGGTTGCTATACCGCCTGTTAAGCCTATTTTGAGCATTGAACGATTATGTCACCACCGCGACATCGAGAAAAGAATGTGGCCTACTTTCTTAAGGCTTCGAGGAATGCGGCTCAACCCATATCGACCCACCAAAATGGCCGGTTACCGATTCAATCTCAAGCTTTGCCATTCCGAGCTCATTGAATCCAGCGAATCGCGGAATTCAGCGAAATCGCGAATTCATGGTCGAGGCATTTTTCAAAGGTCGATCTCGTGAGGAACTCCATGCTTTCCTCGAGACGGTCGGGAATACCAACCAGCCGAACCTGAGAGCCTACATCCACTTGCCTGTTTCTCCGTGACTCCCTGGTAAGGTTCAAACGCGCGACAGTTCCGCGACTCGGCTGCCTCGGCGCATTTTTGCTGCTTTCACGGTATTGGCCATCAGCATTGCGATCGTCAGCGGGCCGACACCGCCGGGGACAGGCGTGATCGCTCCGGCAACTTCGGCGACCTCTGGATGCACATCGCCCACGAGGACAGATCCTTTGCTGCGGAATGTTTCTTCGCGTTTGGCGTTCCCGGCAAAAAGCCGCTGAAACTCTGCCGCGGCGGTGACGCGATTCATGCCGACATCGATCACCGTCGCGCCGGGCCGAACAAAATCGCGAGTAATCATGCCCGCGCGGCCGATCGCCGCAACCAGAATGTCGGCGCGCCGGCAAACGCCAGGCAGGTCGCGGGTTTTCGAATGGCAGACGGTTACCGTCGCGTTCGCATTGAGCAGCAGCATTGCCATTGGCTTGCCGACAATGTCGCTGCGTCCGATTATGACCGCTTCCTGTCCGGCGACCTTTATTTTGCTGCGTTCAAGCATTTCCATGATTCCGGCTGGGGTACATGGAACCAGACAGGGTCGCTGCGTGGAAAGAAACCCAACATTCGTGGGATGGAAGCCGTCGACGTCTTTCGCCGGATTTACCGCGAGCAGAACTTTTTTCGAATCGACCTGCGGCGGCAGCGGTAGCTGAACAAGAATGCCGTCGATCTCGTCTCGGCGGTTCAGGTCTTCTATAAGATCGAGTAGTTCAGTCGTTGTTACGCGTTCCGAGGGCGTGTGTTTTTCGCTATAGATCCCAACTTCCTCGCTGCTCTTCACCTTTCCACGAACATAAATCTCGGAAGCAGGATTATTGCCTACAAGCACGACCGCGAGCCCCGGCCGCATTCCCGCGCTGGATAGGGCTTTTACCTCGCTTGCAACTTCGCCACGAATATCGGCTGCGATCTTATTTCCGTCGAGAATGGTTGCGGGCATGAGGGTGAAAGAAAAGTTTAGCACTGGGGAGATCGTAGTGCGACGCTCGAGCCACGAGGCTTGTCGCTTTTTCTGCGATACTAAAACTCCATGCCCCTCGCAGATCCAAAATCTGTCAAAGTCCATCTCACCTCGGGGAAGGGTGTGGACATCGAGTGGAAGGATGGCCATCTCTCTAGCTACACGTTTCCTTCTCTGCGGGATGCCTGTCCATGCGCGCTCTGCCAGGAAGAACGCGAGGCGAGTGGCCGCAAGCCCGGCGAATCATCTCGGCCAAAGCCCGGCGAGCTGCCAATGTTCCGGCCCGCCCCTAAACCAAAATCTGCCGAACCGGTCGGCAAGTATGCGATCAAATTCAAATGGAACGACGGACACGAACTGGGCATTTATTCCTGGCAGTGGCTACGCGAGATTTGCCCATGCGACGAGTGTCAGGGGCGCACAGGCGAAAAAGTCGCGGGCTGATGGCGTGCGGTTCGCGTTTACTTACTCGCCTTGCGTTAACGTGCCGATGGCAACAATCTCCTATAATGTGTGCTCCCGTTTCCTGAATGCTACGTCCCGATTACAAAGAATTTTCGCGGCTTGCGCGCGAAGCCACACTGGTCCCGGTGGTCAAGTCGGTGATGGCCGATTTGCTTACGCCCGTGTCAGCCTTCCTTGCGACCGCTGGCAAAGAGCAGGATGCCTTTCTGCTCGAATCGGTCGAACGAGGCGAGCAGATCGGACGCTATACCTTTCTCGGGGCGCATCCATACATGAAAGTGCGCGCACGTGGCGATGAGATCACCATCGAGCACGGGAAAAAGCGTGAACAACGAACTGGGAATGTTTTCCAGGTTGCCAAGGAGCTTCTGCAGCAGCACAAGCCGGTGACGATCGCCGGCCTGCCGCCATTCACGGGAGGCGCAGTCGGCTTCTGTTCGTACGACATCGTCCGGCAACTGGAAAATATCGGAGATAAGACGAAGGACGACCTCGATGTCTCCGACTGCGTGCTCATGTTCTTTGACCGACTTTTGGCTTTCGATCACCTGCATCATCAAATCCACATCATTGCGGTCGCCGACGTTTCCGCCGAGAGCCCACGCAAAGCTTACGACCGGGCCGTGTCTGATATCGCGGCTATCGAAAGGAAGCTAAGTCAAGGGTTACGCAAAATCGAATGGCAAAAGGCAACCCGCAATTCACAGGGAAAACTGAAGATCAAGTCGCAAACGCCGCAAAATGCGTATGAGCAATCTGTCAAAGCGGCCAAGGAATACATAGCCGCGGGAGACATTTTTCAGGTTGTCCTATCGCAACGCCTTGACTTCACGCCGGAAGTGCCACCCTTCGATATCTACCGCGCGCTCCGGGCCGTGAACCCGTCTCCTTATATGTACTTTCTCAGGATGGGTGACACGCATATTCTCGGTTCGTCGCCGGAGATGCTGGTTCGGGTGACCGGCCGCAAGCTGGAGTATCGCCCGATCGCCGGTACTCATCCGCGGGGTAAAAGCGAAGCTGAAGATCAGCAACTCGAACAAAAAATGCTGAGCGACGAAAAAGAACGTGCCGAGCACGTCATGCTGGTTGATCTCGGTCGCAACGATCTCGGACGGGTCAGCGACTATGGCTCGGTCAAAGTGAAAGATCTGATGTATGTGGAACGCTATTCGCACGTCATGCACATTGTTTCTTCACTCGAAGGGAAGCTGCGGCCTGATCTGCACGCGCTCGATGCGCTTGCGGCCTGTTTCCCGGCAGGCACGCTCAGCGGCGCCCCGAAAGTTCGCGCCATGCAGATCATTGAAGAATTGGAGCCCACTCGGCGCGGAGTATACGGGGGATCGGTGCTCTATGCTGACTTCGCAGGCAATCTCGATTCCTGTATCGCGATACGCACCATGCTGATGAAGGGCAAAAAGGCGCATTTGCAAGCCGGTGCCGGCATTGTCGCTGACTCTGACCCCGCCACCGAATATCGGGAATCCATGAACAAGGCCCGGGCCGTTCTACGAGCGGTAGAAACCGCAAGAGGAGGAAAGAATTGAAAATCCTGCGTTGGATTTTCTTCGCTGCTCTGTTTCTACTTTCAATGCCATTACTCGCCGAAGAAAATCGGCTGGTCCTCGATCATGGTCAGACCACCATCGTTCTCGATCCATACGCTCCAAACATCATTCGTGTGACGCTGAGCACGCAAAAAGATCAGGCCCTCGCCGCTCCCGGCTTTGGATTCGTCGCTCATCCATCAGCGGAGGGGTGGGCGCACCGCAGCACTGACGCGGAAGACATCTACCAGTCACCGCGCATGAAGGTCAGCGTGAACGCATACCACCCGAGCAAAGGTGGAGGCCAGCTCCCAATTACGGTGCGCGATATTTCCAAATACTTCAGCGGTTCAGTTCCGTGGGCGCGAGTCACGGTTACCAAGCCGGACGGCAAGCGTTTGCTCGATATGAACGGCTGGTCGATGTCGGTTCCGAATCACAAAGATGGTAATGCCGATGTTCTTTACGACAAACGACCTTCTGATCTTGATTTTTTTCAGGTCGGCGCAAGTTTCGTCTCTCCTGATGACGAGCACTACTACGGGCTTGGCCAAAACCAGGAAGGATTTCTCGATCATCGCGGGCACCGGGTCGAGTGCTGGCACAACTACACCGCGACTGGCGGACCAAGCATCTGTGTTCCGTTCGCAGTTACGAACTACGGGTACGGCTTGGTGTGGGACAATCCTTCGAAAACCGTAATCGAGCCGGGTTTTAACGGGCGCACAACGTGGACTTCCGAGGTCGGCAACCGCGTTTCATACTTCGTGATTGCTGGCGATAACTTCGACGAAATTTATTCCGGCTACCGCCTGCTCACCGGAACCACGCCCATGCTTCCCAAAGCCGCATATGGTTTTGTTCAGTGCAAGCAGCGATATCTCACACAAGAAGAAATGCTCAATGTTGCCAAGGGATATCGCGAGCGCCATCTGCCGCTCGATGTTCTTGTACTTGATTGGTTTTACTACTCACAAATGGGCCAGTTCGATTTTGTTCCCCAGCGCTTTCCCGATCCCGCTGCCATGAACAAGCAGTTGCACGATATGGGCATTCAAACCATGATCAGCGTGTGGCCGCGGTTCACAAAAGAGTCGCGATACTACGACACAGTTCTGAAGCACGGCTGGTTCGAGCACCTGGCCGATGGCACGCCAACGAACGGGCTCCCTTATGACCGGGCTGGATCGGACATAGATACGTCGAACCCTGACGCAGCCAAATGGTATTGGGGCATCATCCGCGACAACATCATCAGCAAAGGATTTGATTCGATCTGGGCCGACGAAACTGAACCCGACCTGCCGCCGAACGGGAGCTACTTTTCCGTTGGTCCCGGCACGCGTTACTTCGACATCTATCCGCTGGTGCATACGGCCGCGATTTACGACGGCTTTCGCCGCGACGTGAATCATCGCGCGCTTATTCTCTCGCGTGACGCCTATCTGGGATCGCAACACAATGCGACCATGGTTTGGTCATCCGATATCTTTCCCACGTGGGACGCGTACAAACGCCAGGTTCCCACTGGCCTCGACTTCACAGCCAGCGGAATGGCGTACTGGACGAACGATGTCGGCGGTTGGCAATATCTCCCCGCCGAACATCATCCTGCGCACCCGCCTCTGCTTGATCCATCTGACGCGCGCGACAATGTTGGCGGATACGACGACTATCCCGAACTCTTCACCCGCTGGTTCGAATACGGTACGTTCCTGCCGATCATGCGCACCCATGGCAGCCGTAAGTACAACGAGGTGTGGTCGTACGGCAAGCAGGCCGAGCCCATTCTTGAAGAGTATTTGCGTCTTCGCTACCAACTGATGCCGTACATCTATTCCCTCGGATACAAAACCTACGAAACCGGTGCTCCCTTTATGCGCGCGCTGTTCATGGATTTTCCCAATGATCCCAAGGTGGCCGACATCGGTGACGAATACATGTTCGGGCCAGCGTTCCTGGTTGCACCGGTAACCGAGCAGGGTGCGACGAGTTGGGAGGTTTATCTACCATCCGGCACAGACTGGTACAACTACTGGACCAACGAACGTGTTCGCGGTGGGCAAACGATCAAAGTCGACGCGCCTATCGACAGAATCCCATTGTTTGTTCGCTCCGGATCAATCGTGCCGTTGGGCTCGGATATCGAAAGCACAAGTGAGCAGCAGAAGATCGAAAAGATAAGAATTTATCCGGGACGCGATGCCGAGTTCACGCTTTACGACGATGACGGAAAAACGTACGCTTACGAAAAAGGCGATAGCAAGATCACGCATCTACACTGGGACGACTCGGCCAGGAAGCTGACACATGAGGGAGCGCAGGCATGGACGAGTACGGATTCAGAGGTCGTGCAGGTCGCGCCGTGATATTTACGCGACCCGCTGATGCAGTGCAAGAATGTTCTGTAGAGCTGGTGGGCCTCCTCGGACTCGAACCGAGAACCAAACGATTATGAGCCGTTTGCTCTAACCATTGAGCTAGAGGCCCGCTCGTTTGATAGCTTACCAAATCTGAATTCGCACCCGGGGCCGTGCTCATCCCGTGTAAATTAAAATCCTGTATGGCCCACCACCATGGCTTCCGCTGTGCAACTATTCCACCGTAATCGTCTTTACCACTTTTGCGATCACGCCCTTTGAGTCGACTGCCTGCACGACAAATCTCTCATTTTTACCCGCCGGTACCGCGACGTTCGCATTCAGTGATGCCCCGCTTACCTGATACGCCTTCTTTCCATTTACCCACACCTGCATTTGCCTGACAGCGTTGTTTCCGGAGGCGCTCGCCACCACGTGAATCGCGCCGGTCGAAAAATAGGTGGTAGGCGGGTTCGAGACTTGCAAGGTCAACGCTGGCGCAGCAAGAAAGCCATTACAGTCGCTCGACGTCGAATAATTTCCGACAATGGCGCGCGCGTAGTTGATGGCGACAGCACAGGAAACCATAGCTTGTTCCGGAGGATACGCTGCCTTGGCGTTCGGGTAATCTCCCGCGAGGAAAGAAACAAATCCAGCCTGCGAGTCGTGACAGCTCACTATGTCACTATGACCATTAATTCCGGTTGCCTCACTATCGGTTTGGCCGGAAGGCTCGAGATAGTGGAGCTTGCCATTTTCAATCCAGAAACCGCGCCAAATGCCGCTAGTAAATACCTGACCCACAATCCACCCGAGATTGCTGATGCCATTGAGTTGGGTCTGAGCGGGTTCACCAGCGAGTTGTGGCGCATCGAGCGTCCGGTATTTTCCATTCTGGTAAACAAAACCGTGCGCGTTGTCGTAGTTTCCTACGATGGTCCCGGCATTATTGATGGCGAACGCCATCGTCCCGAAGCCAGCCGAGGGATCGTCGATCGAGACGAAGTTATTGCCATGCCGCAGAAAGCCGTGAAAGTTCAAATTTCCGGAAAGCTGGTACAGACCTACGAGATCGCCGCCATCGTTGATTCCCAGCACCTGCGTTTCTGTCGCACCCGGAAAGTTGACTGCGGCGTACTTACCTGACTGGTAGGTGAAGCCGTGGACCATATCTTGAGAGTCGTAATAAAAGCCAACAATCACATTCGAATTGTTGATACCGGCAACATTGGTGACTCGCGCGCCGGGAAACGAAATCGGAGCATATTCATAGGCTACTGAAACCGACGTTTGCGCGAAACCCACGCCAAACGCCACGAAGAGCACGGCCAAAACCGAAAGCGGACGGATTTTCATAATGGGGTCCCGAATTAGAATGTGTGTGCATAAAGATGCATACAGCCACTCGGGACGATGTACCTGAAGTGTCTTGAAATCCGATCCGCGAAAATGTAGGAAGAGTAAGGTGCAGGTAAGTAGCTATTGAGGACGGAGCAGAGTATTCGATCGCGACCTAAAAAGGCAAGTAGGTCGGATGCCAGGTCCGACCTGCTTCCCGTTACCAGTTCACTTTGAGTCCAAACTGAATTTGCCGAGGATCATAGGCTGCGGTCGGCTGGCCCGCATTCGTGAACAGCGGGCTCACAGCGGCGACATTAAAGCGATTTGCGATATTAAAGATGTCGACCGATGCCACAAGGCTCATGCGCTCTGTGAAGGCGATTCTTCGGGCAACACGAATGTCATCGAAGACCGTCCACGGAGTCACACCTGCATTGCGCCCGAGATCGCCGTCGAGATCCAACAGAGTCGGTGCAACTCCTGCCAGAACAAAAGGAGTGATGCACGGCTCCTGAAGGATCCCGGTGGGGGAAAACTTGGAATGCACTACTTGGCCGCAGGCCGGGTTTGCAAACGTGTTCGGCCGCCCCGTCAACGATGAAAGCTGTAGGTTATCGCCATTACTCGTGATGATATTGAACGGCCGTCCTGAGCCAAACTCGATCAACGGAGCGAACGTCCAGTCACTAAGCAACTTTCCTGCGAAACCGTCGCCGACCTTGCCGGTCTGATACACGCCGCTGAAAACGAATCGATGCCGCTGATCGAATGTCGACGTCGCTCGATCCAGACTTGGATAGTAGCTGTCTTGCGGCGTAAGTGTGGATTGCAAATCCGTGGAATCGTCGATTGCATGCGACCACGTGTAAGAAGCCAGAAATTCGTAATGTCCGCTGAAGCGTTTGCGTAGATTTGCGCTGAACCCGTGATAGACCGAGCTGCCGTTGGAGTAGTTTGCGTCCATGTCGCCGAACGGAATGCAGTTATCGAATGATGTAAACGGATCGCAGGCGGTGTTGAATCCTTGCGACTTCAAGCCTTGAAGAATTTGCTCGGCCAAACCGACGCACGCGCTGCCGCCCGGAATTCCGTTGATGTACAGTCCGGCGATCGAGGGATTGATGCCGCTTGGCCGGAAGAAGTTCATCAAGGAAGAGTCGACGTATGGCTGGCCATTCAAAGTATTGACTCCGCAACCACTCACGGTGAACGGACTTGCAGGCGGAGCCTGGCCGGCCTGGACGGCTGCTGACGAGGCGTTTTCGAAATTAGCAACCATCAGGTCACCACGAATTGTGTTCGCATTTATCGGACGGTTCAGGTGCCGTCCGCCATTGAAGTTGTAAGCGAGATCGAGAGCGAACCCGTGGCCCAAGTCCCGCTCGATACTGAAATTCACCTGCTGCGCGTAAGCGTAAACAAAATTGTTTGCCTGAGGATAACCGAAGGGTTGGAATCCCAGTGGCAGGAAGCTCGAAGGGTTAATGTAGTTCTGTCCGAGGAAGATGGAATTAGCGGCTGCCGACACGCCGCAGCTAGTGCTTCCATCGCAGGCAAAGCGCTGCTGCGTTGGGTTGTAATTCAACAAACCCAAGACTGCCGGATTCGCCGTGGGAGAGCAAGGCGAGCTTACGGAACCATTTGGAGAAGGAACCAAACCCTGGAATATCGTGATCGCGTTCAGGTTTGCCGGATTTCCTGCGCCCCCGCAAGTCGATGTTCCGGCAAAGGCCAATTGTCCGCTGGTCGAACCGTCGGAAGCGTCGCCCAGAAAGTAAAGACCCAATAGCGGGTGGTCGTAAAAAATCCCGTACGAAGAACGAATAACCGTTTTGCCGTCACCTTTTGGATCCCAGGCGAATCCGATTCGCGGCTGAAAGTTGTTCCTGTCGGTTTGAATTCCTTTTTGCAGATTCAGATATTTGTAACCGACAGCAGCCAGGCCCGTCGGGGCCGTGAATTTTGGCGGTATCTCAACGTCATAGCGCAAACCGTAGTTAAAGGTCAGATTGCGGCGAACACGCCATGAGTCCTGCCAATAAAGCCCAATCGGGTAATTGTTGAATGAATCGCTGGGACTGCCGAGACCCTGAATGTAGTCGCCGGGAACTCCGGCTCCGTAAGCTTGAACCGGAGATAACCCAGGAAAATCTGGGAGGACTCCCTTGCTCGGATTTATGAACCCGAATGAGGCGACCACGCTTGGAGTCAGCGCGCCGAAATCGTAAACTCCGCCGTAGTTGACGGTAAAGATTGCCTTCGTTGGAATGTAATTAAAATCTACTCCGAATTTTGTACTGTGCTGGCCTAGTGTCCACGAAAAATTATCCGTGAACTGATAACGCTGCTCGGTGCGCTGAATGTACGAGTAAGGCTCTCGACCGAAATACGCGAATCCAGGAATGTTGACCGCAGGGTCGGAGCCGTCCGGGATCGCCGTGTTGTAGAAGTACGAGAGACCCCGCCGGGCATACTGAAATGTGAACTGGTTGAGCTTGTTTCCACTTATTGTCCACGCGTCCTGCACTGATCCCGCGACGTCCCGGTAGGTCTGCTCTGAAGTTCGCGAATAAGAGTTCTGCCCGAACGGCTGATCTTGTCCGCTGACTTCTATTCCCGTCATTGTGCTCGGGCTGACTCGTACTTCAGCGAGAAGGCGATTGCTGGCGCTTATGTTGTGATCAATGCGCAACGAATAATTGCTCGTACCCTCGAATACGGGAAAGTTCCCGGTCTGCGAAGAAAGAGACTGGAATGAGCTTGGAACAAAACACGGCGGAGCACTGCACGTACTGGGGAAGCCACCGATTCCCGGGAACCCTCCGGTCATGCTGGTTGGCCAAGCCCCATGCACGGCCATTCCGGACGAAGCGCCAGAAAAAGCAGCGTATTGGCCAACCTCTTGTGCGTATGCAGGCGAAGCTTGTTCTGTCGCCAGCACAGCAGGGTTGGTCAGAAAAGCGATTTGATCTGAGGTCAACTGCAACGTGCCAAATGGCATGCCCACCGCAGTCGTATCAAATGGGGTCAGTCCGAAATTATCTGCTCCAATACTCGAAAAACCTGTTTCGTGTCGCCGGGTAATCTCATACGAAAAGAAAAAGAACGTCTTGTCTTTCTTGATTGCGCCTCCGAATGCCGCTCCCGCCTGCACGCGCGTATACGCCGGATTCGAGACCGTACTGAATGGATTCACTGCCTGAAAGTTACGGTTGCGCAGATATCCGAAAACGTCGCCATGAAAAGTATTCGACCCGCTCTTCGTCACAATGTTGACCACGCCGCCGGCAGCGCGCCCGTATTCGGGACTGTATCCATTGGTGATGATCTGAAATTCTTGCACGTCTTCCTGGGAAACAGTTGAACGCACTCCGTTCACGCCATTGTCGGTTGCATCGGCGCCATCAACGTTCACCAGGTTTGAGCGTGCGCGCTGGCCGCTGATGTTGAGTCCTGAAGTGGGCGCGGCGCCTGTGTTGGGTGCGTTATCTCGGACCACCTGCGAATCGGTGAGGGTGAAATTTATGTAGTTACGGCCATTGATGGGCAAGTCATTGATCTGGCGTTGGCCCACGGTGTCTGTAGTCGAGGTGCGCGTGGTTTCGATCAGTTCTGGCGCGCCTGTGACCTCCACCGTCTCTTCGGTGCGGGCGACGGTAAGCGTAATCGGCAGTTCGAGCGAACTTCCAACGGTGATCGCGACATCAGGTGCGCTCGCCTTCGCGAATCCCTGCTCGGTTACCGTCACAACGTAGGAGCCCGGGGGTAGCGCGAGCACGCTGTATTCACCCTCTCCATTGCCTGACGCCACGCGCTCAATACCCTTGGCGGCATTTGTCGCGACCACATGCGCGTCGGCGACCGGGTTTCCCTGCGGGTCAGCAACCGTGATGTGCAGGTCGCCCGTTGCCACACCTTGCCCGAACGCGGCCGAGCAAAGTACAACAGTCGAAAGCAGAATGGTGAATTTTTGCAGGATTCGCATAGGTTTCTCCGGCACGAAGAATTCTCCGACCAGCTTTCAGGCCGATCGGGAGTGGCGCGAATTTCAGGATTAGCGAAGGTTTGCTGGTTTTTACATCACTTAATGGTGCGAAATCAAGCAAGAACGTTGCGGGAATGTTGATTGCGGAGCGACATATCTCTGGAGCTATGTTCGTTGGATTCCGGATTCCGTCTTGCTTTCGGTGCGCAACGCCCAAGCCATTCGAGGGGTGTTATGTGCAATCCCGAAACGGCCCTGGGCATCGAGCAAAATGATCCCGCCGTGCCCGCCGAGGCGATCTTTCAGATAATTCATTGCCTCTGCCGCGACCCATTGTGGGAGATTCCCCGACGCAACCCGGTCTGCGGCCCACTTCGCCAGAACCAGCTTCATGATTGGCTCGCCCCAACCCGTGGTGGATGCGGCTGCGCTTTGGTTGTCGGCGTAGCAGCCACAACCAATCAAAGACGAATCACCAAGCCGTCCAGGGGCTTTGTTCAGCGTGCCTCCGGTCGATGTAGCCGCTGCGATATTGCCCTTACCATCGAGAGCAACCGCTCCGACGGTATCGTGTGAAATTGTAGGTGCGAACAGTTCCTGGTTCTTTGCGGACCCATCCGCTTGAAATTCGCGGAGCCGTTCTACTTCGCGGGAAATGACAAGGTCCTCGTTTTTGCAGAGTGGGATTCCATGCTCCTGCGCAAAACGCTCTGCGCCTTCAGCCACGAAATAAACGTGTGGACTCTCGCTCAGAACCTTTCGGGCAGCACGGACCGGATTGGCAATATGCTCCACACATCCAACGCCGCCGGCGCGAATTGTTGCGCCGTCCATGATCAGGGCATCGAGCTGAACTTTTCCTTCGCGATTTAGAAAGCTGCCGCGGCCCGCATCGAAGGCCGCGTCATCTTCCATAACGACAACAGCTTCTTCGACTGCGTCGAGGGCAGAACCGCCTTTCATGATCGCGCTCCAGCCGGCTTCCACTGCTTTGCGAACGCCGTTCAGGTGGGCTGAAACAAGCTCGTCGGGTATGGCCCAGGCTCCGCCATGGACAAGGAGAACCGGATGTGCGCTCAAGCGGGAGTCCTCATGGAAGAATTCATCATCTCAGGGATGGTGGTGAATTCATACTCACCTTGGTATCGCGCGAGTAGACGATTAACGGCCTCAACCGTTCGGGATCGATCGGTACCAAAAGCTCTGTGCCCCCCATCGTGCAGAAGGATTACGTCGCCGCCGCGAATTTTTGGAAAGATCTTTTGCTCGATGAATTCCACTGAAGGCGCGTTCCAGTCATAGCCTGTGATGTTCCACATGACGGGCTGCAGTCCCAATTCGCGAACGATGTGAAATGTTCCTGGCCTTCTGCCACCCCAGGGTGGACGAAAGAGGTTTGAGTGCCCACCGATAGCGCTAGTGAGGGCAGCCTTACACTGCACGATCTCGTCCCGAATGCGCCCAGCAGACTCAAGTGTGAGCAGCGTATGCGCAAAAGTGTGATTTCCGATGGCGTGCCCGCGGGCTGCGATTTCCCGAACGATTTCTGGCCGTTGTTGCACGTATTTGCCAATTAGAAAAAATGTAGCAAGAACATTGTGCTCAGAGAGGATGTCGAGCAGATTCAGCGTGTATGGATCATTTGGGCCATCATCGAACGTCAACGCAATCTGCTTAGTCCCACGCGGTCCGCGGCAAAATGCCCGCCCAAACCATTGCCCCGTGGGTGCCATGGTTTGATATCCAGCAGACACGAGAGCTGCAGCGGCAGCCGCCGCAAAGACGAACATGGCTGCGATTGTAATGGAAGGCAGGATCTAGACCTCAGAGCCGCAGAAGTAAACAGTCCGGCGTCCGGAACTCTTCATTCAGCATTCATTCTTTTTTCGATTCGGGGTTAACTTCTTCCTCAATTGCGCAGTTCTTAGTGCTCGGGATATTCTCGAAGTCGATCTCCTCACGTCATGGCCAAGCTTTTCGATCTCCCCCGGTATATTGCAGTCGAAGGTCCCATCCGAGTGGGGAAGAGCACGCTTTCGAGCATCCTTGCCGAGCGCCTGAACGCACAGCGTGTAACGGATCCCGAGCAGAATTCATTTTTGCAAGCTTTTTACGAAGGAGAACCCGGAGCGGCTTTCCAGGCGCAGTTTTCGTTTCTGGTGAAGCGCTTCGAGCAATTACGAGAACTAGACGTAGCAGCGTCGCACAAGATTGTTGTTTCTGATTTCATCTTCGAGAAAGACAAGATTTTTGCCTACCTCAATCTCAACGATCAGGAACTTGATACCTATAACCGCTATTACAACTATTTCCGGGATCAGTTGCCCACGCCCGATCTCGTGATCTATTTGCAAGCAACGCCCGAGGTGCTGAAGAAACGTCTGAAGAAAAAGAATGCCGCCGGCGAGAAGGCGATCAGCGAGGAATATTTGGGAGAAGTAGTCAAAGCCTACGAGCACTTCTTTTTTCACTACACGTCGTCGGACCTGCTGATCGTTAACACTTCCGAAATCGACTTCGTCGAGCGCAATGAAGATTTGCAAGAGCTGCTGCGAAAAGTCTCTGAGCCAATCAAAGGCACGCAATACTTCCTGCCTTTGGGTAGTACGGAAGCGGCCAGCGCTTAAGCACCCAAGTCATATCCCTTGACCTCCGGTAAAAATAGTTATTACAATTGTAATAACATGGTCGAGCTCAAAGTTCGCAAATTCGGCAACTCGCTCGGAGTGGTCCTTCCGAAGGAAGTAATTAACCGCCTGCAAACCGGAGATGGAGAAAAGCTCTTTCTTATCGAGGGTGCAGCAGGCGATTATCGCCTCACGCCTTACGACCCTCTTTTTGAAAAGAAAATGGAGAAGGCTGAGGAACTCATGTCCCGATATCGGAACGCTCTCCGCGCGCTGGCAAAGTGAGCAGGCGGGCACCGGTCTGGATTGACGAGCGCGACGTGCTCGCAGTTCACGATCGTCTGCTAGCGTTACACGGCGGCTTGCCAGGATTGCGTGATCGTGGACTCCTGGATTCTGCTCTTGCCAGACCTCGGCAGCGTCACTCGTACTCAGAAAGCGTGGACACGGTTGAGTTGGCAGCGCTGTTCACGATCGGCATTGTCCAGAATCACCCCTTCGTGGACGGAAATAAGCGCGCTGGCTTCTTGGCTGGGGCTATGTTTCTTGAGCTAAACGGCTTTGATTTTTTCGGCACCGAGGAAGATGTTATTAAGACGGTTTTCGCCCTTGCGGCGGGCGATCTGGACGAAGCCGGATACGCTAAGTGGTTGCGCTCCAACGCCAAATCGCGCCGAAGGTAATCAGGAAATCGGCTGAGGAATGACATAGACGGAGACTAGACTCAGGACTACAATTTCCAAAGCGGGACCCTAAACCCGTGCAGGCTCTATCCGCCGAGTTGCGGAGGGGCACTGGAGGACAAAGTGAGTCTCACCCCGATCGGCGCAACGCGCTATAAGATCACCGTTTCATCCCTCCGCGAAAAAAAGATTAATCACGAACCAGTTACCTGCCTGACTGCGTATGACTATTCCAGTGCGCGGTTGGTTGACGAAGCCGCAATTGATATGGTCCTGGTCGGCGACTCCCTGGCCATGACCATGCTTGGCCACGAGAACACGCTCTCGATAACGGTTGACGAGATGCTGCATCACGTAAAAGCCGTCCGCCGCGGCGTCAAAGACGCACTTCTCGTCGCTGACATGCCTTACGGCTCCTATCATGTAGACCACAAAGAAGCCGTTCGCAACGCCACTCGATTTGTGAAAGAAGGCGGAGCGGAGGTGGTGAAGATTGAAGGCGGCGAAAAGCGGGTTGATGTCATCCGCCATGTGATCGACGCTGAGATTCCCGTCGCGGGGCATATTGGTCTCACGCCGCAATCACTCAATCGGATGGGCGGGTTCAAGGTGCAGGGCAAGACCCTGACCGACATCGAGCGGCTCATGCGCGATGCCACTGCCCTCGATCGCGCCGGCGTGGCTTGCATTTTTCTCGAGGGAATTCCGCGCGAAGTTGCCGAGATGATTTCGAGCGAAGTCGGCGCTCCAACAATTGGCATTGGGGCCGGCCCCGGCTGCGACGGCCAGGTGCTCGTATTCCACGACATCCTCAATCTGACATTCGGCGTGCCCGCGAAATTCGTTCGCCGGTATGCTGATCTCGCGTCGGAGATCACGCAGGCCGTGCAGGCCTTCCGAGCAGACGTGCTCTCGCACAAGTATCCCGCGGACAACGAGTCATATCACCTGCCTTCCGACACCCGAGAGGCACTGGACCATCTGCTCGAGCGCAAGCGCAGCATGCGGAACCGTCGACCCGTTGCGGTAGAGCGATGAGTTCGTGCGGTTGCATCCTGCTTTACACTGAAGCGGTCTGATGCCTCAGCAAAATTTAGTCGACCACCTTCGCTCCGGCGACGCTCGCGCTCTGGCGCGTGCGATTTCGACGGTCGAAAGCCATTTGCCCGGGTGGCTGGAGTTGCTCAAAGAAATTTTTCCTTCCACAGGCCACGGGTTGACTATCGGACTCACGGGCGCTCCCGGAGCAGGCAAGAGCACATTGGTCGATCAGCTCGCGAAGCACTATCGCGACGAAAAATGCACCGTCGGAATTATTGCAGTCGATCCCACAAGTCCTTACACCGGCGGGGCGATTCTAGGTGACCGCATTCGCATGCAGCAGCATTTCTCCGACCCCGGAATCTACATCCGGAGCATGGCCACGCGCGGCTCGCTTGGTGGGTTGGCTCGGACTACTGCCGATGTTGCCTTAGTGCTCGATGCTGCCCGACGCGATCTCATTCTGATCGAAACCGTCGGCGTCGGCCAGGATGAAATTGACATTGTCCGCCTTGCCGACATCACAGTTGTGATTCTGGTTCCCGGCATGGGTGACGATGTGCAGACAATCAAGGCCGGAATTATGGAAATTGCCGATATTTTCGTAATTAACAAAGTAGACCGCGAAGGCGCTGAACGAGTAGAGCGCGAAATTCGCGCCATGCAGTCATTAGCAACCCGAGCAGATGGCTGGACTCCGCCGATTATCAAGACTGTCGCAAGCGAGGGACGGGGTACAAACGAGCTGGCGAATGCAATTCGAGCCTACGAGTCTCACCTGAAAGAGAGGGGTCTGTTCTCAAAACGTAGAACCGCGCACTGGGAAGCTCGCATGATCGAAATGCTGCGCGATTCAATGCTCGAAAAAGCGCAAGCAGCATTTCGCGATGGCGAGCTGTCGCGATTGGCTCAAGAGGTCGCTGAACACAAGCGCGACCCCTATACCGTTATCGAAGAGATCACGAACCGAGTCAGTCCAGCCTGACCCCGCTGAAGGTGCGTTATTTCTGGCGGGCGAAGTCTTTGCCGCCGCGAACTGCGGGGCTTTGCTCGATTGCGGTTATCAGCAATTTACGTAAGCGGTAGCGGCTTTCGAGGTCGATGTTCACGAACTCGAATCCGACTTCGTTGACGTGGGCGCGCCGCAGTACCACCTGGCCGCGGATCTGCCGCATTCCGCTTGTCATGATAATGTCGGCATCGGAGCCGATGCGCAAGGTATCTTCCTTCGTGCCCATCCCGCCACCCAGGCTCATTTCGTGGACGGAAATTGTGGAGCGTCCCCATGAACTGCTGATCGTCGCTGCGACAGGCTTTCTCAGTATTACGCGTTCATAACGCCGCTGCCGCACCCACGGGCAAGCCGGAGCGGAATCGAGAGGCGCGATCGCCAGTTCACCGGGATCCAGGCTCGTATCTGCCATAATCTGAGTGGCGAAACCGACGTCGATCTTTGCAAGCGCTTGCGCCGCAGCGATGCGCAACTCGCGATGGTGCTGGTACTTGAACATCTTTTTGGATTCGAAGAGATTTCTTAGCATCGGCACTGCATCGGGCTCGCGCAGCCTCCCAAGCGCTTCGATTGCTTTCAACTGGAGCAGTGGCGAGCGGCCTTCCGCCTCGCCCGCAGCTGCCATCACGATCAACGGCGGCGCAGCGCTACGGTCGCCGCTCATGCCAATTTCATCCAGAGCTTGCGGGATTACCACGGGATCCAGAAGTTCGATGATTTCAAGAAGCGTTCGGCCACGGTCCTGGGCGGCTCCGTACGCGATCTGCCGTACGATCAAGTCGTGATAGAACCGGTGTAAGTGAGGCAGCCGTTGCGGTAGCAATTCCAGCAAACTTGCCACATCCAGCCTGCTCATGAGCCCGACTGCCGAAACCGCCTGACGTTGCGGTCCGCTCTGCAGCATCTCGCGAAGGTAATTGTGACCGCCCATTCCAAGTTCGTGGACCAGTTCCACTATGCGGTCGCAATCTTCGCGACGCATGGCCCGGAAGAAACGTTCCGCAAGATGTTCAGCTGCCGCCTGAGAGTTTCGGCGCAAGACTCCGATCAGATCTTGATTCAGCTGCTGCTGGCGAAGCGCGTCCTCAATAAACTCAGGCAAGCGGCCTTCGATCGCGATTCGCGTCCGCAGCTCTCTTTCAAGCGCGGGGCGACGGCCGGCTACCAAGTCCATTGCCTCGCAGGTCTGCGCGACAGCCCGGTATTGTTTTCGCTGGCCAGCTTCTGAAGTCAGCCGTACGAATGCGGCGCTCAACAAGGACTCGATTTCCGGATTCGCTTCTGTCGTGATCGCATCGGCCACTTTTTGTGCCGTTTCGCCCAGCACAATCCCGCCGACCATGGCAAATAAGTCCGAAAGCTGCGCGATGCCATCTGCAACACGAGAGCGGAAATCACTGTCTTTAGAACTGACGGCAGAGCCATAGTTCATCAAAACGGCGGACGCGGTCTCGCGGTCTCCACGCTGAATTAGCAATTCCACGAACTGGCGAATGTTGCGCGCCGGGACACAAGCAGCGTCTTCCGACAATAGTGCCTTCTTCTTGTTGCTCTCGGGAAGCTCCGCCCAGAACATGCGATCGAGCAGATCGGCGTGCGATTCCACCACCATGCCTGCGCGACTCATCTTCTCTTCTTGGGCTTGCAGAATTTTCCGCAAGTTGCCCATCTGCTCGCTCATCTGTTCGAGCAGCTGGTGTACGGCGTTGACTTTCAAATCGCCGTTTTCGAAACGCTCCAAGGCATAACGGATCGCCATTTGCTCGGCGGCCCGCATGAGGATCGGCTTAGCCTCTTTCGGATCGGGATGCAGGCTTGAAAGCTCGTCAAGCAGCATGAGCACCGAATCCTTAATCTTGTCTTCCGTGCGATGCAGCTCCGATCCGATCAATTCCGGCTTCGGTGTTGAAGTGGCTCCGAGTTCGCCGAAACGCGTGAGCAGGTGCAACGCCTGCATGGTCTCTTTGTTGCTCAGGGTGAAAGGTGCATTGGTCCATGCCCCCAGAACGTCTCCAGGATGCGCACTGCTGGGTGCCCCACTATGCGGAGCTTGCGTTCCTTCGGCAGCAGCAATTACCTGCACCAGCTTTGTAGGATCGTTGAGCCAGTCTTTGAACTCGGGTCCAAGCGACTGGGCTGCGATCTGAGCCGCAACCGTCATGTTAGCGGTCGCAGGATCGGCGGCTACAAACTTAATTTCGTTGATACGAATGTTGCCTTTGTTATCAGCGCCGCAGGCACTCTTTATCTGGTCAGCCAAGTCTTGTGCCTTGCTCCCGCTGAATGCAAACGCTCTGACAAGTCTTTCAAATTCTTCAGGTGTTACATTCCGGTAAAACTGAATGCTCGCCAGGCCCGAAGCAGTCAATAGCTGCGCGAAGCCGCGTTCGGCCTGTCCGGTTTCAATAGCCACTCCGTCGAGCAGGAGCCGCTCGCCGCTGACGCCCAACACAAAGCTGCCGCGGCCCAGTGGAATTGCGTCCTTCAGTTCGGCCCAGGCCACTTCGAACTGCGTTTGGGTACGCTTGTGGTCAAAACCGTACAGGCGCACGTACTTCACAAGGATGTTCAAGCTGTGAATGAACGGGCGCGCTGAAGCCTGTGTCGCTGCTTTTGTGCCGACGCTGGAAATAAGAGTGCTCTCCGAACTTGAGAACTAGCCTAAGCCGAAAGAAACCCACACGCACATTACTGAGGTCATGAGACGAGAGGGGCATACAGCTTCAGGTTTGTACATTTCCGAAAGTCAGATGAAACAGCGCGACGTGCTTACTTTTGTACGTTCCCTTTCGTGTCCGGCGGGTATCTCGTGCCGGTTACGAATCTCTCCTACACTGTCCTAACCTCGCCGCCCTCAGGCGTATGGGTTGCCGAGACCGAGATTGCCGATGACCATCGACGAAGAATTGAATCTACTCGAGTCGCATATGCGGCGGCTGAAGATCGAGTATGAAATTTACTTCAGCAATCCGCAGAAGAAGCCGCCTTCCGACTTGGAGTGGAAGGTGCTCTCGCTCCTGCGCAAATTCTCCGATGGCGGCGGCATGAAGCTTTCACACCGATTCCGTTACAACGAAATGGCGCAGCGCTATGCGATCTACAGCGATCTCTGGCGCAAGAAGGGCCGCATTCGCGAAGAGGGTTATCGCCGGCCACAAGATGCGTTGCTCTCCGTGCAAGGCGTTCGAGAAGAGGAGCACGAACACGGGCACAAAGCTTACGGTGTTGGACACCACGATGGTCCGTTCATGGTCGACTGGTCGGATCCAAAATCGGAACACGACAAAGTAGAGAAGCTTTTCGCAGCTCTCAGCGATGCGAAGAAAAAAGCCGGCGAAAATGTTTCCGGCTCGCTCGAAAGCTTCAACTCTTTTGTCCAGAAGAAAACCGCGGAAATCAAGAAGCAATACAAGTGCGAACGTGTCGAATACTCAGTCGACCTGGCTGACGGAAAAGTGAAACTCACCGCGAGAGCGAAGAGCTAATCCGCCGCTCATCTGTATCATTCAGTTTTCAACTGTCGCGAGGGCCGGCTCTCATGTCTCGCCTTTGGAGACACAGGGCGGGAATTTTGATTCCGCGGAACGCGTAAAGCAAAGGCCCGCTTGACCGTCCGCGAGAGTTCCCCGTGTCTCCGGTGAAGTGCACCCAAGCAACTCCCCTCTTCCTGCGTTAAAATTTTAAGTTCCTTCCATCCGAGGTCGACATGTCCCAAAAAATCCAGCGTGCAATTCTCAGTGTCACCGATAAATCCGGCGTCGCCGATTTTGCCCACAAACTTGCGGGTATGGGCGTGGAGCTGGTTTCGACTGGGGGCACGGCCAAGCTCCTGCGGGAATCTGGTATCAAGGTCAAAGACATCTCCGACCTCACCGGCTTCCCGGAAATGCTCGACGGCCGCGTAAAGACTCTGCATCCGAAGGTGCACGGCGGAATTCTGCATCGCCGCGAAGATCCAGCGCACCGCGCCGCCGTCGCTGAGCATGGCATCGAACCGATCGACATGGTGGTCGTCAATCTTTACGCCTTCGAAAAAACTGCCGCGAAGCAGGGCGTCCACTTCGAAGAGCTGATCGAGAACATCGATATTGGAGGACCTTCGATGATCCGCTCGGCCGCGAAAAATTTTCATGATGTCGCGATCGTGACTTCGCCCGCAGACTACGATTCAATCGCGGATGAAATGGCCCGCTCAGGCGGCCAGCTTTCCTCGGAAACCAAGTGGCATCTTGCGCAGAAAGCATTCGCCACGACTGCGGCCTATGACTCAGCGATTGCTTCAACTCTCGAACGAGTTCACGCCAACGGAAACTTCCAGTTGCAATCGCATGATGGATTTCCGGACACGCTTCGCCTCTCATTCAGAAAGGTCACCGACCTGCGCTATGGAGAAAATCCGCACCAAAAAGCCGCGATGTATTCTGATGGGTCGACTACCGGAGTGGCCAATGGCCGCCAGCTTCAGGGCAAGGAGCTTTCCTACAACAACATTGTTGACCTACAGGCTGCATGGGATCTCGCGCAGGAATTTGACCAACCTTTTTGCGGAATCATTAAGCACACCAATCCTTGCGGGGCAGCGACGGGTGCCACTCTCGCAGAAGCTTACAAACGGGCTCTCGAATGCGATCCAGTTTCAGCATTCGGCGGAGTAATCGGCGTCAACCAGCCGATTGATGCCGACGCGGCAGAAGAAATGGCGAAATTGTTCCTGGAAGTTATCGCTGCGCCATCTTTCGAAAAAGGTGCACTCGAAAAGTTCGCCGCAAAAAAGAACTTACGTATCGTCGAAATTGCAAACAGCCCGCAGAAGTGGGTGCTAAAAAATGTTTCGGGTGGCATGCTCGTGCAGGATGCCGACCTCCACCAACTCCGCGACTCCGATTTGAAAATAGTCACCATGCGCCCGCCGACTCCTGAAGAGAAGCGCGCTCTGCTGTTTGCCTGGAAGATCTGCAAACACGTGAAATCAAACGCGATTCTCTACGCGCGCGATGGACAAACTGTGGGTGTCGGCGCAGGACAAATGAGCCGCGTCGATTCCAGTCGCCTGGGCGCTCAAAAAGCCGTGCTGCCGCTCAAAGGCACGGTTGCCGCCTCAGACGCGTTCTTCCCATTCCCCGACGGAGTAGAAGAAATTGCCAAAGCCGGCTCCACAGCCATTATTCAGCCTGGGGGCTCCGTTCGTGATCAGGAAGTCGTCGAAGCCGCAGATCGGCTGGGCCTTGCGATGATCTTTACGGGTGTGAGGCACTTCCGTCATTAGCGTAAGCCGTGCCTTGGATAGGTCAGTTGTCAGTTTGGCCTGCGAGGAGAACACCCGCACCTCTGCAGCTTCTCTCGTCGGTATTTTTCCCCGGTTCTTGCAATTGCTCTGTACGGTAAGGCCGCCGCCAGCCTAGAGATTCCACCGGATTCCCTCCCCCTCGCCTCAAGCCTACATTCGTGGAGAAGGATAGATATCGGAGGCGCGAGACTCATGAAATCGAGAACGATGCTGTTTTCTTTGCTGCTGCTTTCAGCGATCTGGGTAGCTGCCCAGACCACGCCAAGCAGCACCTCGCCTACAAGTTCCGACCAGCAGAGCGGAACCACCGCGGGCTCACAGACTTCAACACCTAGTACGGCGCCACAAACGCCAAATACAACGCCACAGACGCCGGACACGACACCACAAACGCCCGGCAACTCACCGCAGAGTCCGGGAGCTCAGACCCAGGGCACGCCAGGTGCGGGAACTCCAGAGCAGAACGCGACGCCGTCACAGACCGCTCCGGGCGGAAACACTGCGGCAGCAGCCGGGACTGCCGCTGCGGGCAATGCAATCACCGGATGCCTTGCAGGATCTCCAATCGCCGGCAACTACACTCTTACTGACAAATCAGGTGCGACTTACAAGCTGACAGGCGACCTGAACGCTGTGCGCACATTGATCGGCAACGAAGTACAGGTTACCGGACAGCAGGGAGGAGGCGCGAGCTCAGGTATGAGTTCTGCAAACGCCGCAACGCCCGATCAGAGCGCAACATCTTCCGCCAGTGGCGCGAATTCAAGTGCAACTGCTGCGGGTGGAACCGCCGCCGCCAATTCCGGATCGACTGCCGCTTCAGGCAAAACATTCAACGTAACCAGCGCGACGAAAGTTGCTGACCAATGCACCAGCGGTAGCGCTACGCCATCTTCGTCCCCGTCCAGCACGGGGCCGAAGGCGGCTCGATCTGAGTCGCAGCCAGTGATGATGGCAGCACTACAGAGCGCAGGGTCAACGGGCGGCGCAGGAACCGCAGGCGCTTCGGCAGGAGCCGCGGGACAAACGGGAGCGCCGGCCGGCCAGACCACACCCGGTCAGACTGGAACGGCTCAGCCGGGAACCGCTGCGCCAACTCCGGGCACAGCGGCTCCGACGCCGGCACCCACGAACCAAAACCCGAACGCAACCACGCCGGGAACGAACCCAAATACGACCACAACACCAACTCCGCAGACGGGTCCGAACGGCAGCACCACGCCCGAGACAACGCCAGGTAATCCGGGATCGACGACGAACCCGGGCACAACCAACCCTGGAACTACAACGCCTAACACGACACCGGGAACAACTCCTCCGGCAGGTAACCCAACGTCGCCGACTCCTGGAACCACGACGCCGAACACAACGCCTCCGACGACTCCGCAAAACACGAGCCCGGGGACTACACCGCCTCCGCAGGCGTAAATCACTTACAGATGTAAAAGGGCCCGCGTAAGCGGGCCTTTTTGTTTGAGAAAACTAACATGCAGCGAGAAAGTGCTCGCGACCAGTGTGCGATAATTTTCAGCAGAGGAAATTCATGCCAGAGCGCATCGTTCATTGCATTAAATTGCAGAAAGATCTTCCAGGACTGGACGAGCCCCCCTTCGACACCGAGCTCGGGAAAAAGATTTACGAGAATGTCTCCAAGCAGGCTTGGAACCAGTGGGCGGAGTTTTGCAAAATGCTGATGAATGAATATCGCCTGAACCCCGCTCGCCGCGAAGATCAGGAAGTCATCGTTCGCCAAATGGAGCAGTACTTCTTCGGAGAGGGCGCAGCGCCGCCGCCCGACTACGTTGCCCCTGAAAAAGCGAGCTGAGCCGCTCACCCTGCTCGTTCGATGCAGCCATCCCACGAAAGCCGATCTCAGTTATCGTCCTCACCGGAACCTAACTTAACTCTTCTGCTTCAAGAACCGGCGTGGAAGACTAGTCCCACTTACGCTGCGGTAACACGAGGTGGGAAAGCTTGCGCAAGGTCACACTAGGCTGCGTCGCGATTGTTTTTCTCGGACTTCCTGCGCTTTGTCAGAACTGTCCACCGATCGAGGTCTACGGACAGTATTCCTACTTAAACATCGATACGAAACAGCTCACTCCTCGCCAGGGTGCGAATGGTTGGGAGAGCGGGGCCGCTGTGTTCGTGACAAGATCGTTCGCGGCAGAATTGGAAGTCAGCGGGTACTACAACAGTTCCACGCTCTCTGCACAAACGTTGCACGTTCAGGATTATTACTTCCTAGGCGGGCCTCGCGTCAGCTATAAGCCACTGTTCGTGCATGCTTTGTTCGGCGGTGACCACCTCGCAGACGGAATTTTCAGCGGGAATGTGTCTCAGCAAGCCTTTGCCATGGCCCTCGGCGCAGGAGCGAAGTGGCAGATCAGGGGGCCGTGGGCAATTCGCGGAACATTCGACTACGTGCTCAGCCGTCACGCTGTATTCAATACAAGCTCGTTCGGACAAAATAATTATCGGGCAGGCATTGGAATCGCCTACACCTTCGGCTACCGGTCTCTCACGACGAAATAGCTAGCGCTGGTATGCCATTCTGATAAGTGTCCGCTCCGCAAACGGTGCATACAGTAGCGCTGCCGTTGCAGCGAATGCCGCGCCGAAGCCAATCTGATCGAGAATCAGGAACGGTGCCACCGCCCAGAGTTCATCGAGAACCAGCAGCGGAATAAAAATCCTGCGAAACTTCTCTCCCAATCGTGAGTAGTCGAATGCGGCAGCACTCAGCAGATATAAGCGGACGGGAATGCCAACCCCTGCCGTCACAAGCACAAGGACAAGAACCAGCGGCGATCGCCCATCAGCCCAGGAGACCCGGTCTACTCCCTGCCAATGAAACAGAGCTTCCAGATAGAAGATCAGATACATCACTTGAAGCAGAGCAAAGAGCGAACGCGTGATCCCGCGATGTGCGGCAGGAAATCCCATCGAAGCAATGGCGGTGCCTCGCGACTGATCCGCTGCATCGAGTCCGACAGGGCGGTCATCCTCGTGTACTTCCCATCGTACGTCGGCAATGAAACGGTATCCTCGCCGCGCAAGCGTTTCAACGAAACGCGGACTGCTCGCCGAGTCGCCAAGCGCTTCTCGAATCTTGTTGATCGCAGTATTCAGGCTGTGATCGAAGTCTCCAAAGGTATCCGCAGGCCAAAGCTTCTGCCTGAGTTCCTCTCGCAAAACTGTTTCGCCGGCTCGCTCGAGCAGGAGGACGAGTACTGCAAACGGTTGGTCCTGGAGGCGGAGTCTTCGTCCTTGTTTGCGCAATTCGTGAGCGTCCAGGTCAACTTCAAAGATTCCGAAGCGCGCGACGCCGGCCTTCTTGCGGGCTTCCGAGGGAGCAGGCACGCCGTCAGTTTAGCATCGGTATTTCTGGCGGACGCCCCGATCATTATCTTCGCGCCAACGCGAGGGCAATCAGCAAAATTCGCGTCAGGCCGAAAGATCGGCCGGCGGGGTCGAACCATTCGTGCAAAGTGTGCGCGCCGCCACCATTACCGCCAGCGCCAATAGCAATCGCTTCGCGGCCCATCGCAATTGGAATGTTCGCGTCGGTCGAAGCGCGTTGAATTTGCGCGCTGTTCCCCAAGTGCGTGTCCACCGCGCGGGCAATCTGCACAACTCGCGCATTTGAGCTGAGTTCTCCCCCAGGGCGGTTCCCGATTGGTACCAATTCCACCGTCAGTCGCGAGTGCGATAACGGGTCTCGTTTGTAGGCGCTCCGGATTTCCTCTTCCTGAATCGACTGATCGATCGCCCGCCGCAACTCAAGATCGAGTCGATCAATCTCCGCGGGAGAACTGGAGCGAATATCGACTCGCATGCTGGCAGACTCAGGAATCGAATTCACCGATGTGCCCCCGCGAATCACGCCAATGTTGAAAGTGGTCTTCGGTGACGATGAGACCCGCGTCTGCGCAAACGCATGGATCGCGCGTGCCAAAACTACGATCGGGTTCGGCGCGCCGAAGTCGCTCCAGGAATGTCCACCCGGGCCCCGCACAATGACTTCAAAGCGACGGCTGCCAAGCGCTTCGGCGACGATGGTATCGTTGCCCGCGCCATCGACGACTAAGCTCGCGCGAATGCACTCCTTCCATTCCGACTCGTCGAAAATGTGCCGAATCCCTCGCAGGTCACCCTCCCCTTCTTCTCCCACATTGCCGATGAAAAGCAGCGACTGATCGTGCGGCAGGTCAAAATTTTCAATTGCGGCGGCAATCGCAAGCAGGGCGGTCACCCCTGCAGCATTGTCGGAGATGCCTGGCCCATACAGCTTTGCGCCCTGCTGCCGCACATTCAGTGGAGTATTGGCGGGGAAAACGGTATCGATGTGGGCGCTGATCGCGACGATGGTTTCCTGTTGCCCTTTGCGGAATCCCACCGCATTGCCGATCTTGTCCTTGCCCACACCTTTTATTCCCAGCGCTCGAAACTGCTCCACCACCCACTCTGCTCGTGCGCTTTCTCCAAATGGTGGAGCAGGTATGCGTGCCAGTTCCATCTGCCAACGGGCAAATTCGGCCTCTTGATCGCGGAACCATTGGATAGCGGAGCGAACCCCGGGCATTGAGGCCAGCCGAGATATTTCTTGCTGGAAGTCGACGGAGGCGGATAAAGGCTGGACCACTTGGCTCATCGAAGTACGTTCATATTACAACCAACCGGCCTGCCCGCTTTCCTGGCGCACGTAAACTCAGCGACGGACTCAGAACTTTGCCTTGTTTCGTGGCATCTAACTTTGGAGTAGGCTTAATTCAAGCGGTTCCCGCGAATATGAAATTAATACTGGTTCTACTTGCAATGATGTGCATGGCGCCTTTCCCTGCTTTCTGCCAGGAGGGTCCGCTGAGCACCGATCCGCCAAAGGCCGTTACTCCTGACCAAATTATCCAGAAGTTCGCCGCCAAAGAGAAAGAGTTCAAGGAAGCGCGCGATAATTACACCTTCCGCCAGGATGTGAAGATCCAGACTCTTGATGGCGACACGGTCACAGGTGAGTACCGCGAAGTATTTGATGTCACTTATGACAATCAGGGTCACCACTTGGAAAACGTCGTGTTTGCCCCGCAGAGCACGCTTGATAATGGCGGGATTCTAATGACCCCTCAGGATCTGCAGGACATCCGGCACACAATGCCCTTCGTTTTGACTACAGAGGAAATTCCTGAATACAACATCCTTTACGTAGGTCAGCAGCAGGAAGATGAATTGCACTGCTACGTCTTCGACATCGCTCCCAAAAAGATCGATCCCAAGAAGCGCTATTTCCAGGGCCGCATCTGGGTGGACGATCAGGACCTGCAAATCGTCAAGACTTCAGGAAAAGCTGTACCGGAAACGCACAAGAAAAATAACGAGAACCTGTTCCCGAAGTTCACAACCTGGAGAGAGCAGGTGGACGGAAAGTATTGGTTCCCGGCTTATACCCTCGCAGATGACACCTTGCATTTTCGTTCGGGCGGCTTTCAGGATGTTCACATTCGCGACGTCATCAAGTACACCGATTACAAGCGCTTCGGCAGCAAGGTGACCGTCACCTATCAGAATCAGAACGACGATCACAGCCCAGGAGCTCAGGGTCAAGAGAAGCCGCAGCCGAAATAGGAATTATTAACTGCTCCGTAATTTGCTGGACGTTTGCACTGTTGGACTGCGGAGCCTGTGTGCGCGGCTGAATTCCTCCTCGAGTTCGCGCGTATCAAGGTTTTCGCGGATGTGGGCCAGGCGTTGCTCCAGCTTAAGCAGCGCTTCGGCAATGCTTTTCTTGTTCGTAAGTGCAATGTCGCGCCACATCGAGTAGGGGCTGGCTGCGATCCGCGTCATCTCGCGTAGTGCGCGCCCTCCGGACTCCAGCAGCGGAGCGTCCTCGCCATATTCGTCAACCAGGCTGGCGGCGAGCGCAGTCGAAATCATCTGTGGAACATGGCTAATCCAGGCGCAGAGTTGATCATGCACTTCAGGATCTAGGGCTGCTATCTTTGCGCCAATCTTCTTCAGCAAAGAAACATACTCCTGAGCCACGCCACTTCGGAAAGTTTGCCCGCCCATCGGAGTAATGAACCAGACGGCACCACGAAAGAGATCTGGATGTGCCGATTCGATTCCGGAATTCTCCTTGCCAGCCATCGGATGGCCCGCGAGAAAATTCTTGTTGGCCTTGTCTCCAAAGACCTTCGCAGCGCATGTCGCAATCTCAGACTTGGTGCTGCCTACGTCTGTTAAGAGGACTTTGTTGCCAAGATGAGGGCCGAGGCGCTCGATCAGTTCGATGATAGTTCCGACTGGCGTGGCGAGCACAACTACATCGCTGTTGTCGCAGGCCTGCAAGGAATCAGCAACGCCGGTATCAATTGCGCATGACCGCTTTGCTCGGCGAAGAACTTCCGGCCGGTCAGAGCCGATAATTTTTCCTTTGAATTTGTGTTTACGAAGAGCGAGGCCGAGTGATCCGCCAATTAATCCCGTGCCGATGATTGTGATTTGGCGAATCGACATGATCTGGTCATTGGATGGTCGGGTCATCTGGTCATTTACGAAAGATCGGCCGACGGCCCGATCGCCAGATCATGCAATGCTTCGTCCCACTGCCGGCGCGATCATCTTCAACGAATCCATCAGCTCTGAGAATTGTTGCGGATAGAGCGATTGCGCGCCGTCCGAAAGCGCCTTATCGGGATTGTGATGAACTTCGATCAGCAGTGCATCGGCCCCAGCGGCAACCGAGGCGCGCGCCATCGGAGCAACTTTGTCGCGGCGGCCAGTTCCATGCGAAGGGTCAGAAGCCATCGGCAAGTGCGAAAGCTTGTGGATCACGGGAATCGCGGAGATATCGAGCGTGTTGCGGGTATAGGTTTCAAATGTCCGAATTCCGCGTTCGCAGCAGATGATGTTGTAGTTGCCGCCCGCCATAATGTATTCGGCAGAAAGCAACACTTCCTCGATGGTTGCGGCAATTCCGCGCTTCAGCAGAATCGGCGTCTTGAGCTTCCCAAGTTCGCGCAGCAAATTGAAGTTCTGCATGTTGCGGGCGCCAACCTGAAAAATATCAACGTAGGGCAACATCAACTCGATCTGCGCGATCTCCATGACCTCGCTGATCACCAGCATGTTGAACTTGTCACCGGCCTCGCGCAGAAGCTTAAGACCTTCAACCCCCAGGCCTTGAAACGAATATGGGGAAGTCCGCGGCTTGAACGCGCCTCCGCGCAGCGCACGTGCGCCCGCCTTCGCCACCAATTCCGCCACGGTGAAAAGCTGGTCGCGCGACTCAACCGAGCATGGTCCGGCCATGACAACCACTTCTTTGCCGCCGACCTTCACGCCATTGGGAAATTCAATAATCGTGCCCTGCGGACGAAAGCTGCGGCCGGCCAACTTGTAAGGCGCGCTGATGCGATGGACTTCCATGACACCGCTGAGTACTTCGAGGTTGCGGGTGTCGAAGTCAGCGCGCGAGCCGACCGCTGCGAGAATGGTCTGGCGCTCGCCTGTCGTGCGATGAACGGAGAAGCCCATTTCGATCAGGTGCTCGACCACCACCTGAATCTGGTCTTCGGTTGCGGTTTCCTGCATTGCGACGATCATAAGTAAGATATCAGCCTTCAGCCCTCAGCCATCAGTAGTCGACAGGTTTGTTGGTGTTCCTGACAGCTGACGGCTGATGGCTGAAAGCTCCTAGTCATTTACCTCCGGATCGATTTCCGTCTCGCCCACAACGCCATCTTTGGCTTTCGCTATAGTCTGTGGCGCCATTTCCTCGACCTGAATCTGCCGCATAACATCCATAATCCGCTCGTAGACTCGCAGCAGATCCCGGTCGGGCAACGGCCCTTTATTGGCCTGCCGCGCGTTTTCAAATACCTTCTTTTCCCGATCAGGCTCGTAGATTGGCATGCCGACATTGCGCTTCAGTTTGCCAATTTCGTGCGCCGCATGTGCCCGCTCGCTGATCAATTCGACCAGCTTGCGGTCAATTTCATCGATTTTGCGACGCCAATCTGCGATGTCCATGAAAACAAACTCTTAGCTTTTAGCTCTTAGCTCCCGGCCAGAAACTACACTAATCGGTACTGACTGCTTGCCGCGTCCTTTTGGATTCTCTATCTGACGGCTGATGGCTGACGGCTGAGAGCTGTTTTATAAATTCTGCCACAGCTTCGGCTTCTTTGCCGGGATTGCTTTCAATTGTCTGCACAATTGCGCTGCCTATGGCGGCGGCCTCGGCGAATTGACCAACGGCCGCGAACTGCTCGGGCGCTGAGATACCGAAGCCGACAGCGATGGGAAGCTCCGTGAATTTGCGGATGCGGCGGACGAGCCTTTCTGCGTCTTCAGTCAATTCCTTTCGAGCGCCGGTCACGCCGGTGCGAGAAACCGCGTATACGAAGCCTGTGCAAGCTTCGGCAATGCGCTTTAAGCGTTCATCGGGGCTGGTGGGGGCGGCGAGAAAGACAGTCGCGAGCTTTCGTTTCCGCATTTGCTTGAGATATGCGTCGGCTTCTTCGACGGGCAGATCGGTGACGAGCGCGCCGTCAACTCCGGCCTTTTCGCTCGCCACTGCGAATTGTTCCAGTCCCATACGAAGGATCGGATTTAGATATGTAAAAACGATCAGACCAGCGTCGCTCTCACGCCGGATTTCGGCGGCAAGTTTAAGTACATCGGCTAGAGTGACTCCGTTTTTTAGTGCACGTTCACTGGCACGTTGAATTACAGGACCGTCGGCAACGGGATCGCTGAAAGGAACGCCAAGCTCGATGACTTCCGCACCGGCAGAAATCGCTGCGAAAGCAATCTCGCGGCTGGTGCGCAGGTCGGGATCGCCGCAGGTGAGATAAGCGACGAGGGCGGGATGTTTTGTGAATTTAAGCGACATGTTGGAGCGATGTCATTCCGATCTGCTTCAGCAGTGAGGAATCTGTTATTGACTTGAGAAAAGCAGGTTCCTCAGCGCTAAAGCACTTCGGAATGACAGCATTTATCTAAATCTAAGCCAAATCCAGGTTTTCCCGAAGAATCCCAATATCTTTGTCACCGCGTCCGGAGATGTTCACGATCACCACATCTGACTTTTTCATCCCCGGTGCGCGCTTGATTACCTCGGCAACCGCATGCGACGACTCGAGCGCGGGAATAACGCCTTCGGTTTGCGCCAGCAGCTTGCAAGCGTCGAGAGCTTCGGCATCGGAAGCCGCGACATATTCGGCACGCTTCGAATCGGCAAGCCAGGCATGTTCCGGGCCGATCGACGGATAATCAAGTCCTGCGGACACGGAATGTGTCAGTGCAATTTGTCCGGCGTGATCCTGTAGAACGTAAGAGTACGTGCCCTGCAGAACTCCCGGTGATCCGCCTCGAAACCGTGCTGCATGGTCGCCAAGTCGTTCGCTGCGGCCGCCTGCTTCGACTCCGATCAGCTGAACTTTCTTATCGCCGATGAAGTCGTGAAAGATTCCAATTGCATTCGATCCGCCGCCGACACACGCAATAATCGCCGTCGGCAATTTGCCTTCAGCCTTCATTATTTGCGCACGCGCTTCTTGCCCGATCACACGATGGAAGTCGCGCACCATCGTCGGATAGGGATGCGCACCGAGCACACTGCCGAGAAGGTAATGCGTGGTCCGAACGTTCGTGACCCAGTCGCGCATGGCTTCGTTGATGGCGTCTTTCAGCGTGCGCGAGCCAGAGTCGACACCACGAACTTCGGCACCGAGAAGCCGCATGCGAAAAACATTCAATTCCTGCCGCCGCATGTCTTCAGTGCCCATATAGACCACACACTCAAATCCAAAGAGCGCGCAAACAGTTGCGGTTGCAACTCCGTGCTGACCGGCGCCAGTTTCGGCGATCACGCGGTGCTTGCCCATGCGTTCGACAAGCAGCGCCTGGCCAAGGCAGTTGTTGATCTTGTGCGCGCCAGTGTGCAACAGGTCTTCGCGCTTGAGGTAAATTTTTGCGCCGCCGAGTTTCTGCGTCAGCCGCTTCGCAAAGAACAGCGGCGTCGGGCGTCCGGCGTAAGTTTTCAAGAGTTCCGAAAGCCGAGCCTTGAATCGCGGGTCCCGTTTGGCCTTTTCGTATTCTTGTTCCAGTTCCTGCAACGCAGCCATCAGCGTCTCAGGAACATAGCGCCCACCCCAAGGACCGAAGCGGCCAGGCTGAACCACTAACTTGGGTGCTCCACGTCTCGGGCTTTTCAAGAGATGAGGTTTACGGGACGATTTTCCGACAGAGGGTGCCCCATCTTTTGCGCTTTTCGAAAGCTGGGAACCTCGAACCGCAGACTTCTTCGTGATTGAAGCTGTCGCCATCAGTTTGAATTCGCCTTGTCCGCCTCGCGCACCGCTCTTATGAACGCACGAACCTTCTCCGGATTTTTTTTCCCCGGTCGCGCTTCGACACCCGAAGAAACGTCAACACCCCAGGGATGAAGAATGTCGATCGCTTCCGATACGTTGCCGGGAGTCAACCCGCCGGCAACAACAAGTTTGAATGGCCCCTGCTTCAGTTCGTCGGCAATGGGAACTGCTTTGTGCCAGTCGAACGGATTACCGGTTCCGCCGGGTTTCAGTGTAGTGCCTGAGTCCAAAAATAATGCTTCGAACATTGGTGACAAATCTGGTCTTTCGGAAAGCGGGTTGAATCGTGCGAACGCGTCGCTCAATCTCCTGACCGAGGTTTCATCCAAAGACGATGCTGGAAAAGCAATGAAGGTTTTGAACGGATGAACTGGGCGTTTCTCAATCAAGCCTGCAAAATTTTCAGGTATTGTCTTATGCGTCCACTGGAAAGCTGTAAGACTGCCGGGAAGGTTCAGGTTATCCGTATGGTCGTGAACCACGACGGCGACCTTCTCAGTATGTTCGGGTAACTTCTCAATTATTCTGGCCACGTCCCGGGCCGTAACATTACGCGGGCTCTTCTCATAAAACACAAACCCCAGCGCATCCGCCCCGGCTTCAACGGCGACGAGTGCGTCTTCAAGGTTCGTAATCCCGCAAATTTTGATCCAGGTCATAACACGTCGTGCGTCGTTGGTCGTGCGTCGTTCGAAAACCCGAAGATGCTGTCATTCCGAAACGCTTCAGCGGTGAGGAACCTGCTTTTGGGTACGAAGTAAAAGCTCCGGAAGCTATATCCCCGCCGAAGCCGCCGAGCCCGCTTCGGTGAGCAGTCTCCGCAATGCTTCCCCGGGAGCTGACGCCCTCATCAAACTCTCGCCAATTAGGAATGCGTTGTATCCCGCCGATCGCAAAGCCGCGATATCTCTGCCCTTCTCAATTCCGCTTTCTGCGACTGCGATGGCTTCGGGCGGCAACATTTGAGCCACTCTGAACGCCGTATCCAGATCCACCTTCAACGTCTGAAGATCGCGACTGTTCACGCCGACTAGGTCGCATCCTGCGTCGAGCGCACGCCCCAGTTCTTCTTCGTCGTGAACTTCGCAGAGAACATCCAACTGGAATTCCTTGGCACGCTTTGCAAGCGAGATCACCTCCGCCTGCGCGAGCGCAGCCACGATCAGCAGAACCGCATCGGCACAATTCGCCCGCGCCTCCAATATCTGGAATTCATCGATGATGAAGTCTTTCCGCAGGCAAGGAAGTCGAGTTTCGGAGGATGCAATGCGCAAGTTCTCGAGCGAGCCCTGGAAATATTCGTCGTCGGTCAGAACCGAGAGCGCCGCCGCTCCAGCTACTTCCAATTCACGCGCCAGCTTGGCGGGATCGAAGTCGTTGCGAATCACTCCTCGCGAAGGCGAAGCTTTCTTGAGCTCGGCAATGATCGCCACTCCAGATCCGCTGACGGATTCAATTGCTCTCCGGAAGCCACGCGGGTTGTGCGAGCCTGCCTGCTGCTCCAGTTGGGCCAAGTCCGCGGTGGAGATTGACTTCTCCACCTTACGCTGTGTGGCGGCCAGTATGTCTGCCAAACCTGCCATATGGATGTTATTGATTATACGAGAACAGGGCACGCTAAGCTTTTGCGGCAAACCTCACAATAATATGAATCTCCAAAGCCGGAAAGCTAAGCTTCCCCGCGCGTGCTTGCATGAGTCTTTTGAAGCGCTCAAGAGCAATTTTTGCTTGCGCGCCGCAGACGATGAACCTGCACCCGCATTTCGTCTCCGACTCCCGCATTTTTCTTGCGAGTCATGCCTTGAGATCGGTGCCGGAGTTAGCTGCCTTTCTTCAACTCAACCAGCACTTGCCGGGCAATTTCCTTGAGAGTCTCGAAAACCCCCTGGCCCTGGAAAGCCACAGCTTCGAGGACTGGCTCACCCTTGCGCTGCAGTTCTTTGGTGAGAGTAGGGACGGGAAGAACATTTGGTAGGTCGCGTTTATTGAGTTGCAGAACGTACGGAATTTTGCCGAAGTCGTAGCCATGCTCTTTCAGGTTGGACATTAGATTATCGAGTGCTTCGGAATTGGCGTCCATGCGCTCCTGTTGAGAGTCAGCTACGAAAACAATGCCATCGACGCCGCGCAGAATCAGCTTTCGGCTGGCATCGTAAAAAACCTGGCCGGGCACGGTGTAGAGGTGAATACGAGTTTTGAAGCCCCGAACAGAGCCCAAATCCAATGGAAGAAAGTCAAAGAATAGCGTTCGCTCCGTCTCTGTGGCGAGCGAGATCATCTTTCCTTTTTGCTGCTCGGCGGTCTTCTGAAAGATGTATTGCAGGTTCGTGGTTTTGCCGCCCAAACCCGCGCCGTAATACACAATCTTGCAATTGATCTCGCGGGCTGCAAAGTTAATAAAGCTCAAGTCTTTCCCCGAAGCGCAGACAATAAGCGCTTGAAATTTCCGGCCTCAAACGCCGTATGTCGGTGGCGAGAACCGGCTGGTTTTGTGGCTTGTTCTTTGGTTTTTATACCACACGGAGCTATTTAGCAGCAGGATTACCCTGGTTACTAATGGAACTAAACTTTCGAGCACTTTTATGCCTCAAAACGTGAATCTCGCGCTCGACCGAGCTGGTGGTACCATGCTTGCCGACCTATGAGCCGCCACAGCCAAACTACCTTTTTCGTCGTTGTTCTTGTCATTTTCAGCGTCAGCATAGCTCTGGGACAGCAGGCGGATAGCTCTGCCATCGTGCTGCACGCAGCTCGTCTCCTCGATATTGAAACCGGCAGACTGCTATCCCCTGGGGAAGTGCTGGTCGAAGGTGATCGGATTGCGGAAGTCGGCATCAGCGTCAAACATCCCGCTGGCGTGCAGATCATTGATTTGGGCGATCGCACGCTGCTCCCGGGACTGATCGATGCCCACGTACACCTTTTCTTGCACCCGGGCGCTGAGGATCTTCAAACTGTTCAGGAGTCCGTTCCTCAGCGGACCATAACAGCAACCCTCGCTGCACGTGATGACTTGATGGCCGGTTTCACGGCCGAGCGCGATATGGGTACCGAGGGTGCGGGTTCAGCCGACACAGCAGTTCGAAATGCAATAAATCGTGGCGAGATTCCCGGTCCGCGAATGCGAATCAGCGGCAATGCCATCAGCATTCTCGGAGGCCACGAGGACGCCATCGGCTACAACCCCGCCCAACACGTGCTTTCAAACGCCGATTACGCCAACAATTCCAACCAACTGATCGAAGTAATGCGCGAGCAGTATAAACAAGGCGCCGATTTCACCAAGATTTACGAAACCGGACCCGATACCGTTCACGACGGAATTCTTTCAACGCCATTCCAATACACCGAAGCGCAACTCAGCGCTGCTGTGCAAGAAGCCGCTCGGCTAGGAAAACACGTTGCTGTCCATGCCACCGGAGAGCCTGGAACTTTGTATGCAGCACGCGCAGGAGTCGTATCGGTCGATCATTCTTTTCAGTTGGGCGATGAAACCATGCGCGTCATGCACGAGAAGCACATTTTTGCGGTGCCTACATTCACCATTCAGGAATATTTCGCCGACCACGCTCCCAATGCCCAGGTACGCCAGCGCGAACAGGAAATGCTGGATCTGCATGCGGCGAATTTTCGTAAACAACTCGCGGCAGGAGTTCCCGTCGCACTGGGCACTGACGTAGGGCCGTTTCCACATGGGACTCAGGCGCGAGAATTCGTGTTGATGGTTAAATCCGGAATGACTCCGGTTCAGGCTTTGCAAGCCGACATGATCAATGGAGCCAAATTGCTCGACTGGGAAGGCCAAATTGGCGCGCTCAAGCCCGGGTATTTTGCCGATATTGTCGCGGTTCCCGGCAATCCGCTGAACGACATGACTGCGCTCCAGCACGTTGAGTTCGTGATGAAGGACGGAACCGTTTACAAGCGGCCGCAATAATTCGGCTCAGCGATTCGTAATAGGTTCACGGCCCTACAACAAGCTCCGCAAACATCTCGCATTACGATATTTCCTGCTACTCACAATCATTGCCTAAACTTCCGCCCGCCTAGACCACTCTTCACCACTGTCTGCCATCTCTTAGTAGGCAGTTCTTGTCTTGCCTGCTATGCCGAATTCTTCATTGCAAGTTCCAGTCGAATCGCTTCAGGTCTCCACGTATACGGTACCAACCGACTTTCCCGAATCTGACGGCACTCTCGAATGGAACAAGACAACGCTTGTTGTCGTTCACGCCTCTGGTGGCGGAGAGCAGGGAATCGGCTACACCTACGCAGACCAATCGACCGCACATCTCGTTCACTCGACTCTGGGCGAGGTGGTCAAAAGCTGCGATGCCATGTCTCCACCGTGGGCTTACGCACAAATGTGGCGGCGGGTGCGAAATCTCGGGCGCCCGGGGATCTGCTCAATGGCGATCTCCGCTGTCGATTGCGCGCTCTGGGACCTGAAAGCCCGCCTGCTCGGCCTTCCACTGGTGACTTTGTTTGGCCAGATACACGGAGGCGCGCCGATCTACGGCAGTGGCGGTTTCACTTCGTACTCCGATCAGCAGCTCGCCTCACAGCTCAGCGGCTGGGTACAGCAGGGAATTCCGCGCGTGAAGATGAAGATTGGCCGCGATGCACTAAAAGACATTGACCGCGTTCGCATCGCGCGTGACGCGATTGGGCACGGCGCAGATCTCTACGTAGATTCCAATGGAGCATACAACCGCCAGCAGGCTCTGCGGCAGGCAGAAGCGTTTACGGAATTCGACGTCTCCTGGTTTGAAGAGCCGGTTTCGTCTGACGATCTTGACGGCTTGCGCTCCATTCGCGATCGTGCTCCCGCGGGCATGGAAATTGCCGCTGGAGAGTACGGTTACGAACTTTTCTACTTCCGTCGCATGCTCGCCGCCTCCGCCGTCGACGTGCTGCAAGCCGACATAACCCGTTGCGGCGGCATCACGGCAATGTTCCAAGTGGCAGCGCTTTGCGAGTCGCATAACCTGCCGCTCTCCTGCCACACCGCTCCTGCATTACACACGCACGTGGCGTGCGCCATTCGATCACTCAGGAATATCGAGTACTTCCATGACCATGTGCGCATCGAAAATATGTTTTTTGATGGTGTACCGCAGCCGGTTAATGGAGAGCTGCGGCCAGACTTGTCGCGGCCCGGATTGGGTCTCGAACTCAAACGCGCCGATGCACAAAGATTTGCCGCGTGACGTACGCGCGTTCAGGCGCGACCAATTGTAAGGAGGAGAAATGTCCGCCAGCCGAATTCCGCTGATTCCACCCGAAGAAGTTGTTGAACCCAAGAAGCGCGACGCATTTCGCGCCAGCGAAGTTGATGTCCGTGCTCTCGAATTCGAACTGCAACGGAACATCGAAGGCGAAGTCCGGTTTGACGCAGGAAGTCGCGGCATGTACTCGGTCGATGCCTCCAACTATCGCGAGGTTCCGGTAGGCGTTGTCGTTCCTCGATCGATTGATGACGTTGTGAGCGCGGTCGCCGCTTGCCACAAGTTTGGGGTTCCGGTGCTCTCGCGCGGAGGCGGCACCAGCCTCGCCGGCCAGTGCTGCAATGTCGGCATCGTGATCGACTGGTCGAAGTACATGCATGGAGTTCTGGAGATGAACACTTCCGAACGCTGGGCGCGTGTGCTTCCCGGCACAGTTTGCGATGAATTGCGCCAAGCTGCATTGAAAGCGAGCGACAATCTCTTGAATTGGGGCCCTGATCCCGCCACGCACGATCATTGCTGCTTCGGCGGAATGATCGGCAACAACTCCTGCGGCGCACACGCGCAGATGTCAGGCAAGGTCGACAACAATATCGAAGAACTCGAAGTTTTGCTCTATGACGGCACCCGCATGACCGTGGGCTGGATGAACGACGATGAGCTTCAGCAGCAGATGGCAAAGGGCGGAAGGGTTGGCCAGATTTATCGTTTCTTACGTTCGATGCGCGACCGCTATGCCGATTTGATTCGCGAAAAGTACCCACCGATTCCGCGCCGCGTCTCCGGTTACAACCTGGATCAACTTATTCCTGGCGAGGATGGGCGATTCAATGTTGCGCGCGCGCTAGTGGGAAGCGAATCCACGCTGGTCACCATTCTTAAAGCGAAGTGTCGGCTGATTGATGCGAAAGCCGAGCGCGTGATTCTGATGCTCGGCTATCCCGACGTTTACGAAGCCGCCGATCACGTGACGGAGATTGATCGTTTTAATCCAACTGCACTCGAAGGAATCGACCACCGGCTGTACGAAAACATTGAGAAGAAAGGCGGCCCCCATCGGAAATTTCTCAAGCTGCTGCCGGAAGGCAAAGGCTGGTTGATGGTCGAGCTCGGAGCCGATAAAAAGCAGGATGCGATTGACCTTGCTCATCAAACGATGGAGTCCCTAAAAAGCAAGGGACTGAACATGAAGCTGTTCACCGATAAGAAGGACATGGAGCATATCTGGGAGGTTCGTGAGTCAGGCCTCGGTGCAACCGCATTTGTTCCGGGTGAGCCGGATACATGGCCAGGATGGGAAGACTCAGCGGTTCCTCCGGAGAAGCTGGGCGGATATTTGCGCGACCTGCGCGCTTTGTTCAGCAAATACGAATACAATCCCGCGCTCTACGGACATTTCGGCCAAGCCTGCGTGCATTGCCGCGTTGACTTCGATCCGACCAGCGCCGAAGGAATAAAGAAGTGGCGAGCGTTCATGGAAGAGGCAACCGATCTGTGCGTCAAGTACGGCGGTAGCCTCAGCGGTGAACATGGCGATGGCCAGGCACGAGCCGAATTCCTCTACAAGATGTACGGACCAGAACTGATTCAGGCCTTCCGCGAATTCAAATCTATCTGGGACCCTGACTGGAAAATGAATCCCGGCAAGTTGGTGGAACCAAACCGCATGGACGAAAATCTGCGCCTAGGGGCTGATTATCATCCGTGGGAGCCGGAAACCCATTTCAAATGGCCGGAAGATAAAGGCAGTTTCGCGCATGCCGCACTGCGTTGCGTCGGGATTGGCAAGTGCCGCCGCAAGGATGGCGCAAAGCCCGAAGATGACACGATGTGCCCGAGCTTCATGGTCACCCATGAAGAGCGGCACACAACCCGCGGCCGCGCCCATCACCTTTGGGAGATGCTGCACGGCGACGTAATCACGGACGGCTGGCGCGATGAAAATGTAAAAGAATCGCTCGACCTTTGCCTTTCCTGCAAAGGTTGCAAAGGCGATTGCCCTGTCAACGTGGACATGGCAACCTACAAAGCTGAGTTTCTCTCCCATTACTGGGAAGGCCGCTTGCGTCCGCGGTATGCGTACGCTTTCGGCTGGATCGACAAGTGGGCGCGGCTGGCCTCAGCGGCACCCGGATTTGCCAACCTGTTTACGCAAATTCCAGGTCTCAGCGCGATCGCCAAGTTCGCCGCAGGAATGCCGCAAGGACGCAAAATTCCGGCCTTCGCCCCGCAGACCTTCAAGACCTGGTTCGCCGAAAGGGCACCGCGTAATATCGGCAAACAAAAAGTTATTTTGTGGGCCGACACCTTCAACAATTATTTCAAGCCTGAAACCGCCCAAGCCGCCGTCGAGGTTCTCGAATCCGCAGGATTTCAAGTCGCAGTCCCACGCGCGCATCTCTGCTGTGGCCGCCCGTTATACGACTATGGGTTCTTAAAAATGGCAAAGTCATATCTCAATCAGATCCTTACTACGCTTGGTCCCGAGATTGATTCTGGCACGCCGATGGTTGCGCTTGAGCCGAGCTGCTGCTCCGTTTTTCGCGACGAACTGAACGGACTCATGCCCGAATCAGCCCGCGCGCACAAGCTGATGGAGCAGACGTTTACGCTGTCTGAATTTCTTTCGAAACATGCCAACGGATATCAGCCGCCCAAGTTGAACCGTCAGGCGATCGTGCAGGGCCACTGCCATCACAAAGCCATCATGCGTCTCGACGAAGAAGAAAATTTGATGAAAAGTATGGGCCTCGATTTTGAGGTCCTTAAATCCGGCTGCTGCGGCATGGCAGGTTCGTTCGGCTACGAAAAAGAGAAGTACGATATTTCGATCAAAGCGGGGGAACGTTCATTGCTTCCCGAAGTGCGCAAAGCCGGTCTTTCAACTTTGATCATGGCCGATGGCTTCAGTTGCAAGGAGCAGATTGAGCAGCAAACCAGTCGCCACGCCCTGCACCTTGCCGAAGTAATTTCAATCAGCATGAAAAAAGGTCCGCACGGGCCAGATGGCATTTATCCCGAAACGCACTCTGTGCAGCCCAGGCTCGACGCACAACGGCGGTCGATGTGGAGGGCGGGGGCGGTTGTCGGAGGGGTCATAGCGGGTGCAATTGCGTTCGGAATACTGCGACGTCGCCGCAGGTGAGCTTCATCTTGGGACCTGGATGTTAAGGTGAGCCTCATCTGGGGACATCAGACCCGGATGTTAAAATGATGAGATTGCATGTCGTCGAAAATCTCATCTGTAGCTGACCCCGAACAGCCTAAAACTAGATTCCCCAAAGTTGGGTTCGTAAGCCTCGGCTGCCCAAAAAATCTCGTCGATAGCGAGGTAATGATGGGCATGCTGGCCCAGGCCGGCGCTGAACTTGTGCCCAGCGCCGAAGACGCCGATGTCATTGTCGTCAATACCTGTTCGTTCATCGAGAGCGCACAGCAGGAGTCTGTCAACGCCATTCTTGATATGGCCCGCCATAAAGAGGGCAGGGCGCGCAAGCTCGTCGTCGCAGGATGCCTGGTAGAGCGCTTTCGTGACGAGATTCGCAAAAACATTCCCGAAGTTGATGCTGTCGTAGGAACCGGAGAGCTGGAGAAAATTCTCGAAGCCTCGGGAATCGCGAGACCAGCTGCCGACCGGGATCAGAACTCGCCTTTCCGCATCCTAACCTCCCGCCCCGAGGGCGATGCTCGTGCTGCGAATGGCCGTTTCTCGCGCGAGACTTGGGATGGCGCAATCTCCGACCTGCCGAATTATTTGTACGATGAAGCCACGCCGCGTGTGCTCGCCACACCGAAATACAGCGCGTATATAAAGATTGCCGAGGGTTGCGATCATCCGTGCGGGTTCTGCATCATTCCGCAACTACGCGGTAAATTTCGTTCCCGCCGGTTTGAGTCCGTTGTCGCGGAAGCCGAGCGCCTGGCGCGGTCCGGCGTCCGCGAGATTACGCTGATCGGACAAGACACAACGTGCTATGGCGAAGACTTTGGTCTGAGAGATGGCCTCGCGCTACTGCTCGAAAAACTTGCCGGGATTGAAGAACTACGATGGGTACGCTTCCTGTACGCCTATCCGAACAAGATTACCGGCCGCCTGCTCGACACGATCGCGAAGCACGATAAAATTTGTTCTTACGTCGATGTTCCGCTGCAACATGCGTCGGCCTCGACGCTGAAACGCATGAAACGTGGGGGCAGCGGCGATATTTTTCTGCGCACGATCGAGAAGATGCGCAATACGATCCCAGGCGTGACGCTGCGCACATCATTCATCGTCGGCTTCCCCGGCGAAACTGAAAAAGAATTCGAAGAGTTGTGTGAATTCGTGAAAGTCGCCGAATTCGACTGGATGGGCACTTTCGCCTATTCCGATCAGGAAGGCGCAACCGCGTACTCCCTCGATGAAAAAATCCCCATCCGCGAAATCGAGCAACGCCGCAAGCATCTGATGCAAATTCAAAAGCAGATCAGCAGACGCAAGAAAAAAGCTTTGCGCGGGCAGCAGTTCGATATTCTTCTCGAAGGCCCATCCGAAGAAAGCGATCTGCTGCTCGAAGGCCGGTCAGCAATGCACGCTCCCGAAATCGACGGCAAGCTCTACATCGCCGATGTTCCCGAAGGCCTATCGCCCACGCCCGGCGAATTCTACCGCTGCGAAATCACTGAGACCCACGACTACGATTTGGTGGGACGGATCGTTGCCCCGCTCTGATAAGGTGCTTCCTTGATGAAGGTACGAATGTAACGTTGTCGTACCTAGTCTTCCGCCGTACATTCACCCCATGCGTATGGTTTGCTCGATTGCAATTCTGTTTGTGATCTCGCTCGCAACGGCGCAACAGAATAGCTCACCAAAATCGCCCAACATATCCGAACCCAAGCTTCCGGTGATCGATTATGACGCTTGCCCGGGCAAGACTGACCCGATCCCCGATGTAAAACTCGTTAACGACAGCATCATTTATTCATCGCCAGGCGGAGGCAAAGTGGTTGGAAGGCTGAGCGCTGGCGAAAAAGTAACGGTACTTGCCGGAGCAAATGTCACACGTCAACCTGACACAGCTGTGGTTAAGTACGTTCGACCCGATGACACGAGTTGGCCGCAGCTCAAGATTGGGGACATCGTCAGTGGTTATGGTTGGCATGTCGATGGGAACATGGTGTTCTGGGCAAAAGGGGTCCGCTTCGAGGAAGACATTGAGGGCATCGCGGAAAAGGGCGAATGCGGTTTCACGTCAGGCTTCGGTCCCGGTGGATGCACCATTGACATTGTCAAAGACGGAGTAATTGAGTGGTGGGTGCAGGTGAAGACCGGCAACGGCGCAATCGGCTGGGCTTTGGCTGTCAGCTACAACGACGACAGTCGTTGGTACCGTTGGCAGGGCAATTTTTACGACGTCCTGCAAGATCATTGCAGTTTAGACTGACATCTATCCTTGCAGCGTCGTTTGTCTTGCCGCATCCGTCGAAGAGAGGCCGTTTCGAACAGGGGGGCGTTCATGGCGCCTCCGTGCAGTCATTCCGCAGCTGCGGATCCAAGCCTCCAAGTCCATCATTTTGCACGTGCTCGGCAAGAAACTTCAGCAATGGTTGGGCTGAAGCAATGTTCCCATCGCCCGAATAGAAGAACGGAGTCTCTCGCTGATTAAAGGTGCTGGAGAGCACGACGTCCTGTGGCCCCGATGATCGACTGATTTCGAGCTCAAGCATCTCTCCCGACATTGGCAACACCAGGCGCGAAGTCTTGCGATGCCGAATTTCAGAGAGAGCTCGGTCGTCGAGAATCTGCTGAAGTTCCGCGAGTTCCTGCGGCGTCAACAACCCACCATCAATTTTCGTCTCGACTTTACTGCTGCCTTTCTTCTGGATGCGCATCTCTGTGCGATACGCCCCGGTTGTGACGACGAGCGCACACCGCTGTTCGGCCATGTTCGATTTCATGCTCATCTGCAAAACACGTAAGAGCGCGGTCGCCGGCTGCGGGCTTGCAGGCTGGGCCACTGGCGGAGCTTGCGAAGGAGTTGGCGGCGAAGGAGCCACCGTACTTGGCGCAGTCGCTTCGGCACGTGATTCATCAGTTCGCTTTTTCAGCACAATTTTCCTTGGCACGAGACAGTTGTTTTTCCCAGCATCTTCTGTAAGTTCCTTGTGCGGCATTTTGTGCAGGGCGTCCAGCCAGCGAAGCAATGGCTCGAGCGACTTCCGGTAGGGCTCCTGGCTCTCAGCACTGAGAAATCTCACTTCCGCCCAACGGCCATTACGTGGAATGTCCACCTTCAACAGTTCATGATGTGCGATTAACGGCTCCTCAATCTGTCGCTGCGAAACAGCGTCGAGAAAGGTTCGTAATTTCGTCAGCAGTTGCTCGACGTCGGCGGGCTTCAGCGAGCCCTCGAACACCTTGGTGTTTTCAGCATCTTCGAGTTCTAGGTGGTACGCGCCCGATTTCTGCAGCAACACACACGAACTGGAGTACGCGTTGCCATGTTCGAGCCGAAGCAGGTAGGGAGCGAGATCGGGAGCGGTTTGGGCACTCGAAAAAGCAGTCGTCACCGTTACGAGAATTGTCAGGAAGATTCGCGGATGCGGCACGGATGAGCACGACTCGGGGTCGCTTAACGAAATTCTACGCGATCTTTTTTAGCACCAGCGCTGAATTCTTGGAACCGAAACCAACGCAGTTGCAAATCGCGTGTTCGATTTGAGCTTTGCGCCCCGCATCCGGCACATAATCCAGATCACAGTTCAGGTCTGGTTGATCAAGGTTAATAGTTGGCGGAATTTGGCCGTGCTCCATTGCAACCAGGGTCGCGGCAACGCTTGCTGCTCCACATGCCCCCTGCGGGTGGCCGATTTGCGACTTTAATCCCGACATAGGGATCTTGTACGCGTGTTCACCAAGTGCCAACTTTAGCGCACGCGTTTCCACCCGATCGTTCATCTCTGTCGACGTTCCGTGCAGGCTCACATATTGAATGTCTTCAGGGCCGATCTGGGCTTCATCCAGAGCTAACTGAATTGCTCTCGCAGGCTCTTCGGGCGAATCGCTCATGCGCACGCGATGAAAAGCTTCGCAAGTTGCGCCGTAGCCCGTGATCTCAGCATAAATCCGCGCGCCCCGTGCCTTTGCATGTACATACTCTTCCAAGACGAACATCCATGAACCCTCGGCCAAGACGAACCCATCGCGATCTGCAGAAAACGGTCGTGACGCTCGTTCCGGTTGATCGTTCCAGGATTGCGTAAGTGCGCGGATCATCGTGTAGCCCTTCACGATTCCCTCAGTAATCGGGGAATCCACTCCGCCCGCAACGAATAATGGCTGTACTCCCGCTTGAATGTGCTGATACGCGTAACCGAGAGCATCGGTCGAGGAAGTGCAGCCCGCGGTAACAACATGGCTGTATCCCCGAAAGCCGAATCGCATGCTGATCTCGCTCGGAATCGTTCCCATGGTTCCGCTCGGAACGCAGAACAAACTGACTTGCTTCTCTTTTCCGCTATGCCATAGCCGATACATTTGCTCGGAAAATTCCTGCGCGCCGCCGCCGGTCCCAAGCACGATTCCGATCTGACGCTTTTCGTCGATCGACATGGAAGCAAGGTCGAGCCGTGCGTCATTCAGTGCTTCTGTGGTCGCGGCCAAACACAAAGGCACCACGCGGGAAACATGCTTACGCTCGCGCGCCTCGACCCAGGCGAGTTCATCGAACTCGGGAATTTCACCGCCAATGTGAACTAGAAGGTGAGAAGAATCGAAACGCGAGATGCGCTTCACTCCAGACTTGCCGGCCAGCGTTGCGCGGCAAAAAGCTTCTCTGCCAATTCCATTCGGGCTGACAACGCCCATTCCGGTGATGACGACTCGAGGAAGCATAAAAGAAGCACTCAGCATTCAGTCGAGCAGCGAGCCGGCGCGAGTATGAGTTCGCTCACCGCTCACGGCTTATTGCTCGATTGCTGACATTTAGAGCTCGCTAGCCGATAATCTTACCAATGCCGCTCGGATTGTACATTTCCGTGCCCTTTTGCCGCACGAAATGCAGCTACTGCAATTTCGCTTCCGATGTGTTCTCGCGCGCGTTATTTGAAAACTACGTCGCGCGAATTTGCTCCGAGGTCGAGCGGTCGCACCAAACTACCCGCCAGATGGGCGGTTTGCTCGAAAGCAAAGTTGATTCCATCTATTTCGGCGGCGGCACTCCTACTCTCTTGGATGTAGCACAGCTCGATCGCGTCTTTGTCACCATTCGGCAAAATTTCGAAGTCACCCGCGACGCGGAGATCACGCTGGAATGCGCGCCGGGCACGCTTTCCGGCGAAATGCTCGCGGGCCTCAGCCGATCTGGCGTGAATCGCATCAGTCTCGGCGTTCAATCGTTCATTGACAAAGAATCGGCGGCAGTCGGACGGCTGCACAATCAACAAACCGTTCTAGGCGACATTGCTCGTCTACGCTCCGCTGGCGTTTCGAACATCAACATTGATCTGATCGCCGGCTTGCCGTACCAGACGCGCGAGAGTTGGAGCAGATCACTCGAGGAATTGATCACTTTAAAAGTTCCTCACGCGAGCATCTACATGCTCGAAATCGATGAAGACTCGCGGCTCGGTCGCGAGCTGCTCGCCGGAGGCCAACGATATCATGCCCATTTCGTCCCCGACGAGGACTTGACTGCCGAGCTCTACGAAACTGCCTGCGAGTGTTTGAATGCTGCGGGAATAGTCCAATATGAGATCTCCAACTTTGCACGCGCTGGTTTTGAATCACGGCACAATTTGAAATACTGGACTCGCCAACCATATTTCGGTTTCGGCGTTGACGCACATTCAATGCTTTCGAGCGACGGTAAAACGGGCGCAGTTCGATTTTCCAATGCTGACTCGCTGGAGAAGTATCTTGCCAAAAGTTCTCGGGAGCGCACCGCCGTTTCGCCGGAATCCGCGCTGCAAGAAGCATTTTTTCTGGGATTGCGCCTGAATTCCGGAGTAGATCTGGCCGACCTCGCCGCCCGCCATGGCTCTCGCGAGTTGACGGCATTTCGCGACGGCATTTCTGAGTTGATTTCTGACGGACTGCTGGAGCGGTGTAACGAGGTCATTCGCCTTACCGCACGGGGACGGCTACTTTCGAATGAAGTGTTTCAACGGTTTGTTGCAGACGCATCGACAGTGGGTACCTGAGGCGGATTACCCGATCGCCAGATGCTCCGATCACTCAATGTTCTATAATCCTGCCCCGAGAGCGAGGTTCTATGGGCCTCTATTCGCACTACGACGGAGCGCATAATCATCCCCTTAATCGCGCCCTGCACCTGACCGCCATTCCGGTCGGATTCTCCTCGATCATCGTTGTGTGGTTCCACTGGATTATCGCACTGCTGCTGATCCCAACCGCCTTCGCGCTGGCATGGCTCGGCCATTTGGTCGAAGGCAATAAACCTGCATTTCTTTCGAATCCCGTCCATGTTTTCGTCGCGCCGGTTTGGATGGCCAAGCGGATTTTCGGCAAACGTGAGCCAAACCAGACGTAACCAACCGGTCGGACTGCTCGGTTGGTTCGCATGTGCCGCTGTGGTGTAATAAACCTGACTCAGAGCCTTAACCGCCGAGAACGCAAAGGGCGCCGAGATTTTTGTTTTTTCTCCGCGCTCTGGGCGTAATCGGCGGTAAGTTTCTTGGTGAGAACGAGGAGCCGCGTGGATTTCCAGCTCAACGAAGAGCAGGTACAGCTTAAAAAAAGTGTGCGTGAATTCGCCGAGCGTGAGATCGCGCCCAACGTACGGAAGTGGGATGAAGCCAGCGAATTCCCGCTCTCAACAATCAAAGAACTCGGCAAGCTTGGCCTGATGGGCGTGATTTTTCCGCCGGAGCTCGGCGGCTCGGGAATGGGCTACTTAGAGTATGTCACTGCGGTCGAAGAACTCTCGCGCGTGGATGGTTCGGTCGGCATCATCGTCGCCGCGCACACTTCGCTTTGCTCGAACCATATTTTTATCGCGGGAAATGAAGCTCAAAGAAAGAAATACATCCCGAAGCTCGCAACCGGCGAGTTTATCGGTGCCTGGGGACTGACCGAGCCCTCGTCGGGTTCTGACGCCGGCAGCGCCCGCATGACGGCTGTGCGACGCGGGAAAGAGTGGGTCCTCAACGGCAGCAAGACTTTCTGCACCAACGGGCACTACGCCGACGCGCTGGTCGTCATTGCCGTGACAGACCGAGCCGCGCACACCCACGGTCTTTCCGCATTCATTGTCGAAAAGGGCATGAAGGGATTTCGCCCCGGCAAGAAAGAAGACAAGCTCGGCCTGCGCGCAAGTGATACGGCTGAACTGATCTTTGAGGACTGCGTGCTTCCCGCAGAAAACTTGCTTGGGACCGAAGGCCAAGGTTTTGTCGATGCCATGCGCGTTCTGGATGGTGGACGCATCTCAATCGCCGCTTTGTCCCTCGGAATGGCTCAGGGCGCTTACGAAGCAGCCCTGAATTATTCGAAGCAGCGCAAGCAGTTCGGGCGCGCCATCAGCGACTTTCAGGCGATCCAATGGAAGCTGGCCGATATGGCCACGGAAATCGATGCCGCACGAATGTTGACGTTTCGAGCTGCCTCGATGAAAGACGCCGGTCTAAAAACGACGCTCGAGTCTTCTATGGCAAAGTTGTTCGCCAGCGAAGTTGCGGTGAAGGTCGCTAACGAAGGCGTTCAGATTCACGGCGGCTATGGCTTCATCAAAGATTATCCAGCCGAAAAGTTCTATCGCGATGTGAAGCTGTGCACGATCGGCGAAGGCACAAGCGAAATACAACGGATGGTAATTGCCAGGCAATTGTTGAGAGATTAAAAAGGCGGGCTATCTTGCGATAGACCGCCCAGAATCAGCCGATGTTGCGGCAGTCATTGGTGCAAGGGAATTACTTCCCCGCGGTTTCCAGGCACTCTTCCAGCACATTCATCGCGACATCCGCCTGCTCTTTTGTCGTGATGAGTGGAGGCGCGATGCGAATTGTGTTAGCGCCACAGCCGAGGAACAAAACTCCGCGCTCAAATGCCAGTTCGACCACACGATCGCGCTGCTCAGAGGCACGTTCCTTGGTCTGTCTATCCGTGACCAACTCCACGCCAATCATCAGGCCGATTCCGCGAACATCTCCGACCAGCTTGTGCTTCTTAGGCCAGTCTGCCGTTCGTCGAAGTATGTGGTTCCCCACCTTCTCACTATTCTGAAGAAGCCCCTGCCGTTCGATCACGTCGAGCGTAGCGATGGCTGCAGCAAGGCATACGGGATTTCCACCGAACGTTGACGCGTGCGAGCCGGGAACCCAATTCATGATGTCAGCCTTGGTCAGCGTTACGCCAAGCGGCATGCCGGAGGCAATGCCCTTCGCGATGCACACGATATCGGGCTGCACGCCGGTGTGTTCGATCGCCCACCACTTTCCCGTGCGTCCAGCGCCACTTTGCACTTCATCGGCCACCAGCAGAATCCCGTACTCGTCGCAAATCCGGCGTAGCTCCTGCATGAAAACTCGCGGAGCAGGTACGTATCCGCCTTCGCCCTGCACGGGTTCTACGAAAATGGCGGCAACTTCCTCCGGCGGCAGCGTTGTTTTGAAGACTTTCTCTTCAATAAATCTGGCGCAGGCAAGAGCGTCCTGCTCGCCTTTGCGGTAGACATCCGGGAAGGGAACGTGCGTTACACCTGGCACAAGAGGCGCGAATCTGCGGCGCTGCTGCGGCTTCGAAGCCGTCAGAGACAGCGCTCCCATTGTGCGCCCATGAAATGCGCCATAGAAGGCAATGATGTTCTGACGACCGCTGTGATATCGCGCCAGCTTCAGCGCGCACTCGATTGCCTCGGCGCCAGAGTTGCCGTAGTAAATGCGATGCGGCCCCGGCATGGGCGCAATCTTTGACAGCCGTTCGGCGAGCGTGACCATGCTCTCGTAGTAGAAATCGGTGCCCGACATGTGGATCAGCTCGCCGGCTTGCTTCTGAATCGCAGCAACTACGTCGGGATGGCAGTGTCCGGTCGAAGTTACGGCAATTCCCGATGAAAAATCTAAAAACTCGTTTCCATCGACGTCAGTCACAATGACCCCGTGGCCGTCTTTCACCACGAGGGGGTAGGAGCGCGTATACGACGGCGAGATGTAGCGCTTATCCGCTTCGAGAATGCGTTTCGCGTTTGGCCCCGGCAAGGCAGTCTTAATCTTTGGTGTGGCGAAGCTGGGTCCGTCAATAACCGGCACGGTCTTAGTCGGCATGGAATCCTCCTGAAATAGGTGTTCGGTCCTTGTGGTTCGCCAAACTGCTCCTCAGCGGAGTTAGGCCCAGGAATTGCAAACAAAGGAGGATCGAGTTAATCGCTGCCGAAGAGGCTGGGACGCACTTGCGAAGGCAGGACAGCCAAATATCGCCTGGGGCACACCAGCATGTGCAGCCAACAGGGCGGCAGGTGCGAATTGAAATTCTGCGAAGGCATTACACACATTATAGCCTGTGTACTCGCCGCCGAAAGATTACCTACGGCGCACGCGGCTGATCCAGTCTTCCGGCATACCACAAACGACTTTCTTCACGGAAGGCGTCACTTAGGTGAAGACGGACTACAGACCAATCTGTATTGCCCTCCTCGTAATTTGTAAATTCCAGCAAAAGCCGCGCCACACAAGCTTTTTGACTTGACACTCGGAATCGGCAGGTGAGAGACTCGCGCCCGTCACTTACGTCCTCGAAAAGAGGCGTCACGTCCCCCATAGGGGGCGTATAAACCAAATGGCACTTCCAGCGATTAGCTTCCGGCGGTTACTTCGTCGGACTCCCAGCAGCACTGCACAACCAGCAAATTCTACTCAGGATCGGACTTCAAAAAGGAGTTAATAAAATGTCTCTCGGCAGACGTTTGTGGAAGGTAGCGACTGCAGTTTCACTTGGGCTCGGGATCTCGGCATTGATGGCAGGGTCGGCACTGGCTGCCATTCCCAGTCACGCCAAGAATATGGGCCCTGAAGATCAAACCAAACAGATCACAGTTAGGGTGTGGTTGAACCAGCACAATAAAGCCACTTTAGACGCGCTGGTCCAGCAGATGTACGACAAGAGCTCGCCAAATTATCACCACTTTTTAACTCCGGCACAGTACAGGGCCAATTTCGCTCCAACCGCTAAGGAAACTTCAGTCGTTCGTAGCTTCCTGGCCTCGCACAACTTGGCCATTACCAAGACCGATCTTCATAACCACTTTGTTGTTGCCACTGGACGCATTGCTGACATGCAAAAGGCGTTCAACACCCAGATCAATCGGGTGATAGTTAACGGCAGAATGCATCGCGCAAACGTGTCTGAACCTACTGTCACGGGAGCCGCCGCGCCGCTGGTGAACAGCGTGGAAGGTTTAAGCGACCTTGCATATCAGTCCTATGCCAAGCCTGCTCGCGATCTTGAGACGGGCGCTGCACGCGCGCGTGTTTCGCCGTCGGCGGCTGGATCTGACGGGCTTTTCTTCAGCGCACAATGCCTTTATCCTCCGCAGGCTGTCACGTTTAAAACTAATGGCGGCCTGCCCTCCGCAACCTACTTCGGCAATCGTTACGGAGCCGATATCAGCAATCAACCGCCGAATCTCGCGCCTTGCGGCTACGACTCAGCTGAGATGCAACATGCTTATGGGCTGAATTCTCTCTACAACCATGGTTTGAACGGCGCGGGGCAGACAATCGTCATCGTCGATGCTTATGGGTCGAACACCCTTCTAGACGATGCCAACCTGTTCTCGTCTCTAAATGGACTGCCGCAGCTCACCTCTTCGAACTTCACAATCTATACCCCGGGCGGCGCTGTAAGCTGCGCGGCGGACTGTATCGCCGGCAACTGGCAGTTTGAAACTACGCTTGACGTTGAATGGGCGCATTCGATCGCCCCGGGCGCGAATATCGCCCTCGTGCTCGCGCCGAGCGCTTCATTCTCGGACCTCGATGCTGCCAACTTCTTTGCCATCGAGAACCAACTCGGCAATGTAATTTCCAACAGCTTCGGCATCCCGGAAATCTTGCTGGTCGATTTCCTGCCTTCCGAGCTGACCATCGAAAACGGCCTTTCTGAAATCGCTGCAGCGCTTGGTATTTCCCACAACATCTCGACCGGCGATTCGGGCGACAATCTATTGCTCGACCAAGCCAACGGCGTTGATGCTGTCTCTCCGGGGGCAAATGCGGACTCTCCCTATGCTACTGGCGTCGGCGGAACGAGCACGTTTCTCGACTCCAAACACAACATTGAATTACAAACCGGATGGGGTTTGAATCTGACGCGCATCGCCGACGTTTCACCTAACCCGCCGGTCATTCCTCCCCTACTCTTCGGTTTCCAGGAAGGAGCAGGCGGTGGCACCAGCGTGGTTTACAAGAAGCCGAAGTATCAGCGAGGACTGCCGGGCAAGTGGCGTTTGGAGCCGGATATTTCGATGAATGCCGACCCGCAAACGGGGTGCGAGATTATCGTTACGCCTGACAGTGTTCCGGGCAATCCGCAAGAAGTGGCCGTATTTGGCGGAACGAGCCTCTCGACCCCAATGTTCTCTGGCCTCTGGGCGATCGCGAACCAGGCTGCCGGAGGAGGTCCGATCGGGCAAGCTGCGCCGATTCTTTACAATCTGCCGTCTTCCGCGATTAAGGACGTGACTCCGCCGATCTTCTCTCCATTCAATGTCACAGGCCTTATTCTCAATCCGCCAAATCCTCCGCAGTTTGAAAGTGCGAAAGCTTTGGCCCAGCCTCTGGAAAACACAAAATTTTTCCTGAGCGCGATATACAACAGCCCCAGTTCGACCCGCTGGGACGTTATAACCTTCGGCACGGATTCATCCCTGACTGTCGACTTTGGGTGGGATAACGTGACCGGTCTGGGCACGCCTAACGGGGAGGACTTCGTTAAGGCGGTCTTAAGAGAGGTTCGGTAATAGTCTCGAAAGCAACAGCAACTGTTCTAGGGAGTGGGTCGCAAAAGGCGGCCCACTTTTTATTTGCGCCAAGCAACAATCAGCGCCGCCTAAAATGATTGAGTGCTGACGCACACCCTCACATTCTCGCCGGATCCGGATGGCAGCTTCTTTGAGGAACTCCCGGCTACTGCGGCTGTGTTCCTATTGCGTGGTGATGGCGAACCGTACGTCAGCAAGACTGCCAATCTCCGGCGTAGATTGCAGCGACTGCTTAGTCCGCAGCCCGAGCAAAGCAAAAGGCTGAACCTGCGCAATCTGGTTCGCGAAATCGAGTACACCGCGACAGGATCGGACTTTGAGTCGCAGTTTTCACTCTATAAAATCCTGCGCCAAACCTTTCCAAAGACCTACGCCAAGCGGCTGCGGCTCCGTCCCGCGCCGCTGGTCAAATTGCACTTGGAAAATGAATATCCGCGTGCTTCAGTGACCACCCGGCTGGGAAAGCTCAAGCTAGCTGAATGTGAAGTGACGGGCGTTTCGCCCGTCGAGCATCATGCCGATGGCGTGAATACTTCTTCCCACAACCTCTACTACGGTCCTTTTTCTTCCCGTGCTGCCGCCGAAAAATTCTCGAGTGATGCCCTCGACTTCTTCAAAATGCGCCGTTGCGTGGATGACCTGCATCCGGATCCGTTGTTCCCTGGCTGCGTGTATTCCGAAATGAAAATGTGCCTGGCGCCCTGTTTCAAAGGCTGCACGGGCGAGGAATACCAGGCAGAGGTCGCCCGCGTACAACAATTCTTTGACACCAAAGGCGAGTCGCTGACCCGCGATTTTGCCGAGCAGCGCGATCGTGCCTCTGCCGACCTCGCATTCGAAGAAGCTGCAGCAATTCACAGCAAACTTGAAAAGTTGAAACCTATGCTCTCCCAGTTGCCCGAAATCGTGCACCGAATCGACCAGCTAAATGCCATCCTCGTACAACCAAGTGCCGAAACAGATGCGGTATGCCTGTTCCGCTTTCACCGTGCGGAGATTGCGGGGCCCTTGGTTTTCAAGGTCGAGCGGCATGGGCACTCGGCAGCCGCAACCGAGACGGCTCGGCCACAACCAATGGAGTTGCGGGTCGAAGAGGCGACCCGTAGCTTTTCTTCAAAGGAGATCTCGGCGGCAGAACGCAACGAGCATCTCGCGATTCTCAAGCGCTGGTATTATCGTTCGACTCGCGTCGGCGAAATTTTTTTTGCCACGGAAAACGGCGCATGGCCTCTGCGGCGGCTTGTGCGAGGTATCGGCCGGGTTTATCGTGGCGAAAAGGAGCAGGAACTCAACTCATTTTCTGCGACCTCGGCCAATTCGGAGCCATCTGAGCCAGCATGAACAACGATGGATCCTTACGTAAACAGCTTGTCGAACTGCTCGACGGCGGCAATGCCCACGCCACATTCGACCAGATCATCGATGGTTTTCCCGCCCGGTCCCGCGGCGAAATTCCCAATGGCCTGCCGCACTCCGGATGGATGTTGCTTGAGCACCTGCGCATAGCGCAGTGGGACATACTCGACTTCTGCCGCAATGCGAACTACAAGCCACTAAGATGGCCGGCCGATTACTGGCCAAAGAAGCCGGCACCGGCCGACGCGCTGGCGTGGGAAAAAAGCATTGAACGCTTTCGTAATGACCTTGAAGCCGTGAAAAAATTGGTCAGCGATCCGAAAACTGACCTGTTTGCAAAGATTCCTTGGGGCGAAGGCCAGACTATTTTGCGCGAGGCGCTGCTGGTGGCCGATCACAATGCGTATCACCTTGGGCAGTTGATCGACGTAAGACGAGTGTTAGGAATCTGGAAGTCGTGACAACGCTTCTTACACCGCTATTTTGAGCTGAGACTTATCTGCTCGTTTTCTGAAAACAACTCGCACCTGTTTCCTCCACCTTTCATCGATCCCAAGTATCGTCCATTCAATTTCTGGCGAAACATACCTGAGCAGAGTGTCCGTCGCTGGGTGCACGCGCAGAGCTGGCGCGACCATGATCAATAAAGGACTGCGAGCCGACAGCTCGTAGCCGCCGAAATACCCGAATTTCTGAAATTCCCCGCGCTCATGATGCCAGGCCACGCGTGACCAATAATCGATTCCCTGCAGCGGAAGATGAATATCCTCGTCAGCTTTCAGTTCGATGACAGCCAATCTGCCCTCGCGAGTGAGAGCGAGAACGTCGATCATCGCGCGATCCGAAGCCGAAAACGCGGGTACTTGCGAGTAGCGCCACCGAGGATCGAACTGACCATCAAGTGAAGAGATGTTTGTCGCGACCAGCGACTCAAGCCAGCGTTCCGGATGCAAGCGCCATAATTTTTCATCGCTGGGCCCCTCTGCGTGACGAACCTCGCCGACGTTGCGAACCAGTCGCTCAAACTGCTGAAAGTTGCTCGCCTCAAGAACTCGCTCGTGCGGCCCAAGGCCAAACACGATTTCCGGCTCGCTGAGAAACTGCCCGGGTCTCGCCGAGAGGCGAGCCCGTGCAAACTCCAGGCCGAAGCAGCGGAACGCAATTTCAGCGGGAGAAATAACTCCGAGTTCCACTTCCGGCATTAGCGTTCTCACCAGAGCGATGGACGACTCGAAACGGGTGAAGGCCTGCGTTTCATCTACGCATTGGACCAGCCGTGTTGAAATGTTTCCGCTGTCCGCGACTTCAATGCTCTTGATCTCCTCGCTACGCTCTTGCAGCTCGTAAAGTTGCCACTTAGCAAGGCTCGCATTCAGGTGCGCCATCCGAGCTCGCACGACTTCCGAGCATCCGTCGGGGACAAACAATTTCAGCCCTTCGATGACCAGCTTGCCTGCCTGTGCCTGTCGGCAAACGTCCAGCCATAAGATCCCGAATGTGAGGGAAGCATCAATTGATGCTTGCAGCTCTTGCGAGTTCACTCCCAGCAACGCGAACCCTGATTGCCCGCGCTTAAGCAGTCCACGCGCATAGACTGGCCCGAATGATTTTTCCAAATCGATGGATGTGCTTAACTGGGCGATCGTGAAGTCTGCAAAATGCTTCCGCAGAACTCTCTCCAGCACTCGTTGATATGCAACGCGAGCGGCGCGTTTTGCGGAGGGCGTTCGCCGATCGCGTTCGCGGCAGATTTCGAGCTGGGACGGTCGCGCCTGCCCTATCTTCTGTACGGTCACACGCAATGTCTCTCCTCTGGCATTGAGGTCCAGTACACGTCGAACTACATTGCGTTCAGGCGACCACATGTGCAGCAGACATTTGTTGTTTTCGCCAGAAACGGAATACTTGGTTTGTGCGAAGTCGAATACCACTGCACCGTCTTCAATCACAACCGCACTGTTGCTCTCGGAGAGAAATTCTTCGAGCGCACTGGCTAAACTTTGGGAAGTCATCCACAGTATTTTTGCAAAGCTCGCGAGGCATGTCTGTGACGAATGAACATAGGAACCGCGTGATCTGGTGATCTGGCCAGATCGACACACACCTGATTCCAACCCCAGCTCCGGACTATGGGATAATCTACTGATCCCGAGTCCTTCCAACCGTGAGGTCATCCAATAACTGTGATCAGTAATCATTTCTTTTTTGAGCACTATGGGCTAAGTAATCGTGATCTGGAGCGCTATTTGGCGGCGGCGCTTTCGGCAGGCGGTGATTACGCCGACGTTTATTTTGAGTATCTTTCCTCGACCGCGCTCACCGTGGATGAATCCATGGTCAAGTCCGCCTCGCAGGGAATCTCCGCCGGATGCGGAATTCGCGTCATCTCTGGCGAGCGAACCGGGTACGCCTACACGGATGATCTTTCGTCCGAACGCATTCTTCACGCTGCGCGAACTGCAGCACTGATCGCCAGCGGCCCGGCTAAAACGCCCAGCACCGGATTTCAGCAGAAGCAGGCCAGAAGTTTGTACCCTGTAACTCTGCCCTCGGTTGATGCTGAGATTACTGCCAAAGTAGAACTCGTAATGCGCGCCGATTCAGCCGCTCGCGCCTATGACCCGCGTATCAAAGAAGTTCGCGCGAATTATGCTGATGAACTGCGAAGTATTCTGGTCGTCGGCTCGGACGGTACATTCGCCGAAGACTCGCAGCCATTGGCTCGTCTAAATGTCTCTTGCATTGCGAAGACAGAAACAAATTCCGCGCGAGGTAGCGCCGGTGGCGGCGGACGTGTCGCTCTCGACTTTTTCTTCGGTGAAAAAACACCAGAGTATTTCGCCAAGGAAGGCGCCCGTCAGGCAATCCTGCAACTTGATGCTCGCGAAGCTCCGGCTGGAGAAATGGAAGTTGTTCTCGGCCCAGGCTGGCCGGGGGTGCTGATTCATGAAGCCGTCGGCCATGGACTTGAAGCTGACTTCAACCGGAAGAAGACTTCTGCTTTCGCCGGTCTGATCGGAAAAAAGGTCGCGAGCGAAAAGTGCACAGTAGTTGATAACGGCGTGATGCCCTGGCGACGCGGTTCGTTGAATGTCGATGACGAAGGTCACGCCACCCAGGAAACTGTTTTGATCGAAAAGGGAATTCTGAAGGGCTACCTGAGCGACAAACTTTCGTCGAAGTTGATGGGCATGGCTGATACCGGCAATGGCCGTCGCGAAAGCTACGAACACATTCCCATGCCGCGCATGACGAACACATATCTTCTCGCGGGCGAGGACAATCCGGAAGACATTATTCGCTCCGTAAAACGCGGAGTTTATGCGGTGAACTTTGGAGGCGGACAGGTCGATATTACGAATGGCAAATTCGTTTTCTCCGCCTCGGAAGCTTACCTGATCGAAGACGGAACTGTGACCGCGCCTATTCGCGGTGCCACGCTGATCGGCAACGGCCCAGAATCCTTGAAGCACGTTTCGATGGTCGGCAACGATCTGCGCCTTGATGAGGGCGTCGGCACGTGCGGCAAAGATGGTCAAGCCGTCCCTGTCGGTGTCGGTATGCCGACTACCAAACTGGATCGGATGACCGTGGGCGGCACGGCACGACGCGATATTGGCGGCTTCATGCAGTAGTAGATAACGGCGGCTTCATGCAGCAATAGATGTTCTGTCATTCCGGGCGCAGCGAACTCGTTCGCTCGCGAATGAATTCCAAATCGAGGGACCTGCTTTTTCCGAACGACCAACGACGAACGGCCGACGACGATTTTTTCTATGTCCCAAACCATCCTCGAACCACAAACCGAAACTGACCTGAAACAACTCGCGCAAGACATCGTCAAGCGTGCGATGTCCGGTGGTGCAACGGCTGCTGAATGCGTAGTTCGTGAGGGCGATGAATTTTCGACGCTCGTCCGCCTTGGCGAAGTTGAAACGCTAAAAGAATCGGGATCGAAGTCTATCGGCGTCCGCGTCTTCTACGGCAAGCGTGCCGCCAGCACCCATTCGAGTGACTTTACCCGCGCAGGTCTCGATCGAATGTTGAGCTCTGCCCTTGAGCTTGCGAAGATCACTTCGGAAGATCCATTCGCCGGAATTCCCGAGCCCAATCAACTCGGCTCCATCTCCTCCAATCTCGACCTCTATTCGTCCGATGTGTATTCGCTGCCGGGTCAGGAGCGAATTGCTTACGCACGCCGGGCCGAAAAAGCCGCGCTTGATGCCGATCCGCGTATCAAGAACTCAGAAGGCGGATCATTCGATGCCGCCACCGGTCACAAAATCCTGGCCAACTCCCACGGCTTTGTTGGCGAGTATCGCCGGTCGTATTGCTCTGTTGCTGCAGTCCCCATTGCGCAAGATGAGAACGGCGCTATGCAGCGCGACTACTGGTTTTCGGTGTCGCGTAATCTCGCGAAACTCGAATCGCCGGAGGAAGTCGGCAAAATTGCCGCCGAACGTGCGGTTCGCCGTCTCGGTGCGCGAAAAGTAAAAACACAGCAAGTGCCGGTCATCTTCGATCCGCTGGTCGCAACCTCCATTCTCGGCCACATTTTTGAAGGGGTGAATGGCGACTCTATCTATCGCGGTGCATCATTCCTCGCGGGCAAGTTAGGACAAAAAATTGCGGCTGACAACGTCACTGTTATCGACGATGGCACTATGGTTGGCGGCTTCGGGACCAGCCCGTTCGATGGTGAAGGTGTTCCCACGCGCCGCACAGTGGTGATCGAAAATGGCGTGTTCAAATCTTACTTGCTCAATACGTACACTGCGAGAAAACTCAGCCTTCAAACTACGGGCAACGCCTCTCGCGGGCTCGCAGGCACTCCGGGGATTGGCCCTGGAAATTATTTTCTCCACCCCGGAACGCGTACTCCGCAGCAGCTCATCGCGGATGTTAATGACGGTCTCTACGTCACAGAATTTCTCGGCATGGGTGTGAACCTCGTGACCGGAGATTACTCCCGCGGCGCATCTGGACTGTGGATCTCCGGTGGTGAACTTACTTACCCGGTCGAAGAAATCACAGTTGCAGGCAATCTTAAAGAGATATTTATGAACATTTCAGAAGCCGCAAACGACCTGGAATTTCGCGGCTCGGTCGCATGCCCCACTATTCGCATTGACGGTCTCACGGTAGGAGGCGAATAAATCCGGATGAAATTTGCCAGGGTTTTGTTTGTCATCGCCGGAATGTGGGGAGTTCTGGTCCTCACGCCTTTGTATTTCATGTTCAATATGATTGGCCGGCAAGATCCGCCTGCGATTACGCATCCGGCTTTCTACTATGGTTTCGTGGGAACCGCGCTCGCTTGGCAAATCGTGTTTTTCGTAATTGCTGCGAACCCGGTTCGCTTTCGGCCATTCATAATTCCTTCCATCATCGAGAAGTATTCATATGCAATAGCCGGCCTCGTACTTTACTTCCAGGCACGCATGCGCGCCTCCGACCTCGTTTTTGTTGCTGCTGACTTTTGCTTTGGTGGGTTGTTCCTAATTGCTTTCTTCGTGACTCCTCGCGCCGCAAAGCTGCCCTCCGGGCGCCAGGGGCAGGAGGTTGTAGCTCGAAGAATATAATCGTGCTGCATGGGCAGCATCATTCAGCCGACGCCATTAACGCAAGAGCCCGATACCGGCCGTCGAATGATAGTCATCGCGATTGCCTGTGTGGTGGTGTTGGCGTTAATTATTGCTTTTCTGTTGCGCCAGCAGCCCAAACCTCCGCAGCAAATTCCGCCTTACGCCGCGCTACTCAAAATTTCCGATTTGAAAATGAGCCAGGCGCAGAACTTTGTCGGTGCAAATGTCACTTACATCGATGGAGCGCTCGCCAACACTGGCGATAAGACCGTCACCCGAGCTGTGGTTCGGGTGACCTTCCGCGATGCATACGGTCAGGTCGCGCAAGTTGAAAATGTGCCCATCAGGATCTTGCACACCGACGGCCCCTATCCCGATGCTGTGGACCTCGCACTTTCACCTCTTGCGCCCGGGCAAAGTAAAACTTTTCGACTCATCTTCGAGCACATAAGCGAGCAGTGGAACCAGGGATACCCGGAAATGCAGATTGTGGATGTTCGCTTGAAGTAGCAATCACGCAACTACAATTCTTCATCATCATGCCGGGCAGGAAAGATGACGATGTCCTCCCGTATACGATTGACCGCGATTTTGAGTACAAGAGCTCCAATTATTATCCCTAACAGAAACACTCCTGCTGTCCCAATCATGCGGACATGATGCAGCAAAATTTTCGCTTCAAAAAAACATCATCTACTTGTTCCGAAAACGGAACACTCGAAATCGGAAGCACCCAAATTCGGCGATTGTGACGTTCGGGAGCGAATGAAATTACAAAAGTGGTGTTCCGTTTTCGTAACACCTGTTTTAATCGCCATTCCGTGCTCCTCTACAATGTCACTATGTCCGAAACCAAAATCGTCCGCCTCACGGAGACGGTCAAAGCCGCGGGTTGAGCTTCCAAGCTGAGTCCGGCGGCGCTGGACGAGGTGCTTGGGAAATTAGCCCGGCAACATGATCCGAATGTCCTTGTTGGCTTCGACCACGCCGACGACGCCGGCGTGTATCAAATCGCGCCCGATCAGGCGTTGGTGCAAACAGTAGACTTCTTTACTCCGATCGTTGACGATCCCTACACCTTCGGTCAGATCGCCGCCACGAATTCTCTCAGCGATATTTATGCGATGGGTGGAAAGCCGCTAACCGGGCTGGCACTGGTCTGTTTCCCAGAGAAGGGCGACCTCGAGATCCTGGAACGAATTCTGGCGGGCGGACTGTCGAAGATGATCGAAGCCGGATGCACGATCATCGGCGGCCACAGCATCCGCGATGATGAAACGAAGTTCGGCTATTCGGTCACAGGATTGATCAATCCAAAAAGAGTTCTGAAAAACGGTGGGGCTCAGCCGGGTGATCGCCTGCTGCTGACCAAACCGCTCGGCACCGGGGTGATTTCAACCGCAATAAAGAAGGGGGTGGCGAGACAGCATTGGATTGACGCCGCCGTGAAGTCGATGACCAATTTGAACAAAGCTGCCGCCGAGGTGATCTCGAACCTGAACGTGGAATGTGTGGGAACGGGCGTCCACGCCAGTCCGGCGGAGCACAGCTCCGCAGCCAACGACCAAGGACGAGCGACGAACGACCGTCTACCCATCCATGCCCTCACCGACGTCACCGGCTTCGGCCTCATCGGCCATCTGCGCGAAATGCTGCTCGCCTCAGAAGACATTTCCGCAAGACTTCACGCCAGCCGTATTCCCCTGCTCCAAGGTGCCCTCGAATGCATTCGCGCGGGGCATATTCCCGCTGGGCTGAAAGCGAATCGTGAATTTGCGGAATGCCTGGTCAACTACGATGATGGAATTCCAGCCGAACTGCGCACCGTCTTGTTTGATCCGCAAACCGCGGGCGGATTGCTGATAGCAGTCTCAGCGACCATCGCTCCTGATCTTGCGCAAGCGTTGGCCATGGCGAGTGTTGCCGCCGCCGAGATCGGCGAAATTTTCGCCAGCTCAAAACCTCAAATCGAAATAGTCACCTAAGGTTCAACTGGTAGCCCTGTGCACTTGACCCATTACCTGTCGGCGCTGCGATCATCGGTCTTCCTAATCAGCTCCCAAATCCTCGCCAGGTGGTGGTCGTCATGTTCCGCCACGAAATAAAGGTGGTCGACTAACCGCATCGGTTGTTTGAGCCGCGGGTGAAGCATGGTGCGGCCAAAGAGCTCAGGCCGAAGCTCTTCGAGATCGGTGGCAAACGACAGCCGAGCCGCCCGAAACCGCGCGAGAATATCAGCGAGTGCGTGCGTGTTGTAATTGGCGTCGTGAGTCTTGCGATTGTTCAGGTCGGCAGCTGTGAGTTCAGCACCTTCCGCCAAAAAGTCTTTCGCTCGCGCGGACCAAAGCGGCTCCAGATCAAGCAGGTGCCCGGCATGCTCCTGTGCGGACCATTTCCCGTTCGGTTTTCGCACGAGCACATCACGCCCAACACTCCCCAGCATTTCTTCCAGTCGTGCCGGAGTTCCTCGCAGACGCACGCAAATATTCGGAAATTGTTCAAGCGGAAATCGGAACTCGAATTTTCGTTCGAACCACTGCGGAACAGAACTCATAGATTCACAACCGGCGCTAATCTCATGAAAGAATTCTGATTCGGGCTCGTCGAGATCGGATTCTTTTTGCGAGGACGCCAGATCCCCCATCTTCCGGGCCGGCTTCCCGCATTAGCGGATAATGGGCATCTTTTATTTGTAGCGCGATGTCGATTACGCGAAAATTGCCAGGGGGATCTGCGACGAGGTCACCGAACCCTGACTCACAGCATTTCGCAACTTGTTCAGAGCTCATCGAAAAAAGATATGCCTGTAGCCGGCCCACCAAACCTCCAAGAAGTTGGAGTTCAAACCGACAAGAAGACGCGCTGGTTGATCGCTCTCGCCGTGCTGGTGAGCGCCATCATGGAGTTGGTTGACACCTCGGCTGTCAATGTCAGCCTGCCGTATATCGCGGGGAACCTCTCTTCATCTGTTGACGAAGCGACCTGGGTGCTGACCTCGTACCTGGTCGCGAACGCGATCATCCTTCCCCTTTCCGGATGGTTAGCGAACTACTTCGGACGCAAGCGTCTGCTCATGATTAGCGTGAGCGGATTTACTATCGCGAGCATCCTCTGCGGCCTCGCTCCTTCCTTGCCCATGCTTGTTCTCTTTCGCATCTTGCAAGGCGCGGCAGGTGGGTCGTTACAGCCGACTACCCGCGCCATTCTGCTGGAATCTTTCCCACGCGAAGAGCGCGGGCACGCTATGGCGCTCTGGGGCGTAGGTATTGTTATCGCGCCAATCGTGGCCCCGATGCTTGGCGGTTGGCTCACCACCGATTATTCCTGGCGCTGGATCTTCTTTATCAATCTTCCAATCAGCCTGACCGGACTGGTGCTGGTGTGGAGATACGTCTTCGATCCGCCTTACATCCGGCGTCCATCGACACGCATCGACTACTGGGGCATGGGATTGCTGGCAATCGGAATTTCTGCGTTGCAGGTTGTTTTCGACAAGGGCCAGGAAGATGACTGGTTCGGGTCGCATTTCATCGTAGCCATGACTGTGATCGCAGTAGTTGGCCTGGCTTCGTTCATCGCCTGGGAGCTGCGCTCGAAAAATGCTGTCGTGCACTTCAAGCTTTTCCGCTATCGCACATTCGCTGCGGGCACCGCTCTCTCGATGGCCCTATTTTTTGCGCTCTATGGCAGCATCGTGCTCCTGCCTCTCTTCATGCAGGAGTTGCTGAATTTCCCGGCGGTCACCGCCGGAATCTGGAATTCGCCGCGCGGGATCGCAACCATGGCCATGATGCCGATCGCTGGCTTTCTGATCAGCAGGCGTTGGGACATGAGAGCGCTATTAAGCGGCGGCCTGATCGTCTCGGGAATCGGCGCGTACATGTTTTCGTTTCTTAACATGCAAGCCGGCCCGTGGAATTTCTTCTGGCCGCAGATGGTGATGGGCGCGGGCCTGTCGTTCATGTTTGTTCCGCTCGCGACGATCGTCGTCGATCCCATACCACAAGAAGAAATGGGCTATGCCACCAGCCTGATCGCGCTTGCTAGAAATCTGGGAGCTGGCATCGGAATTTCAGTTTTCACCGCGTTCCTGGCGCGGCGCGAACAGTTCCATCAGGATCGATTGGTCGCCACCATGTCCACCGCGCACCACCTGCCTTTCAACACGCTAGCCGGACTTCGAGCCTATCTCGAACGTCACGGGCAAAATTCAGTAAGCGCCGGGCGTGAGGCCTTGGGCCTGATCTACCATGTGCTGCTCCAAAGAGCTTCAGCCTTGAGCTACTTGGATGGATTTCGCGTGATGGCCCTGTTGTTGATAGTTGCGGTTCCTTTTGTCTGGATCATGAAGAAACCACAATTCAAAGCGCACGCTGGATAGTGTTCCTGTCCCACGATTAAACGTTGTGGAGTCGAACAAATGAGAGCAGAAGATCACAGCTCAGCGTGGTTATCCCTAGGCTGGATTGGAATAGCGTTGCTGCTGATGACATGGGTTGAGGTGGCAGTTCCTGCAGCGCGGCGACTACTTGCCAGTGTTCTTCCAATGCATGTATTTGTGTCACTTCTGATTGCTTCGGGACTTTGCCTAGCTGCTGGAATTTTTAAGAAGCGCTTCCTTATCCCAGGAGTTGTTGGGCTCCTGTCGATATCCATTTTCCTGGTGAGTGTTTTTTCAGAGTAGAGTCATGCGCGCGTGCCCCACTCCAGTGTTGCGAGAAGTGGGAGGATGGTAAACGGTTCTCAACAGGTGAAACGAAAGTCCTGACTCGGTGAAACTGATAATGCTAATTTTCACTCCCACTTCTGCCGACCCCAGGCAGAAGTGGGGCACCCGGCCGCCTCTTCAGCTAACTGCCGGCACCATTGAGGGTCATGAATGGCTTCTTATATTGCGCGGCGGAGTTGTGATTACCCCCCAACATATAGGGACACACACAGCCTTCCTAGGCCTTATTGACATCCTTTGCAGATTCATCTACTCTGGTGTATGTAGGCTTTCGTTGATCCGCTGTTGCGAGTACTTCTTCGCGTTGAAGCTCCATCTGCTCGAGCAACCCTAGCCAATTTCAAATTCCCGTCCGATCTCGGGTTTTGCGAGGTCGTTTATGGATCTTTCGAAAGTAAAGGTCGAAGTCTACGACTTTTTGGCGGTCATCATCCCCGGCCTTTTAGTCATCTGCGAAGTATGGGTGACCCTGCGGGGGTGGGACACGTTCGCCCAAAGCATCCTGAGCACCAGTGCTAGCGGCTTTACGATCGTCCTGTTAGTTGCCTTCGCAACTGGAACTCTGCTGCAAGAGTTGGCCGATGTATTGGTCAAACTCGTCAAGGGTGAGCGTTACTTTAAGGCAGTCCGCGACGATCTCTGGAAGTCCGCCACAGGTAAACAAGTCAATGACCGAATCACTCAGCAGCTAGGCCATCCGGTTGAAAATGTGGACGTCGCTTTTGATTATTGTCTTACGCGAGTCCAATCGAGTTTCGCCAAGCGAGATTTGTTTCTTGCCAACGCTGACTTCGCTAGGGGTCTGGCGTTCATTAGCTGGCTTGGCATCGCGCCTCTTATCCGCATAACGAACGACCTTCACCAATCTTCGCGGTTACACGCCTTTTTCATCATTTCAGGACTGATACTGCTTTTCCTAATTTCGTGCTTGGGTTGGTCACGTATGAATCGGTTCCGAGAACATTCCGAGAAACCAGTCTTTCACGCTTATTTGGCGCAATGTGGAGAAACTAAAGCCGTACCAGTCAAGACCGACACAGCAACAGCAAATTGAAAGGAATGGGTTGATTGCATGGCTACGAAGGTGATTGTTTTTGATGTAGAGCACGGGGCGTGTTCTTTCTTGCGCACACCCACTAATCACACAATGCTAATTGATTCCGGCTGCACGGAAGGTTTCTCGCCCGCGCTGTACATCGCCGAGAACGAACTACCAACTGCTTCTAAATGGGGCACCTTTCCTTTAACCAGGATGACTGTGACCCATCCGCACGAAGATCACATTAGCGAAATTGAAGCCATCAAGAATTACTGTCAGCCAGCGTTTTTGCTGCGGCAAAAGTACGACTGGGAAGAAATCAAGGCCGAAGAGGATGAATACGAGAAGTTAGATATCTATGCTGCTTGGCAAGATACCTACAACGGAACAGACCCGGCGCGACCGGAATACGGAATGACGATACAGACGTTCATGCTCACGCCGAAGGAAGCAAAAGCGGTTGACGAGACCAAGTTCATCAACAATTCAAGCATCGTGACGGTCGCGACCGTCACGGGAACGAAGTACCAAGAAAAATTTCTATTCGGCGGGGATGTGGAAACGGCGGGATGGGATGCGCTGTTGAAGAAATATCCCGCCTTAAAGGAAGCTGTGAAAAACGTTGACTTCTTTATTGTGCCGCATCATGGTCACGAATCGGGTTTTTCGCAGGCTTTGTTCGATGCGATGGGAAGGAGACCAATTCTCAACATAGTTTCCATCCACCACAACGATGAGTACATTGACGACAGATACGGCCAAGAGGCTTACGCGCTTGGAACAAAGATTGACGGTGAGTACAGGCGCATGCTGACGACCAGAAGCGATGGCACGATCACGATTAACGCGAACGACGCTGGTGAATTCTGGGTGAGCCTTGAGCATCTTGCCGATAACAAGGCTGTGAAGATTGCGAGATACGGGGCAGGGGGTCGCTAGAACTTCCCTAACTATTTCTTCTTCGAGGCTGGGATTTTGCCCAGCCCCGAGTGCCCCGCTCTCGCGGTATTCGAAAAGTGGGTGAAAAACGGAGCGGTTCGCCGAACTCGAGGGACCTCGAAATTGGTAGCGCTACCGGGAATCGAACCCGGGTTTGAAGATTGAGAATCTTCCGTCCTAACCCCTAGACGATAGCGCCATTCAGGCAGAAATGACGCGCGAAATTCG
>Ga0070741_10000307_pt1 | contig 185246 bp, 177 predicted proteins | sample Coa_R1_4_FD_66440 | JGI IMG/M metagenome (GOLD analysis project Ga0070741, IMG submission 66440) | Surface soil microbial communities from Centralia Pennsylvania, which are recovering from an underground coalmine fire - Coalmine... | ecosystem: Environmental > Terrestrial > Soil >... | reverse complement strand
CGGGCGCCTCACCATGCGGGACTTCACCGAGCCCTTCCTCGATGCCTATCTCGCGCGCACCGGCGAGGGCGTGTCGCCGTCGATCCGGGCGAAGAGATGGACGCCGAGCGTCTCGAGCTGGTAGGCGCCGACCGACGCCAGCACGCCCTCGCCGGTGCGCGCGAGATAGGCATCGAGGAAGGGCTCGGTGAAGTCCCGCATGGTGAGGCGCCCGCGCTCGGTGCAGTGCCACAATCGCGCATTGGCCTTGGCGACGACGACCGACGAGAAGAGCTCGTGCGTCTGGCCGCGCAGGGCGAGCAGCTGCTGCCGGGCAGCCTCCATGCTTGGCGGCTTGTCGAACATCCGGCCGCTGCAGGCGAGTGTGGAGTCTGCGCCGACCACCATCGCCTCCGGATGGCGCGCCGAGACGCGCAGCGCCTTCATCTCCGCAAGCTTCTCGGCGATGTCCTGCGGCGTGGCGCGTTCGCCGAGCAGGCTGCGCTTGATCTCGTCCTCGTCGACGCCGGACGGTTCGACCGTGAAGACGAGGCCGGCCTGCTCGAGCATGCGGCGCCGCGACGGACTTGCAGACGCGAGGATGAGACGAGGGGCCGGCATGTCGGAGGAGAACTCTTACGCGGGTTCGAGGCGATACAATCCACCATTCCCGCTCTGCGTGACAAGGTAGAGCAAACCGTCCGGCCCCTGGCGTACGTCGCGGATATAGGGAAGATGGTCCTCGAGCAGCCGCTCTTCGCCGCGATACTTCTCGCCGTCGAGCTCGATGCGATGCAGGGCGTGCTCGGCCGACAAGCCGCCGGTGAACAGCGAGCCCTTCCAGCCGGGAAATTTGTCGCCAGTATAGAAGGCGAGGCCGCACGGCGAGATCGACGGCACCCAGGTGCGCAGCGCGTCCTCCATGCCGTCGCGATGGCGCTCGTTGGTGATGATGCTGCCGTCGTAGTTGGTGCCGTAGGTGACGACCGGCCAGCCGTAGTTGGCGCCGGCCTTCAGGATGTTGAGCTCGTCGCCGCCCTTGGGGCCGTGCTCGACTTCCCAGATCTTGCCGGTCTCGGGATGCATCGCCAGCCCCTGCGGATTGCGATGCCCCCAGGAAAAGATCTCGGGCCGCGCGTTCTGCCGGCCGACGAACGGGTTGTCGGCGGGGACCGAGCCGTCTTCCTTCAATCGCACGATCTTGCCGGCGAGATCGCCGAGATCCTGCGCCTGCTGCATCTGGAAGCGATCGCCGCAGCTCACATACATCAGGCCGGCGCGATCGAAGACGATCCGCGAGCCGAGATTGAGGCTGCCCGGCCGCCGCGGCAGCGCCTCGAAAATGCGCGTCGTGTTCTTGAGCCCGGCGTCGGTCAACTCGGCGCGCGCCACCGCGGTCGCGGCACCGCCTTGGCCGGAGTCGACATAGGACAGGTAGAGAACGCGATTGCGCGCGAAGTCCGGATGCAGGCAGACATCGAGCAGCCCGGCCTGGCCCGCGGCGTATACTTCCGGCACGCCCGCCAGTGCGCGCGGCTCGAGGCGGCCGTCGGCAAAGACCCTGAGCCGACCGGGTCTTTCGGTGATCAGCATCCGACCATCCGGCAAGAAGGCGATGCTCCAGGGCTGCACCAGCCCCGACGCCAGCGTCACCAGCCGGTAGGCCGCTTTGGCGCTCCTGAGCGGGGCCGCGGCCTTGTTCTGGGCCAGCGCCGGCGCGGGCAGGGCCGAGGCGCTGGCAGTCAGGATGAATCGACGCCGGTTCATGCAAACTCCCGGAGCTGGCGAGGCTGGCGCGGAAAGGGCCGGTCACTATACTCGTCGCCTTCAACGCTCGGGGCGACCAAAGGGGGGACGAGAATGCCGAAATCCATCTTGATTCATGAAAATGGCGGCCCGGAAAAGATGCAGCTGGCCGACGTCGAGGTCGGCTCGCCCGGCCCCGGCCAGGTGAGGATCAGGCACACCGCCATCGGCCTCAATTTCATCGACATCTACACCCGCTCCGGCCTCTACCAGACGCCGTTGCCCAACGCCGTCGGCCGCGAGGCGGCGGGCGTGATCGTCGAGGTGGGCCCCAAGACCAAGGGCTTCAAGAAGGGCGACCGTGTCGCCTATTGCGGCGTGCTGGGCGCCTATTGCCAGGAGCGCGTCATGGGCACCGAGCAGCTCGTGCACGTGCCCAAGGGCGTGAGCGACGAGGAGGCGGCCGCCATCATGCTGAAGGGCATGACGACCGAATACCTGGTCGACCACACGCCCAAGGATTGGCTGCGCAAGGGCGACATCATCCTGTTCCACGCCGCCGCAGGCGGCGTTGGCCTGTTGTTCGGCCAGTGGGCCAAGGCGCGCGGCTACAAGGTGATCGGCACGGTGTCGTCGCCCGAGAAGGCGGCGCTCGCCAGGAAGAATGGCTACAAGTGGGTGATCGACTACACCAAGGAGAACATCGTCGAGCGGGTGAAGCAGATCACCAAGGGCCGTGGCGTGCCGGTCGTCGTCGATGGCGTCGGCAAGGACACTTGGGCCGCCTCGCTCGATTGCCTGCAGCCGCGCGGCCTGATGGTCTCGTTCGGCAACGCCTCGGGCCCGGTGCCGCCGCAGAATCTCGCCATCCTCAATGCCAAGGGCTCGCTCTACGTCACGCGGCCCAGCCTCGGCGCCTACACCTCGACCCGCAAGGAGCTCGAGGCGGCGGCCAAGGCGGTGTTCAAGATGGTGAAGAGCGGCAAGGTGAAGATCGCCATCGACCAGCGCTATCCGCTGGCCGAGGCCGCCCAGGCGCACATCGATCTCGAGAGCCGCAAGACGACAGGCCAGACCATCCTCATCCCCTGAGTGACGGTGCCCTGAAGGATGGTCATCGTCGGGCTGACCGGCTCCATCGGCATGGGCAAGTCGACCGCCGCGAAGATGCTGCGGCAGATGGGTGTGCCTGTGTACGACGCCGATGCCGCCGTTCACGAGCTGCAGAAGCCCGGCGGGGCGGCGCTGCCGGCGATCGAGGCGGCGTTCCCCGGCGTGGTCAGGAACGGCGTGCTCGACCGCCAGGCGCTGGGCGCGCGCGTGTTCGGCAACAAGGAGGCGTTGCGCAAGCTCGAGGCGATCGTGCATCCGCTGGTCGGCCAGAAGCAGCGCGCGTTCCTCAAGAGCGCCTCGCGCCGCGGCGTGCCGCTGGTCGTGCTCGACATCCCGCTCCTGTTCGAGGGCAAGGGCGAGCGGCGCATGGATGCGGTGATGGTGGTGAGCGCGCCCGCCTTCCTGCAGCGCCGCCGCGTGCTGGCGCGGCCCGGCATGAGCGAGGAGAAATTTGCCGGCATCCTGCGCCAGCAGGTGCCCGACCGGACCAAGCGGGCCCGCGCGACCATCGTCATCCCGACCGGCCTCGGCCTCGCTCCGACCCGTCAGGCGCTCGAGCGCGCGGTCGCCCGCCTGAAGCGCTTGCCGCCGCGCTCCTGGCCGCTTCATCCCTGGCGGGAGAAATTCACAGCCCGGCTCGCGCAGGCCCATCGCAAGTAGCGCCGGAAACAGGCTACAAGCGAGGCATGCGGGAAATCGTCCTCGACACGGAGACCACCGGCCTCGATCCGCTGGCCGGCCATCGCGTTGTCGAGATCGGCTGCATCGAGCTGGTCAACATGGTCGCCACCGGCCGCTCGCTGCAGCTCTATCTCAATCCCGAGATGCCGATGCCCGCAGGCGCTCAGGACATCCACGGCCTGACCGACGAGTTCCTGGCCGACAAGCCCCTGTTCGCCGACAAGGTCGAGGAGCTGCTGGAATTCATCGGCGATGCGCAGCTCGTCATCCACAACGCACAGTTCGACCTGGGCTTCCTCAATGCCGAGCTGGAGCGGCTGAAGCGGCCCAAGCTCGCCAACACCTATGTCGACACCGTCTCGGTCGCGCGCCGCAAATTCCCGGGCCAGCGTGCCAGCCTCGACGCGCTGTGCGAGCGCTTCGCCATCGACAACTCCAACCGCACCAAGCACGGCGCACTGCTCGATGCCGAGCTGCTGGCCGAGGTCTATCTCGAGCTGAGCGGCGGCCGCCAGCGCGACCTCGGCCTCGCCGCCGAAGTCGCCGTCCGTGCCTTGGGCGCCATCGCGGCGATGCCCGCCGGCCCCGCCCGGCCGGTGCGGACCTTCGCGCCGAGCGCCGCCGAGCTCGCCGCCCATGCCGAGTTCCTGAAGAAGCTGAAGGACCCGCTCTGGCTCAAGCCGTAGGCGGGCAAGCGCCACTTTTTCAAGGAAGTCACCGGCCTGCTAGACAAGCTCGAACCGCATCGCGCTTTCCTGGCGAAGACGGTCGACGAAGGAGGATCGATCAACCTGATCGTGAACCTGTACGGCGACTCTTCCCGTAGCCGCGTTGTTCAGGCGTGCCCAACCGGGCCCGACGGCATGGCGCCGCTGGCCTGCTGCTGGGCGAGCTGGTTGCGGTAGAGCGCCACGAAATCGACGGGGGCTATGTTGAGCGGCGGGAAGCCCGCCTCGCGCGTGGCGTTGGCGACGATCGAGCGCGCGAACGGGAAGAGCAGCCGCGGCGTCTCGATGAACAGCAGCGGGCCCATCGCCTCCTGCGGCACGTCGGGCGCCAGCGAGACGGTGCCGGCATAGACCAGCTCGAGCATGAACAGCGGCTCTTTCTCCTGCGTCTGCGCGCTAGCCTCGATGGCCAGGGTGACCTCGAAGGTCTTGGGGTCGAACTGGCGGGTGTTGACGGCGACGTTCAGCGTGAGCTGCGGCTGCTTCTGCTCGATCAGGCTCTGCGGCGCCCGCGGATTCTCGAAGCTCAGATCCTTGATGTACTGGCCGTGCATGGTGAGCGGGACGGCCTTGGCCTGGCCCGGGGTGGGGCCGGCATTGGGGGGCTGGGGGATGTCGGTCATGCTTTCTTTCACTGAACAGGCGCGCGGGCGGTACCACGCAGGGCTGCACTGCACAAGGCGCTGGTCAGGTGCGTCGCGGCGGCGATTGCAAAAAACCGCCCCATGGCGAAAATATTTGCCATGGATCGACCCTCTCTCCGGCCGCTGGTGGGCGTTTCTGCCTGCTTCAGGGAAAATGGCCGCGGCGGCTGGCACCACGCCGTGGGCGACAAGTACATCCAGGCCGTCATCCGCGCCATCGGCGCCCTTCCCGTGGTGATTCCGGCGATGGGCCCGGAGCTCGGCGACAATGCCATGACCGAGGCGCTCGACCGGCTGCTCGAGACCCTGGACGGCGTGCTGCTGACCGGCAGTCCGTCCAACGTCGAGCCGCACCATTATGAGGGCGAGCCGTCACGCCCCGGCACGGCGCACGACGCGGCGCGCGATGCCACCACCCTGCCGCTCATCCGGCACACGATCGACCATGGCGTGCCGCTGATCGCGATCTGTCGCGGGGCGCAGGAGGTGAACGTGGCGCTGGGCGGCACCCTGCATCAGCTCGTGCACGAGGTCGCGGGACGGCGCGACCATCGCTCGCCCAAGGCCGCGACCGCCGACGAGAACTATGCCGTCGCCCATCCGGTCGAGGTGGTCGAAGGCGGCCTGCTGGACAAACTGGTCGGCCAGCGCCGGCTGATGGTGAATTCGCTGCACGCCCAGGGCGTCGATCGTCTGGCCGAGCGCGCCAGGGTCGAGGCGATAGCCGACGACGGCCAGGTCGAGGCGTTCAGCGTGCCCGATGCGGCGGCCTTCACGCTTGCCCTGCAGTGGCATCCCGAGCATCGTGCGCTCGAGAATCCGGTGTCGATGAAATTGTTCGAGGCTTTCGCCGAGGCCGCCCGCAACTGTGCAGCGCGCCGGCTCGGCGCACCGCTGCTGCGCGCCGCCGAATAGGAGGAGCGTCATGGACGGCGCATCCACGCGCAACAACGCCCGCCGCGACTTCTACGAGCGCATCGGCGGGCTCTCAATGGCGCCGCTCTGGGAATCGCTGCACCAGCTGGTGCCGCCCAGCCCGGCGCCGAAATACGTGCCCGCCGCCTGGGACTACGACAAGGTGCGGCCGTTCCTGATGGAATCCGGCACCTTGATCACCGCCAAGGAGGCGGTGCGCCGGGTGCTGATCCTCGAGAACCCGGCGATGCCCGGCAGCTCGTGCATCACGCCGACGCTCTATGCCGGCCTGCAGCTCATCCTGCCGGGCGAAGTGGCGCCGTCTCATCGCCACACCCAGTCGGCGCTGCGTTTCATCGTCGAGGGCGAGGGCGCCTACACCGCCGTCGACGGCGAGCGCACGATCATGCGCGAGGGCGACTTCGTCATCACGCCGACCTGGACGTGGCACGACCACGGCAACCATTCGTCGAAGCCCATGGTGTGGCTCGACGGGCTCGACATCCCGATGATCGCCATGTTCAACGCGGGCTTCGCCGAGAACGGCGCCGAGGACGAGCAGGCGATCACCGCGCCGGAAGGCACGTCGGATGCGAAGTTCGCCTCAGGCCTGCTGCCGGTCGACTGGAAGCCGGCCAGGCAGACCTCGCCGATCTTCAACTATCCCTATGCGCGCACACGCGAGGCGCTGGCGAAACTCGCCAAGGCCGGCCCGCCCGACGCCTGCCACGGCTACAAGCTGCGCTACGTCAATCCGGCCAATGGCGGCTCGCCGATGGCGACGATGGGCACCTTCATGCAGCTCCTGCCCCAGGGCTTCGCCAGCGCGCCCTACCGCAGCACCGACGGCACGGTGTTCTCGGTCGTCGAGGGCGAGGGCGAGAGCACGATCGGCGACAAGACCTTCGCCTGGAAGAAGCGCGACCACTTCGTCGTGCCGAGCTGGGCCAAGGTCGTGCACAGAGCCAAGAAGGAGGCGGTGCTGTTCTCCTTCTCCGACCGCCCGGTGCAGGAGCGGCTCGATCTGTGGCGTGAGGATCGCGGCGGCAAGTAGCCGGCTGGATCACGCCTTGCGCTTCTGCGCCGCCACCGAGCCCGCGCATTGGTCGACATCGATCAGCGGCCGCAGCTGCGGATCGTAGGCCTCGGAGTATTGGGCGTGGCCGGAGGTCATATAGATGAAGAGCGTGCAGCCGTCGGACTGGTAACGCAGCGCCCGGGTCGCCCCATCGCGGCGGTCGAGGCTCGGCGGCCCGAAGGTCGCCACCAGCTGCGTCTCGTCCATGCCCTTGATCTGGCTGACCGGGATCGGCCGGCCGGCATTGAGCGAATGGAACACGCCCTTTTCGCTGCCGGTCAGCGAATAGGTCGGTTCCGAGTTGGTCGTCACGCAGCCGCCGAGCAGCAGCACGGCGGCGATTGCCCCAAGGCCCGCTTTCATCGGCCGCAAGTCTAGCTCTGGCCGGGCGGTAGGTTGAAGAGGGGCCAGCTAGCGCCGGGGCGGCGTGAGCGTTTGTGCCACATGCACCATGGCGACCGTGCCCAGCACCGGCACCAGCAGGTTGAGCACCGGAACGGTGCCTAGAAACACGATGACGATGCCGGTGAGCCACAGGATGCCGACATTGGCCTTGCGCCAGGCCTTGACGTCGGCCGGGCAGAGCCGGCGCAGCGCCACCTGCTCATAGTAGACACGGCCGGTCAGCCAGCCATTGATGCCGTAGAACAGCACCGCGCCCAGCCCGGCGATGAACAGCGCCAGTATGTAGAGCGGCAGCATCACGAGGTTGAGCACGATCACGGCCAGCAGGAAGACCAGCCCGGTCCAGATGCCGGTCCAGATCGGGATGCCGCGCGCCGGCCCAAGCCGAGGGTAGTGCTCGCTTTCGACGATGTCGGCGATCTTCTCGCTGAAGATCGACACCACGATGCCGAAGCTTGCCGGGAAGAACAGCACGGCCATCACGATCACGGCGCCGCCGCCCAGCCAGACGATCAGCTCGTTCACCCAGTGCCACTGGAAGGCGGCGAAATGATGCAGCCCCCACCATGCCAGCGCGGCGATCGCGACCTGCAGCACCAGCGACAGCAGCAGCGACTGCCAGATCACGCCGCGTAGCTTGGGGTCCGACAATTGCCGGACCGCCAGTTCGAAGGCGCGGATCAAGCCGGGTACGTCACGGCTGCGGGCCGACGATGCCGGCCTGCCTGAGCTCGCCGATCTCCTTGGCCGAGAAGCCGCGCTCGCCCAGCACCTCCTCGGTGTGCTGGCCGCGCCTGGCGGCCGGACCCCTGACGCCTTCCTTGGTGCGCGAGAAGCGCGGTGCGGCAGCCGGCTGGGCGAAGCCCGCGACGTCGACATAGGCGTTGCGCGCCTTGGCGTGCGGATGCTGCGAGGCCTCCTTCATGGTGAGCACCGGCGCAAAGCAGATGTCGGTGCCTTCCATGATCGCGCACCATTCGTCGCGCGTCTTGGTGCGGAAGATCCCTTCGAGCCGGCTCTTGAGCTGGGCCCATGCCTTGCGGTCCATCTGCGGCGGCAGCGACTGGCCCTTCAGTCCGGTCTTCTCGAGCAGCTCGTCGTAGAATTGCGGCTCGATCGAGCCGATCGAGACGAATTTGCCGTCCTTGGTCTCGTAGGTGCCGTAGAAATGCGCGCCGCCGTCGAGCAGGTTGGCTTCGCGACTGTCGTCGTTCCAGATGCCGGCGCCCATCATGCCGTAGATGCCGCCGAGCAGCAGGGCCGCGCCATCGACCATGGCGGCGTCGACGACCTGGCCCTTGCCGGAGCGCTGCGCCTCGAGCAGCCCGCACACCATGCCGAAGGCAAGCAGCATGCCGCCGCCGCCGAAATCGCCCACGAGATTGAGCGGCGGCATCGGCTTTTCCTTGCTGCCGATCGCATGCAGCGCGCCGGTGAGCGCGATGTAGTTGATGTCGTGGCCGGCCGCCTTGGCGAGCGGCCCTTCCTGGCCCCAGCCGGTCATGCGGCCATAGACCAGTCTGGGATTGCGCTTGAGGCAGACCTCGGGGCCAAGGCCCAGCCGCTCGGCGACGCCCGGCCGGAACGGCTCGGTGAGGCCGTCGGCCTTCTCGATCAGGCGCAGCACGACCTCGACGCCTTCCTTCTTCTGCAGGTCGACCGAGACCGAGCGACGGCTCCTGTTGTGCACCGCAAATTTCGGGTCGGCGATGCGGTCCATGACATGCGCCTTTGTTCTGTCGATGCGGATCACGTCGGCGCCCATGTCGCCCAGCATCATCGAGCACATCGGACCGGGCCCGATGCCGGCCAGTTCGACGATCGTCAGTCCCGAGAGCGGACCAGCCATGGTTTTCCTCCTGCGGAATTCGAATTCGGGCTTGCCGCCGACTCTATAGCTACAGATGGGCGGCAAGGAAGGACTGTGGAAACCAATCGGGTTCCTTCTAACACCGGCGCTAGAGTGACGACGCCTTCGCCTGCCTTGCTTCTGCTCCGCGAGGGCTTTCCACACTTTCCGCTAGCGCGCTGCGCCTGAGGAATCACGGGGAGCCACAAGGCTTTCAAATAATAGCGAAGAGCGGCCGACGGGCCCTCAATGCTGGCCGATCAAGAACAGCCGGTCTAAAGTCCGCGCCGCCGGCACGGCATGGAGGCGCAGGATGGGGTTGGGGCGTGTGATCGCGGGGGCGGCGCTGGCACTGGGCGTTGCCGGTACCGCGATGGCGCAGCCGGCATCGGCGCCGCTTCCGACCAGGGAATACACCCAGCAATTCCTGGTGCCGGGCTCGTGGTTCCATGGCGTGCACGGCATTGCCTTCAACAAGGACGACCAGTTGTTCGCGGGCTCGGTGCTCGGCCAGACGATCTACCGCGTGCAGGTCGATTCGGGCGAAGTGGAGCCCGCGGTCAATCCGCCCACCGGCATGGCCGACGACATCGCCTTCGCCGAGGACGGCACGATGGCGTGGACCGCCTTCCTGATGGGCAAGGTCTATATCCGGCGCGGCAACAAGACCGTCGAGGTGGGCGGCTTCTCCGGCCCCAATTCGCTCGCCTTCAGCAAGGACGGCAAGCTCTATGTCTCCGAGGTGTTCCTGGGCGACGCGCTGTACGAGATCGACCTCAAGAATTTCGACAAGCCTGAGTTCAAGTCGTTGCAGCGCGGCGACCTGCGCAAGGTCGCCGACAAGCTGGGCGGCCTGAACGGCTTCGAGATCAATCGCGACGACGGCTTCCTCTATGGCCCGCTGTGGTTCAAGGGCCAGGCGGTGAAGGTCAATCTCGAGAACGGCGCCGTCGACGTCGTGGCGAGCGGCTTCGTGACGCCGGCGGCGGCCAACCTCGATCCGCAGAACCGCGACAACCTCTACGTCGTCGACACCGGCACCGGCTCGGTGTGGAGCGTCAGCCTGACCAGCAAGGCCAAGAAGCTGGTGGCCTCGCTCAAGCCCGGGCTCGACAATCTGGCGTTCGATTCGCGCGGCCGGCTGTTCGTGACGTCGATGACCGACAACGGCATCTATCTGGTCGACAAGGCGACCGGCGCCGCCCGGACGATCGTCGAAGGCAAGCTCGCGATCCCGACCGATCTCGCCGTGGTGAGCGACAACGGCAAGGAGACGGTGCACGTCGCCGACGTCTTCAGCTATCGCACGGTCGACGGCGCTAACGGGGCGGTATCCGACGTGCTGCGCGTGCACGGCGACACGCACAACTATCCGCTCGGCATCTCGATCGGCCCCCGGCACGTGCTGCTGTCGAGCTGGTTCTCCAACACCGTCGAGAAGGTCGATCGCAAGACCAACAAGCTGGCCGCGACTTTGGCCGACTTCAATCGTCCGGCCGACGCGATCGAGGGCAATGACGGTACGCTCTATGTCGCCGAGCTGGGCAGCGGCAACCTGGTGAAGGTGAGCGCCGACGGCAAGCAGCGCAGCACCGTCGTCAAGGATCTGCGCGCGCCGGTGGCGATGGCGCAGGGTCCGGGCAACGTGATCTACGTCACCGAGAACGGCGCGGGCGCGGTGACCTCGCTCGATCTTGCGTCGGGCGCGCGCCGGACGGTGGTCGACGGCCTGGCCGGGCCCGAGGGCATCGACGTCGGCCCCGACGGCAAGATCTACATTGCTGAAGTGGGCCAGCGGCGCATCCTGATGATTGATCCGGCGACAGGCGCCAAGACAGTCATAGCCGCCAATCTGGATATAGGGCTGGAAACCTATCCCGGCGGACCGCCGGCGCTGGTGACGACCGGCGTCGCGGTCGCCAAATCGGGCACGGTCTATGTCTCCTCGGATCGCCGCAATTCAATCTACAAGCTCACCCCGCCCGCCCACTGAAAGAGGAATCGGATGCCCGGCATCCCCTTCATCAAGGATTTCAAGTTCGACTATGGCACCGCGATGGAAGTGACGCCGCTCGTGCGGCGCGTGGTGGCGCGCAATCCCAACCCGTTCACCTTCAAGGGCACCGGCACCTACATCATCGGCCACGGCAAGGTGGCGATCGTCGATCCCGGGCCCGACCAGCAGGACCACATCGACGCCGTCCTGAACGCGGTGCGCGGCGAAACCGTGACGCACATCTTCGTCACCCACACCCATGTCGACCACGTGCCGGCGACGCCAGCGATCGCCCGGGCGACCGGCGCCAAGGTCTATAGTTACGGGCCGCATCCGACGCCGGCCGGCGTGGCGACCGAGCAGGAGGGCGATTTTTCGTTCGCACCGGACATCAAGCTCAACGACGGCGACGTGGTGGCGGGCGACCGCTGGAACGTCGAGGCGGTCTACACGCCAGGCCACATCTCCAACCATCTCTGCTTCGCGCTCAAGGAAGACAACGCGCTGCTGTCGGGCGATCACGTTATGGGCTGGTCGACGGCAGTGATCTCGCCGCCCGACGGCAACATGGCCGATTACTTCGCTTCCCTGCGCAAGCTCCTGCCGCGCGGCGAGCAGCTCTACATCCCCACACACGGCGCGGAGATCCGCAACCCGCATCCGTTCGTGCAGGCCTATATCGAGCATCGGCTCGCCCGCGAGGCGCAGATCATGGCGCGCCTCAAGGAGGGGCCGCAGACGATCCCGCAGATGGTGGCCAGGAACTACGCCGACGTGCCGCAACATCTGCATGCCGCCGCCGGCCGCTCGATGCTGGCGCATCTCATCCAGATGGTGAAGGACGGCCGGGTCAAGACCGCCGACGGCCGTGCCGCCATCGACAGCACCTATCGCCTCTAGGAGATCATCCCATGGATATGAAACTTGCCGGCAAGACGGTCCTGATCACCGGTGGCAGTCGCGGCATCGGCTTCGCCTGCGCCATGGCGTTCGCGTCCGAAGGCTGCAGCGTGCACATCGCCTCGCGTTCGAAGGAATCGCTCGAGGCGGCGCGCGACAAGATCCGCAGCCGCCACAACGTGCCGGTCGAGATCTATCCGGCCGACTTCTCCAAGGGCGACACGGTGCGGGAGGTCGTCGGCAAGGTGGGCCATGCCGACATCCTGGTGAACAACGCCGGCGCCATCCCGCGCGGCGACATCTTCGGCATGACCGAAGCCAAGTGGCGCGAGGCGTGGGAGCTCAAAATGTTCGGCTACGTGAACGCCACGCGCGCCATGCTGGAGAAGATGTACGCGCGCAAGAGGGGTGCAATCGTCAACATCATCGGGCTCGCCGGCGAGTCCTACAACTACGACTACGTCGCCGGCACGACGGCCAACGCAGGCCTCATGGCCTTCACGCGCGCCGTCGGTTCCAAAAGCGTCGAGCAGGGCGTGCGGGTGGTGGCGATCAATCCGCCGGCGACGCGCACCGACCGCATGGAGACCCTGCTGCGCTCGCAGGCGCAGAAGCAGTTTGGCGACGCCGAGCGCTGGCGCGAGCTCACCAAGCACATGCCGTTCGGACGTGCCGCCGAGCCCGACGAGGTGGCCGATCTGGCGGTGTTCCTCGCCTCCGACCGGGCGAGCTATATCAGCGGGGTGGTGATGACCCTGGATGGCGGCCAGGCAGCGCGGCACTAGTTCAGGGCGCGGTCGTCGGTCCGCCTTCGATCCGGTCGGCGGCGTTGGCGACGTTGACGTCGTGCACGATAGTGACCGGCTGCTTGAGCCGGGCGATGCGGGCATCGTCCGTCAATGGCTTGCCGCCGACCGTCACTGCGGCCAGCAGGACGAGCAGGAAGCCGACCGCCATGCTCGGCAGGTAGCCCCAGCGCGCGCTATGGCGCCAGCACGGAAAGGCTGCAATGCCAAGCAAGGCCAGCAGCACTGAAAGTGTCAGGGCCAAAAGTGTACTCCCCCAGTCATCCACAAGGAGAACGACCGGGGGAGCGACTGGTTGCAGTCAGGCCTAGTTGAAGCGGTAGTTCACGCCGACGCGCACGACGTTGCCGATCGAGCGTTCGCTGATGCTGGTCGTGGCCGGCGACGACAGCGGCGTGTCGGGCGTGCCGAGCCACAGATACTCGAGCTTGGCCGACCATTTGTCGTTCAGCTTGCCCTCGATGCCGCCGCCGAACGTGTAGGTCCAGAAGTTGTTGGATACGTCGAAATAGCCGTTGGGCGTGTCCATGCCCTGCAGGCGCTGATGGCCCCATACCGCGCCGCCGGTGACGTAGGGCATCACCGAGCCGACCGGATAGCCCGCGCGCACGCGGAAGGTGCTGAACCACGGCATGCTCGACGTGGCGTTGATCGTCGAGTTGCCGACGCCGCCGTTGATGTTCGACGTCATGGTCGAACCCTGGAAGTCGACTTCGGGGCCGAGGACGACCGGCCCGATCAGCCAGTTGTAGCCGACCTGCGCGCCGCCCAGGAATCCGCTGCCGGTCCCGAACAGTCCGCCGCCGCCGCTGGCGCTGTAGCCGAGGGCGGCCGAGGTCTGGCCCCATTCGCCGCCGGCGTTGAGACCGGCGTAGAAGCCCTCCCAGCTCGAGTTCATCTGCTGCGCGCTGGCGGCCAGCGGCGCCGCCAGCAAGGCAGCCCCGGCCGCGAGCGCGAGGCCGATGGATTTACGTACCGTCATGACAAACTCCACAACTGTGTTGGTTGAGGTGGGTAACGCGATTGAGCTGGCCAAAAGCGGCTGACAAACGGCATTTGCGTGCAAGCGAGGTGAACGCAGGCCAAGCGTGTCAGCGCTGCATCAGTAATTTGTGGCGTACCGATACTTTCAGCGAACCGATCGTGGAGGCCGTGCGGCGAAAACATGCCGCCGATTCATGCGGCATGCGAAGAACCGCCTAATCGGCGGCGCGCGCGTGGCGCTGAAACTCTTCACTGACCGCGCGATTGATGTCGAAGTGCACCTGCATGGCTTCCCGCCGCGGCACCCATACGCGCGTCACCAACACGTAGCTGGCGTCGTTCAAGACCTCGATGCCGATCTGCGCGACTTCGCGAACGCGCTTGTCGCGTCGCACGATGTCGCGCACGCGCGTGATGACGGAGTCGACGTCGTCCGACAGCGGCCGCGTGAATTTCAATTCGACCCGCTCGGTGTCGTTGCGCGACGGGATCTTGACGATCTCGCCCCACAGCTTGCCGTTGGGGATGATCACGCGCACGTTGTCGTCGGTGTCGACCTCGCTATAGAAGAGGTTGATCTCGCGCGTCGTGCCGATCACGCCGCCGGTCTCGATGCGATCGCCGATATGGAAGGGCCGGAACAGCACCAGCATGATGCCGGCGGCGAGGTTGCTCAGCGTACCTTGGAGGGCGAGGCCGATGGCGATGCCGAGGGCGCCCAGCACGGCGACGAAGCTCGTCGTCGCCACGCCGAACGTCGACAGCACGGCGCTGAAGGTGAAGACCAGCAACGTGTAGCGCGCGCCGTTGGCGAGAAAGAGAGTGATGGTCCGGTCGAGGCGCGTCGTGCGCATGCACAGCCGGACAATGGCGCCATAAAGCAAACGGGCACCCCACCATCCCGCACCGAGGATGATGATGGCGCCAATAACCCGCAAGCCATACGTCGTGACCAATGCCACCAAGACGTTGGCGGCATTGGTCCATTGTTGTTCGAGGCCCATACGCTACTCGTCGGGCAGATCAGAAGGAACCGAGGTCAGCTCCAGTGACCTTCGATGTAGAGCCAGCCACCCGGGCGGCGCTCCCAGCGGCCCGGCACCCAGACGGCGCCCATCCGCGGGCGTTCGACATAGTGTCCGCCGATCCAGACGTATTCGTGGCCGTTCCAGCGCCAATGGCCGGGCTGCCAGAACTCACGCTCGACCCGTTCACGCGGCAGAACCGGGACCACCTCCACGCGAGGCGGCGGCGGCGCTTCCGGAACGTAGATCTCGGCCTGCAGCTGCGCCATCGCCGACGGAGCCAGTGCGGCCGTGCCGGCCACGACGGCGATACCGCCGAACAGGCGACGGCGTGTCACATTCTTCATGGGATGAACCTCCTCTGAAGGGCAGAGGAAGAACGCCGACCCCGTCGGCCGGTTCCTTTGACCGGAAGCGCTCTAAGGTTGGGCGGGCGCAGCCAAGTCGTTGGCGCGTATGAAATCCCGCACGCGCGGCATGATCTGCTCGCGCCACTTGCGGCCGTTGAAGATACCGTAGTGGCCGACGCGCGGCTGTTCCCAGTGCACATGGCGTGCGCCGGGAATGTTCGGCGTGAGGGCATGGGCGGCCCGCGTCTGGCCGATGCCCGAGATGTCGTCGAGCTCGCCTTCCACCGTCAACAATGCCGTTTCGATTGCCGACGGATCGATCTTGCGGCCACGGCTTAGCCAGACGCCGCGCGGCAGTTGGTGTTCCTTGAACACGACCTGGATGGTCTGCAGGTAGAACTCGGCGGTGAGGTCCATCACCGCGAGATATTCGTCGTAGAAGGTCCGGTGCGCGTCGGCGTGATCGTCGTCGCCTTTGATCAGATACTCGAACTGGCGCATGTGCGCGTTGACGTGCCGATCGAGATTCATGGTGATGAAGCTCGTGAGCTGCACGAAACCGGGATAGACGCGCCGCATGGCGCCCGGATAGTTGAAGGGCACCGTCGAGATGACGTTCTGGCGGAACCACATCATCGAATTGCGCATCGCCAGATCGTTGGGCACGGTCGGGCTGCGGCGCGTGTCGATCGGCCCGCCCATCAAAGTCAGCGACTTGGGCTGGCGCGGGTCCCTGGCCTCGGCCATCAGCGACGCCGCCGCCAGGACGGGCACGGAAGGCTGGCACACCGCGATGACGTGCAGGTCGGGCCCGAGATAGCGGCAGAATTCCATCACGTAGTCGACATAGTCGTCGAGATCGAAGTTGCCCTGGGAGAGCGGCACCTCGCGCGCATCGATCCAGTCGGTGATGTGCACGTCGTGCTCGGGCAGCAGCGCCTCGACGGTGCCGCGCAGCAAGGTGGCGAAGTGACCGCTCATCGGCGCCACCAGCAAGACCTTGGGGTGGCGCCTGGCGGTGTCGCGCCGGAAGCGCAGCAGCTGGCAGAACGGCTTGCGCAGCAGGATCTCTTCGTTGACCGCGACGGTCGTGCCGTCGACCTCAGTGGTCGCCAGGCCGAATTGCGGCTTGCCGTAATTCTGGGTCAGCCGGGCGACGATCTCGGCGCCGGCCGCGACCGACTTGCCGAACCACGTCTCGGATAGCGGGTTGTAGGGGCTCGAATAGACCTGCTCGAGGGCGTTGGCCCACAGGCGGACCGGCTGGGCGAAGCGACGGTTGAGCTCGTACGCGTAGTAAAGATCCATGACCGCGCGGATTGTACTCTTCGCGACTCGTGTGTCACGTGAATACCGCAGTGCACAATTCGTGACAATTCAGCCGGTTAGAGCAACCTTTGCACGCCGGCGGCGATCGTCTCGGCCTTGGCTTCGTGGGTGAAATGGGTGACGAACCGCCCGCTGCGGTCGAGCAGATAGACGATCGAGGAGTGGTCCATCAGGTAGGGCGCGCCATCCTTGCCGGGCACCTTCTGGTAATAGACGCGATAAGCCCGCGCCGCCGCCGCCACCTGGTCGGGCGTGCCGGTAAGGCCGATGAAAGTCGGCCCGAAATTCCCGACATAGTCTTTCAGAAGCTTGGGTGTGTCGCGCTCCGGATCGATGGTGATGAAAACGAGATTCACCTTCTTGGCGGCATCGGGACCGAGCTTCTCGATCGCCGTTTCCATCAGAAGCAGCGATGTCGGGCAGACGTCCGGGCAATAGGTGTAGCCGAAATAGATCAGCGTCGGCTTGCCCTTTAGGTTGTCGCTGCTGAAAGCATGGCCGTCCTGGTCGACGAGGGTGAATGGCCCGCCGATCGCCGGCTGCTTGCCCTGGTAGGCATCCCAGCCGATCCAACCGGCGGCCCCGAGGAGGACGGCGATCCACACGCCGAGCAGGGCCTTCATGACAGGCGACATGGATGCAGGATGAGCCGATGGCGGCGGCTCGACAAGCGAGGCGGCCCGTCGCACGCTCGCCGTGCAAGGAGATGCGATGGGCAGTGACCTGGTCCAGCTGGCGCGCGCCGCCGACTTTGCCGCCCGCCGGCATGTGGGGCAGCGGCGCAAGGGCGAGAGCGCCGAGCCCTATATCAACCATCTGACCGAAGTTGCCGCCCTTCTCGCGCTGGCGACCGATGGCGACGATCCTGTGCTGGTGATGGGGGGCCTCCTGCACGACACGCTCGAGGATACCGATGCCAGGTACGAAGACCTGGCGAGGGAGTTCGGCGCCGACGTGGCGGCCCTGGTGAAGGAAGTGACCGACGACAAGTCCCTGCCCAAGGAAGAACGCAAGCGGCTGCAGATCGAGACGACGCCGCGCAAGTCCCGACGCGCGAAGCTGCTGAAGATCGCCGACAAGACGTCGAACCTGCGTGCACTGGTGCAAAGCCCGCCGCGCGGATGGACGGAGCAGCGCTTGCGCGACTATGTCGTGTGGGCCGTGGCGGTGGTGCGTTCCTGCCGCGGCCTCAACGCCCGGCTCGAGGCGGACTTCGATGGGGCCTATCGCGAGGCCAGGCAGCGCTTCGGCGCTTAGAGATGATGGGTTCGGCTGCTTCCTTCCAGTCGATTCCAGCCGAACCCATCATACTCGAACGTCAGTTCGGCCGGACGATCGGCGCCACGGAGCGCGCCATGCCAAGCAGCCGTTTATCGGCCATCGCCTCGGCCATCATCATGAAGCCGACCGGCAACTCGCCGGACGCATGGCAGGGTAGGCTGATCGCGCAGCGATCGAGGAAGTTGCCGACGGCCGTGTTGCGCAACAGCAGCAGGTTGTTCTTGGTGAAGCTGTCGGGCGTGCTGACATCGGCGATCTTCGGCGCTGGAATGGCGCAGGTCGGCGTGATGACCGCGTCGAAATTCTGCGTGATCGCCGAGACACGCCGCTGCAGGTCGGCGCGCTTCTGGCCAAGCCAGATATAGTCGGCGGAGCCCATCTCCACGCCACGGCGAATGCGCGGTGCGATCAGCGGGTCGTACTCCTTGCCGCGACGTGCCAGGACCGGCTCATGCCAGGCATAAGCCTCGGGTGCCGCGAACCCGCCCTTGGCGTTGATCAGCGGGATCTCGAGCAGCTCCTTGAGCTCGATGCGCTGGATCATCACGCCCTTGGCCTCGAGCGCCTTGCAGGCCCGCTCGAACGCGCGCGCGACCACGGGATCGAGATCGTCCATCATGTATTGCCTGGGGATGGCGAAGCGCAGCCCGGCCAGCGGGACTTCTTGCGGCACGCGGATGGGCTCGGCGGCAAACACCGCGTCGACCATGGCGCAGCATTCGACCGTGTTGGCAAGCGGCCCGATCGAATCGAGCGAGGTCGCCAGCGGCACGACGCCGTCGATCGGCACGCGCCGCGCGGTGGGCTTGAAACCGACGATGCCGCAGCACGCGGCTGGAATGCGCACCGAACCGCCGGTGTCGGTGCCGAGCGCCGCCACTGCCATCTGATCGCCCACCGAGACCGCGGCGCCGGAGGATGAGCCGCCGGGCACGCGCGTGCGGTCGGCCGGGTTGCCCGGCGTGCCGTAGTGCGGATTGGTGCCCACGCCGGAGAAGGCGAACTCGCTCATGTTGGTGCTGCCGACGATCACCGCGCCGGCTGCCCGCAGGCGCGCCACCACGGGGGCATCCTCGGTCGCCGGCGGCGCGTCGTCGAGCGCCCTGGATCCGGCGAGCGTCGTCTCGCCGCGCACATCGCACAGGTTCTTGATCGACACCGGAATGCCGGCAAGCGGCCCCGGCACGACATTCACCTTGCGCAGCATGTCGCTGGCGTCGGCTGACGCCAGCGCCGCTTCGCGCCATACCTTGACGAAGGTGCGCCGGCCTTCGCCGGCGGGATCCTCGATACGCGCCAGCGCCGCTTCAGTGAGCTTTCGCGAAGTCGTTCGGCCAGCGGCCAGATCCGCGGCGAGTTGCCCGATGGTGGGGTTGGTCGTCGGGTTGGCCATGGCTCTCCTTGTTCGTGCGCCTCAATGGGCGCGGTGCTTCACGAGGTCGTCGACCACGCTGGGGTCGGCGAGAGTGGAAGTGTCGCCCAGGTTGCTGAAGTCGTTTTCGGCGATCTTGCGCAGGATGCGGCGCATGATCTTGCCGGAGCGTGTCTTGGGCAAGCCGGGCGCCCACTGGATTACGTCGGGCGTGGCGATCGGGCCGATCTCCTTGCGCACCCAGTTGTTCAGTTCCTTGCGCAGCTCCTCGCTCGGCTGCTGCCCGGCCTTCAAGGTGACGTAGGCATAGATGCCCTGGCCCTTGATGTCGTGCGGGAAGCCGACCACGGCCGCCTCGGCGACCTTGGTGTTGCCGACCAGCGCGCTCTCGACCTCGGCGGTGCCGATGCGATGGCCCGAGACGTTGATCACGTCGTCGACGCGACCGGTGATCCAGTAGTAGCCGTCCTCGTCGCGCCGCGCGCCGTCGCCCGTGAAGTACTTGCCGGGATAGGCCTTGAAATAGGTGTCGATGAAACGCTGGTGATCGCCGTAGACCGTGCGCATCTGGCCGGGCCACGAATTGATCAGGCAGAGGTTGCCCGAGCAGGCGCCTTGCAACTCCTTGCCGTCGGCATCGACCATCACCGGTGTGACGCCGAAGAACGGCCGTGTCGCCGAGCCGGGCTTGAGCTTGGTGGCGCCGGGCAGCGGCGTGATCAGGATGCCGCCGGTCTCGGTCTGCCACCAGGTGTCGACGATCGGACAGCGCGAATCGCCGACCACGCGGTGGTACCACAGCCACGCTTCCGGATTGATCGGTTCGCCGACCGAGCCGAGCAGCCGCAGGCTCTTACGGCTGGTCTTCTTCACCGGCGCCTCGCCGTCGCGCATCAGGGCGCGGATCGCGGTCGGTGCGGTGTAGAAGATGTTGACCTTGTGCTTGTCGACGACCTGCCAGAAGCGGCTGGTGTCGGGATAGTTGGGCACGCCTTCGAACATCAGGGTCGTGGCGCCGTTGGCGAGCGGTCCGTACAGGATGTAGCTGTGGCCGGTCACCCAGCCCACGTCGGCCGTGCACCAGTAGATGTCGCCGTCGTGATAGTCGAACACGTACTGGTGGGTCATCGAGGTGAAGACGAGATAGCCGCCGGTCGTGTGCAGCACGCCCTTGGGCTTACCGGTCGAGCCCGACGTATAGAGGATGAACAGCGCATCCTCGGCGCCCATCGGCTCGGGCGGGCAGTCGGCCGCGACCTTGGCCTTGATCTCGTGCCACCACACGTCGCGCTTGGCGTCCCAGCCGATCTTTCCGCCGGTGTGCCTGACCACCAGCACCTTCTTCACCATCGGCGCCTTCCTGATCGCCTCGTCGGTGTTCGCCTTGAGCGGGATCGGCTTGCCGGCGCGCACCCCCTCGTCGGCCGTGATCACGACATTGCTGTCGCAGTCGACGATGCGGTTGGCGAGACTGTCGGGCGAGAAGCCGCCGAACACCACCGAATGGATGGCGCCGATGCGCGTGCAGGCGAGCATGGCGTAGGCCGCCTCGGGAATCATCGGCATGTAGACCGTCACGCGATCGCCCTTCTTGACGCCCAGTTCCTTGAGCGCGTTGGCCATGCGGCAGACTTCGCCGTGCAGCTCGCGATAGCTGATCTTCTTGCTCTTCGCCGGGTCGTCGCCCTCCCAGATGATCGCCGTCTGCTCGCCGCGCTTGGCGAGATGGCGGTCGATGCAATTGGCCGAGACGTTCAGCACGCCGTCATGGAACCAGCGGATGCGCACGTTGCCGGTATAGTCGACGTCACGGACGGCGCCCGCACTGTAGGGCTTGATCCAGTCGATCCTCTTGCCGTGCTCGCCCCAGAATTTCACCGGGTCCTTGACCGAGGCGTCGTACATCGCCTTGTACTTGGCGTCGTCGACCCAGGCGCGCTTCGCCCAGTCGGCGCTGACGGCAATAAGTTCGTCACTCATGGCATCCTCCCGAAGTCCTTATAGGCGCGCGTTATCCGCGATTTTTAGCGCGCCCAGCCGCCGCCACGCAAACCAGCCAAAGGCCAGGATGACGAGCGGCATGACCGGCAAGTCGAGGCGATTGAGCACCATGCCGAAGAAGGGAATGAGCCACAGCATCATCAGAACCAGCCGCTCGAGCGGCTGGAAGCCCATCGCCATGCCGCAGCGGAACATCATCAGCGCCGCCGGCATCAGCAGCAGCAGGTCGTAGTTCAGCGTGTAGGGCGAAACGAGGAAGGTCGCGGTGGCGAGCACGGCAATGCGTGCGTCACTCTGTCCCTTCCGGCTGAAGGCAAGCCAGACCGCGGCGACGGCGAGCACCGCGCCAGCGAGCTGGATGGTGCTGGCGACGGCGGGCGGCAGGCCGATGATGCGGGCGGCGGCAAGCAGCGTCGTCATGTGCATGTAGATGCGCTCGAACATTTCGTTCACGACGCGCGGCGAGGCCGCTTCGCGCGCCGCGTCGAGGAAAGCGAGCCAGAAGTCCGTGCCGAAGACGGCAAGGCTTGCCAGGCAAAGCGCGGCCACCGTGGCCGCCATCCACGCCAACGCCCGCCATCGGCGCGCGGCCAGCAGCGCAAGCGGCACCAGCGCCCAGATTTGCGGCTTATAGGCGAGCAGTCCGAGCAGGATCCCCGCCAGCGCCGGCGAGCGCTCGAGTGCGCCCAGGCCGCCGTAGAATAGGGCGACGCTGAGGAACGTGTTCTGGCCGGCCAGCACCGTCCAGGTGGCGGCGGGCGACGTCACGATGGCGAGCCAGCCCCAGCCGTCGCGCCGTCCCTCCAGCGCGGTCGCGAGCGCCGCCGTGCCGCCCATGAAGAGCGCATAGGCCTTGCCGACGGCCACGAAGCCGAACGGCAGCAGCATCAAGAGCCAGATCGGCGGGTAGAAGAACGGCCGGAAGTGGACGTAGTGACCGAACCGTTCGGGGAAGAGCGCATTCTGGAAGTCGGTGAAGGCATCGATGTTGTAGACCAGCGCCAGCTTGCCCTCGACCCACGCTCGCGCGGCCGCCCAGAAGACGAGATAGTCGGGAAACAGCACGTCGAACGACGAGCCGATCAGCGGCCCGCCGCTGAACAGGAAGACCACATAAAGCAGGTCGTACAGGCCGAACGCGCCGCAGAAGGCCGCAGCGATCACGAGATCGTTGCGCGATCCCTTCGTCATTCGGTGTGCCAGGTCGTGAATTCCTCGAGCGGCGCGCGCTCGGTGACCAGGCTGTTGGGCACTTCGTCGGGATCGGCGTAGCCCAACGCCAGCCCGCAGATCACCACCTGGTCGTCAGGCACCTTGAGCTCGCGGCGGACCACGTGCTGGTAGCGGCTGAAGGCGGCCTGCGGGCAGGTGTGCAGGCCTTTTTCGCGGGCGAGCAGCATCAGGTTGTCGAGGAAAATGCCGCTGTCGATCCACTGGCCCTTTTCCATGATCCGCTCGACGCACAGGATCATGCCGACCGGTGCATCGAAGAACTCGTAGTTCTTGCGGAATTGCCTGGCCATGCCGGCGGCGTCGCCCTTGGGCACGCCGAGCAACGTGTATAGCTGCTTGCCGACGGTCTTGCGGCGCGTGTCGTAGAGCGGCGGAAACTTCTGAGGATAGACGAAATACTCCGCGCCCGGGCCATGGTCGCCCTCGTCCATCGCCTTGAGGATCGCCGCCGACAGGCGCTTGCGCGCCGCCCCCATGGTCACATGGAGCTTCCATGGCTGCAGGTTGCCGTTCGACGCCGCGCGCGTGGCGTTGCTGATGATCCATTCGATGTCGGCCTTGCTCACCGGGTCGGGCTTGAAGACCCGCATCGATCGACGGGTGTTGATGGCTTCCGACACGCGCATGGACGACTAGCTCCGATTGAGATGACGACGCAGGAAGTCGAACAGCTTACGACGAGCCGCGGCGTTCTGCTGCTCGGTGAAGTAGTGCGTTCCGTCAGGCACAATGAAGGTCTCGACGTCCTTGCCGTGCCTCTTGAGCGCTTCGGCCATGGTGGCGGTCTGCGCCACTGGCACGTTCTCGTCCTTGGCGCCGTGGACCAGCAGCACCGGCACGTCGATCTGCGCCACCCGCAGGACGGGGGAGCGCACCGGCAGCCCCTCGGGCCCGCAAAGATCGTCGAGATAGTCGCGGATGAATGGATTGGCCTTGTACCAGCCGGCGAGATCGGTCGGAGCGAAGAACGAGGCGACGGCGCGGACTGGCGGCTTGTGCGCGGCCGTCAGCAGGGCGACCTGGCCACCCATCGACGCGCCGACCAGGCCGATACGCTGACGGTCGACCGACGGCCGCTTGCCCAGCCAGTCGATGGCCGCCAGCACGTCGAGCGGCTGGCGCAGGCCCTGGTCGCTCTCGCCCTCGGAGCCCAGCCAGCCACGCAGCGACAGCGCCAGGGCGGCATAGCCATTGGCGGACGCAGCCCGCGCCAGCCCCGCCATCGCGTGGGCGTGGCTGGCGAAGCCGTGCAGGAGCACCAGCGCCGGATGGGGCGCGACGCCGGCCTGCGGCTTGAAGAAGTAGCCGCCCAGGGTGACGCCGTGGCCCGGCACGTCGACCTTCTCGGCGTCGGCGATGTCGGGCAGCTCTTCCCAGCGGTGCGCCACCTCGATCGGCACGCCGTCGGGATCGCGAAAGCCCACCGAGTAGTATCCCGGGGCGAAGTAGTCGAGCTCCTTGGGCGGCTGCAGGATCTCGGCGCCGGCGTCGCGCAGCTCGGCATAGACCTGGTCGACCTGGGCGCGGCTCTCGGCCGAGACGGCGAGCCACAGCGCGCCGGGGCCATGGCTCACGCCATCCTTGGCCTGGCGCATGACGAAGTGGTCGTAGCCGCGCGACCACATCACACGGTCGGGACTGGCCCACACGCGGTGGAAGCCCAGCATCGGCAGCCACAGGCGATGAAAGTCGATGGAGCGCTTGAGGTCGCTGACCTCGATCGCGGCGCCGGCGAAGGACGGACGCGGCCGCATCAGCGTTCCGGCAAGCCGAGCGCGCGCAACTCGTCGCGCCGCAGCGCTTCCTCGCCGGCCAGGAAGAACTCGTCGAGTTGCGGCGGCTTGACGTGCGTGCCGGCCAGCATGGCGTGCGCCTGCCCGCGATGATGGATGTCATGCTGGAAGAGATGCTCCAGCACGTTGGCGACCGGCGAGGGCGGCGGCTTGCGGTTGGGCCGCGGCAGGATGCAGTCGGCGGCGAGCGACGTTTCGGTCTGCCGTTCGCAGAACGCGATCAGCCGCTTGTCGCTTTCGGCCTGGACGAGACGCAACGATCTGCCGTCGGCGTAGTCGCGATCGGGCTCGCTGTAGCGGCGCAGGGCGTCCAGCCCCCCGAGCGCGTCGATGTAGTACAGGTCGACATCGAGGATGTGATTGAGCGTCTTGCGGAGCGACGGGAAGAAGCTCGTGCGCGGGGCGGCGAACTCCTCGGGCGTCAGCGCCTCGCAGGCGACGAGCAGCCGGTGGTTGGCCCACGCATTGTTGTGCGCCATGGCGACGAAATGGCCGACGAGTCCCGCTCGGCTGGGGCCCGTCGCCATGGCGTCGCCGTCCGGCTGCCTACGCCGCCTGCGCGAGGTTGCGCAGCACGTACTGCAGCACGCCGCCGTTCTTGAAGTACTCGATCTCCTCGGCGGTATCGATGCGGCAGGTCAGGACGACCTTTTCGGACGTGCCGTCGCGGCGATGGATCGTCATGGGCACGTCCATGCCCGGCCGCAGGCCCTGTTCGATGCCGCTGATATCGAAGGTTTCGTGGCCGGTCAGGTTGAGCGTCTTGCGCGTCATGCCGGCCTTGAACTGCAGCGGCAGCACGCCCATGCCGACCAGGTTCGAGCGATGGATGCGCTCGAAGGTCTCGCAGACCACGGCCTTCACGCCGAGCAGGTTGACGCCCTTGGCCGCCCAGTCGCGCGAGGAGCCGGTGCCGTATTCCTTGCCGGCAATCAGGACCTGCGGCGTATTCTCCTTCTTGTATCGCATCGCCACGTCGTAGATCGGCTCGGGCTGGTCGGTCTGGTAGTGGTGCGTGAAGCCGCCCTCGACGCCCGGCACCATCTCGTTCTTGAGGCGGATGTTGGCGAAGGTGCCGCGCATCATCACCTCGTGATTGCCGCGCCGCGTGCCGTACTGGTTGAAGTCCTGCGGGGCAACGCCGTGCTCCTCGAGGTACTTGCCGGCGGGGCTGTCCTTCTTGATCGACCCGGCCGGCGAGATGTGGTCGGTCGTGATCGAATCGCCGAACTGGCCGAGCGGGCGGGCGCCCGCGATGTCGCTGAGCTTGCCCGGCGTCCTTCCCATGCCGTCGAAGTAGGGCGGATTGCGCACGTAGGTCGACTTGTCGTCCCAGCTATAGGTGAGCGTGGGCTTGGTCTTGATCGAGCGCCAGAACGTGTCGCCCTTGAAGACGTCGGCGTAGCGCTTCTTGAACGCCTTGGCCGTGACGTACTTGTCGACGACCTTCTGGACCTCCTTGTTGGTCGGCCAGATGTCCTTGAGGTAGACCGGCTTGCCGCCCTTGCCGGTTCCGATCGGGTCCTTGGTGATGTCGATCTTCATCGAGCCGGCGAGCGCGTAGACCACCACCAGCATCGGCGAGGCGAGGTAGTTGGCACGGGTCTGCGGGTTGACGCGGCCCTCGAAGTTGCGATTGCCGGACAGTACCGCGCAGACCACGAGGTCCTTGTCGTCGATCGTCTCCGACACGGGCTCGGGCAGCGGGCCCGAGTTGCCGATGCAGCTGGTGCAGCCGTAGCCGACGAGGTTGTAGCCGATCTTGTCGAGATCCTTCTGCAGGCCCGACGCCACCAGGTATTCGGTGACGACCTGCGAGCCCGGCGCCAGCGAGGTCTTGACCCACGGCTTGACCTTGAGGCCGTGCTTGACGGCGTTGCGCGCCACTAGGCCGGCCCCCAGCATGACGTACGGGTTCGAGGTGTTGGTGCAGGAGGTGATGGCCGCCAGCACGATGTCGCCGTGGCCGAGGTCGTAGTTCGTGCCCGCGCACTTGTGGCGCTTGCCGTCGTCGCGCCGCTCGAACTCCTTCTCCATGTTGGCGACGAACTGCTGCCTCGCCTGGCTGAGCGGCACGCGGTCCTGCGGCCGCTTGGGGCCGGCGATGCTGGGTTCGACGTCGCCGAGATCGAGGGTGAGCGTATCGGTGAAGACCGGCTCGGGCGACTTCTTGCTGCGCCACAGGCCCTGCTTCTTGGCATAGGCCTCGACCAGCCTGGCCGCCTGCTTGCGGTTGGTTGTCTCAAGATAGTTGATGGTCTCGCTGTCGATCGGGAAGAAGCCGCAGGTGGCGCCGTACTCCGGCGCCATGTTGCCGATGGTGGCGCGGTTGGCGAGCGGCAGATCCTCGAGCCCTTCGCCGTAGAATTCGACGAACTTGGAGACCACGCCCTTCTTGCGCAGCATCTGGGTGACGGTGAGCACCAGGTCGGTCGCGGTGGCGCCTTCCTTGAGCCTGCCGGTCAGCTTGAAGCCGATCACTTCGGGAATGACCATGGGCAGCGGCTGGCCGAGCATGGCGGCCTCGGCTTCGATGCCGCCCACACCCCAGCCGAGCACGGAAAGGCCGTTCACCATCGTGGTGTGGCTGTCGGTGCCGACCAGCGTGTCGGGATAGAGCGTCGTCTCCTTGCCCTGCTTGTTCTGGAAGACGACCTGCGAAAGATATTCGAGGTTGACCTGGTGGCAGATGCCGGTGCCCGGCGGCACGACGCGGAAATTGTCGAACGCCATCTGGCCCCAGCGCAGGAACTTGTAGCGTTCGAGATTGCGCTCGTATTCCAGCTTCACGTTGGCCTTGAAGGCCGAGCTGTTGCCGAAATTGTCGACGATGACCGAATGGTCGATGACGAGATCGACGGGAACCAGCGGGTTGATCTTCTTGGTGTCGCCGCCGAGCTTGCCCATGGCGTCGCGCATCGCCGCGAGGTCGACGACGGCCGGCACGCCGGTGAAGTCCTGCATCAGCACGCGCGCTGGACGGAAGTTGATCTCCTTGGTCGACTTGCCGCCATTCTTCAGCCAGTCGGCAAAAGCCGCGATGTCGGCCTTCTTGACCGTCGTGCCGTCCTCGTTGCGGACCAGGTTTTCCATCAGCACGCGGAGGGAGAACGGCAGGCGGGACAGGTCGCCGACCTCTTTTTCCACCGCGGCGAGGCTGTAATAGACGTAGTTCTTGCCACCTACCTTGAGCGCCTTGCGGGCCTTGAAACTATTGGGATGGGTGGCGGCCATTTCGGTACTCCTTGCAGGCGGTTCGGTCGAATGGGTTGGCAAAATAGGGGGATGAAACGACCCAGGCAATCCGTGGATGCAGGCCGCTTCGGCCTATGCCAAATTGCTCCAATGCAGCGCGGAATCTTGCGGACTTTGGGGGTTTTTGCCGTTCTCGTGTCGATGACGTCGGGGGCGTCCGCACAATTGCAAGGCGGCGCGAACTGGGACACTTCGGCTCAGCAGTTCGGTGGCACGGGCGGAGCCGCCGCACCCCCGCCGGTGCCGCGCGATGCAAGCCTCGAACAGTTGAACAAGATCCTTTCGGTCTCGCAGCTCAAGCCCGCGGATCGTTCCTTCTATCTTGGTCTGCGCGCCTTCGTGCTGAGCCGGGCCGGGCGCGAGGGCGACAGCCGCAAGGACATCGCCGAGATGGGCAAGCTTCTGCCCACCAACTGGCAGATCATGCTGTGGAGCATCATGCCGGCACTGGCCGGCGGCGGCGATCGCGCCACCGCGTTGCGCACCCTGGATTACGGCCTGCAGCGCAAGCCCAACGATCCATGGCTGCTGGTGGCGCAGGCCCAGGTCTATATGCAGATTTCGGACTTCCAGCAGGCGATGAACATTCTCGACCGGGCAATGGGCAGCGCCACTGGGGTGCCCGACCGGCGGGTGGCCGTCTTCAACCGCGGCCAGGCCAATTTCAACCTCGGCAACTTTCAGCAGTCGTCCGACGATTTCGATGCGTGGCTTTCGGGTTTGACGACGGTGAAGGCGCGTATCGACGGCACGTTGTGGCGTTTCGCGGCGCAGGTGCACACCAAGCACGATGCGCGTGCGGTCCTGAACAAGGATATCGGCAACGAGAACCTCTACCAGTGGCCGGGGCCGATCGCGAAGTTCCTGCTTGGCAAGCTGCCGCCGGGCGAGCTCGAGGTGGCCGCCGAGTCCGACCAGACCGCCAAGGTGATCAACGGCAAATGCCCGGCCGCCTTCTACGTCGGCATGGAGGCGCAACGTCGGGGCGACAAGCAGCGGGCGCGCGAGCAGCTGCAGCTTGCGCAAGCGCGCTGCCCGACCACGTCGCCCTACAACTGGGCGGCCTCCAGCGAGCTCAAGAGGCTCTAGTATGGGTCGGCGGCTCATCCCGGCAGGATGAGGGCCCGAACCTACATATGACAAATATATAGAAACTCTCGTTTGGAGAGCTTCTTCGTCTTGGCAGCCTTCCTCCCAAAGTATTTGCAGTTTAGGCGTCTCACCTGTCTCAGGCGTCTCAGGCTGTCTCACACGGGGGGTGGGGGTGTTCCGTGAGACTCGAGACAAAAACCCTTACGCCATCGGCATTCGAGGCGTCTCAGGCGCCTGAGACTCGAGGTTTGTTCAGCCGACCAGGGCGAGCGGAGCGACAAAGCGGGTGATTTCCGCCGCCACCAGTTGCGGCTGCTGCAGGTGGGGGCTGTGGCCGCAGTCCGGCAGCAGCCGGGTCTCGCAATAGCCGCCGACCTTTCCGGCGATGACGCCGAGTTGCAGCTCGCTGCCATATTCGTCGTCCTCGCCCTGGATCGCCTGGACCGGCACGACCACGCCGGGCAGCCGCCCGTCGGCGTCCATCGGCTCGAAACCGGGCGCCAGCCATGCGTCGGCCCACAGGTGGAACGTCCGGTCGACGTCGTCGTGGTAGCGCGCCAGCTTGTGGCGCAGGTCGGCGGCGTAGGCTTCGTGCGCGCGCGTGATGGCGGCGGTGCAAACCGGTTCGTTGACGGCGTGCGCGGCCAACGTGACCACCGCGCGCAACGGTTCGGGATCGGTCGAGGCATAGTCGAGGGCGATCGTGCCACCGTCGCTGTGGCCGACCAGGACGCAGTCTTCGATGGCGAGCGCGCTCAGCAGCCGCGGCAGCACGAGGTCGGCTTCGATCTCCATGTAACCGAGCCCGGGATCGCTGGGCCACGGGCTGGAGCGGCCGTAGCCGGTGCGGTCGTAGACCACGCCGCCGCAGCCCGTGGCGTCGCACAGGCGTTGCGGGAAATCGCGCCACATCTCGATGCAGCCGAGCCCCTCGTGCAGGAAGACGAGTGTCGTGCGCTCGAGCCCGTCGCCCCGTTGCGGCGACAGACGGCGGAAGCGCAGGCGGCGGTCGCCGAGATCGGCGAATTGGTCGCCGGACGGGATCGAGGTCACGCCTCAGATGTAACCGGGACGCGCTCGCGTGAGAAGACGCCGATCAGGGCCGGCAGGACGGTCAGGAAGAGCAGGGGCGCCAGCAGCATGCCGCCCACGATCACGATCGCCAGCGGCCGCTGCACCTGGCTGCCGATCGCCGTGGAGAACGCTGCCGGCAACAGTCCGACGCAGGCCGCCACGCAGGTCATCAGGACGGGCCGCATCTGCAGATCGCAGGTGCGCCGCAGCGCCTCCTCGCGATTCATGCCGCCCGCCATCAGGCGGTTGAAGCAGCCGACCAGCATGATGCCGTTCATGGCGGCAATTCCGAACAAGGCGATGAAGCCGATGGCGGCGGAAATGCTGAACGGCATGCCGGCCAGAGTGAGGCTCAGGATGCCGCCGATCAGGGCGAGCGGAATGGCGCTGCCCGCCAACAACGTGTCGCGCAGGCTGCCGAAGCTCACATAGAGCAGCAGCAGGATCAGGGTGATGGCGATCGGCACCGCGACGGAGAGGCGATCGATCGCCTTCTGGAAGTTTTCGAAATCGCCGGCCCATTCGAGGCGGTAGCCGCTCGGCAGCGGCACCTCCTTGGCGACGCGCTCCTGGGCTTCCAGCACCGCCGAACCGAGATCGCGACCGCGCACGCTGAACTTGACCGGTACGAAGCGCTGCTGCTGCTCGCGATAGATGTAGAAGGCGCCGGCCGAGATGCCGACGTTCGCGACCTCGCTCAACGGCACCTGGACGACCGAGCCGTCGGAGCCCGTCGCGCCGACGGCGAGATGGCGCAGCGCCTCCGCGCTCTGGCGGTAGCGCGGCGCGAGCCTCACCAGCATCGGGAAATGCCGGTCGCTTCCCAGTTCGTAGAGATCGCCCGCCGCCTCGCCGCCGACGGCGGCTTGGATGGTGGCGTTGATGTCGCCGGGAGACAGCCCGTAACGCGCCGCGCGGTCGCGGTCGATGTCGATACGGATGGTCGGCTGCCCGACGAGCGGCGGCACCGCGACGTCCTTGATGCCGTTGACGGCCTGGATGACGTTGCGGATCTTGATCGACAGCTGATGCAGGACGTCGAGATCGGGCCCGATGATCTTGATCGCATTCTCCGCGTCGATGCCTGACGCCGCTTCCTCGACGTTGTCCTCGATGTACTGCGAGAAGGCGTAGTTCACGCCCGGCACCGCTGCCTGCAGGGCGGCCGACATCTGGGCGATCAGGGTTTCCTTGTCGAGGCCCTTGCGCCATTTGTCGAAGGGCTTCAGCGGAACGAAGAATTCACCGTTGGAAAAGCCGTCGGGATCGGTGCCGTCGTCGGGTCGGCCGTTCTGCGAGATGACCGTCACGACTTCGGGGAAGCTCTTCATCACCGCCCGCATCTTGTTGATGTAGACGTTGCCCTCCTCGAGCGACACCGAGGCGGGCATGGTGGCGCGCATCCAGATGTTGCCCTCTTCGAGCTTGGGCAGGAATTCGAGGCCGATCGTGCTGGCGGCAAAGGCCGCGATGAGGGCGAGCCCGCCTCCGGCACCCAGCACCATCATGCGATGCTCGAGCACGACGGCGATGATCCTCTCGTAGCGCCGGCGCACGAAACGCACGATCGCCGTCTCGACTTCGGATACGCGCTCGGGCAGCAGCATGGCCGCCAGCGCGGGCGACACGGTGAAGGTCGCCAGCAGGCCGCCCGACAGGGCGTAGGCGTAGGTCTTCGCCATCGGACCGAAGATGTGGCCTTCGACGCCAGACAGCGTGAACAGCGGCAGGAAGCCCGCGATGATGATGGTGGCGGCGAAGAAGATCGCCTTGGTGACCTCGCCCGCCGATTGATAGATGGTGGCGATCTTCCCCGTCACGCCGGCGGGTGCGGCGATCGCGGTCGACGACCTGTGGCCGGAACTGGTTTCGGCGAGATGCCTGAAGACGTTCTCGACCATGATGACGGTAGCGTCGACGATGATGCCGAAATCGATGGCGCCCATCGACAGCAGGTTGGCCGACTCGCCGCTCAACACGAGAATGATCACGGCGAACAGCAGGGCGAACGGGATCGTCGCCGAGACGATCAGCGCGCTGCGCAGGTCGCCCAGGAACAACCACTGGATGGCGAAGATCAACAGCACGCCCATCAGCATGTTGTGCAGCACGGTATGCGTCGTGACGTCGACCAGGGCCCGCCGGTCGTAGACGCGCACGATGCGCACGCCTGGCGGAAGCAGGTCCGAGTTGTTGATGCGCCCGACCTCGCGTTCGACCGCGTTCAACGTGGGCAGCGTCTTGGAGCCGCGCCGCATCAGCACGATGCCCTGGACGATGTCGTTGTCGCCGTCCTGGCCGCAAATGCCGAGCCGCTGCTGGAAGCCGACCGAGACCTGGGCGACGTCGCTGACCAGCACCGGGGCGCCGTTGCGCACGCCGATCATCGTGTGGCGGATATCGTGCATGGTGCGGATCTGGCCGACCGAGCGGATCACCGCCGACTGCGGACCGAGATTGATCGTGTTGGCGCCGACATTGATGTTGGCGTTGTTGAGGGCGTCGAGCACCTGCTTCAGGGTGAGGCCGTAGGCCAGCAGGCGGTCGAGATCGACGGTGATGTCGAAAGTCTTGAGCTTGCCGCCCCAACCGGTGACGTCGATGACGCCGGGCACCGCCTTGAAGCGGCGCTGCAGCACCCAGTCCTGCAGGGTCTTGAGATCGGTCACCGTGTAGCCGGGCGGGCCGACCAGCCGATAACGGTAGATCTCGCCGATCGGACTGGTCGGCGACAGCGTCGGCTGGGCGTTGTTGGGTAGCTGGCCGAGCTGACTCAGCCGGTTGATGACGAGCTGCGAGGCTTCACGGTAACTGAGGTCGTAGGTGAACTGCACCTTCACGTCCGACAAACCCACCAGCGAGATGGTTCTGACCGAGGTCACGAACGGCAAGCCCGACATCTGCACTTCGATCGGGATGGTGATGTAGCGTTCGATCTCCTCGGAGGACTGTCCGGGATTCTGCGTGACGATCTCGACCAGCGGTGGGACCGGATCGGGGTACGCCTCGATGTTCAGCTGCTTGTAAGCAAACACGCCGCCGATGATCAGCGCCGCGCCGAGAATCAGAACCAGCACGCGTTGCTGAAGCGCTGCACCGACAACTGCCAGCATGTGACCCTTTTGGTCGTTTGCATCCGTCGTGCTGCGACGGTGCCTCCCTGAGGGTCACCTATACACCCTTTGTGCATTCGCACTAAAGATGCATACGCACTACCTCTGCGACACGATCGACTGTGCTGTCGGTCTTGCAGTTTGTCTGCAGCTCAGGCGTTTCGTCGACTCGATGTTGCCGTCGCGATTCCACCAGCCGCCGCCCAATGCCTGAAACAGCGCTGCAGTATCTGTGAAGCGGCTGGCCTGGGCCTGCACACGGGCGAGCAGCGCGGTTTGGTACGTTTGCTGTGCCGCAAGCACGAACAGGTAGGTGATGTCGCCCAGCGCGAGACGACGACGGGCGATGTCGAGGCTCGTCGCTGCCGCGCGCTCGGCGGTCACCGTCGCCTTCAGGGTGAGGGCGTCGTACTCCAGCGCACGCAGGACGTCGGCGACGTTGCGGAACGCGGTGAGCACGGTCGAGCGATACTGCGCATCGGCCTGTTGCAGGGCCGCCTGCGCGGCACGCTTCTTCGCCGCCAGCGCACCGCCATCGAGGATGGTCTGCAGCAGGCTCACGCCCGCCGTCGTTCCGGTCAGGCCTGGACCGAACAACGTGTCGGTCGAGAGCGACTGGGTATTGAGGCCGACATTCAGGGTGATCTGCGGGAACTGGTTGGCGGTCGCAACGCCGACCAGCGCCGTGGCCGAATGCAGGGCTGCTTCGGCGGCGCGCACATCGGGCCGTTGCTCGACGAGCTTCGACGGCAGGCTGAGCGGCAGCTCCTCCGGCAGGCGCAAATCCGCCAGATCGAAGCGTTCGGCGACCGTCGCGCTCGGGTACCGGCCGGCGAGCACGGCCAGCAGGTTGCGTTGTTGCGCCAGCGCCTTCTGCAGCGGCGGCAGAGTCGCCTCGACCTGGGCAAGGGCGGCTTCCTGAGCGGCGACGTCGCCGCCAGGCACGGCGCCGAGGCCGCTCGATTGCCGCAGAATGTCGAGCGTCTCGCGCTGCGCGGCGATGATCTGCTGCGTGGCCTCGACCTGGGCCCGCAACGACGCCTCCTGGATCGCCGCGGCGACAACGTTGGAGGCAAGCGAGAGATAGGCGCCTTCGACCTGGAAGCATTGCTGCTCGGCCAACGCGTCGAGTGACTCGATCTGCCGGCGATTGACGCCCCAGAGATCGAGCATGTAGGTGAGCGTCAGGCCGAACGTGAACAGGCCGTAGATCGTGGCGCCCGTCGACGTCGCCGGGGACAGGCTGGTCGGCGTCTGGTTCTGCGAGGCGCCGATGCCGCCCTGCAGCGTCGGGAAGAGCGTTGCGCGTTGTGCGCGCGCATTCTCCTGCGCCACCTTGAGTCCAGCCAGCGCCGCTTGGACGTCGGGGTTCGCCTTGAGCGCGCTTTCGATCAGGGAATTGAGCTGCGGCGACTGGAACACGCCCCACCATTGCCCGGGGATGTCGAGGTTCTGGACAATGGTCTGCGCTTCGCCGTTGGAAATGTCGGCGGAGACGAACTGCGGCTTTTGCGGTTCCGCGAGGTACGTCGTCGTTTGCGGCGGCGCGGGGGGCTTGAAGTCAGGCCCCATCGTGCAGCTGATCAGCGCCACCGAGGACAGGGATCCGACCGCGGTGCGAAGCAGACGGATCATGCGCGCGCCTCCGCCGGGCCCTCGGCCGGTGTCGCCGGCTGCGGAACACGGCGCCGCGAGAACAGGCCGATCGCCGCGGGCAGCACCGTCAGGAACAGGAATGGGGCAAGCAGCGTGCCGCCGACCACGACGACCGCCAGCGGCCGCTGAACCTGGCTGCCGATCGCCGTCGAGAAGGCGGCGGGGAGCAGGCCCACGCAGGCGGCGACGCAGGTCATCAGGACGGGCCGCATCTGCTGGGCGCAGGTCTCGCGCAGCGCGATGTCGGGTTCGAGGCCGGAATCGACCAGGCGGTTGTAGCAACCGAGCACCATGATGCCGTTCATGGCGGCGATGCCGAACAGGGCGACGAAGCCTATCGCGGCGGAAATGCTGAACGGCATGTCGAACACGAACAACGAAAGGATGCCGCCAGTGAGTGCCATCGGGATCGCGCTGCCGGCCAGGAGTGTGTCGCGCAGCGAGCCAAAAGTCACGTAGAGCAGCAGCAGGATGAGCGAGATCGCGATCGGCACGGCGACCGCGAGGCGCTGCAGGGCTTTCTTGAGGTTGCCGAACTCGCCCACCCATTCGATGCGGTAGCCGCCCGGGATCTTGACCTTTTCAGCGACGCGTTGCTGGGCCTCGAGCACGGCGCTGCCGAGGTCGCGGCCGCGCACCGAGAATTTCACCGGCACGTAGCGCTCCTGCTGCTCGCGGTAGATGTAAAACGCCCCCGAGACCAGTTGGACCGAGGCGACCTCGGAGAGCGGCACCTGCGTCACCCCGCTCGCGCCCTGCACGCCGATCGGGATGCGCTTGATGGCTTCGAGGTTCGCGCGGTAGCGCGGCGCCAGGCGAACGATCATAGGGAAGTGCCGGTCACTGCCGTTCTCGTAGAGATCGCCGGACGCCTGGCCGCCGACCGCCGCCTGCACGGTGGCGTTGATGTCGCCCGGTGCCAGTCCGTAGCGCGCCGCCTTGTTGCGATCGATATCGATGCGGATGGTGGGCTGGCCGAGCGAGGCGAAGACCGACAGGTCGGAGATGCCGGGGACGGTGGAAATCGCGTTCTTCACGTCCTCCGCGACCTTGGCCAGCGTGTTCAGGTCGTTGCCGGAGATCTTCACCGAGTTCTCGCCCTTCACGCCGGACGCGGCCTCTTCGACGTTGTCCTGGATGTATTGCGAGAAGTTGAACTCGACGCCCGGAAACGCCTTCACCAGCGCGTCGTTCATCTCGGCGACGAGCGCCTCCTTGTCGAGGCCCTTGCGCCACTGGTCGAACGGCTTCAGCGGCACGAAGAACTCGACGTTGAAGAAGCCGGTCGAATCGGTGCCGTCGTCGGGTCGGCCGTGCTGGGAGATCACCGTGATCGCCTCGGGGAAGCTCTTGATCAGCTTGCGCATGCGGTTGGCATATTCGTTGCCGGCCTCCAGCGAGATCGAGGTCGGCATCGTGGCGCGGATCCACATGTTGCCTTCCTCGAGCTTGGGCAGGAATTCGAGGCCGATCGTGCTGCCGGCAAGCACCGCGAGCGCGGCCACACCCAGCCCCGCCGCCACGGTGGCGCGGCGGCGCGCCAGCACGATGTCGCGCAGCTTCAGATAGTACTGAGAGACCAGCCGCACGGCGCGGGTCTCGGCATGCGCCACGTGCTCGGGCAGCAGCAATGCCGACAGGGCCGGCGACACGGTGAAGGTGGCCAGCAGCCCGCCGGAGAGGGCGTAGGCATAGGTGCGCGCCATCGGCGCGAAGATATGGCCCTCCACGCCCGACAACGTGAACAGCGGCATGAAGCCCGCGATGATGATGGTGGCGGCGAAGAAGATCGCCTTGGTGACCTCGGTCGAGGAGTTGAAGATCACCGCCGCCTTGCCGGCGAGACCTTCCGGCACTGGCCGTCGCGTGAACACCGAGCCCGGCTGCCCGGTCTGCGACAGATGGCGGAAGATGTTTTCCACCATGATCACCGTGGCGTCGACGATGATGCCGAAGTCGATGGCGCCCATCGACAGCAGGTTGGCCGACTCGCCGCTCAGCACCAGGATCACGACGGCAAAGAGCAGGGCGAAGGGAATCGTGGCCGAGACGATCAGCGCACTGCGCAGATCGCCGAGGAACAGCCACTGGATGAAGAAGATCAGCAGCACGCCCATCACCATGTTGTGCAGGACGGTGTGGGTGGTGATGGAGACCAGGGCGCTGCGGTCGTAGATGCGTTCGATGTGGACGCCGGGCGGCAGCACGCCGGAATTGTTGATCTTGTCGACCTCCGCCAGCACGCCCTTCAGGGTCGGCAGGGTCTCCGCGCCGCGCCGCATCAGCACGATGCCCTGGACGATGTCGTCGTCGTCGTCCTGGCCGGCGATGCCGAGCCGCGGCTGATGGCCGACCGTGACGGTGGCGACGTCCGATACCAGGATAGGAGCGCCGTTGGGCGCCGCCAGCATGGTGTTGCGGATGTCGTCCATCGAGCGGATCTGGCCGACGGAACGCACGATCGCCGACTGCGGGCCGATATTCACCGTGTTGGCGCCGACATTGATGTTGGCGTTGTTGAGCCCGTCGAGCACCTGCTTCAGGGTGAGGCCGTAGGCCAGCAGCCGGTCCAGATCGATCGTGATGTCGAAAGTCTTGGTCTTGCCGCCCCAGCCGGTGACGTCGATGACGCCGGGCACCGCCTTGAAGCGGCGCTGCAGCACCCAATCCTGGATGGTCTTGAGATCGGTCACGGTGTAACCGGGCGGCCCGACCACGCGATAGCGGAAGATCTCGCCGATCGGGCTGGTGGGCGACAGCACGGGTTGCGCGCCGTTCGGCATCGGCGGCAGCTGCGACAGGCGGTTGATGACGTACTGCGCCGCCTTCTCGTAGGTCACGTCATAGGTGAACTGGACCTTGACGTCGCTCAGCCCGAACAGCGAGATCGTGCGGACGGCCTGCACGTAGGGAATGCCCGCCATCTGGATCTCGATCGGGATGGTGATGTAGCGCTCGATCTCCTCGGACGATTGCCCCGGATTCTGGGTGATGATGTCTACGAGCGGCGGGACCGGATCGGGATACGCCTCGATGTTGAGATTGGCGTAGGCGAACAAGCCGCCCACCATCACGGTGGCTGCGAGAATGACCACGAGAATGCGCTGCTTGAGCGCGGCGGCGATGAGAGCTTGCATGGCCGGGAAGGCTGCGCGAAGAGGCTGGCGCCGTCAGTCGCGGGAGGCGGCGCGATCGATGAACAGGGTGCCGCTGGCGACCACCGTCTCGCCGACCGACAGGCCCTTGCGCACTTCGACCAGGCCGTTCGTCGTGGCACCGACTTCGATCGAGCGGGTGACCACGGCCTTGTCGTTGGGGCGCGCCACCCAGACGCGCGCCTGGGAACCTTCGTAGATGACGGCATCCTGTGGTACCGCCGGCATCAGCCGGTTCGCGCCGGAGATGATGCGGAACGAGGCGAACATCTCGGGCAGCAATTCACGATTGGGATTGTCGATCTCGGCGCGCACCGGCAGGCGGCGCGTGTTGGGATCGAGCGCCGGCGCGACATAGGACAGCCGCGCGTTGAAGATGCGGCCGGGATAGGCGAGCACCGAAACCTCGACCGGCGCGCCGACCTTCATCTTGGGCGCGTCCGATTCGCGCACGTTGGCGACCAGCCACACCGTGCTGAGATTGCCGACGGTGAACACCGGATCGCTGGCGCCGACATTGATGTACTGGCCGACGCCCACCTTGCGCTGGATGACCGTACCGGCGATCGGCGCAGAGACGATCGTCTCGGCGCCGATGCGGTCGGACTTCTCGAGCTTGTCGATCTCGGCGTCGGAGCGGCCGAGGATGCGCAGGCGATTGCGCACGGCGGCCAATGCGATCTCGGCCGAGCGCATGTCGCCCTGTGCCGCGATGAGATCGGATTGCGCCTGCTGGAGGTCCTTCTGCGTGCCGCCGCGGATCGCCACCAGCTCGCGCTGTCGCTTCTCCACGCTCTGGGCGAGCTCGAGCCGCGACTTGGCTTTCTCGACACCGGCGACGGCGGTCACCAGGTCGTTCTGCCCCTGCACGAACTCGCTCGCCTCGATCGCGAACAGTGGCGCGCCGCGCTCGACATAGTCGCCCGGCTTGGCGATCAGGCGGCTGACGCGGCCGGAGTAGGGCGAGAAAACCGGCGTGGTGGTGTCGTCGTTGATGGCGATCTTGCCGTCGGTCGCGCGCTCGTCGCGAAACGCCACTTGTCGGACCGGCACGAGTTTCAGGCTGCCCCACTGATTGTCCGTCGGGCGGAAGGCACCGTCGGAATCCCGGGCCGTGTTGTCGGAGCGTGCGACCGCGTTGCTCGGGCCGCTGTCGAAGGCCCAGATCGCGCCGACCGCAATGGCGATGAGTCCACCGCCCGCCAGCCACAGGCGATATCGGCGCAGACGACCAACAGCGGTCGAGGTGGAAGGAGCGGTCATGAAACGGGCATTCCGGCAAGCGACGCTCTGGCGTCGCGTCGCAAGCTAGTCCCTTCCTATTACGTCAACCTGACGGAGCCATCGCGAAATCTCGTGCTAAAATGCTGACGCAAAGCTGAACAGGATGGCGTCATACCAATGAGAGTGCTTCTCGTTGAAGACAATCCAGACCTTGTGTCCTTGCTGACCAAGGGACTTGCGCATGCCGGCTTTGCCGCAGATTCGGTCGGCACGGTCGGCGACGCCAAGCACGTCCTGGCGACGATGAAGTACGCGCTCATCGTTCTCGATCTCGGGCTGCCGGACGAAGACGGTCTGGCCCTGCTGCGCGATCTGCGCCGTCGCGGCGATTCGACGCCGGTGCTCGTGCTCACGGCGCGCGATGGCGTGACCGACCGCGTGACCGGCTTGCGCGAGGGCGCCGATGACTATCTCGTGAAGCCGTTCGCGATGGAGGAGCTCGTGGCGCGCCTGCAGGCATTGCTGCGCCGTCCCGGAAATCTTCTGGGCAAGCTGCTCACGTTCGGCAACGTCGCGCTCGACACCGAGGGGCGGCAGGTCTTCGTGTCGGGCGCGCCGCGCGCCTTTCCGGCGCGTGAGACCGCCGTCCTGGAGATCCTGCTGCGTCGCGGCGGCAATGTCGCGCCCAAGCGGCTGTTCGAGGATCAGCTGTTCGGCCTGTCGGGCGAGGTCGGCTCGAACGCCGTCGAGGTCTATGTCCATCGCCTGCGCAGGATGCTGATCGATGCCGGCGCATCGGTGCGCATCCATACGGTGCGCGGCGTCGGCTATCTCATGGCCGAGGAAAAGCGCTCGGGCTGAACGACGATGACGCGCTTTCGCTCGATCGGCACGCGCATCATCGTCCTGCACGTGGTGGCGATCGGTGTCACCTCCATTCTGATGCCGCTCGCGCTGTACTGGCTGCTGAGCAGCGCCGCCAACAAGCTGCATCGCGACCAGCTGCGCGCCGAGGCACTCACGATCGCGAGCTACCTCAAGCCCAAGCCCGAGGGCGGGCTCGAACTGGACATTCCGCCCGATGCGCGTCCGCTCTATTCCGGCCAGTACGCGCTCTATTCGTACGCCGTGCTGGATACTTCCGGCCACGTGCTGTTTTCCTCGCGCGAGGACGGAACGGCGATCTTCCTGCCGGACGAGGAATCGATTCGCGAATGGTTCGTCCGGCGACGCAGCTCGGGAACCGTGCTGTTCGGGGTGAACGTCAGCCGGCCGATCGGCGATCACCTCTACAACATCCAGATCGCGCAGGATCTCGCCCATCGTGACGTGATCATCGACGACGTCGTGTCGTCGTTCTTTCCGCGCGTCGCCTGGATCACCTTCCCGATCCTGTTGATGCTCCTGCTGGCCGACATCATCATCTTCCGGCGCGCGCTCCATCCGGTGCGCGAGGCCTCCAATACGGCGGCGGCGATCGGCCCGCAGCGCACCGAAGTGCGGCTACCCGAGCAGACGATGCCGGCCGAGATCGCACCCCTGGTCCACGCCGTCAATCAGGCGCTCGATCGCCTCGAAGGCGGCTACCGCGCCCAGCGCGATTTCACCGCCGACATGGCGCACGAGCTGCGCACGCCGCTCGCCATCATGCGCGCGCGCGTCGATTCGCTCGATCCCGGTCCCGCGCGCGAGGCCCTGCAGGCCGATCTTGTCAACATGGCGCGCACCGTGAACCAGGTGCTCGACATCGCCGAGCTCGAGAGCTTCATCGTGGCCACAGACGCCCGGGCCGACCTGCACGTCGTATGCGCCGATGCCGTGGCCTTCATGGCGCCGCTCGCCGTCGACCAGGGAAAGACGATCGCGCTCACCGGCGAGCAGCAGTCCGTCTGGGTGCGCGGCCACAGCGAGGCGCTGTTTCGCGCCGTGCGCAACCTGATCGAGAACGCGATCCGCCACACGCAGGCTGGCGCCTCGATCGAGGTCGAGGTGCGGGCCAGCGGCGTGGTGCGCGTGCTCGATGACGGTCCGGGCGTGCCTGAATCGGAGCGCGAGCTGATCTTCAGCCGCTTCTGGCGTCGCGACCGCGCCAAGGCCGACAGCCGCGGCCTTGGCCTCGCCATCGTGGCGCGCGTCGCCGAGGCCCATGAGGGCAGCGTCTCGGTCGAAGACCGGCCGGGCGGGGGAGCGGTCTTTGTCTTGAAGCTGCGGCCTGCCTAGACGGGTGCGGCCGGACTTCAAGTGGCCCAACGTCCGGTCTACGCTTGCATTCCAGAAAGCCGAGGGAACGCAAGCGATGGCCCAGCACTACGATACCCTGGAGACCCGCACGCCGGCCGAGCGCGAGAAGGCGCTGATGCAGGCGCTGCCGCAGCAGATCGCGCACGCCAAGGCCAATGCGCCGTTCTTCGCGACGTGGCTGAAGGATGTCGATCCGGCGTCGATCGCCTCGCGCGCGGCGCTCGCCAAGCTGCCGGTGCTGCGCAAGTCGATGCTGGGCGAGGTGCAGAAGAAGAGCCCGCCGATGGGCGGCCTGATCACCGTGCCGATGAGCAAGGTGCGCCATGTCTTCATGTCGCCCGGTCCGATCTTCGAGATCGACACCGATGAGCCAGACTATTTCCGCGGCGCGCGCGCCATGTTCTCTGCCGGCTTCCGCGCCGGCGACATCGTCTACAACACCTTTTCCTACCATCTGACCCCGGCCGGCATCATGATGGAGTCGGCGCTGCGGGCACTGGGTTGCGCCATCGTGCCGGGCGGCGTCGGCAACACCGAGCTGCAGCTCGATGCGATCGCCGCCATCAAGCCCAAGGGCTATGTCGGCACGCCGTCTTTCCTGAAGATCCTGATCGAGAAAGCGGCTGAAACAGGCAAGGACATCTCCTCGATCAAGCACGCCTTCGTCGGCGCCGAGGCGCTGCCGCCCAGCCTGCGCCAGATGTTCGTCGACAAGGGCATGACCTGCCTGCAGAGCTACGGCACGGCCGATGTCGGCACGATCGCCTATGAGTCGGCGGGACCCGACGGCAAGGTCGAGGGCATGATCGTGGACGAGGGCGCGATCGTGGAGATCGTACGGCCCGGCACTGGCGATCCGGTGCCCGAGGGCGATGTCGGCGAGGTGGTCGTCACGACCTTCAACAGGGCCTATCCGCTGGTTCGCTTCGGCACCGGCGACATGTCGGCCGTGCTGCCCGGCACGAGCGCCTGCGGACGCACCAATATGCGCATCAAGGGCTGGATGGGCCGGGCCGACCAGCGCACCAAGGTGCGCGGCATGTTCGTCGACCCCGAGCAGATTGCGGAGATTTCCCGCAAACATCCCGGCCTCGGCCGCCTGCGCCTGGTGATCGACTGGGTCAATCAGGCCGACGTGATGACGCTCAAGGTCGAGGCGCCGTCTCCATCGTCCGACCTCGAGAAGGCGCTGGAGGGCACCATCCGCACCGTCTGCAAGGTGGGCGGCAAGGTCGAGTTCGTGGCGCCGAAATCGCTGCCCAACGACGGCAAGGTGATCGACGACGTGCGCAAATATACGTGAGGGCGTCCGGCCAAGGGCCGCGACCTCACTTCACATGGCCAAGCAGCGAGCGCACTGGCAAAACCGCCACAATTGCCGTATTTACTGGATCGTGCGGTCGCCCCGAATGACCCCCTCGAAATAACGGGGCCCGCTGCCCATGGAGGTACTATTGAAGAGACGCAGTTTCGTCTCCGGAGCCGCCGCCCTGGCCGCGGCCAGCGCGGGCCCCGGCGTTGTCAGTCCGGCCTTCGCCACCGCCATCCAGCCCTATAGCTGGGACCTCAATCCGCCCACCGACACGCGCGAGAACTTCATCGCCTGGGGCAAGAACCGGGGCGAGGATCCGACCTTCCTGGGCGAGCGCTGGGACCGCTTCCAGGCCATGGTGCGCAACAAGGATCTGTGGGGCGCCGCCACGATGCGCGCCTTCCTGCTGACACCGCGCGAGGAGTTCGCCTCGGTCAATCCGGCCATTCACAAGCGCGCCTACGAGCACGCCTTCCTCGACATCGGTTACGGCGTCACCATGTCGGGTCCGCACCTGCAGGGCCGCATGACCAACGTGATCGACGTCAAGCGCGGCGAGAAGGTGCTCGAGATCGGCACCGGCTCGGGCGTGCAGTCGGCCTACATCGCCAACCTGACCGAGAACGCCTACACGATCGAGATCATCAAGCCGCTCGCGGACCGCACGCGCGCGCTCTACGACAAGCTGATCGACAAGGGCTACACCGAGTACCGGCACATCAAGAGCAAGTCGGCCGACGGCTACTATGGCTGGGAAGAGGCAGCGCCCTTCGACAAGGTGATCGTCACCTGCGGCATCGATCACGTGCCGCCGCCGTTGCTGCAGCAGCTCAAACCGGGCGGCCTGATGGTCATCCCGGTCGGCCCGCCGGGCGCGCAGCGTGTGCTCAAGGTGGCCAAGCTGGTCGGCTCCGACGGCTCGATTACCACCACGCGCGAGGACATCTACGGCGGCAAGATCGTGCCGTTCGTCCCGTTCACCAAGCTAGAAGGCGACAAGGTCGTCGGCACGCATAACCGCTAACAGCGGGGCGCCGCACTCATGGCTGTGACGAACGCGGTCGATCTCGACAAACGGCCGCCGCTCACCTTTTACCTGTCCGTCGGGCTGGTGGCCGGCAGCATCATCGCGCTGCAGATCGGCATCATGCGCGTCTTCTCGGTCGGCAGCTGGGCGCATTTCGGCTCGCTGGTCGTGAGCCTTGCCATGTTCGGCTTCGGCCTCACCTCGGCGGTGATGTGCGTCGGCAAGAGCTGGTTCGAGCGCCACTGGCAAGGCGCGGTGAAGTCGGCACTGCTGCTGTTCGGGCCGCTGATGGTGGTGTGCAACCTTGCCGCCCAGCAGGTGCCGTTCAACGCCATCTTCCTGATCTCCGATCCGATGCAGAAGTGGCGGCTGTTCGCCAATTTCGTTCTCTACTTCCTGCCCTTTCTCGCCGGCGCGCTCTATCTCGGCGTGGTGTTCCTGAAGGCCCAGAAGACCTTCAATCGCGTCTATTTTGCCGACCTGGTGGGCTCGGGCTTGTGCGGACTGTCGGTGCTGCTCGCGCTCTATGTCTTCAAGCCGCAGGACATCGTCATGGCGCCGCTGCTGCTGTGGCTCGCCGGCGGTCTCTTGTGGTTCGTGTCGCTGCGCGACAATCGCGGTATCTTTGCCATCCTGGCCGTGGCGGTGGCGGCCAGCCTGGTGCACTACGCGGTGCCGGAAGCGCTCGGCATCCCCAAGCTCGCCGTGTCGGACTACAAGGGCGTCGCCTACGCGCGCAAGTTTCCGGACAACAAGCGCGTCTACGAGCGCGCCTCGCCGTTCGGCTACATGGAGATCTATTCGAGCTCCTATCTCCATTTCGCGCCCGGGCTCAGCGACAACGCCGCATTCAACCTGAAGACGATGCCGGACAACGCCTATCTCGGGCTCTACATCGATTCCGACGGACCGAGCGGCATCATCAAGGATCTGCCGGACGATCAGACCGCCTATTTCCGCTATCTGCCGATGTTCTATCCGTACGTGCTGAAGCACGATCCGAGCACGTTCGTGGTCCAGTTCGGCGGCGGCATTTCGACGGCGGTGGCGCTGAGGTCGGGCTCCGAGCACGTCACGGTGGCGGAAGGCAACCCCGCGATCCTGACGGCGTTCCGCGAGGATCCCGGCCTGCGCAAGTTCACCGGCGACATCCTCAACAACAAGAAGGTGTCCGTCATCGACTTTGACGGCCGCCTCTATCTCGCCAATACCAAGAATCGCTACGACGTGATCGACCTGTCGCTCGCCGATTCGGCCGGCCTGTCGAGCCCCGGCGGCTTCGCCATCGTCGAGAAGTATTCATATACCCGCGAAGCGATGGCGGCCTACATGCGCGCGCTGAAGCCCGGCGGCATCCTGTCGGTCACGCTGTGGAACAAGGAAGAGCCGCCCAAATCGGTGCTGAAGCTCTACGCCACGATGGCCGCCGCGGCGCGCGATGTCGGCGGTGATGATATCGCCAGGAACTTCTACGTCGTCTCTTATTATCTTTCGACCGCGACCGTCCTCTACAAGCAGGGCGGCTTCACGGCTGACGATATCGCCAAGCTGCAGGAACACACCAAGGCGATGTCGTTCGACGAGATCTACTATCCCGGCATCAAGATCGACACCTCGGACCTCAAGCAGATCCTGCAGGACTATCGCGACCAGTTCTTCTATGCCGGTCCGCCGCCCGACCCGACGGCGCCGAAGGAAGAGGCCGAGCCGCACGACAAGCCGCCGCCGGGCGTGTCGGGCGACAAGGGCACGGTCGCCCCGACGGACGGCACGCCACCGATCGCGCGTGTCCCTGCCACGGTGCTGGGCCGGCTTGCCTGGTACTATCACGTGCATGGCGGCTGGCAGAAGGTCGCCGACGACTACGTCTTCGACACCCGCATCCTCACCAACCACCAGCCATACTTCGCCGCCTACATCAAGGTGAAGGACCTGCTGAAATTCCTCGACCGGCTCGAGCTGGTGCAGGACGAGTGGGGATACATACTGTTGTGGGCGACGCTCGGCATCGCCGCGGTCTTCGCCGCGACCCTGGTCCTGTTCCCGGTGGTGTTCGGCTGGCGCACGATCTTCAGCCGCTATCCCGGCAAGTTCGGCACCATGGTGTACTTCCTGTGCCTGGGGCTGGGCTACATCATCGTCGAAGTCGGCATGATCTCGCACTTCGTGCTGGCGCTTTCCAATCCCACGGTCTCGGCCTCGGTGTTGATCACCGGCATGTTGGTGTTCTCGGGCCTGGGCAGCTTCACGTCGGAGCGCTTCCTCGATCGCGCGCGGCGGGTGATGCCCCGGATCTTCACCGCGATCTTCCTGATTCTGACCTTTTACGCCTTCGCCATCGACTATGCGCTCGACTGGATCGGCACCCTGCCGTACCTGCTGCGCATCGTGCTCTGCCTGCTGCTCTTGATGCCGCCGGCTTTCCTGATGGGCTTCCCCATGCCAACAGCGATGACGACGTTGGGCCGGCTGGGCAAGGACCACATGTTCCTGTGGGCATGGGGCGTCAACGGCTGCTTCTCGGTGATCGGCGCCGCGCTGGTGCCGATCGTGGCCACGAGCTTCGGCCTGCCGGCCGTCGTGCTGGTCGGCGCGATCGCCTATCTCGTCGCCCTGCCATCCTTCTTCTCGGTGCTGAAGCCGCTCAAGGGCGAGCGGCCAGCGGTTGCGTGATACGCCGGGCCCTGTTGTTAGGAGCCCTGTTCATGCCGACGATCGCGCGCGCCAGGACAGTGAGGAAGACCCCGATCAAGCAGGCGCCGAAGCGCGCGGCCGCGCCCGCAGGCCCGCCGCCGCTCAAGGAAGCCAAGAGCCAGCTCATCGCCTTCAACGCCTCGGCCTTTCCCTATCGCGGCCTGGTGCCGGACACCCGCAAGCCGTTCCTCGATGTGCGCCAGGGCCGGCGTTTCGGCCACACGACTTTGAAGGGTGACGTCTGCTGGGAAGACACGACCTACAGCGACCGCCGCTCGCTGCTCTATTTGCCGGCCGGCTTCAATCCCATGCTGCCGTTCCTGATCGTGATCTACCTGCATGGCCAGGGCGCGACGCTGGAGCGCGACGTGATGGTGCGCCAGGGTGTGCCGCGCCAGATCGCTGAATCGGGGCAGAACATCGCCCTGGTGGCGCCGCAGCTCGCCTACGACGCCGCCGATTCGAGCGCCGGCAATTTCTGGAAGCGCGGCCATTTCGCGCGCTATATCGACGAGGCGGCGGAGCGGCTCATGCGGCTCTACGGCGACAAGAGGGTCGGGCCGAAATTCAACGCCGCGCCGGTCGTGGTCGTGGCCTACAGCGGCGGCTATGTCTCCGCCGCCTATTCGCTGGAGCGCGGCGGCGCGGTCTACCGGGTCAAGGGCGTGATCCTGATGGACTCGATTTACGGCGAGGAGGAGAAGTTCGCCGCCTGGATCGCGACCCGCCGGCGGTTCGGCTTTCTGCTCAGCGCCTATACCGAATCCACGATCGAAGGAAACGGCAACCTGCAGGCCCTGCTCACCAAGCGCCGCGTCCCATACAGCGCGAGCGGGGTGCCCAAGAGCCTCACGCCGGGCACGATGGCGTTCGTGCCGTGCGGCGCGTGGGAGATGCATAACGATTTTATGACACGGGCGTGGACCGCCGATCCGCTCAAGCAGGCGCTGGCGATGATCCCGGGCTATCCGCAGACTCCGCCGCCGCCGCCGGTTCGTGCTAAGAAACGGGCATGACCGATCCGCTGCGCCAGGAGCTGCTCACGATCTTCACCGGCCGCGCCACGCGCCGCTATGGCCTGAGCGCGGTCAACCAGCTGCAGCACGCGCTGCAGGCGGCGACGCATGCCGAGAGCGATGGCTGTTCGCCGGCCACCGTGCTTGCCGCGCTGCTGCACGATGTCGGCCACATGATCCATGCGCTGGGCGAGGATCCGGCCGGCCGCGGCATCGACGACGTACACGAGGAACTGGGCGCCAAGTGGCTGGCCGATCGCTTCGGCCCGGACGTCTGCGAGCCGGTTCGCCTGCACGTCGCGGCCAAGCGATATCTCTGTGGCACCGAGGCGGACTATTTCGGCAAGCTCTCGGCCGATTCGGTGCGCAGCCTCGGCCTGCAGGGCGGGCCGATGTCCGCCGACGAGGTCGAGGCCTTCCGCAAGCTGCCGTACCACGAAGAGGCCGTCCGGCTGCGGCGCTATGACGAGGCGGCCAAGGACCCCGCGGCGGCGACTCCCGACTTCGACCACTTCCTGCGCCACGTCGCGGCCTGCCGCAAATGATCGGCCCTCGATGATTGACAGGGCCGACGTCGAGGCGGCGTGGACCCGCATCCAAAGCCATGTCCGCCGCACGCCGGTGATCGAGCTGCCGGCGGGTGCGTTCGGCCTTGGCTCGCCGATCGCGGTGAAGCTCGAGCAACTCCAGGTCAGCGGCACTTTCAAGGGACGCGGCGCCTTCCACAAGCTACTGTCGTCCGAAGTGCCGGCAGCCGGCGTAATCACCGCGTCGGGCGGCAATCATGGGGTCGCCGTCGCTTACGCCGCGCGAAAACTCGGCCACAAGGCGGAGATCTTCGTGCCCACCATCTCGGCGCCGGCCAAGGTGGCGCGGCTGAAGAGCTATGGCGCGATCGTGCATCAGGTGGGCGCGGTCTATGATGAGGCGCGCGCGGGGTCGGAAAAGCGTGCGGCCGAGACCGGGGCGATGATGGTCCATGCCTATCAGGACCCGGGCGTCTTCACCGGCGCAGGCACGATGGCGCTGGAATTCGCCGAACAGGCCAAATTCGACACGCTGCTGATCGCGGTCGGCGGCGGCGGCCAGATCGCGGGCTGCGCGGCCGCCGTCGGCGAGACGATCAAGGTCGTGGCGGTCGAGACTGAGGGCACGCCGACGCTCTACGCGGCGCGGCGGGCCGGCAAGCCGGTCGACGTGAAGATTTCCGGCATCGCGGCCGATGCGCTGGGCGCGACGCGCGTCGGCGCCGCCAATTTCGAGATCGCCCAGAAGCTGGTGCGCGACAGCCTGCTGGTCAGCGACGATGCCGTGCGGGCGGCGCAAAAGGCGCTGTGGGAAGAGCTGCACGTGATCGCCGAGCCATCGGGCGCCACGTCGCTCGCCGCGCTGATGTCGGGCGCCTACAAGCCTCTTGCGGGCGAGCGGGTCGGTATCGTGGTGTGCGGCGCGAACACCGAGCCCGGTTCGGTGGCGTAGCTAAGGTCGCTTGATCTCGGTGACGACGGCGCGGTTGGCCTTGCCGGCGCTGTTGGTGGCATCGAAGCGGATCATGTAGTGCTCGCCCGGCGCGATCCACCAGCGCGACAGCGAACGGAAGCCGTCGGGGCCCTGCTCGTTCATCTCGACCACGAAGCTGTCGACCAGCGCGTCGCCCGGCCCGATGCGCTTCTCGTACTTGGCGACGGTCAGGATGTAGCTCCAGCTCTTGCCGCCCGCGCTGTAGCTCGCCTCGATCTTCTTGCCGACCTCGAGCGGCCACAGCCGTTCGGGTCGCAGCGCCGAAATGAACGGCGTCATGTCGCCGCCGTCGGCCGACGGATTGGCGAACAGAAGGGCGCGGATCTTGAACGGCTTGCCGCCGATCGTGTCCATCCGGCAGTCCATGTCGTCCTGCCCGCGCGACACCACGGTAATGCCGCTGTCGAAGGTGATCGCGGTGCCCGCTGCCGGACAGGCGAACGGCATGGTCTGGGCGACGGCGGGCAGGGCAATGGTGGCGGCGGCGAGGCCGGCGAACAGAAGGCGTTTCAGCATCCGCCTTTCCTTACTCGACGAAATGGCAGGCCGCCAGCGCGCCCGTCGAGATCGGCCGCAGCACCGGCTTGTCGAGGCGGCAGCGCTCCTGCGCCATCGGGCAGCGCGATTGGAACGGGCAACCGGCCGGCGGATCGATCGGGCTCGGCAGCTCGCCCTGCAGGACCGAGCGCTTGCGTGTGCGGGCGAGCTTGGGATTGGCGACGGGCGCCGCTTCCAGCAGGGCCTTGGTGTAGGGGTGCTGCGGCCGGCGCCAGATCTGGTCGCGCCCGCCCGCTTCCATGATCGAGCCGAGATACATCACCGCGACGCGGTCGGCGATATGCTCGACCACCGACAGATCGTGGCTGATGAAGAGATAGGACATGCCGAGCTGGCGCTTCAGGTCCTCGAGCAGGTTGATCACCTGTGCCCGCACCGACACGTCGAGCGCCGACACGGGCTCGTCGCAGATGATGAGCCTGGGACTGAGCGCCAGCGCGCGGGCGATGCCGATCCTCTGGCGCTGGCCGCCCGAGAACTCGTGCGGAAAGCGCTGCTTGGTGTCGGCCGGCAGACCGACCCAGCCGAGCAGCGTATCGACGCGTTCGGCGATGGCGTCCGGCTTCCAGCCGGCCACGACCAGCGGCTGGGCGACGCTGCGGCCCACCGTGGAGCGTGGATTGAGCGAGCCGTAGGGGTCCTGGAAGATCATCTGCACCTTGCGGCGCATCTCGTTCAGACGCTCGCGGTCGAGCGGGGCGATATCGGTGCCTTCGACGCGGATCTCGCCGGCGGCCAGCGGCACCAGGCGCAGGATCGCCTTGCCGAGCGTGCTCTTGCCGCACCCCGACTCGCCCACCAGCCCCAGGGTCTCGCCGGTGGCGATGTCGAGGCTGACGCCCGACACCGCCTGCACCACGCCGGCGGCTGTGTTGAAGCGCACGTGCACGTCGCGGAGCGACAACAGGGGCACGTCGCGCAGCGAGAGCAGCGGCTCGCTCATTCGAAATCTCGCTCGGCGGCGAAGCAGGCTACCTTGCGGCCGGCGACGGGCTCGGTGAGTTGCGGCTGCTCCTGTCGGCAGCGCGCGAAGGCCCGTGGGCAGCGCGGGGCGAAGGCGCAGCCGACGGGAAGTTCGTTCAGGGGCGGCACCATGCCCGGAATGTCGGCGAGCCGCGCGGCGCGTTCGCCGCCCGGCGTCGGCGTGGCGCCGATCAGGCCGGCCGTGTAGGGGTGCAGCGGGCGCTCGAACAGATCGTCGACGGTCGCCTCCTCGACCTTGCGGCCGGCATACATCACCACCACGCGATCGGCGGTCTCGGCGACCACGCCGAGATCGTGGGTGATGAAGATCATCGCCATGCCCGAATCGGCCTGCAGCTTCTTGAGCAGCGCCAGCACCTGGGCCTGCACCGTGACGTCGAGCGCCGTCGTCGGCTCGTCGGCGATCAGCACGGAGGGATTGCAGGCGATCGCGATCGCGATCATCACCCTCTGGCACATGCCGCCCGACAGCTGGTGCGGATAGGCGCCGAGCCGCCGCTCGGCATCCGGCATGCCGACCTGCTCGAGCAGTTCCAGCGCGCGCGCCCGTGCGGCGCGGCGGTCGAGCTCGGTGTGGGTGGTCAGCACCTCGACGATCTGACGCTCGACCGTCGCCACCGGATTGAGCGAGCTCATCGGGTCCTGGAAGATCATGCCGATCTCCTTGCCCCGCACGTCCAGCATCGCCTCTTCGGAGAGGGTCACGATATCGCGGCCGTTCAACCGCACTTCGCCGCCGACGATGCGCGCCGGCGGGTCAGGCAACAGCCGCATGATCGACAGAGCCGACAGCGACTTGCCGCAGCCCGACTCGCCCACCAGCGCCACCGTCTCGCCGGCACCGACCGTGAGCGACATGCCGTCGACCGCCTTCATCTCGCCGCGGCGGGTGAACAGCGTGGTGCTGAGACCGGTCACTTCCAGGGGAGCGGCGGCCATCAGCGGTCCCGGAGCTTGGGATTGAGTGCGTCGTTCAGCCCGTCGCCGATCAGGTTGAGGCAAAGCACGGTGATCATGATCGCGGTGCCGGGAATGGCGCAGATGTACCACGAGCTGCGGATCAGCTGGCGGCCATCGCCCACCAGCCGGCCCCAGCTTGCGACGTTGGGATCGCCGAGGCCGAGGAAGGACACCGCCGATTCGAACAGCACGGCGCCCGCCACCACCAGCGAGCTGAGCACGACCACCGGGGGCAGCGCATTGGGCAGGATCTCGCCCGCGATGATGCGCAGGTCGCCCATGCCCATCGCGCGGCAGGCCTGGACGAACTCGCGGTCGCGCAGCGCCAGGAACTCGGCGCGCGTCATGCGGGCGATCGGCGTCCAGGTGACGATGCCGATGGCGATCACGATGTTGTTCAAGGTCGAGCCCAGGATCACCACGATGGTGAGCACGAAGATCAGGTTGGGGATGGTCTGGAAGAGCTCGGCGCCGCGCATCACGACCTCGTCGACCCAGCCGCCGAAATAGCCCGCGACGGCGCCGACCGAGACGCCGATCAGGGTGGCCACGGCCGAGGCGAACAGGCCGATCAGCAATGTCGCGCGCGCGCCATGCACCAGCATGGCGAGGATGTCGCGCCCCAGCGAATCGGTGCCGAGCGGGAACTCGGGGTCCTGGCCCGGCCAGATCTCGGGCGCGCCGACGATGCGTAGCGGGTCCGTCGGGAACAGCACCGGCGCCAGGATCGCCGCCAGCGCCACCAGCAGGATGACGATCGCGCCGAACAGCGCCCCGCGATTGCGCGAGAAGCGGGCGAGGAAATCCATCAGCCGGCCCGCCTCATCGCAGCTCGATCCGCGGATCGAGCCACATGTAGACGAGGTCGACCGCGATATTGGCCGCGATCACCACCAGCGAACCCAGCACCATGATGCCGAGGACCACCGGGTAGTTGCGCGAGGAGACGCTGTCGAACAGCAGCGAGCCGACGCCGGGCCAGCTGAACACGCTTTCGATCACCACGCTGCCCGCCAGCACCGTGCCCATCTGGACGCCGAGGATGGTGACCACGGGCAGGAGCGCGTTGCGCATGACGTGGAAGATCGTGACTTGGCGGCGCGACAGGCCCTTGGCTCGCGCCGTGCGCACGAAATCGAGCTGCGCCACCTCGAGCATCGAGGAGCGCATGACACGGGCGTAGATCGCGGCATAGAACAGGCCGAGCGCCAGGGTCGGCAGGACGAGATGGCGCAGCACGTCGAGCACGTCGAGCAGGCCGCCGCCCGCGCCGCCGATCGTCGCCATGCCGTCGACCGGCAGCCAGCCGAGCTTCACCGCGAACAGCACGATCATCATGATGCCGAGCCAGAACGAGGGCGCGGCGAAGAAGAACATCGCCAGCACCGAGACCAGCGTGTCCCACACCGTACGCACCTTGAGCGAGGCGACCACGCCCGCCGCGACGCCGACCGCGACCGCGAGCGTGATCGCCGACACCATGAGCAGCAGGGTCGCCGGCAGGTTGACCCAGATCGCCTGGATCACCGGCATGTTCTGCCGGTAGGAAAAGCCGAAATCGAAATGGGCAAGCGCCCAGATGTACTTCACCAGCTGCAGCCAGACCGGGTCGTCCATGCCGTAGGTCTTGCGCAAAAGCTCGACCGTCGCCGGATCGCTCACTTGGTTCTCGGCCGTCATCAGGTCGAGGAAGCTGCCGGGCGCGAGATGGATCAGCACGAAGTTGATCACCACCACGCCCAGGATCAGCGGTATCGCCTGCACCAGCCGGCGGCGCAGCAGGCGAAGGGCGGACCTGCCTCTGCTGGCCGCTACGACGCCAGCCATATGTCGTGCCAGCTCGCCGCGAGATAGTTGGGGTCGTTGGAGTGGTTCTGCACCTTGGTGCTCGCCACCGTGATGGTCTCGAGCTCGAGTAGCGGCAGGTTGGGCGCCTCGATGGCGACCGCCTTCTGGAAGTCGACGATCAGCGCCTTGCGCTTGGCGGCGTCGGTCTCGACCTTGATCTTCTCGACCAGCGCGTCGATCTCGTCGCTGTGGAAGCCCGAGGCGTTGCGGAACGGCACGCCCTTCTTGATGCCGTCGCTGGTGTAGTACTGCGTCGTCGACGGCACCGGCTCCGACGGATTGGCCTGGTTGGAGATGGCGATGTCGAAATCGTAGTCGGTGTAGATGCGTTTGATCGAGGTCGGCCGGTCGGGGACCGTGAGATTTACCGTGAGGCCGACATCCTCGAGGCCTTGCTTGACGATGGTGCCGACCTTGGCGTTCTCGGTGAACCAGCCGGCCGACAGAAGGTTGACGGCGAAGCGCTTGCCGCCGGCGGCCTTGGGATGGCCCGCCGCGTCGAGCAAGGCCATCGCCTTCTTGGGGTCGTACTGCGTGCTGAAGACGTCGGGCGTGTAGAACTCCTTGTTGGGCGAGAAGATCGGGCTCGTGCCCGGCCGCGCGTAGCCGTAGTACACGGTCTTGGCGGTCAGGTTGCGGTCGACGGCGAAGAACATCGCCTGCCGCACTTCCTTCTTCTGGAAGATCGGATTGCGCGTGTTGCATTCCATCGAGGTCGACCAGACGGATTCCTCGTAGCCCTTGGACGTCGCCACGAACTTGCCGGTGTTGGTCAGCCGCTTGATGTCGGGCGGCGCCACCGGATTGAACACGCCGATATGGATCTCGCCCGCCTCCATGGCGGCGGCGCGCCCGGCCGGATCGCGCACGTAGCGGATGATCAGCCGGTCCATGTAGGGGAAGCCCTTGCGCCAGTAGTCCTCGTTCTTGACGTACTCGAAGTGGCTGCCGCGCACCCACTGCTTGAACTTCCACGGGCCGGTGCCGATCGGCGCGTTGTTGGCGGGGTTGGTGACCGGGTTGCCCTCGCCCCAGACGTGCTTGGGCACCACGTAGTTGACGCTGCCGCAGAGCAGCGAGGCGAAGAAGAATTCGGGCGTGGGCTTGCCGAACTTGATCACCACGCTGTCGGCGTCGGGCGCCTCGCAGCCGGCATAGTCGCCGAGCGCCGAGGCGGCGGCGTACTTCTTCCAGATCTCGTCGATCGAGAACACGACGTCGTCGACCGTCATGTCCTTGCCGTCATGGAACTTCACGCCCTTGCGGATCTTGACGGTGTAGGACTTGAAGTCGGCGGCGGGCTTCCAGCTCTCGGCCAGCTCGCCCTCGAACTGGCCGTCCATGCGGCGGTTGCCCAGCCGCTCGAACAGCTTGGACGAGGAGAAGGTCGGGCTCGAGCCCCCGCCCGACGGCACGTAGCAGGCCTGCGGCTCGCCGCCGCCCCAGGTCGCGACCAGGGTGCCGCCGCGCCTGGGCTCCTGCGCCAGCGAGGAACGGCCGAGACCGATCGTCCCAAAGGCCAGCGATCCGGCGCCGAAGCCGCGCCGCGTGATGGTGCTCATGAGCCTCTCCGTTTCTGTCCGTCAGCCGCTGAGCGTCGAGTAGGTCGCCCGTCCCACCGCCAGCAGCGCCTTTTGTTCGTTGAATACGTCAACATCGACGACGCCCACGCTCTTGCCGTTGCGGCGAACCGTCGCCGTGGCGATGAGCTTGGTCTTGATCGCCGGACGCAGGTAATCGACGCGGAAATTGATGGTCGGCAGGCCGCGCCGCAGCGCCATGATCAGGGCGTAGTCGCCCACCGTGTCGATGATCGCCGCGATCGGCCCGCCGTGCCATTGCCCGGTACCCTTGCCGCGCTCGAACTCCGGCCGCATGGCGCATTCCATCGTCACCCGTTCCTTGACCGGGTCGGCCTCAGTGACTTTCAGCCCGAGGAACGAGATGAATGGCGAATGGTCGAGCATCTTCTGCAGCTCGTCGCCGCCGAGCGGCTTGGGCGCGCCGGCGTCGGTCATGGCGTCACCACGATCTTGCCGAACACTTCGCGGTCCTCGATGACGCGCAGCGCCTCGCGCGCGTCCTTGAGCGCAAAGGTCTTGTCGATCAGCACCTTGAGCTTGCCCTGCTGCACCAGCTCGAGCAGTGCTGCGATGTCGGAGCGCATCCAGCCGTTGGAGCCCAGCACCTTGAGCTCGAAGGTCCAGATGAAGCGGATGTCCTCCTGCGGCGCGAAGCCCGCGGTGGCGCCGCAGGTCAGGAGCCGGCCGCCGACCTTCAGCACCTTGAGCGAGGGCACCCAGGTGTCGCCGCCGGTGTAGTTCACCACCACGTCGACGCCGAGATCGGTGCCGCCGCCGCGCCGCGTCGGCTTGCCGTACATGGCGTAGATTTCCTTCACGAAGTCCTTCTCGACGTAGTTGATCGTCTTGTCGGCGCCGAGCTCGATCAGGCGCTTGGCCTTGGCGTCGGTGCCGGCGCAGGCGATCACCTCGCAGCCCTCGAGCTTGGCGAGCTGCAGGCAGCACACGCCGACGCCGCCCGAGGCGCCGAGGATCAGCACCTTCTCGCCCTTCTTGATGTGGCCGTTGGTGCGCATCATGCGGATCGCCGTGCCGTAGGCGACCGGCAGTGCCGCTGCGTCGGCGAAGCTCACGCCGTCGGGAATCCTGATCAGCTGGTGGGAGCGCGCCCGGCACAGCTCGGCCAGGCCGCCATGCACGGTCTCGCCCATCAGCCCGCCCTCGACCCGGTTGATCGGGTCGACCAGCACGCGGTCGCCCTTCTTCCAGCCGCTGACGCCCGGTCCGACCTCGGCGATCTCGCCGGCCACGTCGAGACCCATGATCGCCGGCATCGGCACCTTGATGCCCGGCATGCCGCGGCGCGTGAACACGTCGTGGTAGTTGAGCGACGAGGCCTTGACCGCCACGATCACGTCGCCCTCGCGCAGCTGCGGATCGGGAAAATCCGTCTCGTAGTTCAGGCGGTCGGGTCCGCCATGCTCGCGGACGACTGCGGCTTTCATTCGTTCACTCCTCCGGGTGGGATCTGCTGCGCCAGCACGCGCTTGTCGATCTTGTTGGTGCCGGCAAGCGGCATCTCGTCGACGAAGAACACGCGGCGCGGATGCTGGTAGGCCGGCGCGTTGGCCAGCGCATAGTCCTTCACCGCCTTCTCGTCGAGCGAGGCGCCGTCGGACTTGACGACGAAGGCGACCGGCTTGTGGCCCTTGAGCTCGTCGGGCACGGGAATGACCGCGGCCTGGTGGATGCCGGGATGCTTCTCCAGCATCTTCTCGACCTCGCCGGGATAGATGTTCTCGCCGCCGCACACGAACATGTCGTCGGCGCGGCCGACGACGAAGTAAAAGCCGTTTTCGTCGCGCCGGAACACGTCGCCGGTACGGTAGTAGCCGTCCGCCGTCATCACCTTGGCGGTCGCCTCGGGCAGCTTGTGATAGCGCGTCATCAGCGCGCCGCACTTCATTTCCAGCACACCCTCGTCCTGCACTTCCTTGCCGTCGCGCACCAGCCGCAGCTGCACCGCCGGATGCGGATAGCCGGTCGAGAGGCCGGGCTGCTTGAGGCCCTTGGGATGCGGGCCGAACACCACCGGCCCGGCCTCGGTCGTGCCGTAGGCATTGGCGACCAGCGCCTTGGGGAACACCGCCTGCGCCTGGTCGATCAGGGATTGCGTGAGCGGCGCGGAGCCCATGCGCACCACCCTCACCGACGAGAGGTCGGTCCGCGCCAGCAGCTCCTTCTCGCGCAGCATCATGGCGATCATGGTCGGCACGGAGGTGAGGAAGTCGACTTTGTATTTGCCGGCGGCCTCGATGTAGCTCTTCGAGGTGAATTGCGGCAGCAGCACCACCGTGTCGCCCTGGCTGAAGATCGCCTGGCACGAGGCGAGCCCGTTCATGTGATAGAGCGGCGCCGCCACCAGCGAGCGCTGGCCGGGCGGGCCGGGCCAGCGCGCCCGCGTCGTCATCGCCCAGATATGCGAGTAGTGCGACAGCACCACGCCCTTGGGCCGGCCGGTCGAGCCTGAGGTGTAGAGGAACATCGCGTCGTCTTCCGGTGCCATCTTGACCGGCGTGAACGGACCCTCGTCGAGAAACGTCGCGAAATCCTTGTCGAAATCGATCGTCGGGATCGATTTCGGCACCGCCTTCAGGCGCTCGCCGTCGCCCAGCACAAGCCGCGCGTCGCAATCGGCCAGCACGTATTCGACGGTGGCGGCCGGCAGCTTGAAGTTCAGCGGCACGGCGACCAGGCCCGCCTGCATGATGCCGAGGAAGGAGAACAGGTATTCGCCGCGGTTGGCCGAGGCGATGGCGACCCGCTCGCCGCGCTGCAGGCCGCGCTTCAGCAGGCCGCGCGCGATGGCGCCGGTCTGCCGCCGCAGGTCGCCATAGGTGAATTGCCGCTCGGCGCCGAGGCCGAGATCGAACAGCGCCACGCGGTCGGCCGGCGCCTCGCGCGAGATCGCATCGCCTTGATTGTCGAAACGCATCTCTGTCATCGCAACCCCATGACCTCACCCTGAGGAGGCCCGCAGGGCCGTCTGGAAGGGTGGGCAGCAACGCGCTGGTGCCCATCCTTCGAGACGCGGTCCTGCGGACCGCTCCTCAGGATGAGGTTATCTACTCCACGAATTCCAGCACCGCGTTCACCGCCTGCCTGGCCGGCACGACGATGCGGTCCTTCTCGCGCGTGCTTTCGATCTTGCCGGCCTGCAGGGCCTGGGCCGCCTTGGCGAGCGACACCGTGCGGAAGGTGAGCCCCGCCATGTAGGCCGGGCGGCCTTGCGGATCGGGCACGGCCGGCCCGAACTGCGCCTTGAGCTCGGCTTCGGTCACGATGTCGAAGCGCGAATTGCCGATCACCACCGTCTTGCCGCCGTTAATGTCGCGCACGTTGTCGGTGCCGAACATGTCGGCATAGAGCTTGGCGCCCTTGGCGGGGTCGGGCTCGACGATCGTGGCGCGCGCCACCGCGACGGTGCCGTTGGCGTGATGGCGCCACTCGTCGCGCCACACCAGCTCGCGCGTGAAGTGATGGCAGTAATAGACGCGGCCGTACGGCACGACGCCCGTCTTCATGCGCACGGTGCGGAAGCGGGCGTCGCCTTGCCCGCCGGTGTATTTCACCGGCCGCGTGAACTCGACCGGCGCCTCGACCGGCACGCCCGCCTTGGTGAGCTCGGCGTAGGTCACCGCCGAATCCTCCGAGCCGAACACCAGGCCGTTGAGGCCAAGCGGGAACTGCAGCAGGTCGAGCCGGCCGCTGGTCGCGCCCTTGGGCACCGCGATCAGCTCGAGATAGTCGGTGCCGAACATCGCCAGGTGATTCATCGAGCCCAGCGAATGGTAGCCGCGCTCGGTCAAGGTGAAGCCGAGCCGCCGGTAGATGTCGGCGGCGCTGTCCATGTCGTCGCGCGCATTGATCACGACGTGATCGAGCGTCGCTGCCGGTAAGCTCATTTTTCCAACCCCTCCACCCGTGAGCATCGCGCATCTTGGCACGCCGCACACGTCAGGTTTTCTTATATTCGCGGGCGTACGGCTCATCAGCGGAAATCAATTCCAACGGCGAGCCGGTTGGGAGAATGAATGCCCAAATTCCAGGCGGCCAGCACGAATATGATGTCATGGCTGCCATTTTGCTGCGCGGCCTGTCGCGCACGCGCTTTGCCGATATAGTCCCAACCATGAGACCGAACCATCCGCTGAGCCGCATCGCCTACCAGGTCATGTGGGATCGCCTGATCTCCGTGGTCGAGGAGCAGGCGCAGACCCTGGTGCGCACCGCCTTCGGCACGCCGACGCGCGAGGCGGGCGATCTGTCGGCCGGCGTCTACGACACCCAGGGCCGCATGCTGGCCCAGGCCGTCACCGGCACGCCGGGCCACGTCAACTCGATGGCGATGAGCGTCGGCCATGTGCTGAAGAAGATTCCGCTCGCCGAGATGAACGAGGGCGACGTCTTTATCCTCAACGACCCGTGGCAGGGCACCGGCCACCTCAACGACATCGTGATCGTGACGCCGACCTATCGCCGGGGCCAGGCCATCGGCTTCTTTGCCGACACCCTGCATGTTGTCGATATCGGCGGCCGCGGCATCGTCGGCGCTGCCCAGCAGGTCTACGAGGAGGGGATCTACATCCCGATCACCCGGATCGCCGAGAAGGGCAAGGTCAACCAGTGGCTGGTCGACCTGATCGCCGCCAACGTGCGCGAGCCCATCCAGGTGATCGGCGACATCTATTCCCTGATCTCGAGCAACGAGATCGGCGGCCGGCGGCTGACCGAGATGATGGACGAGTTCGGGCTCGAGCGGCTCGACGACCTGGCCAAGCACATCCTCGATCATTCGCGCGCCGCCACCCTGCAGGCGATCTCGCGGCTGCGGCCCGGCACCTATCACAACGAGATGACGGTCGACGGCATCAACGGCAAGCCGATGACCTTCAAGGCGAAGCTGAGCGTCAGCGGCGACGGCATCGACGTCGAGTATTACGACGTGCCGGGCACGGTGGCGCTCGGGCTCAACGTGCCGATGTGCTACACCGACGCCTACACCGCCTTCGGCATCAAGTGCATCGTGGCGCCCAAGGTGCCGAACAATGCCGCCTCGCTCGCCTGCGTGCGCACCACCGCGCCCGAGGGCAGCATCCTCAACGTCAAGCATCCGGCGGCCGTGGCCGCGCGCAGCACGATCGGCCACATGCTGCCCGACATCATGTTCGGCTGCCTGATCCAGGCGCTGCCCGACGGCGTGCCGGCCGAGGGCACCTCGTGCCTGTGGAACCTCCGCCTGATGGGCGGGCTGGGCCGCGCCGAGCTGACGCCGGAGCAGATGAAGGTGGCGACGCCCTACAACGTGATGTCGTTCCACTCCGGCGGCACGGGTGCGCGGCCGCGTGCCGACGGGCTCAGCGCCACCGCGTTCCCCTCGGGCGTCAAGAACGTGCCGGTCGAGATCACCGAGACGCTGGCGCCGCTCGTCGTCTGGAGCAAGGAATACCGCCAGGATTCCGGCGGCGCCGGCGAGTATCGCGGCGGGCTGGGCCAGGTGATGGAGATCGGCAGCGCCGAGAACATGCCGTTCGGCATCTCGCCCACCTTCGACCGCGTCGTCTTCCCGGCGCGCGGGCGGCTGGGCGGCCAGCCCGGCGCCAACGGCAACATCGAGATCGTGGGCGGCAAGACGCTGCCGCCGAAAGCCCACTCCTCGATCCCGGCCGGCCAGCGCCTGCGCGTCAGCATGCCGGGCGGCGGCGGCTACGGCGATCCGCTGAAGCGCCCGGCCGCCAAGGTCGCTGAGGACGTGATGCTCGGCCTCGTTTCAGTGAAGGCGGCGCGCGAGCTTTACGGCGTGGCGCTCACGGCCGACGGCTCGGTCGACGAGGCGGAGACGGCGCGCCTCAGGGCCAAAGTGGCGGCGGAGTGAATACGTCCAACACGATCGCGGCGATCTTTCTCGCGTTCGTTGCCGTCTTTTTTGTCGTCGCCTGGCGTGGCCGCAAGCTTCGGAAGAAGGAAGAACAGAGCGCGCCGCCGCGGCAGCCGGCGATCAGCGCGCTTCCGCCCGCCCCGAGCAGCCTTCGCAAGGGCACCACCTTCGAGCGGTACTCGCTGCTGATCAAGGCGCGGCGCATCTACCTCGGCTTCTACCGGGTCATGGCCTTGCTCTTGGCGGCGTTCGTCGCCCTGGTCCTGGTCAGCGAAGCGCAGATGGCCGACTCCCATTTCAGCGAGGCCCTGGGGGTCATGAGCTTGCTCCTGCTCGTCAGCGTGTCGGCGCTGGCGGGCATCGGCGCGGCCGCGTTTCGCAATCGTTCGGCCAGGATCCTGCTGTTGAGACCGTTCGAGGAGCAGCACATCTCGCGTTCCCTGAAGGCTTTTGTCGTCCGGCATCTCGGCCGGACCGGTTTCGTCTTCACGCTGTCGGATCGGGACTTCCGCCCGTCGACGATGCCCGTGGTCGTCTACTGGCTGAGAGCGGGCCCGCTGCAGATCGCCTATACCTTCGTCCTCTTCATCGTCGGCTCGTTTCTGCACAATTCCCGGCGGCTCGCTTCGGTGGAGAAGGAGCGGCATCTGCGGCTGCTGAAGGTGCGGCTGGCGCAGAAGTTCAGCTTGAGCTTCTGGTCATTCCTGTCCGGTGATGCGCCGTTCAATATCCGGTCGACGGACGAGTGGTGGCAGAGCTGCGTTCATCTGCTGGTCCAGTCGTGCGACATCGTCGTTGTCGACCTGTCGAGGGTGAAGCCCGGCATGGCGTGGGAGCTCGATCACCTGAGCGCCGAGGGAGCGCTCAAGGACTGCCTGTTCCTGACCAATGAGGAGTCGGCAACGCAGGCGCCCATCGCCTTGGCCGCCCATTTCTCCAAGGCAGACCTTCCGCCCATCCATGTCTATTCGCCGGCCGGCAAATTGCATGATGCGGCGCGCTACGAGGAGCAATTCCGCGCGCGTTTGCAGGCGTGCCTCAGGCCGCCGATGGAGTCCTAGAGAAGGTATTCTCCTCCGCCGTTCCGGGAGAGGAGGTCCTCATCACCCTTGTGCGGGGCCGCGCCATCGCGTTCCGCGATGCGCTCACCCCGCCCTCGCGAGCTCCGCTCGCGAGAAGTTCTATACGACAGAATCGGGTTCCTTCTAGCACCGGGGTTAAGGTGGCGACGCCATGATCGCCATCACATTCCCATGTCGTCCTGAGGCGAAGCGAAGGACCTACGGGTTCAACATCGCGTTGTCGCGATGCCAGGTCCTTCGCCGCGCTGCGCTCGCTCAGGACGACAGGACGGGCCGATTGGCGCAGTTGGCGCAGATGCAGGACATGCCTCGAGCGATTCAAGAATCGTCAAAAGCGCCGCTGTTTCAAGGTCTTGGATATACCATCAGTTCGTTTGGCGCGTTTTGGCACCGTGCTCCGCAAGTTTCGTTCAGCGCCCGAACTTGCCGGTCAGCGTCGCCTTCTCGAGCGTGTTGAAGTGCAGGTTGAAGCCCACCACCGCAGCCGACGTGTCGGCCTGCACCGGCAGGGTCGCCTCCTTCACCGCGAACAGCGTGAACTGGTAGCGGTGCGCGCCGTGGCCCGGCGGCGGGCAGGGGCCGCCATAGCCCGGCTTGCCGAAATCGGTGCGCGTCTGCAGCGCGCCCTTGGGCAGCAGGTTTGCCTTGGGATTGCCGGCGTCGAGCTTGAGCTCCGTAACGTCGGCCGGGATATTGACCACCACCCAGTGCCAGAAGCCCGAGCCGGTCGGCGCGTCGGGATCGAAGCAGTGCACGGCGAAGCTCTTGGTGCCGGCGGGCGCGCCGGTCCACGACAGCTGCGGGCTCTTGTTGCCGCCGGCACAGCCGAAGCCGTAGTCCGACGACAGGATGTGGTCCATGCCGAGCGTGCCGCCTTCCTTGAAGTTCTGGCTGGTGAGAACGAGCGCCATGGTTTCCTCCTGCGTTGGCCGGCCGGCAGGATAGACTCACCGGGCGACGACGGTGAAGCTCTGTTCGGCCAGCTTGCGGTTGCCCGACCAGAGCTGGAAGGTCCATTGGCCGGGCACCAGCTCGAACGGATCGTCGAGGCTGTAGTCGGTGTAGGAGGTCTCGCCGATCTTGCGATCGAGCGTTCGCTCGATCTGCCGCACGGTCGGCTTGCCGGGCGGGGTCAGGCCCTGGGGCGGAAACAGGATGACCTTGCGGATCGGCACGACGGCGCCGTCGGGCGTGCCGGTGAGATGATAGCGGAAGCCGAAATGCACGCCCTTCTGCATCGGCACCTTGGTCGCCCTGAACTCGAGCTGTTCGCTGTCGGAGGTGTTCGCGGGGATGCCGTTGGCATTGGGCTGCGAGCTGGTGACGTGGACGCTGTAGATGCCGGGATCGATGATCTCGATGCCGGTGACCTGCTGCGCCTTTGCCGGCGCCAGTGCCAGCAGGAGCAGGCCGAAGGCGAGGGCGCCGTAGCGCATCAACGCTTCCTGCCGAAGATCCTGACGCGCGTCTGCCGGCGGCGGCGCACGAAGATCAGCGCGCCGATCACGATGACCGCCGCCACGAGCCACAGGATCTCGGTCGATCCGTCGCCATTGTCGGGCGAGAGCCCGAACAGCCTTTCGATGAAGTCCATGAGTATCGCCCCGCTAGTTCGTTGTGATGTAGCCCAGCTTCGCCTTGGCGAGCGCCTTGTTGAGCGGGCCGAGCTCGGCCTTGACCAGCGCCTCGAACCTGCCGACCAGGTCGTCGACCTTCTGCATGGTCTCGCGCGACACCGCGAGCGTCTGCGTCGTCGGCGCCGCGTCGCCCACCGTCGTCATCTGCACCATGTCGAACAGCGTGTCGTTCAGCCCGGCCGGGTTGCGCAGCACGTCGCGCGCCGACTTGCGCTCGGGGTCGACCAGCACCTTCTCGATCGCCGCGAGCTTCTGCACCAGGCCGGTCGTGCGCTTGACCAACGGCTTCTGGCCCTTCCCGGCGCGGCCCGCGGTCTCCTCAAGCTGCTTCTTGATGCGGCGCAGGGCGTTCACCGCCTCCTTGAGTTTGGAGAGCGAGCCGATCAGCTGCATGTGCAGCTTGAACTGCGCGGCATAGGCCTCGGCCGTGGTCGAAAGACGGGGGTCCTTCACCAGGGTGAAGGACGCAGCCTCGCTTTCGCCGTCGACCGAGAGCTCGACGCCGTAGCTGCCGGGCACCACGGTCGGGCCGGGCGGATTCTCGGGATCAGGCACCAGCGGCTTGGGCCGCGGCGGGGCGAGGCCGTAGTCGAGCCGCGTCGGTCCGGGATGCTTGAGGTCCCAGACGAAGCGGTTGAGGCCTTTCTTGGCGGTCGGCCGGCGCGCCGGCGGCGCCTCCTTGTCGGCGCTCGAAAAGCTCACGATCTTCGGTCCGCGCTCGCCCTTGTCGCGGAAGGTCAGCGTCACCGGGCCCTTGGGCGCCTCGGCGAGCCAGTACCAGATCACGGCGCCGTTCGGCGGGTTCTCGCCGACATCGATGTGCTCGCGGTAGCGCGTGCCGTCGGCGCGCTCGACCATCACCGTGCTGCCGTCGATGCCGAAAGCGGGGCCGTAGGCGATGCCGGTGCGCACGTTGGCGCCGGCGCTCCAGTGCAGCTTGGTGCGGATCGCGGTTCGTGGCGGAAAGAGGCGCGTGCGGTTCTTGCCGTCCGCCATGCCGCGCAGCGCGGTGACGTCGTCGAGGATCCAGAACGAGCGGCCGTGCGTCGCCGCCACGAGGTCGGCGTCCTTCAGCTTCAGGTCGTAGATCGGCACGTTGGGCAGGCCGCCGCCCATGCGCCGCCAGTGCCTGCCGTCATCGAGCGTGAACCAGATGCCGGTCTCGGTGCCGACGAAAAGCAGGCCGCGCGCCTTGGGATCGGCACGCACGACGCGGCTGATCTCGTCGTTCGGCAGGTTGCCGTTGATCGACGTCCAGCTCTTGCCGCCGTTGCTGCTCTTGAACAGGTAGGGCTTGTAGTCGGCGAGCTTGTAGCGTGTCGCGGCGAGGTAGATCGTGTCGGGGTCGTGCGGCGAGACCTCGACGCAGCCGACATAGGCGAGCTTGGGCATCGCCCTGGGCGTGACCTCGGTCCACTTCTTGCCGCCATCGCGCGTCACATGCACCAGGCCGTCGTCCGTCGAGGCCCAGATCTCGCCGGTGCGGTGCGGCGACTCGACCACGCAGGCGCAGGTCGCGTGGACTTCGGCGCCGGCGCTCTCGCGCGTGATCGTGCCGCCCGACGGGCCCTGCCGGCTGCGGTCGTTCAGGCTCAGGTCAGGCGAGATCTTTTCCCAGCTCATGCCTTCGTCGCGCGTGCGGAACACGCAGTTGCCGCCGGCATAGAGCGTCTGCGGATCGTGCGGCGAGAACACGATCGGATAGGTCCACGCGAAGCGGTATTTCATGTCGCGCGGCGCGATGCCGGTCGATTCCTCGGGCCAGACATTGACCAGCTGGATCTGGCGCGTGCGATGGTCGTAGCGCTGCAGCGCGCCCGAGCCGCCGGGGCTCGAGCCGATGGCGCCGACATAGACGATATTGTGGTCGCGCGGGTTGACGGCGACGAAGCCCGATTCGCCGGTGCCGGGATAGGAGCAGTCGGCGAGCGTGATCACGCCCCATTCCGACGCCGACGGCACCGAGATCGAGGTGTTGTCCTGCTGCGTGCCGTAGACGCGGTAGGGATACTGGTTGTCGATGTCGATGCGATAGAACTGCGCCGTCTTCTGGTTGTAGATCGTCGACCACGAGGCGCCGCCGTTCAGCGAGACGTGCGCGCCGCCGTCATTGCCCTCGATCATGCGCTTGGGATCGTTGGGGTCGATCCAGAGGTCGTGGTTGTCGCCGTGCCGCGTCGAGACTTCGCTGAAGCTCGCGCCGCCGTCGGTCGACTTCCACATCTGCAGGTTGGTCACGTACACGGTGTCGGCGTGGCCCGTGTCGGCGAAGACGTGCGTGTAGTACCAGGGCCGGTGCATGAGGTCGCGGTTGGACGAGACCTGCGTCCAGCGCTGGCCGAGATCGTCGGAGCGGTAGAGGCCGGTCTTGTCGCCTTCCGCCTCGATCAGCGCCCACACCCGGCCGCCGCGGACCGGCGAGACGGCGACGCCGATCTTGCCCAGCAGTCCCTCGGGCAAGCCGGGGAATTTCGAGATCTCCTCCCAGCTGTCGCCGCCGTCGAGGCTGCGGAACAGGCCGCTGCCCGGCCCGCCGCTCGATATGTTCCAGAAGTTGCGGCGTGCTTCCCAGATCGAGGCGAACAGGATGCGCGGGTTGTTGCGGTCCATCGAGAGGTCGATCGCGCCCGCGACGTTGTTGCGGAACAGCACGCGCTCCCAGCGCTTGCCGCCATCCTTCGAGCGGTAGACGCCGCGCTCGTTGTTGGGGCCGAAGATGTCGCCCAGCACGGCGGCGTAGACGAGATCGGGATTTTGCGGATGGATGACGATGCGGCCGATGAACTTCGAGTGCCTGAGCCCGATGTGACTCCACGAGCGCCCGGCGTCCGTCGATTTGTACATGCCGTCGCCGTAGGAGACGTCGAGGCGGATCGCCGTCTCGCCGGTGCCGGCATAGATAACGTTGGCGTCCGATGGCGCCACGGCGATCGAGCCGACGGCGGAGGAGCCCATGAAGCCGTCCGACACGCAGCGCCAGAACACGCCGGCATCCGTCGTCTTCCAGATGCCGCCGGCGCAGGCTCCGAAATAGAAGGTCTGCTTGTCGACCGGATCGCCCGATACCGCAACGACACGCCCGCCACGCGGTGGGCCGATGCAACGCCATCTCAACGCCTCGAAGTCCTCCGAGGCGTCCCCGCTCGTCTTCTTCATGCCAGGAACGGTAGGCCCTTCACGTGGGGAGTCGCAACCCTTCCCGTATTGCCCGATACTTCAGCGACAGGGGAGGAAGCGCAATGAGGCTCCACAGGCTAATTGCAGTCCACATTTTCGGGGCAGTCGCCGGCCTGTTTTATATGGGCGCTGCTTGGGCCGCGCCGATTCACGACGCCATCGCGGCGCAGGATGCCGCTCGGGTCAAGGCGCTGCTGGCGCAGGATCCGGCGAACGCCAACCTCGCCGATGCGCGCGGCAGCCGTCCGCTGTGCCTGGCGGCAATTGCGGGCAATGAAGCCATCGCCGACGAACTGATCGTCGCCGGCGCCGATCTCAACGATGGCGGCACCATCCCGCCGCTGGCCTGTGCTGCCTATGCCGGCGCGCTCGACCTCATGAAGAAGCTGCTCGACAAGGGGGTATCGGCCACGGCGATGACGGCGGGCAAGAGCACGATGATGCATTTTGCGGCGCAGGGCCGGGTCCGCACCGTCACCAGGCTCGGCGACGGAAAGGAGACCTACACCTACGCTCCCAACATGGGCGCCGTGGCGTTGCTGCTGGCGCGGGGTGTTCCGCCGGGGGCCGCCGATGCCAACGGCGTCACGCCGCTGCACTTTGCGGCGGCCGACGGCAACCCGGGGATCGTGACCCTGCTGCTTGCGGCAAAGGTGCCGGTCGATGCCCGCTCGGCGAGCGGGGCGACCCCCCTCCACTATGCCAGCCAGCGGCTCGAGCGGCTGGTCGCCAGGGACGGAGACTGGCGCACCTTCAAGATGGCGTCGAACGTCGAATCGGTTCGCCTCCTGATCGCGGCCGGCGCAGATGTAAACGCCGCGATGACCGACGACCTGAAGATGACGCCGCTCATGATCGCAGCCGCCTGGGGCTTGGGCGACGTCGTCCGCGCGCTTCTCGAGGCCAAGGCGGACGTGAAGCTGAAATCCGCCGACGGCAAGACCGCTCTGCATTTCGCGGCCGAGAGCGTCGAGACTCTCGAGATTCGCCAGCACGGCGAGGGCGACCAGCAGCAGCTGCAAACGGTGCTGCCAACCGACACGATCGCCGCCCTGCTGAAGGCGGGAGCGGATCCGGCGGCGCGCGACAATGCCGGCCATACGCCTGCCGATGTGGTCAGGAACCAGGAACCGGAGGTGGTCAAATTGCTGAAGGCCGGCCCTTAGGTGTTCTTGGCGGTGATGGTGTAGCCGCAGTAGCGGCAGCGCCGTGCGTTCTTGTGCAGCGAGTGGCCGCAGGACGGGCAGGGCTTGCGGCCGGAGGTGCTCCACAGCGACGGGCGGCCGCGGTCGTGCTCGCGGCCGGCGAGCGCCCACAGCAGCGCGGCGATCCAGCCGATCACCGTCCAGCCGAGCAGCAGGTTGACGCCGAAGATCGTGTGCATGTTGGGACGCTGGCGCACGACGGCGACGAAGCTCGGCACCAGGTAAAGGACGCCCACCACGCCCATGATGGGACCGAGAGTGTTGAAGTTGGTCACGCCGCTCCGGCTTATCTTCCCGCCCAAGGCATAGCAGGTCCTGCCCGGGCGGCCGTCGGATTAAGCGCTCAAATTGGGGTGATGAGGAGACGCATCGCGCCGCTGCGGCGCGGTTACTCGGGCTTGATGCCCTTGTCGCGGATGATCTTGCCCCAGCGCTCGGACTCGCCTTTGACGAAAGCCGCGAAGTGCTCGCGCGAATCGCCGACGGCATCGGCGCCAAGTTTCGTCATCTGCGCCTGCACGTCGGGTGCATGCAAAATCTTCGCGAGCGCGCCATGCAGCTTGTTGGTGATGTCGGCGGGTGTGCCCTTGGGCACGAAGATGCCATTCCAGCCCACCATCTCGTAGCCGGCAATGCCCGCCTCCTGCATGGTCGGCAGCTCGGGCACCAGCGGCGAGCGCTTGGCGCTGGTGATGGCGAGCGCGCGCAGCTTGCCGTCCTTCACATAGGGCAGCGTGCCCGGCACGTTCTCGATCATGAAGGCGAGCTGGCCCGCGATCAGGTCGGCGAGCGCGGGCCCGCCGCCCTTGTAGGGCACGTGCACGGCGTCGAAGCCCGCTACCGACTTCAGCGATTCGACGGCGAGGAACGGCGTGCTGCCGACGCCGCCCGAGCCATAATTCAGCTTGCCGGGATTGGCCCGGGCGTAGGCGATGAACTCCTTGACCGACTTGACCGGCAGCGCGGGGTGCACCACCAGCATCAGCGGCGCGGAATTGACCATCGTCACCGGCAGGAGGTCGTTCAGCGGATCGTAGCCCATATGGGCGAACAGGAACGGGCTCACCAGCATTGCCTGGTTGCCGATCATGAAGGTGTAACCGTCGGGCGGCGCCTTGGCGACGATCTCGGCGCCGACATTGCCGGCGGCGCCCGGCTTGTTGTCGACCACGATCTGCTGGCCGAGCGCCTCGGCGAGATGCTGGCTGACGATTCGCGCCATGATGTCGAGGATGCCGGCGCCGGCGGCGAACGGCACGACCAGGCGCAAAGGCCGGCTGGGCCAGCTCTCGGCCCGGACGGGTGCCGCCGCACCGGCAGCGGCCGCGCCGGCGATCAGCGAACGGCGGCGGATCATGTCATGGCCTCGTGCGCGAGCTTGGTGTCGACGGTGGCGTCGAAGGCGATGTCGTGCAGGAGCGTGCCCGCGGCGCGCATGGCGGCATGAAGCCGGTCATAGCCCTCGCGCTGGATCACCGGAGTGTGATTCCAAAGCTTCAGCACACGGTAGCGCTCGATGCACTGGGCGAACAGGTCGCTCGGCACGTCGGGGAAATAGCGCTGCAGGAGCGCGGCGATCTCCGCCGCCGGCGCCTTGGCGAACCAGCCCAGGGTGCGGTGCACGGCGCGCGTCATCCTGAGGAGCTCGTCGCGGCGATTGGCCAACGTCTCCTTGCGCGTCACCAGGGTCGTGTAGGCGGTCAGGCCGCGATTGGCTGCGGCATGCCAGATGTGGCCCGCGCCCGAATTGACCAGCCGCTCGGTATAGGGCTGGAAGACTTGGATGGCGTCGAGCGTGCCGGCGCGCAGGGCCGCTTCGTTCTCCCCCATGGTCTTGTCGTAGACGCGCTGCAGGCTGGTCGGCGCGACACCCGCCTGGCGGATGTCGTTGGCGAGACAGATCCACGGCGTCGGCACCTCCGAGACGGTGGCGAAGCGCAGCATGCGGAGGTCGGCGAAGCGGAAGCCCGGGTTGGGAACCTTGCCGACAATGAAGAACGGATCGCGCGCCACGACGTCGCAGAAACAGACCAGCGGCGATTTGGGATCGGCGTGATGGCTCATCATGACGCGGAGCGGCCCGCCCCACATCACATCGACGTCGCCCGCCATCAGTGCCCGCGCGGCGGCCGGCGGATCGGGCGAGGGCACCAGGGTCACCTCGACGCCGGACTCCTTGAAGGCGCCGGTCGCCTCGGCGGCATAGAATGGCGCATAGAAGAGAGCGCGGAAGTTTTCGGAAAGCCTGATCGCCATGGTGCAAACCTACACCCGGCGGCGCGTTATCAGTTGATGAAAATCGCCACCTTCAACGTCAACGGAATCAATGGCCGCCTGCCGGTATTGCTGCGCTGGCTCCGGGAGTCGAAACCCGATATCGCCTGCCTGCAGGAGCTGAAGGCGCCGGACGAGAAATTCCCGCTCGGCGCCATCGAGGAAGCGGGCTACGGCGCGATCTGGCACGGCCAGAAGAGCTGGAATGGCGTGGCGATCCTGGCCCGCGGCGTCGTTCCGGGCGAAACCCGGCGCGGCCTGCCCGGTGATCCCGACGATACGCACAGCCGCTACATCGAGGCCGAGATCGACGGCCTCAGGGTCGGCTGCCTCTATCTGCCCAACGGCAATCCCGCGCCTGGCCCGAAGTTCGACTACAAGCTGGCCTGGTTCTCACGCTTCAATCGCTATGCCGCGAAGCTGCTAGCCTCGAAGCAGGCCGTCGTCCTGGCCGGCGACTTCAATGTCATCCCCACCGAGCTCGATGCCTACAAGCCCGAGCGCTGGGTCGACGATGCCCTGTTCTTCCCCGAGTCGCGCGCGGCCTATGCGAAGCTGCTGAAGCAGGGCTGGACGGATTGCCTGCGCAAGCTCCATCCCCGCGAGCGCATCTACACGTTCTGGGATTACTTCCGGAACGCCTGGCCGCGCGATGCCGGGCTGCGCATCGATCATGTGCTGCTGGCGCCGTCGGTGGCGAGCCGGCTGAAGCGCGCCGGGGTCGATCGCGGCGTGCGCGGCTGGGAGAAGGCGAGCGATCACGCCCCGGTGTGGATCGAGCTCGCCGCCCGGCGTGCGCCGAGGAAGGTGCGAAAGGTCACCGAATAGCGCAAGGCCGCGACCGGCGGAATCGAATGCTCCCAATCGTGCCGCACCGGACCGCTCAGCCGATAGAGCGAGCGCGGCTGCACGTCGATGGCCCAGCGCTCCCAGCCGGATCCCTTGCGGCGGCGGAGCCGCAGGCGGCAGGGCGAGACAAAGGAGAAGGCGACCACCTCGCCGAACTCGGGCTTGTCGCGGTGCCAGCCGATCGGCGCGCCCGGCGCGTACTCGGTCACCAGGGCGTGTTCGAGTTGCCGGGCGTCGATGCCGGTCAAGTCGGCAGCGCGCCTGCGCAACGGCAGTAGGAATGGCGGCAGGGGGTCGCTGCGGCGAACGGCACGCGCGCCGTAGTCGTAGCGCCAGCCGAAGGAGACGATGCGACGCTTGCCCAGGTAGCCGTGGAACTCGAACGGCTTGAACGGCAATGATTCGATCTCGCGCACAAAGGCCTGTTCCTCTGCTTCCGTCAGCGCATCGTCGCGGTAACGGAAGCCTTCCGGCGGCGTCATCGCTGGCTGAGCTCGGCCACGACGTCGGCCGGATCGGGCAGGAACTTCCAGGTTGCCCCGGCGGCCTCGACCAGGCGGCGCCAGCCGTCGAGGCGGCGGCCGTACCGTGCCGGCTCGCGGTTGTCCTCCGGCAGGCGGGTGACGTTGGTGGCGATCACCTGCATGCCGGCGAGCTCACGCGGCAGCGGCGTGTCGCGCCGGCAGGTGGGCGGCAGGTCCTCCTCGAAATCCGAGAACACCACGACGCGGCGCTGCCTGGCGGGGCGCGTGATGAGATATTGCGCGGCCTGGGTCAGCGCACCCCTGATGTCGGTGAAGGCTGTGGCGTGCGCGTGGGCGGCATAGTCGGCGAAGCGGTTGGCCGCGGCGAGGATGGCGGTCTGTCGCTCGCTCGGACGGTCGGGCGCCGTCAGCCGCAGGATCACCGCCTCGTCGGAGAAGCTGCAGGCGCCGATCTCCGCCACGGCGAAACTGTCATGCGCCTTGATCGACGCCATCATCGCCCGGATGGCGCGCGCCGCCTTGTCGAGCTCGCGGAAATAGCTGCCCGAGACATCGAGCAGCACATAGGTGGCGCTTGACGGCGCGCGCTCCTCGCAAGCGGCGAGCGCCAGGCTGCCGAGCAGCAGGCAACGGCGGGCGATCATGTCCGCCGGCGCTGCACGACGAGCCGTTCGACGAAGAGCGGCAGGAAGATCAGGACGTCGTAGAGGGCGAGGCCCACACCCATCATTCCGTGGGCGAGATGCGCGGCGAGGCGCACGACGAAGCCGAGCGCCAGCAGCAACTGGCTGACGGCCATCTGCAGGACAATGCGGCCGTTGCGGATCAGCATCTCGATGGCGAAGCCCAGGAAGGCGAGCGCAAAGGGAATGACGAAACCGAAGGCAGCCTGGGCGTAGCGCGAGATCTGGCCAACGGTCTGCGCAGTGGCCGAGGGCGCGGCACCGGCAAGCGTGCCCATCAGCTCGCGCTCCAACCGGCTGATCTCGTCGCGGGTGAGCGCCAGCGCCGATTCGATGCCAGCCAGGACGAACAGCGCCGTGGTCAGGATGACGATGATGGTGAGCCGGAGCGCGCGCTTCTGCTCCAGCCGCTCGATGGCGGGAAACATGCTGGTGCCGCCCAGCGCCTCCAGCAACACCATGCCGACGGCGACCTCGAGCACGATGATGGCGAGCGCTGCCAGCCGATAAAGCGGGATGCCCATCACCTGGTAGGAATCGCCCAGTATCTCGGTCATCGGCCGCTCGAGCAGGGCGAAGTTCAGCCAACCGGCGATGCCGACCGCCAGGCTCAGGACCAGGGCGAAGGCGAGCCGCGTGCCGGGCGAGGCGGACGAGCGCTTGCCTTCCTGTTCGAGATGGGCAGCGAGCAGCCGGTCATGATGCGCGATCGCAGAAGTGGCGCCGGCGGCGAGCCAGCGATGAACCAGCCGGAAGGCATGTGCCAGCCAAGGACAGGCCGATCGCAGCAGGCGGTGCGCCGGCACGCGCGCGGCATAAAGCAGGGCGACGAGCGCCAGCACGAGCGCCGGATTGCGCCAGTCGCCGATCCAGTCCTGAAGGGAGGCCCACCACATTGGTCCGCTACATGCGAACCAACAGCGTCGAAAGCGTGGCGGAATCTAAGCGGCTTTGGCCCGCGGCTCCGTGGTCGCGACCCAGACGCCGGTGCAAACCGCGATCAGCCCCAGCACCAGCGGCACGGTGATCGGCTCGCCCAGCATCGTGGCGCCGGCGACCATGGCAATCATGGGATTGATGGTGATGGTGTTCGCCACGCGGGTCGGGCTCGTCTGTTTCAGCGCCAGCACCCAGAGAAAGAAGCCGAAGGCACCGCCGCCGGCGGCAAGATAGAAGGCGACCACGCTCTGTGTGGTATCGAACATCAGGACCTGGCCGATGCGCCCGGTCAGGGCGCAGACCACGAGCAGCGCGCCGCCGCCTGCGACCATGCTCATGGCGAGGAAGCCGAGCGGGCTGGAGCGCTGCGTGTAGGGCCGCGTGTAGACGTTGTAGAGCGCCATGCAGATGGTGGCGCCGGCCATGATCAGGTCGCCGCGCCAGGCGCCGGGCGGCGAGCTGCCGAGGCTGGCTGACAGCGCCGTAGCGACGCCGCCCATGGCGAACAGCACGCCGATCGTCTTGCGCACCCCCAGCGCCTCGAGGCCGAGCATGGCGCCCGTAACCATGGTGACCAACGGCAGTGTGGAGAGCGCGAGCGTCGCGCGGCCGACCGTGGTGTAGGAAAGCGACAGGTTATAGACGACGATGAAGACGGCGTAGAAAAGCACGCCCAGTCCCGCCACGGCTGGCCAATCGGCGCGCGGCGGCATCCTCGGTCGCAGCAGCAGGGCGATCGGCAGGATGATCAGTGCGCCGCCGCCGAAGCGCACGCCCGCGAGAAACAGCGGATCGTAGTGGCCGATCATGAAGCGCGTGGCGACCGCCGCGCCGCCGCCCAGCGCGCTCGAGGCGATCGCGATCAGGACTCCGGTTTTTTCGCTCATGGCCGCGAGACTGACGTCAATGCGGCCGCGACCAACTACTCGGGAGGTAATTGCTCAGGAGCTTTCGTTGCTCAGCACGTCGCCGAACAGCTTCCATGTCTCGCCGTCGAAGCGCGACAGCTGCACCGACTGGATCGGATAGAAGTCGGTCGGGCTGGTATTGATCTTGATGCCGGGCAGCAGCAGCGGCACCACGAGGTTGCGCATGCTGGCCGCCTGCTTCATCAGGTTGGCGCGCGTGAGGTTGTCGCCGCATTGCTGCAGCACGTAGCGCATCGTGCACGAGACGGCATAGCCGTAGGTGTAGGAGGCGTCGGCTAGGTTGCCCTGCGGGATGTACTTGGCCATGAACGCCTTCCATTCGAGGAAGTCCGGCGCATTGGCCCACTGCGGATCGGTCGGATCCTTGAGGTACGCCGCGGTGATGATGTCCTTGCTGTTCTCCAGCCCGGCGGGCTTCAAGGTCGAAGCGACTGAAGCCGCGACGTTGGCGAGGTAATGCGCGGGTTTCCAGCCGAGATCGGCGACCTTGCGGATCGCCTGGGCGGCAGCCTTGGGCGCGGCATCGTTGAACAACACGTCGGCCCCGGAATCCTTCAGCTGGATGATCTGGCTGTCGACGGTGGGGTCGGTCACTTCGTAGCTCGCCGTCTTGATCAGGAACTTGTCCTTCGCGGCCCCGAACCCCTTGATGAAGCCGTTGAGGTAGTCCTTACCCGAATCGTCGTTCTGGTAGAGCATCGCGACCTTGGCGTCGGGATGGTTCTTCATGATGTGCTTGGCGTAGATCGCGGCCTCGGTGGCGTAGTCGGGCTGCCAACCCATGGTCCATGGGAAATGCTCGGGATCGCCCCACTTCGAGGCGCCGGTGGCGACGAAGAGCTGCGGCACCTTCTTCTGATTCAGGTACTTCTGGACCACGGTGTTGGTCGCGGTGCCGAGCAGCTGGAAGATGGCGAAGACCTGATCGTCCTCGACCAGCTTGCGCACCATCTCGACGGTCTTGGGCGGCTGGAAGCCGTCGTCGTAAGTGATGAAATTGATCTTGCGGCCGTTGATGCCGCCCTGGTCGTTGACCATCTGCCAGAAGGCGGTGATGCCCTTGCCGATCACGCCGTAGGCCGACAATGGCCCGGAGTAGGGATTGGTGTGGCCGAGCTTGATCTCCTTGTCGGTGACGCCCGGGTCGTACTTCTTCTGGGCGCCGACGATCGACGGAGCAGTCAACGCGAACGCAGCACTCCCGACCGCGAACGCGCGGCGACGAATCCTGGACATGATGTCTCCTCCTGTACGCCCCGATGACCGGGTCTTGCCGGCGAGCCTATCAGAGCCCGTCGGGCGAGGTGTAGGGCAGGCCCTGCGCCTCGGCGACCGGCTGACAGGTGAGCTTGCCGGCATGGACGTTCAACCCGTGCCGTAGATGCACATCGTCGGCAATTGCCTTCTTCCAGCCCTTGTCGGCGAGCGCCAGCACGAACGGCAGGGTGGCGTTGTTGAGGGCGAAGGTCGAGGTGCGGGCGACGGCGCCCGGCATGTTGGTGACGCAGAAATGCGTCACGCCCTCCTCGACATAGACGGGGTGCGAATGCGATGTCGGCTTGGAGGTCTCGCAGCAGCCGCCTTGGTCGATGGCGATGTCGACGATGACGCTGGCGGGCTTCATCGATTTCACCATCTCGCGCGTCACCAGCTTGGGTGCGGCCGCGCCCGGCACCAGCACGGCGCCGATCAAGAGGTCGGCGCGGCGCACCACCTCGCGCAAGGCATCGCGCGTCGAGAAGATGGTGCGTGCGTCGGGCAGTTGCACCGCGATGCGGCGCAGGACGTCGGCCGAGCGGTCGACCACGGTGACGATGGCGCCCATGCCGAGGGCGATCGTGGCGGCATGGGTGCCCGAAACGCCGCCGCCCAGCACGACGACGTCGGCCGGCGGCACGCCCGGCACGCCGCCCAGCAGCACGCCGCGGCCGCCCGACGTGCGCTCGAGATAGCGCGCGCCGACCTGCGGCGCGAGGCGCCCTGCGATCTCCGACATCGGCGTCAACAGCGGCAGGCCGCCGGTGGGTGAGGTCACGGTCTCGTAGGCGATGGCGGTGACGCCGCTCTGCATCAACTCCCGCGTCTGCGCGGGGTCGGGGGCGAGATGCAGATAGGTGAACAATACCTGGCCGGTGTGCAGCCGCTTGCGCTCGCTGGCCAGCGGCTCCTTCACCTTCACGATCATCTCGGCCTGGCCGAAGACCGCCTCGGCGTTGGGCACGATGCGTGCGCCGGCCGCGACGTACTGATCGTCAGTGAGGCCGGCATTCTCGCCGGCGCCGCGTTGCACGAGCACTTCGTGTCCGTGATGGACAAGCTCGGCGACGGAGGAGGGGACGAGGCCGACGCGGTCCTCGTGATCCTTGATCTCGGTGGGGACGCCGACTCGCATGGGGTTCACTCCTTTGCGGTCAGGCTAACAGTGCGGCCGGGTATGGGGTTCCCGATTTCATTTCATGGCTAGAACTTGATCCCACCCCTGATCACCCGGTCATAGCCGGTCCACTGCGGGTGGCCAGTGACCGCGTGCGCTGGGTCCGGCTACAGCAGGTGACCTGCGCGCTCGGCCTTGGTGCGGAGGTAATTCTCGTTGTGCCCGTTGGCAGGAAAAGAATGGGCTACACGCTCGACAACCTCGACACCGAAGCGCGCAAGCTGCGTGATCTTCTCGGGATTGTTGGTCATCAACCGCACGCGCTTGATGCCCATGCGTGACAGCATGGTCGCGGCCGGCGCGTAGATGCGCTCGTCGGCGTCGAAGCCCAGCTGCTCGTTGGCGTCGATCGTGTCGAAGCCGTCGTCCTGCAGTTCATAGGCGCGCAGCTTGTTCACGAGGCCGATGCCACGGCCTTCCTGTGCGAGATAGAGCAGCACGCCCGAACCTTGTCTGGCGATTTCGGCGATGGCGCCGCGCAGCTGCACGCCGCAATCGCAGCGCAGCGAGCCCAGCAGGTCGCCGGTGAAGCACTCGGAATGCAGGCGGATCAGCACCGGCTCCGTCGGATCGATCTCGCCGACGACGATGGCGAGATGCTCCTTGCCGCCGTCGCTCGGGCGCCAGGCGAGAATGCGCGCGTTCTCCGCGCCTTCGAGCGGCACATGCGCCTGTGCCACCTGCTGGAGATTGCGCGAGGAGATTTCCTCGTAGGCGAGCACGTCCCTCGCCTCGACATAGACGAGATCCTGCTCGCGCGCCCAGTCGCGCCGCTTGTTGTTGGGGTCGCGGCTGAGCGGCCCCAGCGCGACCGCGGGCAGCAGGCGCGAGAGCTTGGCCAGCTCGATCGCCGTCTCGGCGATGCGCGGCGCGTGGCTCGCGATCGGGCGCGAAAGATGGCGCAGCGCGACATGGCGGCCGGCGTCCTCGGCCTCGTGCGGGCGCAGGATGATATCGACCGGCACGCCTTCTGGCAGGTCGAGCGTGATCGGCTTGTTGGTCTCGCCCATGCCGCCCGCGATATGGGGCGGGATGTCCATGCCGATCGCCTCGGCCCGGCGGCGCGTCGTCACCAGCACCGGCGCGTCCTGCGCCAGCCCCTGCAGGCGCTGCAGGGCGCGCGCGCTGCACGATTCGGCCGCGATCACTAGCCCGCCCTCGCCGTCCTCGTCGCGCAGCACGACGATGCCGCCGCGCCTTAATTCCGCCATGGCGCGTTCAACCGCAGCTTGCGCGGAGGCGGTCGGCGAATGTACTTGACCGGGAACCATGCCTTTCTCTTTAGCATGCCGGGGCTTAAAGTAGATATATGAACGTCTCAGCGAGCGGCGGCGGGGCTGCTGCCGTCAACAATCGCGGCAAGAAAATTCTGCTGGTCGATGACGACCAGGCGCTGCGTTCGGTGCTGGCCGAGCAACTCGACTTGTACGACGGCTTCACCACCATCCAGGTCGGCACCGCGGCCGAAGGATTGGAGCGCGCCAAGCAGGCGCACTATGACGCCGTGCTGCTCGACATCGGCCTGCCGGACATGGACGGCCGCGAGCTCTGCAAGCTGATGCGCCGCCAGGGCGTGCGCGCGCCGGTGATCATGCTGACGGCGGCCGACTCCGACGCCGACACGATCCTCGGACTGGAATCGGGCGCGAACGACTACGTCACCAAGCCGTTCCGCATCAACGTCCTGCTGGCGCGCTTGCGCGCCCATCTGCGCCAGCACGAGCGCAGCGAGGATGCGGTGATGACGATCGGCCCCTACGAGTTCCATCCGGCAGGCAAGGTGCTGCTGGAGAAGGGCGGCAAGAAAAAGGTCCGGCTCACCGACAAGGAAGCCTCGATCCTCAAGTACCTGTTCCGCGCCGGCGATCGGCCGGTGGCGCGCGACGTCTTGCTGAACGAAGTGTGGGGCTACAATGCCGGCGTCACCACGCACACGCTCGAGACCCACATCTACCGCCTGCGCCAGAAGATCGAGCGGGATCCGACGCAGGCCGCCATCCTGATCACCGATCGCGGCGGCTATCGCCTGCAGCCATAACGAGACGTCCCGAGGGAGGACGGCCAATGTCGACTAAACGCATCTATTCCCTGCCGGTCGACGTCACCGACTGGAAGTTCGACGGCCAGACCGAGATCCAGTTCAACTGGGAATACGACGACGGCTCCGACTCGCTGCTCGAGCTCTACGACAAGGGCAAGAAGCAGCAATGGGATGCGAGCACGCGGCTCGACTGGTCGCTCGAGCTCGACCAGGACAATCCGATGCAGCTCAAGGACGAGGCCATCTCGATCTACGACACGGATGTGTGGCGCAAGATGACCGACAAGGAGAAGGCCTGGCTGCGCCGTGAGCTGCAGGCCAACTCGATCAGCCAGTTCATGCATGGCGAGCAGGGCGCGCTGATCGCGACCGCCAAGATCGTGGCCACCGTGCCGGACATGAACGCCAAGTTCTACGCCGCCACGCAGGTGATGGATGAGGCGCGCCATGTCGAGGCCTACAAGCGCCTGCTGCACGAGAAGTTCAAATTGGCTTATCCGATCAACAAGGCGCTGAAGACCCTGCTCGAGCAGACGCTGTCGGACCGGCGCTGGGATATGACCTATCTCGGCATGCAGGTGCTGATCGAGGGCCTGGCGCTCGCCGCTTTCCAGTCGATCCGTGACAAGTCGGGCAGCACGCTTGCGGGCGCGGTCAACGCCTACGTCATGCAGGACGAATCGCGGCACGTGTCGTTCGGCCGGCTGGCGCTGCGCGACTACTATCCGCAGCTTTCTGACGCAGAACGCGACGAACGCGAGGAATTCGCGGTCGATGCGCTCTATTTCATGCGCGATCGCTTCAACCAGGCTGAGGTCTGGGAGCGGCTTGGCCTGCCGCAGAAGATGCTGGACGACATCCACTACAACTCCAAGCAAATGAATTCCTTCCGCGGCCGGCTGTTCAGCCGCGTCGTGCCGACGATCAAGGATATCGGCCTGTGGGGACCCAGGGTTCGCAAGGCCTTCGCCGAGATGGGCGTAATGGAATACGCCGAGATCGACGTGGCCCAACAGCTCGCCAACGACGGCAAGGTGGCCGAGGACTTCGACAGGAAGATGTTCGTCGAGAAGTCGATCGCGGCCGAATGACGGCCCATGGCCGTCATCCCGACCTCGGCGACGGATCTGCGGTGGAAAGATCCCTCGTTTCACTCGGGATGACGCGGTTCACCGCCAAGTGATCTGCCTGTGACGCGCGGCTGGGCTAGCGTCGCTCCCTGAAAAACAGGGAGACCGCTCATGCTTCGTCGTTTGCTCATTGCCGCTGCTGCCGCTGTCGTTTGCGTCACCCCTGCCTTCGCTCAGGAGACGATGCGCGTGCGCGGCACAGTCGAGAAGGTCGACGGTTCAACGATGGTGGTGAAGGCGCGCGATGGCGCCGATCTCACGATCAAGGTGACAGGCGACAAGCCGGTCTACACGGCGCTTGTCAAAGCCCAGCTCGCCGACATCAAGCCCAATTCCTATATCGGCGTCACCTCGGTGCCGCAGGCTGACGGCACGTTGAAGGCCGTGGCCGTGCACTTCTTTCCCGAAGGCGCGCGCGGCACCGCCGAGGGCCATCGTGCGTGGGACCAGCAACCCAACAGCATGATGACCAACGCCACGGTCGACGCCGTCGTCACCGGCACCAGCGGCGAGACGGTCACGGTGAAGTACAAGGGCGGCGAGCAGAAGGTGATGGTGACGCCGCAGACCTCGATCGTGCGCATGGTGCCGGGCGACGCGGCCGACGTGAAGGCCGGCACCAAGGTCATCATCTTCGCCGCCAAGAAGCAGGCGGACGGGACCTGGACGACCGAGCGCGTCACTTACGGCAAGGACGGCATCACGCCGCCGATGTGATCGCGCGCTAAATCATGAAGGGTTCGGCTGCAATCAGCCGAACACTTCATGCCCTGTGGAACCGCGATCACCCATTCAGCTCTAGATCAAAAGCAGCACGAGCAGCGCGGCCGGCACCAGCAGTGGCCAAGCCATGACCTTGATCAGCAGGGCGCCGGCCACGGCGCCCGCCAGATAGCCTATCCAGGTGAGCGCGAGCAGCCGGCGATTGACGATCGCCGGCAGGCTTTGCTGGCCGGCGGGCCACAGGAAGTCGAGCAGGGCTTCGGCGCCGCGCGCCAGCGTGCTCGTGACCACGACGGTGCTCACCGTCGAGCGCGCCAGTCGGGTGATCGCAGACGCCTGCGCCCCCATCGCCGCGGCCACGGCCAGCAACGCGACCTGCTCGCCGACCGGCAGGAAGCCGACGGCCGCCAGGGTCGCGGCCTCGATCACCAGAGCGGGGCGCGGCGATTGCGTGAGCCGGAGCAACAGGCGCGCCAGCATGGCGCCGCCGAAGAAGGCGAGGAGCGGCACGAGATGGTGCCAGGCCTCGAGGCCGTTCCATTGCGCCACGGCGATTCCGGCCAATACCGTGTTGCCCGTCATGTTGGCGGCGAAGACGCCGCCCATCGTCATGTAACCCACCGCGTCGGCGATGCCCGCGACGACGGTCAGGGTCGTCGCCACCACGGCCGGCGGGCTACGAATGGCACACCGTCGTCAGACGACGTCGTAGGTGATCTCGACCTCGGGGCCGAAACAGTGGCCCTGACAGGTCAGGATCCAGTTGTTGGCGAGGTCGTCGGCCGTATAGATGTCGTTCTTCGCCAGCACGACCTTGCCCTTGATGCGCTTGGCCGCGCACGAGGCGCAGAAGCCTTCCTCGCACGACGACAGCGGGTTGAGGCCGGCCGCGCGGGCCGCCTCGAGGATGGTCTGCCCTTTTTTGTAGGGCACCTTGTGCACCTTGTTCTCGAAATGGATGGTGATCTCGCTGGGGATCACTTCGCCCTCTTCCTGCTCGGGCATCGGCACGTCGGCATTGCCCGACGCCTCGAAGCGCTCGACCAGAACCTTGTCGCGCGGCATGCCGGCGTCGGTCAGCGTGTGCTCGACCAAGGTCATGAACGGGCCCGGCCCGCAAAGATAGGCTTCGGCGGATTCGAAGCCCTTCATTGCTTCCAGGATCTCCTCGCGGGTGGTGAGGCCCTGCTCCTTGTCGAGATGGTGGATGACCTCGAGCCGGCCGCCGCTCGAGGTGATCAGGTTCAGAAGCTCGTTGTCGAAGATGATCGAGGGCTTGTCGCGGTTGGCGTAGAACAGCCGGATTTTGCGTGTGCCCGATTTCAGCGCCGACTTGATGAGCGATATCATCGGCGTGATGCCCGACCCGCCGCCGAACAGCAGGAGCGGCGCCGTGCTGTCCTTCAGCACGAACCGGCCGGCCGGCGGCATGACGTGCAGCGAGCCGCCTTCCTTCAGCGCATCATTGAACCAGTTGGAGCCTTTGCCGCCCGCCACGCGTTTGACGGTGACCTTGAGATGCGGGCCGTCGGTCTCCGGCGCGCTCGACAGCGAATAGCAGCGATTGAAGGCGCCCTGCTCGTGCGGCACCTGGAAGGTGAGGAACTGACCGGCGCGGTACTTGAACTTGTCGGCGATGTCGGCCGGCACCTCGAGCACGAATGAGCGGGCGTCCAGGGTTTCTTGAACGATCTTCGCGATGCGCAGCTGATGATAAGCCATTGATAAATCCACGTTCACACGACCTGCGATTTCCCGGAGGACTCCCCTGCCAGACTATGGTAGGTTCGCCAAGAAAAATGAACGAAGCGTCACTTTTGTCGCTTCGCTCCTCCAGGAAAGCCCATCGCCAGGAGCAATAGCCCATGACGACCAAGAAAATCTACGAGTTGCCGGTCGAAATCACCGACTGGAAATTCGACGGCGCCACGCAGATTCACTTCAATTGGGAATATGACGATGGCTCGGCCGATCTGCTGAACCTCTACGAGAAGGGCAAGCAGCAGCAGTGGGATACCTCCACACGCATCGACTGGAAGCAGGAGCTGTTCGAAGACAATCCGATGGGCCTCGCCGACGAGACGATTCCCATCTACGGCTCGCCGGTCTGGCAGAAGATGACGGAGAAGGAGCGCAACTGGCTGCGCTTCAACCTGCAGTGCCATTCGATCTGCCAGTTCATGCACGGCGAGCAGGGCGCGTTGATCGCGACCGCCAAGATCGTCAACACCGTGCCGGACATGAACGCCAAGTTCTATGCCGCCACCCAGGTGATGGACGAGGCGCGCCACGTCGAGAGCTACAAGCGGCTGATCCACGAGAAGTTCAAGGCGGCCTATCCGATCACCGAGTCGCTCAAGAACCTGCTCGAGCAGACGCTGTCGGACCGGCGCTGGGACATGACCTATCTCGGCATGCAGGTGCTGATCGAGGGACTCGCTCTCGCCGCCTTCCAGCGCATCCGCGACAGCGCCAAGAACAACCTCGCCGCGTCGGTCAACGCCTACGTCATGCAGGACGAGGCGCGCCACGTCACGTTCGGGCGGATGGCGCTGCGCGAGTACTATCCGCAGCTCTCGGATGCCGAGCGCGGCGAGCGTGAGGAGTTCACGGTCGAAGCGCTCTATTTCATGCGCGACCGCTTCGACCAGGGCGACGTCTGGATGCGCTCCGGATTGCCGGTCGACGAGCTCAAGAAGTACGCCTACGAGTCGGGCGCCATGCAGGCCTTCCGCTCGCGGCTCTTCACCCGCATCGTGCCGATCCTCAAGGAGATCGGCCTGTTCGGGCCGAAGGTGCAGAAGGCGCTGGGCGACATGGGCGTGATGGAATACGCCAAGATCGACGTCGAGAAGCTGCTCGGCAACGATCTCAAGGTCGCCGAGGATTTCGACGCCAAGAAGTTCGTCCAGAACTCCCTGGCGGCCGAGTAATCAGAAGGGCCGATCGCCCCTGATCGTCACCCGGTGGCCGTGCCGCACCGCCGGGTGATAGTCGAACGTCGCGCGATGCATGGCGCAGCGATTGTCCCAGAACGCCACCGAATGCTTCTGCCAGCGGAAGCGGCATTGGAACTCCGGCGTCTCGGCATGCCGGAACAGCATGTCGAGCAGCGCGTCGCTCTCGCTCTTGCCGAGCTCCATGATGCGCGTGGTGAAGCCGCGGTTGACGAACAGGCACTTGCGCCCGGTCACCGGATGGGTGCGCACCACGGGATGGACCGCCTCGGGAAACCGCTTGTCGCTTCGGCCGTAGGCATCCTTTGAATAGACGTGCGCCGAGCTGTGCATTGCGGTGAGCCCCTCGCACAGCCGCTTCATCGGCTCGGACAGGCTCTCATAGGCGACATACATGTTGGCGAACTGCGTGTCGCCGCCGCTTTCCGGGCCCTCGTGCAGATAGAGCACCGAGCCCATCGGCGGCTCGGCCTCGCAACTCATGTCGGAATGCCAGACCTCGCCGGTCGCCACCTTGGTCTTCTCGTCGGCATGCACGACGCGGATCTCAGGATGGCCCTCGAGCTCGGCCTTCGCCGCCGGATGGACCAGCAGGTCGCCGAACAGCCGGCCGAACGCCTTGTGCTGCTCCACGCTCATCCGCTGGTCGCGGAAGAAGATCACCTGGTGCGCCATCAGCGCATCGTGCAGCGCGCTCGCTTCGCTGTTGCCGAGCGGGCGGGAGAGATCGACGCCGGAGATCACCGCGCCGATCGCGGGCGTCACCCTGGAAATGCCGATCGCGCTCATTGGCAGCTCTCCACTTCGGGCGGCGCATCCAGCACCGTCGCCACCTTGGTGATGTCGAGGCAGCGCGCGCCGACCCAGCCCTTACCCTGCACCAAGAGCGCATAGCGCGTAAACAGCGCGGCCTGCTCGGCCGGGGTCGGCTTCTCCTTGGCGAGAATCCAGTAGAGCGCGTAGAGGTTGGCCTTCTCGACGTCGGCGGCCGCCGCATCGGGATCCTTGCTCCACAAGGCTGCGTCCTTGTCGGCGGCGCCGGTCGGATCGGCGAGACCCGCCAGCCAGATATGGGCATTGCGGACGAGCTTGTAGGAATCGCCCTGCTCGGCACGCAGCGTTTTCATTTCCTGCGCGCGCTGCAGGAACGGCTTGCCGGCCACGCTCTTGCCGGGACAACCGTCCTCGCGGCAGAGCGCGGTGAAGGTCAGGAACTCGGCAAGGATGATCTCGATGTTGCCGTTGTTGTGCTGGCGCCAGGCGCGGGCGAGGCTCCAGCCGTCGCGCACCTCGTTGGTCCACGGCTTGGCGGCGGCCGGCGTGTCCTTCTCGAGCGAGCCGATCACCACCTTGGCCGCGGCGTCCCACTCGGGCGGAATCTGCGCCCGCGCCGGCGTCGCCGCGCAGAGCAGCAGCAGGGCGGCGAAGCACTGTCTCAGTAGCGACGCGCGCGCTTGCGGTCGGCGCTCTCGTATTGCACCAGATCGTCCGCCCGCATCTCCGTCGCGTCGCGTGGGGCGAGGGCCCGGGCCTGCGCCGGCGTGATCAGGCGGTAGTGCGGCACGTCGCATAGGGCAGCTCCCACTTCCCAGCAATCGTCGTCGTTGGTCACCCACAGCCTGGTGGGAAACCGGCGCAGGTCGACCGGGCGCGAGAAGGTGCGCAGGCTCTTGCGCTGGCGATTGGTGTATTCGTGGAAGTACGACATCGCAAGCTCGCGCGGGCTGCGATAGACCGGGTCGCGCCAGCGCAGCCACACGTGGTTGCTCTTGGAGATGGCGCCCCAGCAGCCGCCGCGCCTGAACACGGCGATCACGTGATCGGAATCCTTGTGCGCCGTGAGGTCCATCAGCAGCGGCGGGTCGCCGTTCAGCCACAGCGCGCAGGCCGCCACGAACGCCGCCTCGATGCAGTGCGCCCGGCGGTGCCGCAGCACGCCCCGCACGGAACGCAAGGTGTCGCCCTGCTCCTCGAAGTTGGCGCCGAGGCCGATGACGAATTCCTGGATCTTGCGCGGCGTCGTGAGCGCACGCAGCGTCCGTCCCTCTTCGGATGTCAGGCGAAGCTCCGAAGGGGTGGGACGATTCCGGTTATGCATTGTCCCCGGGAAGGGTGGTGGAGCTGAGGGGGATCGAACCCCTGACCTCCTCATTGCGAACGAGGCGCTCTCCCAGCTGAGCTACAGCCCCTTTCCCTGAAGAAGGCGCGGATAATGGTTGGCGGGGCACCTGTCAAGCAAAGCGGCCTATGTTAGCGTCCGGCCGAGCAAACGACGAAGAGGCAAGGCAGTGGCAAACGGCAAGAAGGCAGTGCACAGCGACCGCGCCCCCAAGGCGCTCGGCCCCTATTCGCAGGCCATCGTGGCCGGCGGCATGGTCTATTGCGCGGGCCAGATCCCGCTCGATCCGGCGACCGGCAACGTCGTGGCGGGCGGCATCGCCGAGCAGACGCGGCAGGTGCTGGCCAACCTCAGGGCGGTGCTCAAGGCGGCCGGCTCCGATCTCGACCGCACGGTGAAGACCACGGTCTTCCTCAAGAGCATGAACGACTTTGCCGCCATGAACGAGGTCTACGGCCAGGCGGAATATTTTGGCCCCAATCCTCCGGCACGCTCCACCGTCGAAGTCGCGCGCCTGCCGCGCGACGTCATGGTGGAGATCGAGCTTGTGGCACTTGCTGCGTGACTGGGCGTTGATGAACCATTCGATCATGGCGTGGCTGCTCGGGCTGGGATCGCTGGTTCTGCTGGCGATCCTGATCGTCCATCTCCTCTTCGCCCTGCTGCTGATCGTACCGACCTGGCGGATCTGCGCGCGCGCCGGCTTCTCGGGCGCGCTGTCGCTGTTCCATCTCGTGCCCGTGATCGGCTCGTTCATCGTCATGGCGATCCTGGCCTTCAGCACCTGGCCGGCCGGCGAGGCTACGCCGCGGGGCTTGTAGATGGGCTTCGACGTCGCGGCCCTCATGGGCCTCCTGGGAATCGGCGGCGCCTTCACCCTGGTTGCGATGATCCTCGCCGCCTGGATGGCCTGGCGCATCGTCGAGAAGGCGGGGCTGCCCGGCTGGGCCGGCCTGGGCGCGGTGCTGCTGACCCTGACCGGCGTCGGCACGGTGGTGCCGCTGATCCTGCTCTGGGTGTTCGCCTTCATGCGCTGGCCGCGCGATGCCGTGGCGGTGGCGCGCGCCGCGGCCTCGGGCGCTGCGTCGGCGGCGCCGATGGCGCTCACTCCGCCGCCCGCCGCGCCGCGCGGCTGGCGTCTTGCCGGCGGCGGCGTCACCCTGGTGATCGATGGTCCCTTGAACACCTGGCTGCTGACCGGCGCGCCGGCCGAGAAGCCGGGCGAGCTCAGCGTGCCCGATCCGTCGGTCGGCCGTCCGCACGCGCGCCTGCTGGTGGCGGGCGAACGGCTGGGGCTCGAGGATCTCGGCACGCCGGGCGGCACCTTCATCGACGGGGCGCGGCTCTTGCCCGAGCACGGGCCGCGCGACATTTCGGCGGCGGGCGTCATCCGTGTGGGAACGGTCGAGCTCACACTTTCCAAGGCCCGTGCTGCCGAGTAGGGTGCGCGGCCGGCGCCAACGGTGGGGACTGACTGCCAATGAATCCTTTGTTGTGGCTCTTCAACACGGTGATCGAGCTCGTCGTCTGGGTGGTGATCGCGAGCGCCATCGTGAGCTGGCTGGTCGCCTTCGGCGTCGTCAACATGCGCAACCAGTTCATCCGCACCGTCGTCGATGCGCTCTACCGCCTGACCGAGCCGATGCTGCGCCCCATCCGGCGCATGCTGCCCAACCTCGGCGGCGTCGACATCTCTCCCGTCGTGCTGCTGGTCGGGCTCTATTTCGTGCGGTATTTGGTCAATTATTACCTCGGCGGCTTTTACTGATCCCGGCTTCCTGCGTCGCAGCGCACACGGCATCGCCGTCGAACTGCGCGTGCAACCGCGCGCCCGCCGCACCATGCTCGAACTCTCCGGCGACACCTTGAAGGTTCTCGTCACCGCGCCGCCCGAGGACGGCCGCGCCAACGAAGCGGTCGTCGCTCTGCTTGCGGGCGAATGGCGCCTGCCGAAATCGGCCTTCGCGGTCATCAGGGGTTCCGCGTCGCGCCACAAGACGATAGGTATCGCGGGCGAACCGGCGGCGCTCGCCGGCCGCGTCGTCGAATGGATGAAGCGACATGGCTGAAGCGAAGCTGATCGACGGCAAGGCGTTTGCCGCGGGCCTGCGTGCGCGCGTCGGCGAGGGCGTTGCGAAGTTCGCCGCCGAGCACGGCATCAAGCCGGGCCTCGCCACCGTGCTGGTCGGCGCCGACGGCGCGAGCCAGGTCTATGTCAAGAGCAAGGCCCGCACCGCGGCCGAGCTCGGCATGGAAAGCTTCGACTATCGCCTGGCCGCCGAGACCACCGAGGCCGAGCTGCTGTCGATGATCGGCCGGCTGAACGGCGATCCCACCATCCACGGCATCCTCGTGCAGTTGCCGTTGCCCCGCCACATCGACACCGCCAAGGTGCTGATGGCGATCGACCCGGCCAAGGACGTCGACGGTTTCCATCCGATCAATGTCGGGCGGCTGGGCACCATCGCCGCCGGCGCGCCGCTCGACTTCCCGGTGCCCTGCACGCCGCTCGGCTGCTCGATGCTGATCGCCGCCGTGGCGGCCCCGCTCGCCGGCAAGCAGGCCCTCGTGGTCGGCCGCTCGACCCTGGTCGGCCGGCCGGTGGCGCAGCTGCTGCTGCGCGCCGACTGCACGGTGACCATCGCGCATTCGCGCACGCGCGACCTGCCGGCGCTCTGCCGCACCGCCGACATCCTGGTGGTGGCGATCGGCAAGCCGCAGTTCGTGCATGGCGACTGGATCAAGCCCGGCGCGACGGTGATCGATGTCGGCATCAACCGCGTGCCCGCTTCCGGCAACGCGAGCCGGCTGGTCGGCGACGTGGCGTTCGACGAGGCGATGAGGGTCGCAGGCCATCTCACGCCCGTGCCGGGCGGCGTCGGCCCGATGACGGTCGCCTGCCTGATGTACAACACCTTGCGCTCGGCGCAGGAGTGGGCGGGCGCTTCGCTCTAGCCAGGCGGACGGCGAACCACATCGCTCAATTCTTCAGCATGCCGGCGACCAGCGCCGACACGTTGTAGCGCATCATCGCCTCGTAGGTCGGCGCCGGCCCGTCGGGTTTCGACAGCGCATCGGTGTAGAGCGGCGGGCCGACCACGGCGTCGGAATCGCGGGCGATCTCGGCGACCAGCGCGGGATTGCCGAAATTCTCGATGAACAGCGCCTTGATCTTCTCGCTCCGGGCCTCGCGGATGAGCCGGGCGATGTCGCGCGCCGAGGGCTCGCTGTCGTCCGACGGCCCGCGCACCGAATTGAAGGCGACGCCGTAGGCGCGTGCGAAATAGCCGAACGACTGGTGGCTGGTGATGACACGCCGCTTGCCCGCCGGCACCCTGGCGATCTCGGCCCGCACCCAGCCATCGAGCACGGCGAGGCGCCGGTCGTAGGCGGCGGCGCGTTCGCTCGAGGTGCCGAGCCCGGCGGCGATGGTGGCGGCGTAGCGCCGGGCGCAGGCGACGTCCTGCCAGCAATGCGGATCGTCGTCGACGCCGCTGCCGCGCGAGGCGACGATTGTCTTGCCCTTGAACTCGGCCGCCTGGGCGAGCCGGTCGAGCCAGCCCTCCAACCCCAGGCCGTTGCTCACCAGCACGTCGGCGCGGGCGAGTTTGCGCGCATCGGCCGGCGTCGGCTGGAAGCTGTGGCTGTCGGCATCGGGCCCGACAAGAGTCGCGAGTTCGACCTCGTCGCCGCCCACCTGGCGCACGAAGTCGCCCAGGATCGAGAAGGTGGCGACGACCCTGGGTTTGGTAGCAGCGCGCGCGCTTGCCGCCGCGAGCAGCGGTGCGGTCAGCAGAAGGGCGCGCCGGTTCAGCATGTCAGAGCGTCTTGGCCAGCGCCGCGAGCTGATCGGTCGCTTTGCCCCAGCCTTCGTGGAAGCCCATCTTGGCATGCGCTTCGCAGTCTTCCTTCGTCCAGTGCAAGGCGCGCGCGGTGTAGCGCGTCTTGCCGTTGCCGGCATCCTCGAAGGTCAGCACGCCGGTGAAGAACGGCTTCTGCGAGGGCTGCCAGGCCGCGGTGTAGGCATCGGTGAAGACCAGCTTCTCGTTCTTCACCACTTCGAGATAGACGCCGCGGTTGGGCATCTCGCTGCCGTCGGGACCTTTCATCACGATGTAGCTCGCGCCGCCCGCGCGCACGTCGGTCTCGGCGTGCACGGTCTTGAACGGCGGCGGCGTGAACCACTGCACGATGAGCTTCGGCTCCGTCCAGCAGCGCCACAGCTTCTCGCGCGGCGCGTCGATCAGGCGGGTGAAGGTGAGCTCGCGGTCGTTGGACATGCCTATCTCCAATACTTAACCATATAGTTAAGTATACTCAAAGCGTCCCCAGATCAAGCCACTGTGGCTTGTGGCCGGTGGCCTCGAAGAAACGCAACAGGTCGGTCAGCTCGACCGCGGTCGTCATGGTGTTGGTGAGCGGATGGCCGTTCACCGGGCCCGGCGCCTTCAGCCCTTCGTCGAGCACCAGGCGCACCGCATGGCCGGTGTCGTTGATCACGGCGAACGGCGTCACCGAGCCCGGCTCGACGCCGAGATACTTGCGCAGCCGCTCGGGCGAGCCGAAGGAGAGGCGGCCGGCGCCCAGCCGCTCGCCCAGTTGCTTGAGGTCGATGCTGCGATCCTCGAGCGCCACGACCAGCCACATCTCCTCCTTCTTGTTGCGCAGGAAGAGGTTCTTGATGTGATGGCCGGGCAATTCACCGCGATGCTCCTTGGCCTGCTCGACGGTGAACACTGGGGCGTGCTCGACCGTGCGCTGCGCGATGCCGAGCTCGGCCAGCCGGTCAAAGAGTTGTTGCGGGCTCAGCATGAGGTAATCTCGGCACGATGAAGGGAATCGTCCTCTCCGGCGGCAGCGGCACGCGGCTTTACCCGATGACGCGCGCCGCCAACAAGCAGCTTCTGCCGGTCTACAACAAGCCGATGGTCTACTACCCGCTCACCACGATGATGCTGGCGGGCTGCCGCGAGATCCTGCTGGTCGTCAATCCGCAGGACGAGGAATCCTATCGCCGCCTGTTCGGCGACGGCCGGCAGTGGGGCCTCGACATCTCCTATGCCGTCCAGCCCAGGCCCGGCGGCATCGCCGAAGTGTTCCTGATCGGCAAAAAGTTCATCGGCGGCGAGCGCGTCGGCCTGATCCTGGGCGACAATCTCTTCTACGGCGATTCGCTGCCGGCGCTGGCCGAGCGCGGCGCCAGGGGGAAGGGCGCCGCGATCTACGCCTACTGGGTCGCCGACCCGCAGGCCTATGGTGTCGTGGAGTTCGACGCCCACGATCGCCCCGTCAACATAGTCGAGAAGCCCAGGGCGCCGCGCTCCAACTGGGCGGTCACGGGACTCTATTTTTATGACGCCGACGTCTGCGACGTCGCTGCGTCCATCCCGCGCTCGGCGCGCGGCGAGCTCGAGATTACCGACGTCAACGCCCGCTATCTCGCCGAGGGCCGGCTGACCGTCGAGAAGCTCGGCCGCGGCTATGCCTGGCTCGACACCGGCACACCGTCGAGCCTCTTGCGGGCCGCGCAGTTCGTCGAGACGGTGGAGGATCGCCAGGGCCTGCAGATCGGCAGCCCGGAAGAGGTCGCCTGGCGCAAGGGCTACATCGACGATGCCGGGCTGGCGCGGCTGATCGAGCCGATCCGGCAGAGCGAATACGGCAAGTACCTGCAGCTCCTGCTCGACCGTGGCTGAGGTTGAGTCATTTTCAAACATACTACTAATAGACGCAGTCGTATTAAACAAATACGATTTAATATGGACTCTTGTGGTCCGCGCGCGCTCGCGCCGAATCGCGCGAACGAATCTTGCGCTCCGGTTCCAACGACCAGTGCGAATCGCTAGCGCACTAGCGCTAACTGCGCTAACCGGCTGCTTCGGTCGTCCTGAGCCAGCGCAGCGCGGCGAAGGACCTGGCATCGCGACAGCGCGACGTTGAATCCGTAGGTCCTTCGCTCCGCTCAGGACGACAAGGTGTCGGATGGCGATCATGGCGTCGCCAACATAACCCGGCCGTTAGAAGGAACCCCATTCTGTCGTATAGAACTTCGAGCGAGGGCGGCGCCGCCGCAAAAAGGCGCGATTTCACGGACTTGCAAAGGCCGGCGAAACCCCCTATCAACACCGCCTTCCGGCACCTACCCGGCCGGAAACGGAGCGCGGGCGTAGCTCAGGGGTAGAGCACGACCTTGCCAAGGTCGGGGTCGAGGGTTCGAATCCCTTCGCCCGCTCCAATATTCTTCCCCTTTTCGAGAGTGATTGCCGGTGGATCTGCAGGCTGAGCTGAACCTGCGCGTGCCGCCGGCACCAGGAGCGAGCGGCCGCGCCAGCCTGCGCAAGCTCCTGAAGCGCCGCTCGACCGTCGCCTTCCTGATGACCCTGCCGCTGATCACGGTGCTCGTCGTGCTGCTCGCCTATCCCATGGGCTCGGCGATCTATCTCTCGATGCTCGACAGGAGTATGACCAGGTTCGTCGGGCTCGACAATTTTGCCCGCCTGTTCGCGAGCGACAAGTTCTGGATGGTCTTCTGGCAGACCAGCCTGTTCGCGATCGCCGCGGTCGCCTTGAAGGCGATCCTGGGCTTCGCGGCCGCGCATTTCATGCACAACATCCCGGCCCGCGGCCAGCGCAAGTGGCGCGGCATGCTGCTGGTGCCGTGGGTCATTCCGCCGACGCTCAGCGTGCTCGCCTGGCGCGAGCTGTTCGATCCCTCCTACAGCGCCTTCAACTGGATCCTCCAGCATCTCGGCATGGAGCGCATCTTCTGGCTCGGCGAGGCCGGCTGGGCGCGGTTCTGCGTCATCCTGATAACCGTGTGGTTCGGCACGCCATTCTTCATGATCATGTACCTGGCGTCGCTGAAGTCGGTACCTGACGAGCTCTACGAGGCGGCGGCGATCGACGGCGCCACTTGGTGGCAACGCACCCGTTACGTCACCTTCCCGATGACCCGGAGCGTCATCGCCATCGTCATGCTGTTCTCGCTGATCGGCGGCTTCTCCGGCTTCACGCTTGTTTACGTGCTGACCGGCGGCGGGCCGCTGGGCGCGACCGGCGTGCTGGCCACGGCGGCGTTCTTCGTCGGCATCATGGGCGGCAATTTTCCGCTGGCCGCTGCGGTGTCGCTGTGCATGGTGCCGGTCCTGGCGGCGGCGGCGACCCTCATCCTGCGCGGCATCGCCAAACGCGGCAGCGGCGCCTGATCCTCCCGCGCTGTTGTGCCAATTGATCCCGCACTCGGTGTGATATGGTATCGAACTCGAAAAGGGGGCGCCGATTGCCGAAGCGGAACTACGCTCGACGCGAGTTGCTTGCCGCCGCCGCGCTCGCGCCTGTGCTGGCCGCCGGCGCCGGCGCCGCGCAGGCCCGGACCGCCCGCGTCGGCTGGCTGGCGCCGGGTAACTCGGATCCTGCCTGGGCGCTGTTCACCGACGCGATGGCGAAGCTCGGCTATGTCGAGGGCACGACCGTCACCTACGATCGCCGCTCGGCGGAATCCGACCTCGGCAAGATCGATGCGCTGGCTGCGGTGATGGTCGCGGCCAAGCCCGACGTGATCGTCGCCTACTTCACGCCCTCGATCTGGGCGGCCAAGAAGGCGACGTCGGCGATCCCTATAGTGTTCGTCGGCGGCGCGGTCGAGACCGGCCTGGTCGGGAGCTTTGCCCATCCGACCGGCAATCTCACCGGCGTGCTGGGCGGCGTCATCACCCTTTCGGGCAAGAGCGTGCAGCTTCTGCAGGAGATCAATCCCGCCCTTCGGCATGTCGTGGCGCTGTGCAACAAGCCCGATCCGTTCTCCGTGCCGTTTCTGGCCGAGATCGAGAAAGTCGGCGCGGCCGAGCATGTCGAGATCGAGCCGGTCATGATCGAGCACGCCGGCGACCTGTTGGCCGCGTTCGACAGGATGGAACGGCGGCGGCCGGACGGAATCATCGTGCAGCCAAGCCTGCCGCAGAAGGAGGTCGCTGCCCTGGCCCTGGCCCACCGTCTGCCGGCGACCTGTTCGTCGCGCCGTTTCGCCGAGCTGGGCGGCCTGTTCGCCTATACCGCCCACCAGCCGGAGCTCTATCGGGTCGTGGCCAAATACGTCGACCGCATCCTCAAGGGCAGCAAACCCTCCGACTTGCCCGTGCAGGAGGCCTCGCGCTTCGAGCTGGTGGTCAACCAGAAGACCGCCCGGGCGATCGGGCTGGCAATTCCCCCGCTGTTCCTCGCCCGCGCCGATCAAGTCATCGAATGACGACGACGAGTTCGGGTCGGACGCCATGGTGGAGTTGGGCGTCGCCAATCTTCGCCTGGCTGGTCCTGATCGCCGCGTTCCTGCTGGGCGGGCTGGGCGTCGTCACCGCGGCCGCTTGCGTCGCCTTGATCGCCACCGTGTTCGCCGCCGTCTATCACGCCGAGGTCGTGGCGCATCGCGTCGGCGAGCCATTCGGCACCATCGTGCTGGCAGTCGCCGTCACCGTTATCGAAGCAGCGCTGATCGTCTCGATGATGATGACGCCCGGGCCGGACAAGGACGTGCTGGCGCGCGACACGGTGTTTGCCGCCGTGATGATCGTGTGCAACGGCATCGTCGGCCTCTGCCTGCTGGTGGGCGGCGCGCGCCACCGCGAGCAGGGCTTCCAGGTGACGGGCGCCAGTGCCGCGCTTGCCGTACTGGCGGCGCTCACCGTGCTGTCGCTGGTGCTGCCCAATTACACGCTCACCACGCCCGGCCCGCAGTTCAGCGGGCCGCAGCTCGTCTATGCCGGCCTGGCGTCGCTGGTGCTCTACGGCTCCTTCATCTTCGTGCAGACCGTCCGGCACCGCGATTATTTCCTGCCGCTGGAGGACAACGTCGAAACCGGCGCGCCGCCCTCCGACCGCGCCAGCCTGACGAGCCTCGGCCTGCTGATCGTCTGCCTGGTTGCCGTCGTGCTGCTCGCCAAGTCGCTGACGCCGGCGCTCGAGCAGGCGGTCGAATGGCTGCGGGCGCCGAAGGCCTTCGTCGGCGTGGTGATCGCGGCACTGGTGTTGCTGCCCGAAGGCACGGCGGCGCTGCGGGCAGCGCAGGCCAATCGCCTGCAGACCAGCCTAAATCTCGCGCTCGGCTCCGCGCTCGCTACCATCGGCCTTACCATCCCCGTGGTCGCCGCGGTGGCGCTGATCCTCCATCAGCCGCTGGCGCTGGGCCTCGCGCCCAAGGAGCAGGTCCTGCTGATCCTCACCCTGGTGCTGGGCGTGATCACATTAGGCACAGGGCGCACCACCGTGCTGCAGGGCATCGTGCATCTCACGATCTTCGCCACTTTCCTCTTCCTGTCGGTCGTGCCGTAAGCTCCGCTTTAGCGGTCGGCAAAGGCGAGCTTGGCGCCCAGTGCCACGAACGCGGCCGCGAAAGTGCGGCGCATCCAGGCCAATACTTTGGGGCGCGAGATGATGTGGTTGCGCACCGAGGCGGCGCACAGGCCATAGCCCACGAAGACGACGAAGGTGAGCGCCATGAACACCAGGCTGAGCTCGAGCATGCGGGCGAGCGGCGCGCTCTCGTCGGCGCCGACGAACTGCGGCAGGAAGGCGAAGAAAAAGATCGTGAGCTTGGGGTTGAGGATGTTGATCAGCACGGCATGCACGATCACCTGGAGCGAACTGCGCGCGCCGCTCTGCTGCTCGATCTTGAGCGCGCCCTGTTCCCTGAGCGTGTTCCACGCCATGTAGAGCAGGTAGGCGACGCCGGCGTATTTGAGCGTCTGGAAGGCGAGCGCGCTGGTATGCAGCAGCGCCGCCAGTCCCATGATCGCCGCCGCCATGTGCGGCACGATGCCGAGCGTGCAGCCGAATGCCGCCACCACGCTCGCCCGGCTGCCGCGCGACAGGCCGGTGGCCAAGGTGAACAGCACGCCGGTGCCCGGCGAGACCACGACGATCAGGCTTGTCAGCAGGAAATCCCAGCTCATGACGTTTTCCTCTCTGCCGGCGGCGGCTCCCAGCCGAACACGCTGCGCCCACCATACTCGAACGAGCGCCGCCGTTCCTCGGCCGTGAAGGCGCCGAAGGACGGGCCGCTCGCCGTCGCCTCGAGCGCCCGCGCCTGGTTGTCGAGGCGGCGGATGGCGTCGAGCTTTTCGTCGTTGCCGAGTCTCGCCGAGGCGAGCGCCGACTTCAGCACGCCGATCGTCTCGTCCAGCACCTTGACCGGCACCGGATAGGGATGGCGGTCCTTGCCGCCATGGGCCAGCGAGAAGCGGGCCGGGTCGGCGAAGCGGTGCGGCGCGCCATGCACGACCTCAGACACCAGGGCGAGCGAATGGACGGTGCGGGCGCCGACGCCCGGCACCAGCAGCAGCTCGGCGAAGTCCGACGGGCCGGCATCGGCCGCCGCGGCCAGGGCGCCGTGCAGGCGGCGCAGGATCACGTCCTTGGGCCGCACATCGTGATGCTCGGGCATGACGAGGTGCGGCAGCAGCGGCGCATTGTCGGCCGGGGCGGGCCGCCCGCCGCGGATCAGCGCCAGCTCGCGCACGATGCCGTCCGGTCCGTAGTCCCGCAGCAGCTCGAGTTGCCCTTCGCGGGAGCGCCTGGCGCGCAGGTCGGTGAGATTGACGATCTCGCCCTGGTTCTCGCCGTCGATCGCGGCATGCGGCGTCTCGACGAAGCTCTTCAGATCCTGCGACGACCAGTGATAGCGGCGGGCAAGCTTGCTCTCGCCGTTCATGCCCTGTTGCACGACGACCCAGCGGCCATCGTCGGTGACGACGAAACCGTGAAGGTAAAGGTCGAAGCCGTCCTGCACCGCCGCGCTGTCGACCTTGGCGACGAGCCGGCTGGCACGCGCCAGCGCGGCGCCGTCGAAGCCGGTCCGCTCGCCGATCGCCATCAGTTCGTGCGGGGTCTGGCGCGAATGGCGGCCGCGGCCGCCGCAGACATGCAGGCCGAGCTCCCCGGCGCGCGGCGTCAGCCCGCGTTTCAGGGCGCCGATCACGGCGGTGGTGATGCCGGAGGAATGCCAGTCCATGCCCATCACCGCGCCGAACGACTGGAACCAGTAGGGATGGGCGAGCCGGCGCAGGAACTCCTCGCGGCCATAATAATGGACGATGGCCTCGGTGATCACCGTGCCGAGCCGCGCCATCCGCGCGGCAAGCCATGGCGGCACGTGGCCCGTATGCAGGGGGAGATCGGCGCTACCGGAGCGTTTGGCCATGCCCCCGTCCTAGCCGGCAAGTTAGGCGGATTCGAGGAGCAGCACGCTGCCCAGGCCGCCATCGGCGCAGATGCTGACGATCGCACGATTGCCCTTGGGCAGGGCCGCCAACTCCTTGACCGCCATGCCGATGATGCGGGCGCCGGTGGCGCCGAACGGATGGCCGAGTGCCACGCTGCCGCCATGGGGGTTCAGGCGCTCGCGCGGGAAGGGGCCGAAATCGCGCTTCGTGCCGACCCGTTCGGCGAGGAATTTCCTGTCCTGCAGCGCCTTGAGATGGAACGCCACTTGCGCGGCGAAGGCCTCGTGGATCTCCCAGAGGTGGATGTCGCCGTAGGCGAGATCGTGTCGGGCGAGCAGCCGCGGGATCGCGAACGCCGGCGCCATCAGGAGGCCCTCGACGCGAAAGTCGACCGAGGCGATCTCCCAGTCGACAAGTCTTACGCGCGGTGTCGTCGAGGGAAGCCGCGCCATGCCCTGCGAGGAGCCGACCCAGATCGCCGCCGCGCCGTCGGTGAGCGGCGAGGAGTTGCCGGCGGTCAGGCTGCCCTTGCCGCTGGTGCGATCGAACGACGGCTGGAGCCTGGCGAGCCTGTCCAGCGAGGTGTCCTGGCGCGGGATGGTGTCGCCCCGGGTGCCCGCGACCTCGATCACGAGGTCGTCGAAGAAGCCCTCGGCCCAGGCGGCCACCGCGCTGCGATGGCTTTGCAGGGCGATCTCGTCCTGCTCCGCCCGGCCGATCTGCCACTCCTTGGCGGTGATCTCGGTGTGCTCGCCCATGCTGAGGCCAGTCGTGCGATTGGCGATCGCCGGAATGAACAGGCGGATGTCGCGCAACTGCACGTGCGTCACCTGGTCGATCCTCTGGCCGAGCGAGCGCGCGGCTTGGAACTTGCGCAGCCAGTCGGAGAGCTTCTGGCCGAGCCCGATCTGCACGCGGCTGAGACTGTCGACGCCGCCCACCAAGGCGAGGTTGTAGGCGTCGCCGTCGATCATGCCAGCAGCCTCGATCGCGCCGATCATGCTGGTCGAGCAGGCCATCACCGTCGAGAAGGCGGGCGTCGCCGGATCGATGCCGGCATCCATCAGCACTTCGCGCGCGATGTTGCTCCACACCAGGCTCGGCACCACCGCGCCCCACACCGCGAAGTCCGGCCGGCCGCCCTTCAGCAAGCCGGCCATGTGGCGCGCCACCGGCACCGACAATTCGATGGCATCGAGCGCCTGCAGCGCGCCGTCGACCTTGGCGAAGGGTGTGCGCACGCCCGCCGCCAGCCAGACGTCGCCGCCACGCATCGTCTAGGCGGCCTGCTCGAGCGTCGAGGCGACGTCGCGCGTGGTGACGCGGCGGAGGTCGCGCACCTCGATGGTGTCGAACGGCCGCGCACGATGCATGGTGCAGCGATTGTCCCAGATCACCAGGTCGCCCTGGCGCCATTTGTGGGCATGCACAAACTGCCGCTGAGTGGCGTGCTCCATCAGATCCATCAGCAGCAGCCGGCCGTCGGGCACGGCCATGCCCTCGATGTGCGAGGCGTGGGCCGCGAGATAGAGCGTCTTGCGATGCGAGCCGGGATGCGTGCGCACCACCCGCTGAGGCACCGGCGGCAGGCTGGCCAGTTCCTCGGCAGTGTATTTGGTGACGTCGAGCTGGCCGCGCGAATGGAAGATCGAGTGGATCGCGATCAGGCCGTCGAGCTTCTTCTTGGTCGCATCATCCAACGCATCATAGGCGGCGCGCAGATCGGCGAACTCGGTGTCGCCGCCCTCGGCCGGAATGACATGGGCGTAGAGCAGCGACAGCGCGCCCGGCACGGCGCGGAACGAGGCATCGGTGTGCCACAGCCGGTTGGCCAGCCAGTCGAGCCGGCGCCGCGCGTTGACGTCGAGCACCTTGCCGTCGCCATCCAGGTTGGAGATGTCGGCGATCTCGGTGCGCTGCAGGCGGTGCTTGATGCTCTGGTGCCGCGCGCGCTGGGCCGAGGAGTGGATTGGGCCGAAATGGCTGGAGAAAGCGATCTGCTGGTCGTCGCTCAGCTTCTGGTCGTGAAAGACCACGACGGCATAGCGGTTGATCGCGGCCTCGATGGCGTCGCGGTCGGCGGGCTTCAGCTCCCGGGCGAGATCGATGCCGGAAATCTCGCAGACGAAGTCGGGATGCAGGGGCTTGACCGTGATGCTCACAACCGCCTCCAGCGGCTATAGTAGCGGGCAACTCATTTTCTTCCAGGAAACGCCATGCCGCAAACCATGAAACTCGCCCTGCTCGACGATTATCAGAAAGTCGCCATGCGCATGGCGGATTGGGACCGCCTGAAGAAGCGCGGGGTCGAGATCACCGTCTTTCATGACGCCTTCAAGTCGGTCGACGATGCGGCGCAGAAACTCGCACCCTTCGACATGCTCTGCCTGCTGCGCGAGCGCACGGCGTTTCCCAAGGCGCTGATCGACAGGCTGCCGAACCTGAAATTCATGGTGCTGACCGGAGCGCGCGCCGCCAGCCTCGACGACAAGGCGGCGGCCGCGCGCGGCATCCCGATCTCGACCACGCCGGGCGGCGGCTCCAACGCGCCAACGGCGGAGCTCGGCTGGGCTCTGCTGATGATGTGCGCGCGCGATCTCGCCAAGGCCAATCGGCTCGCGCGCACCGGCAAGTGGCACGACGGCATCGAGCAGGCGATCGTGCTCGAGGGCAAGCGGCTCGGAATCCTGGGGCTGGGCAAGCTCGGCAGCCGCGCCGCGCACTATGGCAAGGCCTTCGGCATGGACGTCGTGGCCTGGAGCCAGAATCTCACGCCCGAGAAGGCGGCGGCCGGCGGCGCCAAGTACGTGAGCAAGGACGAATTGCTCGCGACGTCGGATTTCGTCTCCATCCATCTTGCTTTGTCGGACCGCACGCGCGGGCTGATCCAGGCGGCGGATCTCGCCAAGATGAAGAAAACGGCGATCCTGGTGAACACCTCGCGCGGGCCGATCGTCGACGAGGCGGCCCTGATCGCGGCATTGAAGAACCGCACCATCCTGCATGCCGGCCTCGACGTCTACGACAAGGAGCCGCTGCCGGCCGACCATCCGCTGACCAAGCTCGACAACGTCACCCTCATTCCCCACCTGGGCTACGTGGTCGAGGACAGCTACCGGCATTTCTATGGCGGCGCGATCAAGGATATCGAGGCCTGGCTGGACGGCAACCCGATCAACGTCCTCAATCCGGACGCGCTGAAGAAAAAATAGCGGCCGATGTCGATTCCGGCCGACCTCGTGCGTCGATGAGGTGACGGCGCTCCTTGCCGCCATACCAGAGGAGAGATCGACATGGCTCAATACATGCTGCTGCTGCACCAGGTCCCCAACTACAACACCGACCTGCCGCGCGAGAAGATGCTGGAAATGGCCAACAAATACATGACCTGGGCCGAGGGCCTGCGGGCCAAGGGCAAGATCGCCGGCGGCGAGAAGCTCGCGGCGGGCGGCGTGCGCCACGTCCGCGTGCAGGGCGGCAAGCCGGTCGCCAGCGACGGTCCCTACGCCGAGGCCAAGGACGTGGTCGGCGGCTATTTCGTCATCGAGGCCAAGGACCAGGCCGAAGCGGAGGCGATCGCCAAGGATTGTCCGCACGTGGCGTTGGCGCCGACCAACTGGATCGAGATCCGGCCGATCGAGAGCATGGCGCAGATGCGCGCGGCGGCCGCGGGCTGACCTTGAAGGGCGACGTCCACCGGCTCGTCGATTCGCTTGCCCGTGATTCGACGAGCCGGCTGGTCGCGGCACTGGCCAAGCGCCTGGGCACGGGCCGCATCGCCGTCGCCGAGGATGCGGTCCAGTACGCGCTGATGCAGGCGCTGTCGCTGTGGCCGTTCAAATCGGTGCCGGATAAACCCGAGGCCTGGCTCGCCACCGTGGCGCGCAATAGAGCGCTCGACCTCCTGCGTTCGGAATCGCGCCGCGTGGCGCTGGCCGAGGAGCTGGTGCCGGTCGCGCCCACGACGGCCGAAAGCGAGGGCCGCTTCGACCGCGAGCTGAACGACGACGAACTGGCGCTGCTGTTCGCCGTCTGCCATCCGGTCCTCTCGCCCGAGATGCGCGTAACCTTTGCCCTCAAGACGGTCTGCGGCCTCACCGTGCCGCAGATCGCCGCTGGTCTGCTGAGCGAGCCGACCGCAATCGCCCAGCGCCTGGTGCGGGCGCGCAAGCAGCTCGAAAGTGCGGGCGTGGCGATCGAGCCGCCGCCGCCCGACGCGTTGCCCGAGCGCGCCGAGGCGGTGCGCACCGCGCTGTTCCTGATGTTCAACGAAGGCTACTCGGCGTCATCCGGCGACGCGCTGGTGCAGCCGGAGTTCTGCGTCGAGGCGGTGCGGCTCTCGCGTGCGCTGGCGCACCATCCGATGACGCGCTCGCCGGCCAGCGACGCGCATGCGGCGCTGCTCGCACTCACCGCGGCGCGCCTGCCGACCCGCGTCGGGCCTGACGGCGTCGCTCAATTGCTTGAGGACCAGCCGCGCGAGAAATGGGATCGCGCCTTGATTGCGTTGGGCATGGTGCATCTCGATAAGAGCGCGCGCGGCAAGGAACTGACGGTCTGGCATCTGCGCGCCGAAATTGCCGCCATCCATGCCTTGGCGCCGAGCAGCGCCGACACTGATTGGAAGCGCATCGTCGCCGTCTACGATCAGTTGCGCTCCATCGATCATTCGCCAGTGGTCGACCTCGCGCACGCGGTCGCCGTCGGTCGAGCCGAGGGTCCGGCGGCGGGCCTCGCGGCGCTGCCTTCACCGGACGGCAATCCCTACGGCCACGCCGCCTTCGCGATATTCCTCACCGAGCTCGGCCGCACCGATGAGGCGCGCGGGCACTTCGAGAAGGCTCGCGATCTGGCGCGCACCGAGCCCGAACGCCGGCTGCTGGAGCGGCGGCTCAGGTCCTGAAGCGCAGCAGCAGGTGATTGACGCCGTTCAGCTTGACGTAGAGGTCCTCGAACTGGGCGTAGAACTCCTCCCACGGCGGCAACGCGCCCTGCGTGCTCATCGAGGTGTAGATCTCGGCAACCGAACGGCGGCCGTCGATCTGCGCCACGATGCGCGCGGCGAGCGGCGGCAACTGGGCGCGCCACGGGAAGCCGTCGAGATTGGCGATCAGCGGCGCACCCGGCTGCAGGCCGGCGGCGAGCTTCTGCGCGTCCATCTCGCGCAGCACCGGGATGGCCTGGGTATCTTCTGGCCGCGCCACCGTGTCGTAGCCGGCGCGCGTGGCATAGAAGACATGCGTGCGCAGATTGCCCGCCAGGCGCTCGGCGAAGGCGGCGCGCTCGAGCAGCGGCAGCGAGCTCGCCTGGCGCGCGATCACCGGATCGCTCATGTAGGTGGCGGGCTCGTACCGCACCGGCTCGAGGAAGGCGACGACCCGCAGGTCGGCGGCCGCGGCCAGCTTGCCTATCTCCGGCACAGTGAAGGCGCGATCGCAGCTGTGCAGCAACAGGTCGTAGAGGCCGGCATCGCCGCCGGTGACGTGGTCGTTGAGATAGGGATTGCGGCGGAACAGGTTGGTGGTCGGCAGGAAGCGGATCAGCCGCCGCGCCATCGCCAGCCGGTCCTCCATCGCCATCGATGGCGGCGCCAAGGTCTGCAGCAGCTGCTGCAGCGGATAGACGCCGCTTCTCCCGTACTCGCCGTAGAGCATCACGCCCATGCCGCCCTCGGGCTGCAACACGGAGGCGAGCGCCTTGATGCCGGCTGCCGGGTCGGGCAGATGGTGCAGCACGCCCGTGCAATCGATGTAGTCGAACTGACCGATATTCATGCCGGGCAGGTCGAGCAGCGAACCGGTCAGGAACTGGATGTTGCGCAGGCCGCGCGCCTTGGCCCGGCCTTCGCAGACGGCGCGCGAGGCGGCCGATAGATCGAGATAGACGACCTCGCCCGGGCAACGCCGGTCGACCATCTGCTGGGCCAGCATGATGCAGGCATCGCCGGTGCCGCCGCCCGCCACCAGGGCGCGAAAGGGCCGGTTGAAATTGAGCCGGCCGGCGAAGAGATAGTGGTTGATCTCGAGGATATGGCTCGGCGTGCCGGTGATGAGGCGTATGGCTTCGTCGCGCGGATCGCGGGGCGGGTAAGGCAACGCTTCATACTGGGCGCGGACGTCGGCCACGGCCGAGGAATCGGTCATTCTGGGCCAGTTCATGCTACAAATCGGCGACGCATGAAAGGCTATTTCGGCATCGGTGTGGAAGGCGTGAGCAAGGCGATGAATGTCGGCACCTTGTTCCGCACCGCCCATGCCTTCGGTGCCTCATTCGTGTTCACGGTGCGAGCCCAATACAACCGCCGCGAGGGCGGCCACGCCGACACCTCGGACACACCGCGTTCGGTGCCGACCTATCATTTCGCCGATCTCGAGAGCTTCCGTTTGCCGCAGGGTTGCCGGCTCGTCGGCATCGAGATCGCCGAGGACGCCATCGAGCTGCCCTCCTTCCGCCACCCCCGCCAGGCGGCCTACATCCTGGGCGCCGAACGCGAAGGCCTGTCGGCCGAACTGCAGGCGCTTTGCGACCACGTGGTGAAGATCCCGACCCGCTTCTCGGTCAATCTGGGCGTGGCGGGCGCGCTCGTCATGTACGACCGCCTGCTCAGCCTCGGCCGCCATGCGGCGCGGCCGGTCGCCGAAGGCGGGCCGACCGAGCCGGTGCCGCTGCCGGTGTTCGGAGAGCCGATCTACAAGCGCAAGCAGCGCTTGCGCGCGCGGGTGCAGTCGGCGCGATGAGCGTGACGCGGCGTGCCCTGCCGCTCATGCTGGCCATCATGCTCGTGCAGGCGCTGGCGCTGCGCTACATGGGGCGCGTCTGGATCTGCAGCTGCGGCACGGTCCGCCTCTGGGTGGGCGACATCTGGTCCGACGAGCTCTCCCAGCAGATCTTCGACTGGTACACGTTCTCGCACATCGTTCATGGCATCCTGTTCTACGGCTTGCTGCGCCTCGCCGCGCCGCGCATACCGGTGCCGCTGCGGCTCGCCCTCGCCGTCGGCATCGAGGCGACATGGGAGATCGCCGAGAACTCGCCTTGGGTGATCGAGGCCTATCGAAAGCAGGCCCTGGCGGCCGGCTACACCGGCGATTCCATCCTGAATTCGACGATGGACACGGTCTCGATGATGACGGGCTTCGCCATTGCCCGCTTCCTGCCCTGGAAGGCCACGGTCGGCCTCGTGCTGGCGCTCGAGATCGGCGTCGGTGCCCTGGTGCACGACAATCTGTCGCTCAACATCCTGAACTTCGTTCATCGCTTCCCGGCGATCGATGCTTGGCAGCAACGGGCTCAGCGATAATCATTGCGCGGCTGGGGAGACGCGCCTATCTCCTCCCCAAATGGCCGCCCTGCCCAGCGAACCGTTGCAGATCACCGAACCGCGCCGAGGCCGCAACGACACAAGACGCAATCTCGTCGGCCTGTCGCGGCAGGACCTGAAGGCCGCCCTCGCGGAGGCCGGCTTGGAGCCGTTCCGCGCCCAGCAGATCTGGCACTGGATCTATTGGCACGGCGTCACCGATTTCGCGCGCATGAGCAACATCGCCAAGAAGACACGCGATCGTCTGGCCGAGTTGTTCGTGATCGGGCGGCCGGAGATCGTGACCGAGCAGCGCTCGGTCGACGGCACGCGCAAATGGTTGCTGCGCTTCGCCGACGGCAACGAGGCCGAGACGGTCAACATCCCGGAGGAGGATCGCGGCTCCGTCTGCGTGTCGAGCCAGGTCGGCTGTACGCTGAGCTGCAGCTTCTGCCACACCGGCACCCAGCCCTTGGTGCGCAATCTCACGGCCGACGAAATCGTCGGCCAGTTCATGGTGGCGCGCGATTCCTACGGCGAGTGGCCGACCCCGACCGAGACGACGCGCATGCTGTCCAACATCGTGATGATGGGCATGGGCGAGCCGCTCTACAATTTCGACAACGTGGCGACGGCGCTCAGGATCGTCATGGACGAGCAGGGCATCGCGCTCAGCCGCCGCCGCATCACGCTCTCGACGTCGGGCGTGGTGCCGATGATCCCCAAGGTCGGCGAAGTGCTCGACGTCAATCTCGCCGTGTCGCTTCATGCGGTGAACGACGACATTCGCGATACGCTGGTGCCGATCAACAAGAAGTGGCCGATCGCGGAGTTGCTCAAGGCGTGTGCCGCCTATCCCGGCGCCAAGAACAGCCGGCGCATCACCTTCGAGTACGCCATGCTGAAGGGCGTCAACGATGCGGACGCCGATGCGCGCGAGCTGGTGCGCCTCCTGAAGCCGATCCACGCCAAGGTGAATCTGATCCCGTTCAACCCGTGGCCGGGCGCGCCCTACGAGTGCAGCTCCAACAACCGCATCCATCGTTTCGCCGAGATCGTGAACGACGGCGGCTTAAGCGCGCCGGTACGCACGCCGCGCGGCCGCGACATCGCCGCCGCGTGCGGCCAGCTCAAGAGCCAGAGCGTGCGCGCTCGCGGCCAGAAAGTGTCGCTCTAGAGCGGAATGGGATGAGATGGAACCGCCCATGGTTCCATCTCATCCCATTCGCGCGGACGGGTGATCGCGGTTCCACAGGGCATGATGGGTTCGGCTGATTCCAGCCGAACCCATCATGCTCTAGGCGGGCCGCAAGGCGGTGACGCTGGACAGGAACGCTCGCTCGTAGGCAGCGACGGCGAGGCCCGCCTGTTCCGCCCAATCCTTCATCCGGCCATTGGCGTACTGGGCGTAGTAGGGCTCATGGAAATAGTGCGGGAAGAGATCGATCAGCCCGTCCCAGGCGGCGTGATCGCCGCGCTGGATCGAATCCACGACCACGATCAGTCCGTCGCGCTTGAGCACGCGCGCCATTTCGGCGAGCGTCCTTGCTCGGATATCGGACGGCAGCTCGTGCAGCAGGAACGACGAGACGATGAGATCGAGGCTCCCGTCCTCGAACGGCAGTTTCTCCGCCGCGCCCTCGATCAGCTTCACCCTCGCGGTCCGGCCGATCAGCCGCCGCGCCTCGGCGAGGTAGGGCAGGCTGAGATCGAGGCCGGTCCAGCGCATGCCGGGCCAGGCATCATGCAGGAAGGCGAGCAGCCGGCCCGTGCCGCAGCCGACGTCGAGGCCGCGCAGGCCGCGCTGGTTGCGGCCGTACATCCACTCGGCGATCGGCCTGAGCGCCCGCCGGCGCATGGCGTCGGCCGAGCCGGTGAACAGCACCTCGACCTGCGTGTCGTAGAGCGCGGCGGATTCTTCCGACAGCCACCCATCGCTCTGGAAGTGGAAGTTCTGGCGATAGTAGTCGGGCAACCCGTCGGCCTGCGTACCGGGCGGCAGCTCGTCGTCGAGCTCGCCATGCCGTCGCGCGTCGACCTTTGGCAGGTCGCGGAAGTAGAGCGCGCTGCGGCGCAGGAAGGCGCCGGCATCGACATTGAGCGAGCGCGGTGCAGGAAACAGGCCGGCCGCGATGTCCTGCCATTCGCGCTCGAAGAGCCGGCGCATGTCGGCCGTCATCTCGGCGCGCGTCGGCGTCGGCCCGACCGGAAAATCCGGCTTGGGCATCGGCTTCAGCAGACGCCGGCCGGCGGCGTAGTGGCCGGCATACCAGGCGACGCGGGCCGCCTGGCGGGCGGCATAGGACAGGCGATCGAGTGTCGAAGCCATTGATTTACGAGCCATTATAGCGCGCTTGCCCGGCCGATGCCTGCGGCTATAGTCGCGCGCTTTTTCGCACGCCGAGGCAGCCATGAGTCTTAGTTATACCGGCCAATATAAGAGAGGCGACATCAAGAAGGTCGTGCTGGCCTATTCCGGCGGCCTCGACACCTCGGTCATCCTGAAGTGGCTGCAGACGACCTATGGCTGCGAGGTCGTGACCTTCACCGCCGATCTAGGCCAGGGCGAGGAACTGGGCCCGGCGCGCAAGAAAGCGGAGATGGCGGGCGTGAAGCCCGAGCACATCTTCATCGACGACGTGCGCGAGGAGTTCGTGCGTGACTTCGTGTTTCCGATGTTCCGCGCCAATGCGCTCTACGAGGGCCAGTACCTGCTCGGCACCTCGATCGCGCGGCCGCTGATCGCCAAGCGCCAGATCGAGATCGCGCAGAAGGTCGGCGCCGACGCCGTTGCGCACGGCGCCACCGGCAAGGGCAACGATCAGGTGCGCTTCGAGCTCTCTTATTATTCGCTGAAGCCCGACATCAAGGTCATAGCGCCATGGCGCGAGTGGGAGCTCACCTCGCGCACCAAGCTGCTCGAGTTCGCGGAGAAGAACCAGATCCCGATCGCCAAGGACAAGCGCGGCGAGGCGCCGTTCTCGGTTGACGCCAACCTTCTGCACTCCTCGAGCGAAGGCAAGATCCTCGAGGATCCCTGGCAGGAAGCCGACGAGATGGTCTACCAGCGCACCATTTCGCCGGAGGCGGCGCCCGACAAGGCGACTTACATCACCGTCGACTTCGAGAAGGGCGACGCCGTCGCCATCGACGACAAGAAGATGTCGCCCGCGACGTTGCTCACGAAGCTGAACGAGCTCGGCAAGGCGAACGGCATCGGCCGGCTCGACCTGGTCGAGAACCGCTTCGTCGGCATGAAGAGCCGCGGCATCTACGAGACGCCGGGCGGCACGATCCTGCATGCGGCGCACCGCGGCATCGAATCGATCACGCTCGACAGGGGTGCGGCACACCTCAAGGACGAGCTGATGCCCAAATACGCCGAGTTGATCTATTACGGCTTCTGGTTCTCGCCCGAGCGCGAGATGCTGCAGGCGCTGATCGACAAAAGTCAGGAAAATGTCACCGGCACGGTGCGGCTGAAGCTCTACAAAGGCAATGTCACCGTGGTTGGCCGCAAGTCGCCCAAGTCGCTCTATTCGATGAAGACCGTCACCTTCGAGGACGACCAGGGCGCCTACGACCAGCGCGATGCCGAAGGCTTCATCAAGCTCAATGCGCTGCGTCTGCGCCTGCGGGCGCTGGGGCAGGGCGGGCCGAAGCGGTAGTTTCCGGCAAACGGAGCAGGAAATGCCCTTCGATCAGGCGAAGCAGCCAGGACCAGACGGCGGCGGAGGGCAACACGAGCGGGCGATCAACCTGCCGCCGGTGATCCTGTGGCTGGTGATCATCAACGTCGCGATCCAGGGCGTGCGCGAGCTGCTGGGCGACGCTGCCGACCAGGACCTGGTCATGGCGCTCGGGCTGGTGCCCACGACCTTCACAGGCGCGGACGGCGATTTCCTGTCGATGATCGCCTCGCCCTTCACCTACCAGTTCCTGCACGGCGGCTGGGTGCATGTCGGCGTCAACATGCTGAGCCTTGCGGCGTTCGGCGCGCCGGTCGAGCGCACCCTGGGACCGCGCCGCTTCATTGCATTCTACCTCTCGGCCGGTGTCGTGGCCGGCCTCATCCACGTCGCCTTCTATTCCGGTTCGTCCGACCCGGTGGTCGGGGCATCGGGTGCGATCAGCGGCGTGTTCGGCGCCGTCCTGATGCTGTTGCGCAATGCCGGCCGCATGACCTCGCTGTTGCCCGTGGCGGGCATCTGGATTGCCCTCAACGTCTTCTTCGGCGTCGTCGGCGTCACACCCGGGGCGGGCGGCGAGCCGGTCGCCTGGCTCGCCCATATCGGCGGCTTCGTCTATGGCCTGCTCGCCATCGGTTTCTTCACTCCGCGCCAGCCGGAGTAATGCTGCGTGATATGCACGGGGTGAGTGGTTTTTGCTCTCCGGATGCGCTATCGCTCGATGCGAGCCCGGGGGAGACCAAAGTACCATGTCGAGCCGTGCTTTTGCCGGTTTGGTCGTTCTGTCGCTGCTGACGGCGGCGGCGGTCGCAGGCTGCAAGCAGGAAAACAAGTTCGTCGCTCCGCCGCCCGCCGAGGTGAGCGTTGCCCATCCGCTCAAGCGGACCTTCACGCCCTATCTCGAACAGACCGGCAATACCCAGGCCTTCAACGCCGTCGACCTGGTGGCGCGCGTCGAGGGCTTCGTCACCGCCATCAACTACAAGGACGGCGAGTTCGTGAAGAAGGGCACGGTGCTCTTCGAGATCGACCCCACGACCTACGTCGCCAAGCTGAAGCAGGCGCAAGCCGACCTCGCCTCGGCCAAGGCCCAGCTCGTCGTCACCCAGGCCGACTACGAGCGCCAGGCGACGCTGTTGAAGCAGAGCGTCACGGCGCAGACCACGTTCGACCAGGCGCGAGCCAAGCGCGATTCGGCATCGGCCAACGTCGAGAGCCAGACCGCCAATGTCGCGGTGGCGCAGGAGAACCTCAACTACACGAAGGTCGTCGCGCCGTTCGACGGCATCGTCACCAAGCACCTCGTCTCGGTCGGCGAGCTGGTCGGGGCTGGCACGGCCACCAAGCTCGCCACCGTCGTGCAGCTCGATCCGATCTACGCGCAATTCAACATGAGCGAGCAGGATGTGCTGTCGATCCGCGCCGGCATGGGCAACCGCCGGCCGACGCGCGAGGAGCTCGCGACGGTGCCGCTCGATATCGGCCTGATGAACGAGCAGGGCTACCCGCACCAGGGCCGCCTCGACTACGTCTCGCCCGAGCTCGACACGGCAACCGGCACGATCCTCCTGCGCGGGCTCTTCCCCAACGCCAATCGCGATCTGCTGCCGGGCTTCTTCGTACGCGTGCGCGTGCCGCGGGGTGACGAACAGAAAGAAGCGTTGGTCGTCCCCGATCGCACCATTGCCGAGGACCAGACCGGCCGCTACCTGCTGGTCGTCAACAAGGACAATGTCGTCGAGCAGCGGCGCGTCGTTCCGGGCCAGCTGCTGGTCGGCAATCTGCGCGTGATCGAGAAGGGCCTGACGGCCGACGACCAGGTCGTCGTCAGCACCAACGGGCAGGCCATCGCCGGCAACAAGGTCGTGCCCAAGCTGGTGACGATCGCCGCGCCAGCCGACGCGTCCGCTGCCCCGCCCGCCCAGAAATAGCACGCGGCCCGCGGCCATGATCTCCAAGTTCTTCATCGAGCGGCCGGTGCTGGCCAACGTGCTGGCCATCGTCATGGTGCTGATCGGCGGCGTTGCCCTGTTCAACCTGCCGATCGCCCAGTATCCCGACATCGTGCCGCCGACCGTTCAGGTGTCGACCACATATTCCGGCGCCAGCGCCGACACGGTCGTCAACAACGTGGCGCTGCCGATCGAGCTGCAGGTCAACGGCGTCGAGCACATGCTCTACATGAGCTCGACCAGCACCGACACCGGCAATTACACTCTCACAGTGACGTTCGAGATCGGCACCGACCTCGATTTCGCGCAGGTGCTGGTGCAGAACCGCGTCAGCGCGGCGCTCGCCTCGCTGCCGCAGGCCGTGCAGGCACAGGGCGTCACGGTCGAGAAGAAATCGACGGCGATTCTCGAGATCGTGGCGCTCACCTCGCCCGACGGGCGCTACGACAGCCTGTTCATGGGCAACTACGCCACCATCAACCTGGTGAACGAGCTGGCCCGCGTGCCGGGCGTCGGCAACGTCGCCGTGCTGGGCGCCGCGCAGTACGCCATGCGCATCTGGATGGATCCCGAGAAGCTCTACATCCATGGCCTCACCCCTGCCGACGTGATCCAAGTGGTGCAGGCGCAGAGCCAGGCGGTCACGGCAGGCCAGGTCGGCACGCCGCCGGCGGTCAAGGGCCAGGAATTCCAGTACACGATCGACGTCGAAGGCCGCCTTTCCGACCCGGCGCAGTACGGCAACATCGTCGTCAAATCGGACAACCGCAATGGCGGACGGATCCTGCGGCTGAAGGACGTGGCGCGCATCGAGCTGGGTGCCCAGACCTACAACCAGAACGTCAAGATCGACGGCAAACCCGCCGCCGGCATTGCGATCTATCAGTCGCCGGAAGCCAATGCGCTGCAGGTGGCGGGCGCGGTCGAGAAGAAGATGGCCGAGCTCAAGAAGTCGTTTCCGGACGGCCTCACCTATGTGGTGCCGTTCGACACCACGACCTTCGTGCGCACCTCGATCACCGAGGTGTTCATGACCCTGGTCGAGGCAGCCGTGCTGGTGCTGGTCGTGATCGTGGCCTTCCTGCAGGACTGGCGCGCCATGCTGGTGCCGGCGACCACCATCCCCGTCACCATCATCGGTTCGTTCGCGGCCATGGCGGCGATGGGATTCACCATCAACCTGTCGACCATGTTCGGCATCGTGCTGGCGATCGGCATCGTGGTCGACGATGCGATCGTCATCGTCGAGGGCGTGACCCACCACATCGAGCGCGGCATGTCGGGCCACGACGCGGCGATCAAGGCGATGGACGAGCTGTTCGGGCCGGTGATCGGCATCACCCTCGTGCTGATGTCGGTGTTCCTGCCGGCCGCCTTCCTCCCCGGCCTCACCGGCAGGATGTTCGCCCAGTTCGCGCTGGTCATCGCCTCGACGGCCTTCCTGAGCGCGGTCAACGCCGCCACCCTCAAGCCCACCCAGTGCGCGCTGTGGCTGCGGCCGTCGGTGCCGCTCGAACAACGCAACGTCTTCTTCCGCGGCTTCAATGCCGGATATGCCCGCCTCGAGCGCGGCTACGCCTGGCTGGTCGAGCACATGGTGAGCCGCAGCGGGCTCATGGTCGTGATCGCCCTGGCGCTCGCCGGCCTCGGTGGCTGGGGCGTGGCACGGCTGCCGTCCGCCTTCATCCCCGACGAGGACCAGGGCTATCTCATCGTCGGCGTCCAGCTGCCCGATGGCGCCTCGCTGGAACGCACGACGGCGGCACTCGATCAGGCGGGCGCGATCGCCAAGGCGCTGCCGGGCGTCAAGCAGGTGACAGCGATCGCCGGCATGTCGGTGCTGAACAACAGCGCGCTGCTCGCCAATGCAGGCGTCGCCTACGTCGTGCTCGAGGACTGGGGCGTGCGCGAGAAAGACAAGCGCAAGGACATCCGGGTGATCGCCACCAGCCTCCAGCGCAGGCTCGGCGCGCTGCAGGACGGCAGCGGCTTCGTCATCCCGCCGCCGCCGATCTCGGGCATCGGCAACGCCACGGGCTTCGAGATGCAGATCGAACAGCGCGACGGCAGCTTCGATCTCGCCAAGCTGCAGAACGTCGCGCAGCTCGTCGTCGCCGAGGCGCGCACCCAGTCGTCGATCGCCTATCCGCTGTCGCCCTTCCGGGCCGGCGCGCCGCATCTGCGGGTCGAGGTCGACCGCTCCAAGGCGGAGAGCCTCAAGGTCTCGGTGGGCGACGTGTTCTCGACCTTGTCGTCTTACGTCGGCTCGACCTATGTCAACCGGTTCAACAAGTTCGGCCTCAGCCTGCAGGTCTACGCCCAGGCCGACTCGCAGTACCGCGCCCATCCCGAGGATCTGTTGAAGCTCCAGGTGCGGAGCTCCGAGGGCAAGATGATTCCGATCGGCGCGCTTGCCAAGCTGAGCCCGGCGCAGGGCGCCTCGATCATCAGCCTGTACAACCTCTACCCGTCAGCGTCGGTGATCGGCCTGCCGGCCGAGGGCTTCAGCTCGGGGCAGGCGATGGATGTGATGGCGGACCTCGCCGGCCACGTGCTGCCGCCCGGCACCGGCTACGAGTGGACGGCGATGTCCTATCAGCAAAGCGTGGTCGGCAATCAGATTCTGATCGTGTTCGCGCTGGCCATCGCGCTGGTCTACCTGTGCCTTGCCGGCCAGTACGAGAGCTGGATCGCACCCTTGTCGGTGATCCTTGCCGTGCCGCTGTCGCTGATCGGGCCGGCGCTCGCCCTGGGCGCCATCGGCCTGCCCAACAACCTCTACACCCAGATCGGCCTGATGCTGCTGATCGCGCTGTCGGCCAAGAACGCCATCCTGATCGTCGAGGTGGCGCGCGAGGCGCGGCGAACGGAAGGCAAGCCGATCGCCGAGGCGGCGCTGCAGGCGGCGGTCGCGCGCCTGCGGCCCATCCTGATGACCTCGTTCGCCTTCGTGCTCGGCGTGGTGCCGCTGGTGACGGCGAGCGGCGCCGGCGCGGTAGCGCGCATCACGCTCGGTCTTTGCGTGTTCAGCGGCATGATCGCCTCGACCGTGTTGGCCGTGCTGTTCGTGCCCTCGTTCTTTACGGTTCTGCAACAGATCGAGGAGCGCATCAAAAAGAAGAAGCCCGGAGTCCTTGCGGAGGCCGCGCTATAATCGGCACATGGCCGATCACGCGCTTCCCTTGCGACGCACATTTGCCGCCAATGCCGTCGTTCTGGCGCCGTCCTTCGTGGCGCTGGCCGCGCTTTACTGGTGGGATGCGCTGGATGGGCGCGCGGCGCTGATCGCTGCGGCCGCCATTGCGGTCGCGACCTTCTTCCTGGTGCAGCGTTATCTCGGATCGCTGGCGCTTTTCGTGCGCTTCGTGGGCGAACTGTCGGGCGAGCAGGAGCCGGTGATGCCCAGGCTGCCTTTCGCGCCGGCGACCGAAGAGCTCGCCACGGCCGCCGCCACCCTCGCTGCAGGCTGGCGGCGTCAGCGCGCCTTCATCGACAATCTCGCGACCTCCGCTCAGGCGATCGTCGACGGCCTGCCCGATCCGCTGATCGGCGTCGACCGGCAGCGCCGCATCGTGCGCACCAATCGGGCTGCGCGGGCGCTGCTGGGCAGCGTCGGTGCCGATCGCGACCTCTCGACGGCGCTGCGCCATCCGCAACTGCTCGCCGCGATCGACCGGCTGCTGGAGACCGGGTCGGACGGCAATTTCTTCAATCCCGAGCAGGCATCGGTCGAGATCGTGCTCTCCGGCCCGCCCGAGCTCGATGTGCTGGCCCATATGCGCCGCCTGCAGCGGGCGGCCGCCGATGGCACGCTTGCCTTGATCGTCTTGCACGACACTACGGCGCTCAAGCGGGCCGAGCGCATGCGCGCCGATTTCGTCGCCAATGCGAGCCACGAGCTCAAGACTCCGATCGCGGGCCTAGCGGGCTTCATCGAGACGTTGCGCGGTCCGGCCCGCGACGATGCCGCCGCGCGCGAGCGCTTTCTCGGCATCATGGCCGAGCAGGCCGACCGCATGCGCCGCCTGGTCGACGACCTTCTGATGCTGTCACGCATCGAGCAGCATGAGCATTCGCGGCCGGCGGCGGCCGTCGATGTCGGGCGCGTTCTGCGCGGCGTGCACGATCTCCTGCAGATGAAGGCGTCGTCGCGCGGCGTGGCGCTAGAGCTGGCGCTCGATTCCGACCTGCCGCAGGCGGTGGGCGACTACGACGAACTGACCGTGGTGTTCCAGAATCTGATCGACAATGCGATCAAGTACACCAAACCCGCCACCACCGTGCGGGTCTCGGCGAAGGCGGCCGGCACCGATCAGCTGACCGTCGCCGTGGTCGACGAGGGCGAGGGCATTGCCGCCGCCCACCTGCCGCGGCTGACCGAGCGCTTTTATCGCGTCGATACCGCCCGCTCGCGTCAGCTGGGCGGCACGGGCCTCGGTCTCGCCATCGTCAAGCACGTGGTCAATCGTCACAGGGGCCGGCTCGACATCCAGAGTGCGCCCGGCAAAGGCTCGATTTTCAGCGTGACGCTGCCATCGGCCTGACTGTCCCCAGCTTGTCCCCCAGCCCTGCGGGGTCTGTCATCGAAGAGTAACATATCCGTCATATGACAGTGACGCGCACCTCCTAGGTCACATGCGGGCTCACATATGAGGAGGGACCCTTGAAACTCGTGAAATTTGCCTTGGCCACGGCCGCGCTCATGGCGGCCTCGTGGACGGCGTCCGCGGCGGACCTGTCCGGCGCGGGCTCGACCTTCGTGTATCCGGTGCTCGCCAAGTGGGCCGATGCCTACAAGAAGGAGACCGGTATCGGCCTGAACTACCAGTCGATCGGCTCGGGCGGCGGCATCAAGCAGATCAAGGCCAAGACCGTGGTCTTCGGCGCCACCGACGCGCCGCTGTCGGGCAAGGAGCTCGAAGAGGGCGGCCTCGCTCAGTTCCCGATCATCATGGGCGGCATCGTGCCGGTGGTGAACATCGACGGCGTGAAGCCGGGCGACCTCGTGCTCGACGGCCCGACGCTTGCGAAGATCTATCTCGGCGACATCAAGAAGTGGGATGATCCGGCGATTGCCAAGCTGAATGCGAGCGTCAAGCTGCCGTCGACCGCGATCGCCCTGGTGCACCGCGCCGACGCCTCGGGCACGACCTTCAACTTCACCTATTATCTGTCCGCGGTGAGCCCCGACTGGAAGTCCAAGGTCGGCACTGCCACCGCCGTGCAATGGCCGGCCGGCATCGGCGCCAAGGGCAACGAAGGCGTCGCCAACAATGTGGCGCAGACCAAGGGCTCGATTGGCTACGTCGAGTACGCCTACGCCAAGCAGAACAAGCTCACCTTCACCAAGATGATGAACAAGGCGGGCAAGGTCGTCATGCCGACGTCCGAGTCGTTCCAGGCCGGCGCCGCGAATGCCGACTGGAAGTCGCAACCCGGCTACGGCGTCATTCTGGCCAACCAGCCCGGTGATGCGTCATGGCCGATCACGGCCTCGACCTGGATCCTCGTCCACAAGCAGCCGACCGACGCGGCGGCGTTGGGCGAGGCCCTGAAGTTCTTCGCCTGGTCGTATTCGAAGGGCCAGGACGCGGCCAAGGCGCTCGACTACATCCCCATGCCGGCATCGGTCGTGGCGGACATCGAGAAGATGTGGGGCAGCGACATCAAGGATGGCGGCGGCAAGCCGGTCTACGCGATGACGCATTGAGTCGTCGCCGCACGATGCAGGGAAGGACGCGCGGGATGCGTCCTTCCTTCTTGGCCGGTCAGTGAGGGGGCGGATGTGTCCGAAGTGGCGTTGAAAGAGGCCGGAGTGACGACGGTGGACCGGGTGGAAAGCAGGGGAGCCGCGCTGGGGCGTCTGCGCCTGTTCGACGTCGTCTTCCTGCGCCTGACGCGCGGCGCCGTGTTCACGGTGCTTGCCCTGTTGAGCGGCACGCTCCTGTCGCTGATCGTGGGTTCGATGCCGGCCTTCAGGGCCTTCGGCCTGTCCTATCTCATCACCGAGACGTGGAACCCCGTCACCGAGAAGTTCGGCGCTCTGGCGCCCATCTACGGCACGCTCGTGACCTCGGCCATTGCCATGCTGATCGCGGTGCCGGTCGGGCTGATGATCGCCTTCTTTCTCACCGAGCTATGCCCCAAGATGCTGCGGCGCCCGATCGCGATCGCGATCGAGCTGCTGGCCGGCATTCCGTCGATCATCTACGGCATCTGGGGCCTGTTCGTCTTCGCCCCGTTCCTGCAGAAATACATCCAGCCCTTCCTTATCGACACGCTGGGCAACCTGCCGCTGGTCGGCTCGCTGTTCGAGGGCCCGCCCTACGGCATCGGCATGCTCACCGCAGGCTTCATTCTGGCGATCATGGTCCTGCCTTTCATCACCGCCATCTCGCGGGACGTGTTCGATGCCGTGCCGGCCGTGCTCAAGGAGGCGACCTATGGCCTCGGCTGCACCACCTGGGAGGTCTTCAAATACGTGATCCTGCCCTATACGAGGGTCGCGGTGATCGGCGGCTGCATGCTCGGCCTCGGTCGAGCGCTCGGCGAGACCATGGCCGTCACCTTCGTGATCGGCAACGCGCACAAGGTGTCGGCCTCGATCCTGCAGCCCGGTACGACGATCTCGGCCACGATAGCCAACGAATTCACCGAGGCGGTGGGGGATCTCTACACGTCGTCCCTGATCGCGCTTGGCCTGATCCTGTTCTTCATCACTTTCATCGTGCTGGCCGCCGCGCGCTACATGCTGATGCGCATCCAGCAGAGGGCGGGCTGACGCCATGGCGATCACCGCCGCCAACAGCCTCTATATACGCCGCCGCAGCCGCAACATCGTCGCCAAGACGCTGGCTTATGCCGCGACCGCCTTCGGGCTCGGCTGGCTGGTCCTGATCCTGGGTGTGCTGCTCTACAATGGCATCGGCGGGCTCTCGCTTGACGTCTTCACCCAGAACACGCCGCCGCCCGGCTCCGCCGGCGGCTTACAGAACGCCATTGTCGGCAGCATCGCCATGACGGCCCTGGCGATCGTCATCGGCACGCCGATCGGCGTGCTGGCCGGCACCTATATGGCCGAGTACGGCCGGCACGACCGGCTTGCCTCCATCGTGCGCTTCATCAATGACATCCTGCTCAGCGCGCCGTCGGTGGTGGTTGGCCTGTTCGTATACGAAGTCATGGTGGCGCCGATGGGCCACTTCTCGGGCTACGCGGGCTCCGTGGCGCTGGCCGTGATCGTGATCCCGGTGGTGGTCCGCACCACCGAGGACATGCTGCGGCTGGTGCCCGACACCCTGCGCGAGGCCGCGGCCTCGATCGGCCTTCCGCGCGCCCACATGATCCTGCGCATCGCCTATCGCGCCGCGCGCGCCGGCATCGTCACCGGCATCCTGCTGGCCGTGGCGCGCATCAGCGGCGAGACCGCGCCACTGCTCTTCACCGCCCTCAACAACCAGTTCTTCAGCGTCAACATGAACGCGCCGATGCCCAGCCTGCCGGTTGTGATCTTCCAGTTCGCGCTCAGCCCCTACGAGGAATGGCAGAAGCTCGCCTGGACCGGCGCGCTGCTGATCACCGTCACGGTGCTGGCGCTCAGCATCCTTGCCCGCTCTCTCACCGCGAGAAAACAATGAGCATGAATTCGCATGACGTCGCCACCGTCTCCACGCCGAAGGTGACGCACGCTGCCATTGACACCGCGAGCCTCGGCGAGAAGGTCTCGATCCGCAATCTCGAGTTCTTCTACGGCGACACGCGGGCGCTCAAGAACATCAACCTGTCGCTCTATGCCAACAAGACGACGGCCTTCATCGGCCCGTCGGGCTGCGGCAAGTCCACGCTGCTGCGCATCCTCAATCGCATGTACGACCTCTATCCCGGCCAGCGCGCCACCGGCCAGGTGCTGTTCGACGGCGAGAACCTGCTGGACGCCAGTGTCGACATCAATCTCTTGCGCGCGCGCATCGGCATGGTGTTCCAGAAGCCGACGCCGTTCCCGATGTCGATCTACGAGAACATCGCCTTCGGCATCCGGCTGTACGAGAAGCTGCCGCGCGCCGAGATCGACGCGCGGGTCGAATCCGCCCTGCGCCGGGCCGCTCTCTGGGACGAGGTGAAGGACAAGCTCACGGCCTCCGGTCTCGGCCTGTCGGGCGGCCAGCAGCAACGCCTCTGCATCGCCCGCACCGTCGCGGTGAAGCCCGAGGTCATCCTGTTCGACGAGCCGTGCTCGGCGCTCGATCCGATCTCGACCGCCAAGATCGAGGAACTGATCGACGAGCTGAAGCAGGACTACACGATCGTCATCGTCACCCACAACATGCAGCAGGCCGCGCGCGTCTCCGACTTCACGACCTTTATGTATCTGGGCGAGCTCATCGAGTTCGGCAATACGGCCACCTTGTTCACCACCCCGCGCGACAAGCGGACCCAGGCCTACATCACGGGCCGGTTCGGCTAAGGAGAAGAAAATGGCGAACGAACACACCATCAAGCGGTTCGACGAGGAACTGGAACGGCTCAACGCCACGATCAACGAGATGGGCGGCCTGACCGAGAGCCAGTTCTCCAAGTCGCTCGATGCCGTGCGCGAGCGCGACACCGCCGAGGCGGAGCAGGTGATCGCCGACGATGCCCGGGTCGACGCGCTCGACGAGCAGGTCCAGCAACTGACGGTCCAGCTGCTGGCGCTGCGCCAGCCGATGGCGGTCGACCTCCGGGTGGTCCTCTCGTCGATCAAGATCGCGGCGGCGCTCGAGCGCATCGCCGACTACGCCAAGAACACCGCCAAGCGCTCGATCGTGCTGAGCCAGGGCGCGGCGCCGGCCTCAGCCGTGGTCGGCATCGATCGCCTGGGCCGGCTGGTGCGCTCCGCGCTCAAGGACGTGCTCGACGCTTTCGCCAACGACGACGTCGACAAGGCGCACGACGTCTGGCAGCGCGACGAGGAGATCGACCAGGTCTACACCGGCCTGTTCCGCGAACTCCTGACCTACATGATGGAAGATCCGCGCAACATCACGGCCTGCACGCATCTCTTGTTCATGGCCAAGAACATCGAGCGCGCGGGCGATCACGTCACCAACATCGCCGAACTGGTGAGCTTCCGGCAGACCGGCCGCAACTTCGCCGAGGTGCGGCCCAAGGGACAAAGCTCCATATACACCGCAGGAACAGCTGAATGAGCATGGCATCGACGGCCCCTTCCCGGCGCGAGGCCCAGGCCTCATCGCTGAAGCCGCGCGTGCTGATCGTCGAGGACGAGACCGCGCTGGTCGAATTGCTGCGCTACAACCTCGAGCAGGCGGGCTTCCGCGTGTCCGTCGCCTATGACGGCGAGGAGGCGCTCGCCTCTGTGCAGGAGGACACGCCCGATCTTATCCTGCTCGACTGGATGCTGCCCCTGATGTCGGGCATCGAGGTGTGCCGGCAGCTGCGCCGCCAGACCACGACCGCCAACCTGCCGATCATCATGCTGACAGCGCGCGGCGAGGAGGGCGACCGGGTGCGCGGCCTCGATGCCGGCGCTGACGACTACGTCGCCAAGCCGTTCTCGCCGACCGAGCTCGTGGCGCGCATCCGCGCCGTGCTGCGCCGCATCCGCCCCGCGCTCGCCGACGAGGCGCTGAACTACGCCGACATCGTCATGGACCTCGTGGCGCACCGCGTGCTGCGCGACGGCAAGCCCGTGCATCTCGGGCCCACCGAGTTCCGCCTGCTACGTCATTTCATGGAGCATCCGGGCCGCGTGTTCAGCCGCGAGCAACTGCTCGATGCGGTGTGGGGCAAGGACGTCTATGTCGAGGCGCGCACCGTCGACGTCCATATCCGCCGCCTGCGTATCGCGCTGAACGGTCCCAACCAGACCGACCTGATCCGCACCGTGCGCGCGGCGGGCTACGCGCTCGATGCGCAGAGTTGAGGATTTTATCCACATTGCGAGTAACGGTTTTGTAGCCTTGGCGGCCTAAACCGAACCTGCCCGTTCCCGGCCGGCTTCCCACGCCCCGCTCCGGAATGGGTAGGTTCCCCCGGCGCGGGCGACACCCCCGACGCCGACGTTACTGCCCCTCCTTCGCCCTCGAAGGAGGGGTTTCTTTTTCCGTCATGCGCCACAGCCAGAGCAGCAGCAACAGGCCCGGCGCGGCAAGCAGCGTGGTCAGCGCCCAGAAGATCGTCCAGCCGGTGTGCGCGGCGAGCCAGCCGCCGCCGGCCGACAGCCAGGTGCGGCCGGCCGCCATCAGCGAGGTCAAAAGCGCGTACTGCGTGCCCGCCATGCCGGCGGTGCACAGGCTCGAGAGATAGCCGATGAAGGCCACGCCGCCCAACGAGTTGGTGAAGCTGTCGAGCGTTATCGCGAGCGTCAGCACGATGATGTTGTGCCCGACCTCGGCCTGCCACGAGAACAGGAGATTGGTGATGGCCTGCAGGACGCCGGCGATGAACAGCGCCTTGAAGAGGCCGTAGCGCGCCACCAGGATGCCGCCAGCGATGCCGCCCAGCAGCACGGCGGCCGCGCCGAAGCTCTTGGTCACGGCGAAGATCTCGGGCAGCTCGAAGCCCATCTGGATGTAGAACGGCCGCGCCATGGTGCCGCCCAGCGCATCGCCGTACTTGTAGAAGAGCGCGAACAGCAGGATGAGCAGCCAGCCGCGATGGGCGACGAATTCGGCAAACGGCCGGACGATCGCTTCCTTGAGCCACGAGCCGCCCGTCGGCGTCACGGCGTGCTTCCCGGAGTGCGGCTCGTCGGCATAGAACGTCGTGAAGACGCCGACGATGCCGAACAGCGCGAGAATCGTCAGCACGGCGCCCCACGGCAGGAAGGCGGGCAACAGCAGCGCGATGGCGTCGATCATCCAGGTCGCGATGCGATAGCCGAGCTGCGTGGTCGCCGAACCCGCGCCCTGCTCCTCGTCGTTTAGAATCTCGATTCGGTAGGCGTCGATCACGATATCCTGAGTCGATGAGCAGAAAGCGACCGCCACGGCGGCGGCCGCGGTGGTCCACGGCGCGAGCACCGGGTCGCTCCAGGCGAGCCATAGCGCGGCCGCGAACAGCAGCAGCTGCGACACCAGCATCCAGCTACGCCGCCGGCCCATCCGCAGGTCGAGCACGGGCAGCGGCAGGCGATCGATCAGCGGCGCCCACACGAACTTGAAGGCGTAGGGGGTGCCGACGAGCGCGAACAGCCCAATGGTCGTCAGGTCGACGTTGACCTTGCCCATCCAGGTCGACAGCACCGAACCGGTCAGCAGGAACGGCGCGCCGCTGGAGAAGCCCATCAGCAGGATGATGAGCTGCTTGCGGTTGCGATAGACCTCGGCGGCGCGGACCCAGCGGTCCCACACCGAGCGGCGGGCCCCGGCGAGGCTCAAATCAGCCTCTTCAGCGCCGTCTCGGGGCGCGCGCCGACATGAGAGATGATCTCGGCGGCGGCGATGCCGCCCAGTCGGGCGCATTCGGGCAATGGTTTGCCGTGAGTCAGGCCGAACAGGAAGCCGGCGGCATAGAGATCGCCGGCGCCCGTCGTGTCGACCACCCTGCCGACGGGCGCAGCCGGCACGGCGTGCGTCTCGGCACCCTTCACGATCACCGAGCCCTTTTCGCTGCGGGTCAGCGCACAGATCTTGTTTTCGGCCCGCGCCGCCGCAAGCGCTTCCTCGAAACTGTTCACCTGGTAGAGTGAGGTGATCTCCGATTCGTTGGCGAACAGGATGTCGACCTTGTCGCGGACGAGGGCGCGGAACTCCTCGCGATAGCGATCGACGCAGAAGGCATCCGACAAGGTGATCGAGACCTGGCGGCCGGCAGCATGCGCGGCATCGAAGGCCTTCAGCACTGCCTGCTTGGCCTGCGGCGGATCCCAGAGGTAGCCCTCGACATAGGTGACGTGCGCCGCCGCGACCTGCGCGGGATCGATGTCGTGCGGCCCCAGTCCCGTGCAGGCGCCGAGATAGGTGTTCATGGTGCGCTGTGCATCGGGAGTCACCAGGATCAGGCAGCGCGCGGTCGCCGGCCCCTCGGTGGCGGGCCTGGTCTCGAAGGTGACCCCGGTCGCGCGCAAATCGTGCCCGAACACCGCGCCCAATTGATCGTTCCTCACCTTCCCGACATAGGCGCCCTTGCCGCCGAACGACGCCACGCCCGCGATCGTGTTGCCGCACGAGCCGCCGGAGACCTCGACGCCCGGCCCCATGGCGCCGTACAGGGCCTCGGCGCGCGCCTCGTCGATCAAGGTCATGCTGCCCTTCACGAGGTCATGCTTGGTGATGAACGATTCGTCGGCATGGGCGATGACGTCGACGATCGCGTTGCCGATTCCCAGCACGTCGAAGGCGGCGGAAGCCATGAACTCTCCTACAAGGTCACAAGATGCATGCCCGGCTTCGTCTCTTCCAGCAGGGTGACGATGCCGGCAATGGTGAAGGGAACGTCGCGGCGCAACTCGGTTCGATCGATGGCGAGCGATCGCAGGCCCATCTCGCAGACGATGAACTTGGCGCCGAGCTCGACGCAGGCCTGCAGCAAGGTCTCGAAATCGCCGACCCCGCGCGCGCGATTGACGGCGTCGCGGCCCCAATCGTCCAGCGTGGGCGGCGGACCCATCAGGCCGCGGATTCCGCCCATGGTGAAGAACAGCACCGCCGGCTTGTTGGTCGCGAGGGCGGCGCTCGCGAGCGCCAAGGCATAGTGCGCGTCTTCGTACTTGCCCGAGCGCACGATGATCGAGAGACCGTTCATGCCGTGCCGCAGGTCGGGCAATCGGGACGCTTGGCGATCGTCATCTCGTCGAACGTGCCGGCCAGTGCGTCGTACATCACGAGCCGACCCGACAACGAACGGCCAATGCCCAGGATCTCCTTCACCACCTCGGTCGCCTGCAACGCGCCCAGGGTGCCCGCCAGCGCGCCCAGCACTCCCGCTTGGGCGCAGGACGGCACGGCGTCCTCCGACGGCGCCTGCGGGAACAGGCAGCGCAGGCAGGGATGCCCGTTGCCCTTGAAGGCCTTGTAGGTCGAGATCTGGCCGTCGAACCGCAGGATCGCGGCCGACACCAGGGTCTTGCCGAAGCGATAGCAGGCGTCGTTGACCAGGTAGCGTGTGGCGAAGTTGTCGCTGCCGTCGGCCACGATGTCGTAGCCCGCCAGGATCTGCTCGACATTGGCATGGCCGAGGCGACGCGGATGCATGACCACGCGCACCTCGGGGTTGATGTCGCTGAGCGCCCGCTGGGCGCTCTCGACCTTGAGCGCGCCGATGTCGGCGGTGCGATGGATCACCTGGCGCTGGAGGTTGGAGAGGTCGACCTTGTCGTCGTCGATCACGCCCAATGTGCCGACGCCCGCCGCCGCAAGATATTGCAGGAGGGGCGCGCCTAGTCCGCCGGCGCCCACCACCAGCACGCGGGACGCCATCAGCTTGGCCTGGCCCATGCCGCCGATCTCGGCCAGCACGATATGCCGGGCGTACCGCCTGATCTGCATTTCCGTCATGTCCGGCAGGGACGTCATGGTCCGCTTATAGCATGCCGTGAATCGGCTATAGACGTTCCAACGAATGACCACCACGACCCAAGCCAGCCGGCAGACCCCCTCGCGGCTGACACCGCTCCTGCTGGTGCTGCTGGCACTCCTCTCGGCCTTCACGCCGCTTTCCATCGACATGTACCTGCCGGCGCTGCCGACCATCGTGCGCGACCTCGCGAGCAACACCGGCGACATCCAGCTCACCCTGTCGGCCTTCATGCTGGCCTTCGGCTTCGGCCAGATCTTCTACGGCCCCGCGGGCGACCGCTTCGGCCGCCGACCGGTGATCCTGTCGGGCATCACGGTCTATATCGCCGCCACCATCGGCTGCGCCTTCGCCGCGGCGGCCGGCTGGCTCGTGCTGCTGCGCTTCCTGCAGGGGCTGGCGGCCTGCGGCTCGGTCGTGCTGGCGCGAACCATGGTGCGCGACCTCGCCGAGCGCGACCAGGCGGCGCGCGCCATGTCCCTCATCATGGCGTGCAGCTCGCTTGCCCCGATGATAGCGCCGCTGATCGGGAGCCAAGTGCTGGCCTTCCTCGGCTGGCGCGCGATCTTCTGGGTGCTCGCGGGCGTCGGCGTGATCGGCCTCGGCTTCGCCGGTCTCCGTCTGCCCGAGACGCTCAAACCGCAATACCGCCAGCCGCTGCATTTCGGCTCGGTGGTGACACGCTTCGGCGAGCTCGCCAGGCATCGCGCCTTCATGGGCTACGCCCTCACCAGCACCTTTCAGTTCGCGGCGCTGATGTCCTATCTCTCGGGCACGCCGTTCGCCTTCATCCAGGGCTATGGCCTCAGCCCGCGTACCTTCGGCTTCGTCTTCTCGAGCGCGATCGTGCTGTTCACGACCTGCAACCTGATGAACGCCCGGTTCGCGCCGGTGTTCGGCTCGGTCAGGATCCTGCGCTACGCCGTCTTCGTGCCGCTGATCTTCGGTCCGGGCGGCCTCGTCCTGGCGCTGATCGAGAAGCAGACCCACGCGATCGGCCTGTGGCCGTTCCTCGCCTTCATCGTGCCGCACGTCGCCATGATGGCGCTGGTGGTGCCCAACTCGACCGCGCTCGCCCTGCAGCGCTACCCGCATATGGCGGGCACGGCATCCTCGCTGATGGGCATGATGCAATACGGCATCGGCTCGCTGTTCGGCGTCGCGGTCGGCCAGACCTTCGACGGCACCATGGTGCCGCTCACCGCGGCGCTGGCGGCCGCCGGGGTCTTCTGCTTCGCCTCGCACCGCCTGCTGGTCGGACGGGACAGTTAGGTCCCGCTTTCCCACCTTGGTGGGAAGCCTCCGATATCGATGGCACAAGGCTTTTAGGCGATTCTTCCCACTTTCCCACCATACGCCCCAGAAACCGCCCAATTGGGATTATCGCCGGAGATCCACCACCAACAGAGAGCCGGCTTCGTTGCCGGCGGCGAGACGCCAGCCGTCGGGCGACCAGGCGAGGCAGGTGATCGGCGAGCCGTCGGAGAGCTTCAGCACCACCGAGCGGCGGTTCTTGATGTCGCCCAGCTGCAGCTCGCCCGAATCGTAGCCGCCGGCCACGAATTCGGCGCTGGGATGCGCCGCCACGACGGTGATCAGCCCAGCGCCTTCCTCGCCGAACTGCAGCGGCGGCTTGCCTTCCGGTCCTTTGCCGACGAACGGCCAGGCGGTGAACACCGGCTGCGAGGAGGTGTAGAGCCAGCGCGCGTCGGCTGACCAGGAGAGCGACTTCACCTTGGCGGGATAGCCCTGCATGCGCATGTCGGTCGCCTGCGCGATGCGCCAGACATGGATGTCGTTCTCCTGCGTGCCGGTGGCGATGAACTTGCCGTCCGTGCTCCAGCGCAGCGCCACGTGGCTTCCCGCCCAGGCGAACTTGCGCGGCGGCAGGGTTGCGTTGGCGATGCTCCAGATCGTGATGCCGCTATAGTGCGCGCAGGCGATGCGCCCGCCGTCCTTGCTGAAATCGACCGCAGCCACCGTGCTCTGGTGCGGCCCGAACTCGCGCGTCTGGCCCGCCTTGTCGATCAATAAAGCCATCTTGCCGACGGAGGCAGCGACGGCGCCACTCGCGGCGTGAGAAACGAGCTTGTCGATCCACTTGCCTTTCTGGTTGACGAGTTCCATCGCGCTGCCGTCCGGCGCGATGCGCAGCAGCCGGCCGTCGTCGCCCCCGGAGAGGAAGCCATCGCCATTGGGATCGCCGATCAGCGACAGCACCGCCCCCCTGTGCACCGGCTCGGCTGGAATCGTCTCGGGCTCCTTCACGTCGGCCGGCAGCACGCGCACGCGACCGTCCCCCATCGCGAAGGCCACGCTCTTGCCGTCGCGGCTGAAGGCGCAGCCCGCCGCCGGCGCGTCGGTCGCGACCGCGCGCGAGGGCGGCAGCTGGTTCTGCCACTCCGGATTCTTGAGATCGACTTTCACGCGACGATTTCTATTTGAGGCACTCTTCGAAGCCGCGCTTCAGGTTCTCGCCGTCGAGGTTACGGCCGATGAAGACGAGCTTGCTCGAGCGCTTCTCGCCTTCCTTCCAAGGCGTGCCCCAGTCGGCATCCATCATCATGTGCACGCCCTGATAGACATAGCGCTTGGGCGCTCCGTCGATCGCCAGGATGCCCTTGCTGCGGAAGATGTCGGGACCGCGCAGCTGCAGGACCGCGCCCATCCATTTCTGGAACTTGTCGGGGTCGACCGGCCGGTCGGCGGTGAAGCTGAGGCTCTTCACTTCTTCCTCGTGATCGTGGTCGTGGCCGTGCTCGAGGAAATCGGGCTCGAATTCGAGGATGCGCTTGAGGTCGAACGCGCCCTTGTCGAGGATGGCGTCGAGCTCGACCCGGCTCTTTTCGGTCTTGTGCACCCGGGCATAGGGATTGATCGCCTTGATCCTGGCCTCGACCTTCTTGAGGTCGTCGGCGCTCACCAGGTCGAGCTTGTTGAGCAGGATCACGTCGGCGAACGCCACCTGCTCCTCGGCCTCGTCGCCCTGTTCGAGCTGGCTGAGGAAATGCTTGGCGTCGACCACCGTCACGATCGCGTCGAGCCGTGTCTTGGCCTTGACCTCGTCGTCGGTGAAGAAGGTCTGCGCCACCGGGCCGGGATCGGCGAGGCCGGTCGTCTCGACCAGGATGCCGTCGAACTTGTCCTTGCGCTTCATCAGGCCTTCGATGATGCGGATCAGGTCGCCGCGCACGGTGCAGCAGATGCAGCCGTTGTTCATCTCGAAGACTTCTTCGTCGGCATTGACCACGAGGTCGTTGTCGACACCGAGCTCGCCGAACTCGTTGACGATCACGGCGTATTTCTTGCCGTGTTGCTCGGAGAGAATCCGGTTGAGCAATGTGGTCTTGCCGGCGCCGAGATAGCCGGTCAGGACCGTCACGGGGACTTGCGCTTCAGCCATGTGAGCCTCAGGGACTGCAAAAAAGATCGACGAATTCGGTCCTTGAAATAGGGTGGCCAGGCTACCGAGTCCAGCCGGTTGCAAACTGGTGAAATGACAATCCCCAGAGACATTGAGTAGCTTCCCGGCGAACGGGGAGTTCATATATGCGGATCATCGTCAAAGCTGCGCTGGCCGCGCTCGCGGTCTGCGCGTCCGTGGGCGACGCGCTGGCGCAGAGCCAGGGGCCGTTGACCACGCTGCCGTGGGCAGCGCGCTCGCGGTCCAAGCCGGCCGAAAAAGCCACGCCACCCACCCCGGACGACCAGCAGCTGACGCTGCCGTCGGCTGGCAAGCCCGTGCAGGGCGCGTCCGAGCCCGCCAAGCCCGCGACCGCCGACAGCAAGAGCGGCGACAGCAAGGGCTGAGCGGTCGCGCCGCCGCGGACGGTGGCGAATTGACCCCTCGTTCGGCGTCTGCAAATGATGCCGCTCGTGCCCGAGAGCTCTTCCGCGCTTCACCTCGTCCTCACGGCCGATCCGGCACTGTTCGCCATCGTCCGGCTGGCACTGACGGTCAGCCTGTCCGCCGTGTTCTTTGCCGCCTTGATCGGCGTGCCGCTGGGCGCCGTGATCGCGCTGGTCGAGTTCCGCGGGCGCGACGCCGTCATCGTCCTGCTGAATTCGTTGATGGGCTTGCCGCCGGTCGTGATCGGCCTTGCGCTCTATCTTGCGCTGTCGCGATCGGGGCCGCTCGGGGCGTGGGGCCTGCTATTCACGCCGCAAGCCATGGTGATCGCCCAGACCATCCTCGTGGCGCCGATCATCGCCGCCCTCGGACGGCAGACCATCGAGGAGCTGTGGACCGAGTACCGCGACGAGCTGACGGCAATGAATGTCGGGCCGCTGCTTCGTGTCGCGACCCTAGTGTGGGACGCCCGCTTCAGCCTGGTGACGGCGCTGCTGGCGGGGTTCGGACGCGCCGCCGCCGAAGTGGGCGCGGTGATCATCGTCGGCGGCAACATCGAGGGCTACACGCGCATCATGACGACGGCGATCGCGCTCGAGACCTCCAAGGGCGACTTGCCGCTGGCCATCGGCCTGGGCATCGTGCTGATCACCATCGTCCTCATCGTCAATGCGCTCGCCTGGGTGTTGCGCCGCGCCGCCGAGCGGCTGGCGGGATGAAGGGCGGCGATCTGCCGATCCGCTTCGACGGGGTGAGCGTCATGGCGCGGACGGTCACGCTGCTCGACAACGTCACGTTCACCATCGAGGCGGGCCTGCCGACGGTGGTGATTGGGCCAAACGGCGCCGGAAAGACGACCCTGCTGCGCGCCGCCATGGGCCTGCTGAAGCCAGCGCGCGGCCGGATCACATGGGCCGGCCACGATCTCGCGCCGCCGGTCGGGCGGGCCATCGTCTTCCAGCGACCGACGATGTTGCGGCGCAGTGTCGAGGCCAACCTGCGCTACGCGCGCGGCGCCGGCCGGCCGAAGGCGCCGCACGGTCCCAAGGTCGGCGAGCTGCTCGCCCTAGTCGGTCTCGAACGTGCGGCAACGCGGCCGGCGCGGCAGCTTTCGGGCGGCGAGCAGCACCGGCTGGCGGTGGCGCGTGCGCTGGCGCGCGACCCCGAGGTGCTGTTTCTCGACGAGCCGACGGCAAGCCTCGATCCCGCCTCGACCAAGGCCATCGAGGACGTCATCCGCACCGTCAGCCAGCGCGGCATCAAGGTGGTGATGTCGACGCACGATCTCGGCGAGGCGCGACGACTTGCCGGCGAGATCGTCTTGCTCAATCGCGGCCGCATCGTCGAGACTGCGCCGGCATCTTCGTTCTTCGACGCGCCGACCACCGCCGAAGCGCGCAGGTTCATCGCAGGCGAGCTGCTCGTCTGACAAAGGCATAGGGAGGTCTTGATGTCCGTCCGCCGCGCACTCTTGGTGCTCGCCGCGATTTTTGCCATCGCCGGCTCGACGGCCGCGCAGGACAAGTCCATCGTCGTCGCCTCGACCACCTCCACCCAGGATTCGGGCCTGTTCGGCTACCTGTTGCCGATCTTCAAGGCCAAGACCGGCATCACCGTGAAGGTCGTGGCGCTGGGCACCGGCCAGGCGCTCGACGTGGGCCGCCGCGGCGACGCCGACGTGGTGTTCGTCCATGCCAAGTCGGAGGAGGAGAAATTCCTCGCCCAGGGCTTCGGCGTGAAGCGCTACCCGGTGATGTACAACGACTTCGTGCTGATCGGCCCCAAGAGCGATCCAGCCGGCGTCGCCGGCGGCAAGGACATCGTGGCGGCGCTCAGGGCGATCAAGGCCAAGCAGTCCTCGTTCATCTCGCGCGGCGACCGCTCGGGAACGCATATTGCCGAGCTCAAATTGTGGCAGGCGGCGGGCATCGACATCGCGACCGCCAAGGGCCCCTGGTACAAGTCGATCGGGCAGGGCATGGGGGCGGCGCTCAACACCGCCTCGGCGTCGGATGCCTACGTGCTGTCTGACCGCGGCACCTGGCTCTCCTTCAAGAACCGCGGGGAGCTCGCCATCGCGGTGCAGGGCGACAAGCGGCTGTTCAACCAGTATGGCGTGATGCTGGTGAACCCGGCCAAGCATCCGACGGTGAAGAAGGAGCTGGGCCAGCAATTCATCGACTGGCTGGTGTCGCGCGAGGGCCAGGACGTCATTGCCGGCTACAGGATCAACGGCGAGCAGCTGTTCTATCCCAACGCCGGCGACCCCAGCGCCTAGAGCTGAATGGTCTGAGATGGAACCGGACACGGTTCCATCTCATCCTATGCCGGCGGGGCAAAGTTGTGGGAAGGCGGGGCCGGCAATGGTCGGCCGGAACCGAATCGAGCGATCGCCCGTTGATCCGCCGGAGGTTCCAATCGATGCGCACTTTTCTCGCGATTGCAGCGACGTTTGTCGGCGCCTTCGTGATCGTGGGCTTCACCGCGTCGATCCTCGAGACTTGGGCCGACAATCACCGCTACGTCGCCGCGGCCCGCTACGTGGCCGATCGCCATGCGCCGGAGCAGAACATCGCCGCCACCGGATTTCTACCGGCGGCGGTCGACAACCGCTGAGCTAACGCGTCTCCTTCGGGACCGCACCGTTTGAGGCGCGGATTTCCTGTACGGCCTTATCCCAGGCCGCCAGCCGCTCCGGCCCGGCCGGATGAGTATCCAGCGTTCCGGTCTCCTTGTGGCCCGACGCCCGCGCCATGGTGACCAGGAAACCGCGGGCCTTGTCGAGATCGACGCCCGCCCGATAGAGGATCAGCGCCGACAGGTAGTCGGCTTCGCGCTCCTGCTCCTTGGAGTAGGAAAGGTGTCCCAGGGTGGCGCCGATGCTGGCGCCGCTCGCCACGCTCTGCGCGGTGATCGAGCCGCGGCTGGGGCGGCGCGCGGAGGCGACCGCGCCCAGGATTCCCATCAGGACGCCGCCGATCACCGCCCCCACCGCCGCGTTCCGCTGGCCGCCGGCCCGGTGGTTGGCCGCCTGGTGGCCGATCTCGTGACCGACCACCATGGCAATCTCCTCCTCATTGGCGGCGTATTCGACGATGCCGCGGTTGATCGTGATCGTGCCGTTGGCGCCGGCGCTGGCATTCAACGAGTGATCGTTGCTGACGACGATGTTCCACTCGCAGACGCCGAGCCGCATCTCGAGGCAGAGCTCCGTCGCCGCGGGCCGAATGCGACGGACGGCCGTATCGACGGCGGTGTGTACCTCGCTGTCGCTTGCCCGGTGACGACTGGGCTTGCCGGGCGCGCTCGCCAGCTCGCCCTTGGCCGACTCGAGGCTCGTCTGGTCGACCAGCGGCAATTGATGCGTGGCGCCGGCGCAGCCGCCAAGCAGACCGACGACCGACAGTGCCGGCAGGATCCTGAGCCACATTGCGCGTCCCCCGATCGCGACTTGCAGCGATATCGGACAACACTACCGACGCGCGAGAGCCACCGTCAATCGAGGCCGGGCCTGCGGAGAAATCAATCCGTGCTGCAGCAGCGGAAGGCGCCGACAGGCAGGTTGAGATGCGCCGCCACGGCTTCAACGGCATGGCGATCGACACGCTCCATGTCGAACGGTGAATAGTGCACGCCCATCAGGCCGCCACGCGGATCGTGGGCTAGCCCCAGCACATGGCCGAGCTCGTGCCGCATGACGGCCGCGAGGTCCTTGGTGCCGATCTCCTCTGTGTTGAGGAGCACGACGCCTCCGGTACTCGTGCTGCCCATGGTCAAGCCGAGCGCATACCCGCGCGCGGAATATTGCTTGCTGCGCTCGCGTGAGACGATGACGCTCCACACCGGCTGCCGCGGCGAGGCTTGAACGGTGTCGACCAGTTCGAAGCGCCGCACGCCGTTGAGGACGAAATTCCAGTCGTTGACCGCCTGCAGGATCTTGGCGCGCTGGTAGAGCGTGAGCTCGCTGGCGAGCCGGATGGCTGTCGGCGCCGGCGTGGCCGCCGATGCAGCTGCTGCCGGTGGTGCGGCATAGGCGGCCACGAGCTCATTGTTGGCGCCCCATGCCACTGTGCCCCATACCACTGTGGAGAGCGCGGCAACCGCCACGGCTGCTATCGACGTAACACGCATCCTGAAGTCCCTCTCAAACCTTGCAGCGGCAGTGATGACACATTGCGGACGGGGACGTCGTTCGCCATCGTCTCCAATTCCGAGGGTTGTCGGCCGCAAATCATCCAGGATGCAACCACAACCCATCCGGATTGGGTCAGTCCGAAGGAAGTAGGAACGTCGGGGGTCTCGGCAAAAACGAAGGGCCCGGCAGTTGCCTGCCAGGCCCTCGTCTCTTGATGGTGGAGCCAAGGGGGATCGAACCCCTGACCTCTACAATGCCATTGTAGCGCTCTCCCAGCTGAGCTATGGCCCCGAACCCTCCGATCCAAATTCGCCGGCGGCGCGAGGTATAAATCCCGCCCGCCGCGCTGGCAACGCCGCCATTCCTAGCGGTCGCCTTCGCCCTTGTCGTCTTCGACCTCGACCTCGATGTCCTCGGCCTCATCGGCGAGATCATCGGTATCCTCCAGCGCCTCGTCGTCGGCCTCGGTTTCGGGCAACTCCGTATCGTCGAGTGCCGCCTCCTCGGTCTTCTTGCTCTTGGCCTGGGCTGCCTTGGCCGCCGCTGCGGCAGCCGCCGCCGCGGCTGCTGCCGTTGTCGCGGCCGCCGTTGCCGCACGGCCGCGGCGCACTTTCACGAAATCCTCCCGATCGTGCTCGCGGCCGCACTTGGGGCACTTGATCGGACTCTTGTTCAGGTCATAGAAGCGCGCGCCACAGTTCTGGCAGGTGCGCTTGATACCCCAGGACGCCTTGACCACGCTGCTTCTCCCGGAAATTCCGCTGAAACCGGGCCTGATGACCCGCGAGGGAGCGCGTATGTCATGGGCTTTTCACCCTGTCAAAACCAAATTCCGGCATGCTAGGACGACCGCGCGGCCGGTTGTCGCCGCATTGGAGAGCCTCTGTCCGCTGGTTGCCGACCCGCCAAACTGATCTCCAGGCCCGTTGCCAGGCTGGCGGGGCAAGTCCGCGCCCCTGGTGACAAGTCGGTGTCACACCGCGCCCTGATGCTGGGCGCTCTGGCCTTGGGCGAAACCACCGTGACCGGCCTCTTGGAAGGCGAGGACGTGCTGCGCACGGCGACTGCCTTGCGGGCGTTGGGCGCCGATATCGGGCGGGAAGGACCGGTCTGGTGGGTGCGCGGCTTCGGCGTTGGCGGCGCGCGCGAGCCCGATACGATCCTCGATCTCGGCAACTCCGGCACCTCGGCCCGGCTGCTGTCGGGCATCCTGGCGAGCCATCCCTTCACCAGTTTCCTGACCGGCGACGGCTCGCTGCGGCGCCGGCCGATGCAGCGCGTGATCGATCCCCTGTCGCGGATGGGCGCCCGCTTTGTGGCGCGCGACGGCGGCCGCCTGCCGCTCGGCATCCTGGGGACCGACGAGATGGTTCCGATCGAATACCGTCTGCCGGTCGCCTCGGCGCAGGTGAAGAGCGCCATCCTGCTCGCCGGCCTCAACACCGCGGGCGAGACCGCGGTGATCGAGCCCGCGGCCACGCGCGACCACACCGAGCGCCTGCTGCGCCACTTCGGCGCCGACGTGCGGGTGACGGCGGGCGAAGGCAGCGACAAGCGCATTACCGTCGTCGGCTGGCCGGAACTGCGGGCGCGGAACATTGTCGTGCCGGGCGATCCCTCGTCGGCGGCCTTCGCCGTCGTGGCGGCGTGCATCCGGCCGGGCAGCGACGTGCGGATCGACAATGTCGGCATCAATCCGCTGCGCGCCGGCCTTTATGTGACGCTGAAGGAAATGGGAGCCGACATCGCGTTCGAAAATGAGCGCGAGGTAGGCGGCGAGCCGGTAGCCGACCTGCGCGTCAGGGGTGGCGGGCTCAAAGGCGCCACCGTGCCGGCCGAACGTGCGCCGTCGATGATCGACGAATATCCGATCCTGGCCGTCGCGGCGGCCTGTGCCGACGGCACGACCACCATGCTGGGCCTCGCCGAATTGCGCGCCAAGGAAAGCGACCGTCTGGCGAGCGTCGCCGCCGGTCTTGCCGCCAATGGCATCAAACACGACATGGGCAGGGACAGCCTCACCGTACATGGCGCTGGCGTGCCGGCGGGCGGCGGGCTGGTCGCCACCCACCTCGATCATCGCATCGCCATGGCGTTCCTGGTGCTGGGGCTCGCTGCCCGCGAGCCGGTCGCGGTCGATGACGGCTCGCCGATCGACACGTCGTTCCCCGACTTCGTGCCACTGATGAACGGCCTCGGCGCCAGGATCGAGACCGCTTGAGCACCGGCGTGAACCAGCGCCTGGTCATCGCCATCGATGGGCCATCCGCCTCGGGCAAGGGCACGCTCGCCAAGCGCCTGGCCGTCCATTTCGGCCTGCCTCATCTCGATACCGGCCTGCTGTACCGGGCGGTCGGCTGGATCGCCTATCGGACGGGCCGCGAACCGACCGAGGTCGCGGCCGATCTCAACGCCTTCGATCTCAACGACCCCGATCTGCGAGGCGATCAGGCCGGCCAACTCGGTTCGAAAGTCGCCGCCAATCCAGAGGTTCGAGCCAACCTATTGAAATTCCAGAAAGAATTCTCATCTAAGGGCAGCGGGGCGGTGCTCGACGGCCGCGACATCGGCACGGTGATCTGTCCCGACGCCGCGGTGAAGATCTTCGTCACGGCGAGCCCGCAAGCCCGCGCCGAACGACGGTATCAGGAGTTGCGGGCCCGGGGGGTCGACACTATAAAGCCGCGCGTTCTTGCCGAGATGGCGGAGCGGGACCGTCGCGACAGCGAACGGGCGGCTGCCCCCCTAAAAGCCGCGCCCGATGCCTGGCTTCTCGATACCAGCGACATGGATGCCGATGCGGCGTTTGCCGCCGCGCTGGCTTTCATCGAGCGCAAGGGCTTTCGCGCTGCCGGGCCGTAAATCGCCGCCGGCGGCGCGGGCAATGGAAAGCGGCGATTGCGTCCGGAACCCAAGCCGGATGTCGGAGTTTCAAGGCACTGGATCCACCGGATTAGCCGGTTGGCCGACGGGCGGCAGCGTTTCGCCCGGGATCGTGGGTGGAAGGAAGAGGTATTGAATGGCAAAGGGCAGCGCCCTGCGTAAATTTCCGAACGACGCCGCCAGCGCGGAGTTCGCAGCACTTCTCGACGAATCGCTCGGCGGTTCGGAGAGTTTCGAAGGCACGGTGGTCAAGGGGACCGTCGTGCGCATCGCCAACGATTTCGTCGTCGTCGACGTCGGCCTCAAGTCGGAAGGCCGCATCCCGCTCCGCGAGTTCGCCAGTGGCGGCCCGACGGCGGAAGTGAAGGAAGGCGACACGGTCGACATCTTCGTCGATCGCATGGAGAACAAGGACGGCGAAGCCGTCCTGTCGCGCGACAAGGCCCGTCGCGAGGAAGCCTGGACCCAGCTCGAGAAGGCATTCAGCGCCAATGAGCGTGTCATGGGCACGATCTTCGGCCGCGTGAAGGGCGGCTTCACCGTCGACCTGTCGGGTGCGGTGGCGTTCCTGCCGGGCAGCCAAGTCGATGTGCGCCCGGTGCGCGACGTCGGCCCGCTGATGGGCCAGGCCCAGCAGTTCGCCATCCTCAAGATGGACCGTCGCCGCGGCAACATCGTCGTGTCGCGCCGTGCCGTGATGGAAGAGACGCGGGCCGAGGACCGTACCCGCCTAATGGGCAACCTGACCGAAGGCCAGGTGCTGGACGGCGTGGTCAAGAACATCACCGATTACGGTGCGTTCGTGGATCTGGGCGGCGTCGACGGCCTGCTGCACGTCACCGACATCGCCTGGAAGCGCATCAATCACCCGTCGGAGGCCCTCACCATCGGCCAGCCGGTCAAGGTGCAGGTCATCCGCTTCAACCCCGAGACGCAACGCATCTCGCTCGGCATGAAGCAGCTGATGAGTGATCCGTGGGACGGCGCGGGGGCGAAGTACCCGGTCGGCCTGAAGCTCAAGGGCCGCGTCACCAACATCACCGACTACGGCGCTTTCGTCGAGCTGGAGCCGGGCGTCGAAGGCCTGGTCCACGTCTCGGAGATGAGCTGGACCAAGAAGAACGTCCACCCGGGCAAGATCGTGTCGACCTCGCAGGAGGTCGAAGTGATGGTGCTCGATGTCGACATGTCCAAGCGGCGCATCTCGCTCGGCCTCAAGCAGTGCATGGCCAACCCGTGGGAAAGCTTCGCCGAGAAGTATCCGGCGGGCACCGAGCTCGAGGGCGAAGTGCGCAACATCACCGAGTTCGGCCTGTTCGTCGGCCTGCCCGGCGACATCGACGGCATGGTCCACCTGTCGGACCTGTCGTGGGACAAGGCCGGTGACGAGGCGATCCGCGACTACAAGAAGGGTGACAACGTCAAGGTCAAGGTCCTCGACGTCGACATCGACAAGGAGCGCATCTCGCTCGGCATCAAGCAGCTCGCGAACGATCCCTTCGAGAAGGTCAACTCGGTCGCCAAGAAGGGCGACGTGGTGACGGTGATCGTCGCCGGCATACAGGACAACGGCATCGACGTCACGGTGCAGGACGGCATCCCGGGCTTCATCCGCAAGTCCGAGCTGAGCCGCGACCGCTCCGAGCAGCGTCCCGATCGTTACGCCATCGGCGACAAGCTCGACGCCAAGATCACCAACATCGACAAGGCCTCGCGCCGGGTCGTGCTGTCGGTCAAGGCGCGCGAGCTCGACGAGGAGAAGAAGGCGATGGCCGATTTCGGCTCGTCCGACTCGGGCGCCAGCCTGGGCGACATCCTGGGCGCGGCGCTCAGCAAGGCCCAGAAGAAGGAAGATGAAGACAAATAACGGTCGTTTTTAGCGACCGAAGCGAAGGCCGATCCTTAAGGATCGGCCTTTTCTTTTGGTTTCAAGGGGTTAGTTGAAGCCACCCCAAATTTGCTCTATTATTACGTGAATGACCAAGTCGGAGCTGATCGCCCGCCTGGCGGCCAAGAATCCGCATCTCTATCAGCGAGATGTCGAGCGGATCGTGGCGACAGTCTTTGACGAAATCTCCAAGGCCCTGTCGGGCGGCGACCGCGTCGAGTTGCGCGGCTTTGGCGCGTTCTCCGTGAAGAAACGTGAGCCGCGCACCGGCCGCAATCCGCGTACCGGCGAGCAGGTCGCCGTCGCCTCCAAGCGCGTGCCTTACTTCAAGACCGGCAAGGATCTGCGCGACCGGCTGAACAAGGAAGCCCAGCGCGCGGCCGCGCCCCCTGCCGCACCCGACGGCGACAAGAAGTAACCTTTCGCGATTGTCGATTTCTGTCGGCGCGCTGTGCCATGCTGGTCCGGCATGAAAATCCTGACGCGCGCGCTGTTCGTGCTGTTCGTCCTGGTCGGGGCGCTGATTGCCGTCAGCAACAGCCAGCCGGTCGACCTCACCCTGTGGCCGTTGCCGCATGCGCTGAGGATGCCGGTCTATCTCCTGGTGGTAGGTGTCCTGTTCCTGGGCGTCGCGGCGGGTCTCGGGCTGGGCTGGTGGGGCGGCCGCCATCATCGCCGGCGGGCCCGCGAACGGGGCAGCGAGGCGGCGCGCCTGGAGCGCGAGGTCGTGCGACTGCGTGAGGCGCTGGCCGCCAATCGCCCCGCGCCGCCGCCCGGCACGCCGGCCGCACGCGATCAACGCGCCATCGACCGGCAGGCGGCGCTGGTCGCGCCTGACCTGCTGCTGCCCAGCGCACGTAGCCCGTCGGCGTGAAGATCTTCTCCGCCGAACAGGTCGACGCCGCTCTCGACGACCTGGCGCTGATCGACCGGCTCGACGCCCTGTTCCGTCAGGGCTGCGAGATGCCGACGCGTCATCACCACACGATCGCCCAGGCGACCGGTTCGGGATCGGCCGACGCCACGCTGTTGCTGATGCCAGCCTGGACGCAGGGCGCGGCCGCCCGAATCGGGGTCAAGGTCGTCACCGTCTACCCCGACAACGGCAAGCGCGCCCTGCCGGCGATTTTTGGTCAATATCTGTTGCTCGACGGCCACACCGGCCGGCCGATCGCGCTGCTCGACGGCACCATGCTCACCAAGCGCCGAACGGCCTGCGCGTCCGGTCTCGCCTCGCGCTACCTCTCGCGGCCCGATTCAGCGCGCCTGCTGATGGTTGGCACGGGCGCGCTGGCGCCCCACCTGATTCGTGTTCACGCCAAGGTCCGGCCGATCCGCGAGGTGATGATCTGGGGCCGTCGTCCGGAACGCGCCGAGCGGCTTGCCGCTGAACTTGCAGCTTCGCTGCCATCTTCGCTCGGTCGCTCGATCGCGGTGCACGCCGTGACCAACCGGCAGGAAGCGGTCGCATCGGCCGATCTCATCTCGTGTGCCACGCTCTCGCAAACACCATTGATTGAGGGCAAGTGGCTGCGCGATGGCCAACATATCGATCTTGTCGGGGCCTACACGCGGCAGATGCGCGAGAGCGATGATGCCGTCGTTCGTCGCGCAAGAATATTTGTCGATACGCGAGCCGGCGCGCTCAAGGAGGGCGGCGACATCGCCCAGCCACTCGTCAATCATGTCATTACCGAAAAGGACGTGGTCGCTGATCTCTACGAACTGTCACGCGGCGCGAGCAAGGGCAGAGGGGATGACGCCCATGTCATCACGCTCTTCAAGTCGGTCGGCGCCGCCCTCGAGGATCTTGCCGCTGCCGAACTCGCGGTCGGCAATGTGGTTGCACCTCGCTGACCTTCTCGCGCTGCCCTCCCGCCGCACGTGAGTCAAGAGGCACGAGCGTCTGCGCCGGAATCGAAAATCAATGTGACCGTTGTGCGAAGCGCTCAGTCGGTGTAGCCAAGGAGACACGAGGCGGGGGGCGATGCGGAACGTCGCAAAGAAACAGCAAGAGCCGAGAGCTGCCGCTAGTCCGGCGCAACGGCCGTACCGCATAGAAGATCAAATCGGTTATCTGCTTCGTCGCGCGCATCAGCGCGCGAGCGCGATCTTCCAGGTGACGATCGGCGATCCCAACGTCACGCCGACGCAGTACTCGAGCATGGTGAAGCTGAACGAGTACAGCGAGCTCTCGCAGAATCTTCTCGGCCGACTCGTCGGCATGGACAAGGCGACGATGCAGGGCGTCGTGCGCCGGCTGAAGGAACGCGGCCTCGTCGATTCACGGCCCGATCCCGGCGACGCCCGCCGCACGTTGCTGAGCCTGACCAGCGATGGCCAGCGCACGGTGCACCGGCTGCTGCTGAACGGTCCGGCGGTGTCGCGCGAGACGCTGAAGCCGCTCAACCCGGCCGAGCAGCGGCAGCTGCTGGATCTGCTTTCCAAGATCGTCTGACAGGCGTTGATTTGATCGATCGCACAAGCATTTTGCGGGTATTGTACGTATACGAACGATATGGGCACCTACCTCCGTCCTGACCGCCTCGAAGAGGCTCTCGCCGCACTGGCCCGGCCAATGACGGTGCTGGCCGGCGGCACCGATTTCTATCCGGCAAGGGTCGGCCGGGCGATCAACGAAGACGTGCTCGACATCAGCAACATCGCGAGCCTCCGCGGCATCGGGGCTACCACTCGCGGCTGGCGGATCGGCGCCACCGCGACGTGGAGCGAGCTCATCGCGGCCGACCTGCCGCCGTTGTTCGACGGGCTGAAGCAGGCGGCGCGCGAAGTGGGCGGCCGCCAAATCCAGAACACGGGCACCATCGCCGGCAATCTCTGCAACGCCTCGCCGGCCGCCGACGGTGTGCCGCCGCTGCTGGCGCTCGATGCCCAGGTCCAGTTGCTCGGCCGAACCGGGCCACGAGCTCTGCCGCTGTCGGCCTTCATCATTGGCAATCGCCGCACGGCATTGGCGCCGGACGAGTTGGTGGTCGCGATCGACATCCCGCGACCGGCTCACGCGGCGCGGAGCGCTTTCCTCAAATTGGGCGCCCGTCGCTATCTTGTGATCTCGATCGCCATGGCGGCGGCCACGCTCGAGATTGACGGCGGCCGCGTCGTCTCGGCGCGCGTGGCGGTCGGCGCCTGCTCAGCCGTGGCGCAGCGTCTTGCCGCGCTGGAGGCTGCGCTTGTCGGGGCGCCGCTCGATGCGGGTTTGCCGCAGCATGTCTCCGCGGCCCATCTGGCGCCCCTCACGCCGATCGACGACGTACGCGGCAGCGCGGCCTACCGGCAAGACGCAGCGGTTACATTGTTGCGCCGATTGCTGGCGGAGTTCGTGCCATGAAGGTGGCCTTTACCCTGAACGGCCGGGCGGCTCAGTGGGAGGGCTCCCCGGTCACGCGGCTGGCAGCGGCATTGCGCGACGATTTCGGCCTGACCGGCACCAAGGTAGGCTGCGATGCGGGCGACTGCGGCGCCTGCACGGTGCGGCTGGATGGCCGGCAGGTATGTGCCTGCCTGGTGGCGATGGGGCAGGTCTGCGGCCGCAGTATCGAAACCGTCGAGGGGCTGGCCAACGGATCGCTGGCGGCGCTGCAGAGCTCGTTCCTGGCCCATGGCGCGGCCCAATGCGGAATCTGCACGCCGGGCATGCTGATGGCGGCAAGCGACCTGTTGGCTCGCAATGCCCAGCCGAGCCGGACCGAGGTCGAGGATGCGCTGGGCGGCGTGCTCTGTCGCTGCACGGGCTACAGCAAGATCGTCGACGCCGTGCTGGGCGTTTCGCCATCCCCTGACGGGGCGACGGCCGCTGTCGGTGCCCGTCTTCCACGGGTCGACGGCGTGGCGAAGGTCACCGGTAGCGACAAGTTCGGCGCCGATGCCGTTCCACCGACCGCGCTCTGGGTCAGGGTCGTGCGCTCGCCGCATGCCCGCGCGAGGTTCACTTTGGGCGATCTTGGTCCGCTGCGCCGCCGGCTGGCGGCGGTCCTGACGGCGGCGGACGTGCCGTTCAACGGCTACGGCATCTATCCTGAGATCAAGGACCAGCCTGTACTGGCCGATGGCATCGTCCGCTATCGCGGCGAGGCGGTGATCGCGCTGGTCGGCCACAGGCGGGACGTGCTCGCGATCAGGGATCGGGATTTGCCTATTGCCTGGGCGCCCGAGCCGCCGCTGTTCGGTATCGATGCAGCCATTGCGCCCGGCGCGCCGCTAGTCCAGGCCGACAGGCCGAAGAACCTGTTGCTCGACGGCGGCGTCAGGCGCGGCGATGCGACGGCGGCATTCGTCCATTGTGCCGCGGTGGCGGAAGGCACATTCGAAACCGCGTTCGTCGAGCACGCCTATATCGAACCCGAGGCCGGCTGGGCCCGACGGGTGGGCGATCGCATCGAGATTCATGCCAGCACCCAGACGCCCTACATGGACCGCGACGAGATTGCTTCCGTGATGCGGCTTAGGCCCGACCAGGTGCGGATCGTGCCGACCTCTTGCGGCGGCGGCTTTGGCGGCAAGCTCGACCTGTCGGTGCAGCCCCTCATCGCTATCGCCGCCTGGAAGCTCGGCCGGCCGGTCGCGCTCGTCTACACGCGGCCCGAAAGCATGGCCGCCTCGACTAAGCGCCACCCGGCGCGGATCAAGGCCAAATTCGGCTGCGACGCCGAAGGAAGGCTGCTGGCTTGCGACGTGACGGCGACGTTCGACACCGGCGCCTATGCCTCGTGGGGGCCGACTGTCGCCAATCGCGTGCCGGTACACGCCATGGGTCCCTATTTCGTGCCCAACGTGCGGACCTGGGGCGAGGCCTTCTTCACCAACGGCCCGCCGGCGGGCGCCTTCCGCGGCTTCGGCGTGCCGCAGGCCGCCATAGCGCATGAGGCGATGATCGATGCGCTGGCCGACAAGACTGGCATCGATCGGCTGGAGTTCCGCCATCGCAATGCGCTACGGGCGGGCCACGTCACGGCTTGCGGCCAGAAGCTCGAGCATTCGGCGGGGCTCGCGCAGTGCCTCGAGGCGCTTAGGCCGCATTGGCAGAAAGCGCACGCCGACAACGCCGCTTTCAATACCACAGGCAGCGTTCGCCGTCGCGGCGTCGGGATCGGTTGCATGTGGTACGGTATCGGCAATACCTCGATGTCCAACCCTTCGCGCATGCGGATCGGGCTGGACCGCGACGGCACGCTGACCCTGTTCAACGGCGCCTTCGATATCGGCCAGGGCAGCAACACCATCATGACCCAGATCGCTGCCGATGTGCTGGGCTTGCCGGTATCGCAGTTCAGGCTGGTGATGGGCGATACCGATCTCACCGCCGACGCTGGCAAGACCTCGGCCTCGCGCCAGACCTTCGTATCGGGCATGGCCACGCAGCGCGCGGCGGAAGATCTGCGCCGCCAGATCCTGCGGCTGGCCAATGCCGGGCCCGAGGCGGTGCTGTTGCTTGACGGCGCCAAGCTCACGGTGCGCGATGCCGGCGTGCAGCACATAATCGATCTTGGTGCGGTGGGCCCGCTCACCGGCGAGGGGACGTTCGATCCGCCGACCACGCCGCTCGATCAGGACGGCCAGGGCGTTCCGTACGCGACCTATGCTTTTGCTGCGCAAATGGCGGTGGTCGAGGTCGATATCGAGCTGGGCACGGTGAAGGTACTGCGCGTTGTGGCGGCGCATGATGTCGGCAAGGCGATCAATCCGACACTGGTCGAAGGCCAGATCGAAGGCGGCATTGCCCAAGGGCTCGGCCTCGCGCTGATGGAAGAGTATCTGCCGGGCCGCACCGAGAACCTGCACGACTACCTGATCCCGACGGTGGGCGATGTGCCCGAGATCGAGTGCATCCTGATCGAAGACCGCGAGCCGCTCGGACCGTCTGGGGCCAAGGGCGTTGGCGAACCCGGCTTGGTGCCGACGGCGCCCGCCATCCTGGGCGCAATCGAGAACGCGACGGGGGTGCGCGTGCACAAGGTGCCGGTGCTGCCGCACCGTTTGCGCGAGGCCATCCTTGCCAGGGAGAAGGGGCGATGAGCGACGACGAGATCTCGCTCTCCGAGGGTGAACGCAATCAGGGCATCGTGCGCTGCGATGCCTGCCCGGTGCTGTGCCGCATCCGGCCGGGCCGCGCCGGCGCATGTGACCGCTATGCCAACGAAAACGGGACCTTGGTGCGCGTTGATCCGCTGGTGCTGCTGGCCAAGCCCGACCTCGCCAAGGTGGCGTTCGTCGAAGGCAGCACGTCGTGGGCGGGTGAGCTTGGAAAAGGCGAAGGCGCTGTCGTCACCGGCATCGGCGCGACCACGACCTACCCCGACTACAAGCCCGCGCCGTTCATCGTGGCCTCGAAGCCCGCCGGCATCGACACGGTGACCGTGGTGACCGAAGGCATCTTCAGCTACTGCGGCGTCAAGGTGAAGATCGACACCGACCGCTATCTCGGGCCCGAGCAGGCGACGGTGCGCGTTGCGGGCGAGGCGGTAGGCCATGTCACGACCGCCGAATACGGCTCGCAGATGCTGTCGCTGGGCGGCGTGCATCACCTGACCGGCGGCAGCAAGAAGGAGGGCGTCGTCACCTGCGACACCCTGCTGGCTCTCTGCAACAAGCAGGCGGTCGAACTGGCGATCGACGATGGTGCAAAGGTCGTGGTGCAGGCCAATCGCTCGCCGATCGTCAACGGTGCGCTCGAGGAGCGCATGCGGGTGGGCTGCGGCTCGGCCGCCATCGGCATGTTCGCGCCGCAATGGAAGGACCATGTCGACGAGGTGATCGTGGTCGACGACCACATCACCGGCGTGCTGAGCGAGCACCAGGGCGGGCGCTTTCTCGACATGAAGCCCTCCGGCATCCGCGTGCGCGGGCGCAAATCGACGCCCGGGCGGTATTTTCAGGTCGCGGGACCCGGGCTCGGCTGGGGCGGCACCAATGTCGACGATCCGCTGCAGATCATCGAGAAGATCGATCCCAAGACCGCCTGGCCGGGACTCAAGCTCCTGATGGTGTCGACCACCGGTGAGCATTCGGGCTGGTTCGTGCTCGACCGGGATCTGAAGCCCCAGCCGGCCGAGATGCCGCAGCCGGTGCGCGCCGTGGTCGAGCGCATTGCCGAGAATTGCGAGCCCGCGCTCTGCACGGTGATGTTCATGGCAGGCGCCGGCGGGAGTTTGCGAGCAGGAGTGACGGAGAATCCAGTGCGGCTCACACGTTCGGTGCGCGACGCCCTGACCAAGGTCACCTTGGGCGGCGTGCCGGCGTATGTCTGGCCGGGCGGCGGCATCACTCTGATGGTCGACGTCGCCCGGATGCCGGAGAAGAGCTTTGGCTACGTGCCGACACCGGCGCTGGTGGCGCCGATCGAGTTTACCCTCCGGGCCGACGACTATGCGGCGCTGGGCGGCTACGCCTCGCGCGCGGTGTCGCTGGAAGACGTGCTGCGCTCAAGCAAGGTGCGAGTCGACCGATGACGGGGCCGCTCGCCGCGAGACTGCCCGGCGGCCGGCTGCATCTGCAGCACGGCCCAATCGATCTCATCATCGAAGCGTTCGGTGCCCGGGGCGAAGTCGAGCGCGCCTATGGCCAAGCCATCGAGCGTTTCGGTGACATCTTGGAGACGCTGGTGAAGGAACTCCCCGCATTGCGCCGGCCGGTCGGCGATCAGTTCCCCGAGTTCGAGGGCCCCGTGGCGCGCCGCATGGCCGATGCCGTCTGGCCGCACCGTGCGCGCTATATCACGCCGATGGCGGCGGTGGCGGGAGCGGTCGCCGACGAGATGCTGCAGGCGATGTTGGCCGGCCGCACCCTCGACAAGGCCTATGTCAACGATGGCGGCGACATCGCCTTCCACCTGGTGCCGGGGCAGGAGCTGAAGGCCGCCATCTTCGTCAATCATCTCGACGGCGCGGTGCGGCTTGGCCACGACAATCCGGTGCGCGGCATCGCCACGTCGGGTTGGGGCGGACGGTCGTTCTCGCTGGGCATCGCCGATTCGGTGACGGTGATGGCGCACACCGCCGCCGAGGCGGATGCGGCGGCGACGCTGGTCGCCAATGCCGTCAACGCCGATCATTGGGCGATCGAGCGCAAGCCGGCGCGCGCCCTCGATCCGGACAGCGATCTCGGCGATCTGCCGGTGACGACCAGTGTCGGTCGCCTGCCGGCCGAAATCGTGAGCGAGGCGCTCGGCCGCGGTGCGGCCGAGGCGCGCCGCCTGCGGCTCGGCGCGGCCCTCTGCCTGCAGGGCGACTGGCGGCTCTTGGAGGCGGCATGAACGAGGTATTGAACGGGGCCCTGAAGGCGATGGATGACTATATCGCCGGTCTCAACGAGAATGACGAGAAGAAGGTCAATGATGCCTGCCACTTTCCGCATGTGCGCTTGGCGGACGGCAAGGTCGCGATCTGGCAGAACAGGGGCGACTACAAGATCGACGCCTTCAAGGCCCGCGCCGGCGACGGCTGGCATCACAGCACCTGGGACGAGCGCACGCCGATCCATGTCGGCGAGAACAAGGTCCACCTGAAGGTGAAATTCAGCCGCTGGAAGGCCGATAATTCGCTGATCGGCACGTTCGAGACGATCTACATCCTCACCCGGCAGAACGGTCGGTGGGGCATCCAAGCCCGCTCTTCTTTCGCGGCGTAGCGGGGTGCTAGGCTCGCCATCCAGGAATTCGTCGCTTCGCAGAGGGGGATTTGCATGTTGACCCGTCATCGCCTGCTGGCCGGCCTGTCGGCCGCGGCCGCCGTATCGTTCTCGGCACCGACCTTCGCGCAGGAGCCGATCAAGATCGGCGAGCTCAACAGCTACAAGGTCTTCGCGGCATTCCTCGATCCCTACAAGAAGGGCTGGGAGCTGGCGGTCGAGCAGGTCAACGCATCGGGCGGCGTGCTCGGGCGCAAGATCGAGATCGTAAGCCGCGATGACAACGGCAATCCGGCCGACGCCGTGCGTGCCGCCGAGGAGCTGTTGACGCGCGAGAAGGTCGCCTTCCTGATCGGCACGTTCCCGTCCAACGTCGGCCTCGCCGTGGGCGACTTCGCCAAGCAGCGCAAGACACTGTTCATCGCCGCCGAGCCGCTCACCGACAAGATCGTGTGGGACCAGGGCAATGCCTACACCTTCCGCCTGCGCACCTCGACCTACATGCAGACGGCGATGCTCATTCCCGACGCCGCCAAGCTGAAGAAGAAGCGGTGGGCGATCGTCTATCCGAACTATGAGTACGGCACCTCGGCGACAGCGGCGTTCAAGAAGCTCCTGAAGGAGAAGCAGCCCGACGTCGAGTTCGTCGCCGAGCAGGCGCCGCCGCTCGGCAAGATCGACGCCGGCGCTGTCGTGCAGGCGCTGGCCGATGCCAAGCCGCAGGCGATCTTCTCCTCGTTGTTCGGCGCCGACCTTGCCAAGTTCGTGCGCGAAGGCCAGCAGCGCGGCCTGTTCAAGGGCGTCGAGGTGTTCGATCTTCTGGGAGGCGAGCCGGAATATCTCGATCCGCTGAAGGACGAAGCGCCGGTCGGCTGGTACGTCACCGGTTACCCCTGGTACGGCATCAAGACGGCTGAGCACACCAAATTCCTCGAGGCTTACCAGGCCAAGTATAAGGACTATCCGCGGCTTGGCTCGGTCGTCGGCTATTCGACCGTCATGTCGGCGGTCGCGGCGATCAAGAAGGCGGGCTCGCTCGACCAGGACAAGCTCGTCGCGGCGATGGCGAACCTGCAGGTGGGCACGCCGTTCGGCAACGTCACCTTCCGCGCGCTCGACCATCAGTCGACCATGGGGACCTATGTCGGCCGTATCGGGCTCAAGGACGGCAAGGGCATCATGACCGACTGGCACTTCGTCGACGGCAAGGACGCGCTGCCGCCGGATGCCGAGGTGAAGAAGATGCGGCCGGCCAACTGACGGCGTGAACTTCGCCTCGCTCCTCATCCAGCTGCTGAACGGTCTGGCCAGCGCCTCGTCGCTCTTTCTGGTGTCGGCCGGCCTGTCGTTGATCTTCGGCGTGACGCGGATCGTGAATTTCGCGCACGGTTCGCTCTACATGCTGGGCCTTTACGCGGCCTATTCGCTGATCGAGGCGCTCGGTCGCACGCCGCTCGGCTTCTGGAGCGCGGTCGTGTTGGCGGCGCTCCTGATCGGTCTTGTGGGCGTGGTGATCGAGCTCGTGGTGCTGCGCCGCATCTACCGCAGCCCCGAGCTGTTCCAGCTGCTCGCGACCTTTGCCGTCGTGCTGGTGATCAAGGACATCGCGCTCTACGTCTGGGGACCGGAGGATCTGGTCGGCCCCCGCGCGCCCGGCCTGTCGGGTGCGGTGGAGATCGTGGGCCGCCGCATGCCGCAATACGACCTGCTGCTGATCGTCGCCGGCCCGATCGTGCTGGGGCTGATGACCCTGCTGCTGAAGCGCACGCGCTGGGGCGCGCTGGTGCGCGCGGCAACCCAGGATCGCGAGATGGTGGGCGCGCTTGGCGTCGACCAGGCCAAGCTCTTCACATCGGTGCTGTTCGTGGGCGCCGCGCTTGCCGGGCTGGGCGGCGCGCTGCAGATCCCGCGCGAGCCCGCCAATCTCGACCTCGATCTCAGCGTCATCGCCGACGCCTTCGTGGTAACGGTGGTCGGCGGACTGGGCAGCCTGCCCGGGGCGTTCCTGGCCGCTATCTTGATCGGCATCACCAAGGCGTTCTGCATCGGCCTCGGCCTTTCCAAACTGACGCTGGTCGCCGAGTTCGTGATCATGGGCATCGTTCTGGTGCTCCGGCCCTACGGCCTGCTGGGTAGGCCGTCTGCGGCGCAACGCGCGGCCGGCGACCTGCCGCCGCAGCTGGCGCCGATGCGCTGGCAGGCCGCCGCGCTCTGGCTGGTGCTGCTCGCCGTCTTGCCGCTGTTCTCCGACCGCTACATCTCCGTCCTGGCGGGCGACATCGCCTGCTTCGCGCTGTTCGCCGTCAGCCTGCATTTCATCATGGGGCCGGCCGGCATGGTCTCGTTCGGCCATGCCGCCTATTTCGGGCTGGGTGCCTATGCCGGGGCGCTCCTGTTCCAGCGCGCCGGCCTGCCGATGGAAGCAGCCGTGCTGCTGGCGCCGTTATGCGCCGGGCTGTTCGCCGTCGTCTACGGCTGGTTCTGCGTACGGCTGTCGGGCGTCTATCTCGCCATGCTGACTTTGGCGTTCGCCCAGATCAGCTGGTCGGTCGTCTTCCAGTGGGATTCTCTGACCGCCGGCAGCAACGGCATGGTGGGCGTCTGGCCGGCGGCTTGGCTCGCCAGTGGTAGCGCCTACTACTATCTGACGCTGGTCCTGTGCGGCCTCGGCATCGTCTTCCTGTGGCGCATCCTGTTCTCGCCGTTCGGCTACGCGCTGCGGGCCGGCCGCGATTCGCCGCTGCGCGCCGAGGCGATCGGCATCGACGTGCGGAGCTTCCAATGGGCGGCCTTCATCCTCGCCGGAGCGCTGGCGGGCCTCGCCGGCGCGGTGTTCGCCTTCTCCAAGGGCAGCATCTCGCCCTCGGTCGTGTCGATCGGCCAGTCGACCGACGGGCTCGTCATGGTCCTGCTGGGTGGCATCGAGACCCTCACCGGCCCGGCGGTGGGGGCGGCGATCTTTACCTGGCTGCGAGATACGCTCGCCCGCGAGACCGATTTCTGGCGCGCCGCGCTGGGACTGGTGATCCTGCTGATCGTCGTCGTCTTTCCGCAAGGCCTGGTCGGTGGATTGAAGAACTTGGTCCGGCGCGCATGACGGCAGTTCTCCAGGTCGAAGGCCTGCACAAATCATTCGGCGGCGTGCAGGCGGTCGCCGACGTTTCGTTCGCCCTCGACGCCGGCGAGATGCTGGCGCTGATCGGGCCGAACGGCGCCGGCAAAAGCACCTGCTTCAACATGCTGAACGGCCAACTGGGCGCCGACGCCGGCATGGCGCGCCTGCTGGGCCGCGACATCCTGGGCATGAGCCCGCGCGCTATCTGGCGGCTTGGTGTCGGTCGCACCTTCCAGATCACCGCAACGTTCGCCTCGCTCAGCGTGCGCGAGAACGTGCAGATGGCGCTTTACAGCCATGCCGGCCGGCTGCGCTCGCTGCTGTCGCGCTTCGGCAGCGAGTTCGCCGCCGAGGCCGATGCGCTGCTCGATCAGGTCGGCATGCGCGACCAGGCCGGGCGGCCCTGTGCCGTGCTCGCCTACGGCGACCTCAAAAGGGTCGAGCTTGCGATGGCGCTCGCCAACCGGCCGAGGCTCCTGCTGATGGACGAGCCCACCGCCGGCATGGCGCCGCGCGAGCGGGTCGCGCTGATGGAGCTCACGGCGCGACTCGCCCGCGGCCAGCAGATCGCGGTGCTGTTCACCGAGCACGACATGGACGTCGTGTTCAGTCAGGCCGACCGCATCATCGTGCTCGATCGCGGGCGGCTGATCGCAGGCGGCCTGCCGGCCGAAGTGCGCGCCAACGCGCGGGTGCGCGACGTCTATCTCGGGGGGCTGCAGTGATGCAGCCCGATCCGATTCTGGCGGTGAAGGACCTGCATGCCCATTACGGCCGCGCCCACATCCTGCAGGGCGTATCGCTCCAGGCAAATGCCGGCGAGGTCGTGGCGCTGCTCGGCCGCAACGGCGCCGGCAAGTCGACGACGATGAAAGCGATCATGGGACTGGTGCCGCCGAGCCGAGGCGACGTGGTTTTCTCGGGCAGGCCGCTGGCGCGACTGGCGCCCTACCGAATCGCCCGGCTTGGGCTGGGCTATGTGCCCGAGGAGCGGCGCATCTTCAGCGACCTCACGGTGATGGAAAATCTCGAGGTCGGCCGCCAAACGCCGCGCGACGGCGCGCCGGCCTGGACGCCCGAGCGGCTGTTCGCGCTGTTCCCCAATCTTGCCGAGATGCGCGAGCGGCCGGGCGGCCGCATGTCGGGCGGCGAGCAGCAGATGCTCACGATCGCGCGCACCTTGATGGGCAATCCCAAATGCGTGCTGCTCGACGAGCCGTCGGAGGGCCTGGCACCCATCATCATCGAGCAGATGGTCGCATCAATTCGCGCGCTCAAGGCCGAGGGGCTGGCAGTGCTGCTCTCCGAGCAGAACCTGCATTTCTGCCTGGCGGTCGCCGACCGCGCCTACATCATCGAGAAAGGCCAGATCCGGTTCGGCGGCACCATGGTCGAGCTTGCCTCCAACGCCCCCCTTCGCGAACAGTATCTGTCGGTTTGATCATCATGGTTTCGAACACAACGACGGCCGGCATCGATGTCGGCGGCACCTTTACCGACCTGCTGGCGGTCGATACCGCCAAGGGAACGGTTCATCTCGCCAAGGTACCGACCACGCTCGACAACCAGGCGGTGGGCTTCATGGCGGCGCTCGCCTCGGCCGGCATCGATCCCGCTGCGCTGCAGGCCGTGGTGCACGGCACGACCACGACGACCAACGCGCTGCTCGAGCGCAAGATCGCCCAGGTCGGGCTGATTACCACCAAGGGCTTCCGCGACGTGCTGGAGCTCGGGCGCCGCACGCGACCTCAGCCCTACGGCCTGCGCGGCACCTTCCACCCGCTGATCGATCGCGAGCTGCGGCTGGAAGTCAGCGAGCGCATGGATGCCGACGGCAAGGTGCTGACGCCGCTCGACGAGCAGGCGGTGGGTGAGGCGGCGAAGCACCTGCAGGCGCTGGGCTGCGAGGCGGTCGTCATCCACTTCCTGCACAGCTACATCAATCCGGCGCACGAGCGCCGTGCCGCCGAGATCGTGCGCGGGCTCTGGCCTAATCCGTACGTGACGGCGGGCCACGCCATCCTGTCGGAATACCGCGAATTCGAGCGCGGCGTGACGGCGGCGGTGAATGCCTCGGTGCAGCCGGTGCTCGACCGCTACCTCACGCGCCTGCGCACGGAGCTGGGCGGCAAGGGCTTCGACCGCGACATCCTGGTGATGCAGGGCAACGGCGGCACGATCTCGTCATCCCTGATCGCGCACGCTGCCGTCAACACCGTGATGTCGGGTCCGGCCTCGGGCGTCATGGCGGCGGCCTACACCGGACGCGCCTGCGGCCAGGAAAATCTCATCACCTACGACATGGGCGGCACCTCAACCGACGTCGGCCTGATCGAGGACGCGGTGCCGCAAGTCTCGGGCGAGCTCGAGCTCGAATACGCGATGCCGATCCACGTGCCGATGGTCGACGTTCACACGATCGGCGCCGGCGGCGGCTCGATCGCCTCGGTCGATGAGGCCGGCATGCTGCGGGTCGGACCGGAAAGCGCGGGCGCACGGCCGGGGCCGATCTGCTACGGCAAGGGCGGCGCCGAGCCCACCATCACCGACGCCAATCTCGTGCTGGGCCGGCTCAACCCCGACAGGCTCCTGGGCGTCGATCATCCGGTGACGCGCGACCAGGTGCGGGCGGCGATCCTGGAGAAGGTGGGCAAGCGGCTCGGCCTCGATGGCGAAGCGGCCGCCGCTGCCATCCTGCGCATCGCCAACGACCGAATGGCGGGCGCCATTCGTCTCGTCTCCCTTTCGCGCGGGCACGATCCGCGCGACTTTGCCCTGTTTGCCTTCGGCGGCGCTGGCCCGCTCCACGCCACGGCACTCGCCCGCGAGCTCGCCATCCCGACGGTGCTGGTGCCGGTCCGGCCGGGCATCACCAATGCGCTGGGCTGCGTCGTCGCCGACGTGCGCCACGACTATGTGCGCACAGTCAACAAGCCGCTCTCCGCCACCGACGATGCGCTGATCGCCGGTATCTATGCCGAGCAGGCGGCCGAGGGCCGCAAGACCATCGAGGGCGAGGGCGTGCCGGTGACCGAGCTGCGCCAAGTGTACTCGGCCGACATGCAGTTCGCCGGGCAAAGCCACATCCTAGCGGTCGCGGTCGACCGGCCGGACATCGGCGTCGACGGCTTGCACAAGGCCTTCGCGGCCGCCTATTGGCGCCGCTTCGGCATCGAGCTCAGCGAGATCCCGCCAGTGCTGGTGAACCTGCATACGGCGGTGATCGGCGTACGCCCGCATATCGACCTTGCGGCGCTCGCCGCCACCCAGCGCGCGGCGACGCTCGCGGCCGCCCAGACCGGTGAACGGCGGGTCTGGTTCCCCGACGGCTGGCAGCGGACGCCGATCTATGCCCGCGACCGCCTGCCGATGGATGCCGCCTTCGAGGGGCCGGCCATCCTCGAGCAGCTCGACTGCACGACCGTGGTCGAGCCCGGCGACAAGGTCCGGCACGACAAGCTCGGCAACCTGTTGGTCTCGGTCCGGCCCTGAATGTCCCACGATGTACCAACCTCGTGGACATGTTTGATGCCGATAAAACAAGGGTTTTAGGCCAAATGTCCCACTTTTGCGCCACCCCCTCTAGGCGGCAACGACCAAGGTCGAGGCGAGCTGGCGGACCGATTTGACCATCGCCATGGCGACCAGCTTGCCGGTCTTGCGGTTCTCCTCGCTGACCGCGACATCCTCCATGAAGGTGAACCGGCCGAACGCGCCCTTGGCCTCCAGTTCGACGATGTGCGTTGTGACGGTCGGATCCGCCACGATCACCACGCGCGTCCTGTCGAGGCCGATTCCCGCAATAGCGGCCGCGGCCGAGATGTTGACGTTCTGCGGATAGAGGCACGCACCCTCGCGCACCGGCCCGTCGAACACGATCTTGGGCTCCTTGAGGCCATCGAGATCGACTAGGGTCTCGGCGACGGTGCCTTTCCACGCCGATGGATCCTTGCGCACCGTCACCGTGACGCTGTCGAGCCCGCCCACGGCGACGCCGCTCAGGATGTCGAGGGCGCCGATACCGGCTGAGGGCAGGATCAGACGCTTGCCGTTGGTCTTGGCGGCGGCCATCAATCGATCGAACAGCGCGGTATCGGTGAAGGCGCCGACCGAGGTCACCAGGAGATCAGCGCCGCCCTCCAGCACCCGCTGGCCATGCGCGCGCACCGCCTCGTGGCCCGCGCATTCGACCACCGCATCGAATTTGTGGGCAAAGAACTTGTCGGGCTCGTGGGTGAGTTTTCCCGCGCGGCGCGGACGCTTCACCAGCACCGACACGAGCTCGATATTGTCGAGCTCTGCACTTTCGATGTGCTTGCCGATGGCGCCGTAGCCGACGAGACCGAGCCTGAAGATCAAGAGAAATGCTGCTCCGCCCAGCGGGCCCAGGCGATGAGTTGGTCGTCCGAGCGCAGCGGCCCCACCAGCTGGACGGCAAGCGGCAGCCCGAACGGGCCACTGCCCCGCGGCAGCGAGATGCAGGGCACGCCGAGCAGCGTCCAGAAGCGGTTGAACATCGGATCGCCGGTATTGCCGAGCCCCGATGGCGCTTCGCCTTTGGCCGACGGCGTCAGCAGGAAGTCGAAGCGCTCGAAGGCCGCTGCGAGATCGCCCAACGCACGCTTCTTGCGCTGCTTCGCATCCGCCAACTGCTTGCGGCTGACCGTGTCGCCGATTGCCAGCGACTGGGTCAGGCTGGGCGACAGGAGCTGCGGAAAACGCGCGCGCTCGCGCGCATAGTTTTGCGTCGCCTCCCTGGTCATGACCCGGTTCTGCGCCTCAGCCAGCGCCCGCCAGTTTTCGGGCATGTCCCAGTTCTGCACGCGCGCACCGGCGGCACGCAGGGCGCGCGCCGCCTCGGCGAGGTTCTTCTGATTGTAGGACTCGACTTCGTCCCACCATACGGTGCGGGAGAAGCCGATGCGGGGCGGGGGTTTCGGCGGGTCGGCCGCCGCATGGCCATAGGCCGCGCGCACCAGCGCCATATCGTTGGCTTCACGAGCGAAGAAGCCCAAGGTGTCGAGCGAGGTGGCATAGGGCTTGATGCCGGTCATGTCGGCCCAGCCATAGGTCCCCTTGTACGCCACCACGCCATTGAAGGCGCCGGGCCGGATCACCGAGCCCGCGGTCTGCGTGCCGTAGCCCAACGGCACCATGAAGTCGGCGACGGCGGCGGCCGAACCGGAGGACGAGCCCGCCGGCGTGTGGCGGAGGTTGTGCGGATTGTGCGTCTTGCCGGCGTGGGCGCCGGCGAACTCGGTGGTGACCGATTTGCCGAGAACGATGGCGCCGGCCTTCACGAGCCGTGTGACGCAGGCGGCATCCTTGCCCACGACATGATCGCGATAGATCGGCGAGCCGCAGGTCGTGGGCAGCGTCCTGGTCGCGATGATGTCCTTTACTGCCAGCGGAATGCCGTGCAGAGGACCCATGGGACGGGCGCGCCTGTCGAGCTGCTCGGCCCGCTTCAGCGCGCCCTCGGCGTCAATCGCCTCCCAGGCATGGACCTGGCCTTCGCGCTTGTCGATGCGGTCCAGGCAGGCCTTCACCAGGTCGACGGCCTTCAGCCGCTTGTCGGCCATCCGCCGCACCGCCTCGCTGGCCGACAATTGATTGGGCTTGCTCGCCATGATTTCTTCCCCGCCCGTGCTGTTCGCGCCATGATAGCGCATGGCAAGCGGCGCAATCGACTTCTGGTTCTCCGTTGGCAGCACCTATACCTATCTCACGGTGTCGCGCCTGGAGAAGGTAGCGGCGGCAGAGGGCGTAGTCTTCAATTGGCGGCCGTTCAGTGTCCGCGCCATCATGCGCGAGCAGAACAACATTCCGTTTGCCGGCAAACCGGTAAAGAGCGCCTACATGTGGCGGGACATCCAACGGCGGGCGGCGATGTATGGGCTTGCAGCCAAGGTGCCGGCACCGTATCCGCTAAGAGAGTTCGATCTCGCGCATCGCTTGGCGCTGGCTGGCCTAAGCGAAGGATGGGGCAAAGCCTATATCATCGCGAGCTACCGGCGCTGGTTCGCCGACGGCCAGGAGCCTGCGCTCGAGCCCAATCTTTCCGCGAGCCTAGCCGAGGCGGGCCAGAACCCGGCGGCCGCCCTGCAACGAGCGCAGGCCGAAGACATCGGCAGAAAGTATGATGCAGAGACCGGGGAAGCCCGCCGGCTCGGGATCTTCGGTTCGCCGACCTTTGCCGTCGGTGAAGAATTGTTCTGGGGCGATGATCGGCTCGACGACGCGCTCCGCTGGTTTCGCAACGGGAGTCTCAAGCGATGACAACCCCCTTCGCTGTCCGGAAGCTCGGCCACACGGTGGTGTTCGTGAGCGACATCGAGCGCTCCAAGAAGTTCTATACCGACGTGCTGGGCTTCAAGGTGTCGGACCAGTATCCCGACGAGATGATGCCGGGCGGCATGGTGTTCCTGCGCTGCAACGGCGACCATCATTGCCTGGCGCTGGTCGGCGGCAAGAAGGACAAGGCCAACGGCATGAGCCTGCACCACATCGCCTTCGAGCTGGCCACGCTCGACGAGGTGTTCCGCGCGCGCGATCATCTCAAGGCGAGCGGCACCACGATCGTCTATGAGGGCCGCCGCCGTGCCGGCTGCCAGGTCGCCGTCGAGTTTCTCGATCCCGACGGCCACCACCTCGAGCTCTACTGGGACGTCGACCAGATCGGCTCCGATGGTCGCGCACGGCCGGCCGACCAATGGCGACCGACGCGCACTCTCGAGGAGGCCGTGCGCGTGGCGCCGCCCGGCCAGGATACCACTCTGCATGACGCGGCCTTGCGCGCGCGCGTCGAGGCGGGGACCGATCGGGCATAGCCCGCCCTTCTGCTTGCCAAACCACTGCCTTATTTGGGCGAGACCGTCTCGGCAAAGATCGGCCGGACGTAGCCGCAACATCGCGTCCGGTACAAGACGGGAGATAATGGTGTCGGCGGGACTTAAGCAGATTGCGCTTGTGTTGGCTTTGCTGTTGGCCGCCGTTGCCGCGCCCGCTCAGAACGCCAGTCCTGTCCAAAATCCCGCCGAGCTCAAGGCATATACCAGCGCGATTAACACCAAGGACGCGGCCAAGCGCGCCGAGGCGCTCGAAATCTTCATCGCCTGGTATCCCAACTCGACCCTGCGCATCGACGCCTACGAACAGCTGATGGCGTCGTGGCAGGTCGCCAACAATCCGGACAAGGCCGTCGCGGCGGCATCGAAGCTGCTGCAGATCGATCCCGACAACCTGCGTGCGCTTGCCAACCGCGCTTATGTCGGCCGCACCCATGCCGCCGCGGGCGATGCCGCCGCGCTTACCCAGGCTGTCGCTGCGGCCGAGCACGGCTTTGCCGCGATCGGCAAGTGGAAAAAGCCCGAGGCGATGAGCGATTCCGATTTCGGCAAGCTCAAGCTTCAGGTGATGGCGATCTTCAACGGCGTGATGGGGTTTGCCGCATTGCAGGCCAAGGACTACGCCAAAGCGAAGCGGTACTACCTCGACGCCGTCACGGTCGATCCCGACAATCTGCAGGACGTCTACCAGCTTTCGGTCGCCGAGCTCGAAGGTAGGCCGGTCGACGCGCTCGGCTTCTGGTACGCCGCCCGCGCGATCGCCATCGCACGCGGCAGCAAGACCGAGAGCGCCGCGAGCAGCATCGAGAAATATGCCCGCTCGCGCTACCAGCGCTACCATGGCAGCGAGGAGGGCTGGGAGGCGATCGTCGCGCGCGCCTCCGGCGAGCGGCTGCCGCCCGACAATTTCGCGCGCTCGATCTCGCGCCTGATGACGCCGCAGGAGCGTGCCGTCCAGCTCGTCACCGACAACGAGCCGGGCGCACTGTCCTATGCCGACTGGGAGCTGGTGCTTTCCCATCGCGACTTCTCGCCCGCCAACAAAACGGCGGCCGAGCGGGTGTGGCGGGCCATCGCCGACAAGCAGCGCGGCGGCGAGGCGCGGCTCAAGATCCCCATCAAGGTGATCAAGGCATCGCCCGAGCGTATCGAGGGCGCCATCACCGAAGCCAACCAGGCGAGCAATACCGCCGATCTCGACGTGGCGATGGCGCGTCCGCTCACGCCACTGCCGGCGGTCGGCGCCAAGATCGCGATCGTCGGTCTGCTGAGCGACTATCGGGCGCTACCCTTCGCCTTCGTCATGACGGGTGCGGAGCTCGCCCAGGAATCGATGCCGGTGGCGGGCGGCCCGTGCGCCGACCCGCGGCCCAAAGTGTGCACCCGCGAATACCGGCCGGCCTGCGGGCTGCGCCGCGACAAGACGAGCCGGACCTACGGCAATGCCTGCAGCGCCTGCGCCGACCCCGAGGTGGTGACCCAGGCGGCGGGGGCCTGTCCCAGCAACTAGGATGCGCCGCTCAGTGCGCCATCAATAGCGGCACGCGGCAGGACGAGATCACCTTGGCCGTGGCGCCGCCCAGGCCCAGGAAGCTCAGCACCTGGCCACGGCCGTAGGCGCCCATCACTAGGAGGTCGGCACCCTTGTCGTGCGTGTAATTGAGCAATGCGCGGCCGCGGGCGCGCGCCGACACCGCGCCGGGATTGATGCCGTCGATGGAGGCGGTGATGCCATGGCGGCCGAGATTGCGCGCCAGATAGGATGCGCCGACATCCTCGGGCTTGCTGCCGGCGACCAGCAGGGTGACCTTGCTCGCCTTGCCGAGGAACGGCAGTGCGTACTCGACAGCGCGTGCGGCCTGGAAGCTGCCGTTCCACGCCACGACGACGTTGTTGAACAGGCCGCTGCCGGCGTTGGGCGGCGCGATCATGACGGCGCGCGCACATTCATAGAGCGCAGCTTCGACGGTGGCCGGCGCCACGTTCTCCGGATCGGCGCCGGGGCGGCCCAGCACGAGGATGTCCGAGCAGCGGCCCATCGCCACCATGGCGTCGAGCGTCGCGGTCTTGGCGGCGGTGTAGGTCGAGCCCTTGGCGTTCGCCAGCACCTCCTTGTAGGCGCGCTCGGATTCCTTGGCGCGCGCTTCGAGCCGATCGTCGTCAAGATTCATGATCAGGGGCATGGCTTCGCCGCTCATGGCCAGACCGCCCACCATGCCGCCAGCCGGGCCCACCGGCAGGTGCAGTGCGTCGACGGTGCCGCCGAATTCGGCCGCCACGCGTGCGGCCAGCTTGAACGACATCGCGGCATCGGGCCCGCCTTCGGACACCGCCAGGATCGACTTCATCATCGCGCACTCCCCCCAAAAACGTCAGCCGCCCGACCGGGCGGCCAATGCAGCCATTGTATTTCCCGCCGGGTCGAGATTTTGCCCAGCCCTGCGCGCGGCGTCCAACACGTCTTGCAGCGATTTGCCGTCGACCATGGCGGCGGCGCCCCACAGCAGTGCCGAGCGCATGCCACTCTTGCAGAAGGCGAGGACCTTGCCGTCGCGTTTCGCCAGAAGGTCGCGAAAGGCGCGCACCTGTTCGGGCTGGGCGTTGGGGCCCGAAAACGGCAGGTCGAGGAAGACGAGGCCGGCTTTTTCCGCGGCCGCCTTGAGGTCGGCCGTGCGCGGCTGGCCGAACATCGCCTCCTTGTCGGGCCGGTTGTTGACCACGGCGACATAGCCTGCGGCCGCCACGTGCTTCATGTCGTCGGGCGAGAGCTGGCCGCTCACCGCCACGCGCTCGTCGATCGGTTGCAGGGAAAGGCTCATGCCCGCAGCTCCCGTTGCCTGATCCAATGCACCACGGGCAGCGCGATCAGCACCATCCATGTCTTGCCGACGATCTGGCCGGCCAGGAAATCGAGGCTGCCGAAGGCGAGCCAGAGGAAGATCACGCTGTCGGCGATCAGGCCGACAATGCCCGAGGCGAAGACCGCGAGCACCAGGCCGCGCGCCTGCAGCGGCGTGTAGACCGCGAAGTCGGCGAACTCCGAGAGAAGAAAGGCGACGGTCGACGCCAGGACCAATTGCGGCGGCGCGACCGCGCCCGAGAGCGCGGCACCGGCAAGGATCGACAGCACGCCCGCGGTGCGGCCGAGCCTGCGCTGCACCAGGTCACGCAGCACCAGCGCGAGGCCGACCATGACCACGCCCGACGGCGCCATCAGCGGATGGCCGCCGGGTCCCCACGGGAACACCGGCAGCAGGCATGGTCCCATGCCGTCGCACACCGTGCCGACGTGGCCGATCAGCCAATTGGCGGTCGGGATGCAGGCGATGAAGGCGAGGAAATAGAACAGGCCCTCGACCTTGTTCGGTGTCAGGCTCATGTGCGGCTTTTCGGGGTGGTTTGCTTCCATGGGCGCGCCGTCCTAGCAGGTCGGGCGCGCGCGGTGAACCCGGGCCTTCGGTCTCGCACGGCCGGCCCATAGGACAGGGGCACGAGGGACGTCGTTCATTTGGCCGGTATGACCCGCAACCTTTTGCCGCACCATGCGTTACGTTTGGCCAAGCTGCGATGAGGAGGGGAAATGTTCGTCTCCGACATTCTTTCGCACAAGGGCGGGCTTGTCTTCACGGTGACGCCGGGCACCACCGTTGCCCAGATCAGTCAGCAACTCAGCACACGTCGCATCGGGTCCGTGCTGGTGGTCGACCGGCTCGACCAGGTCGCGGGCATCGTCTCGGAGCGTGATCTCGTGCAGGCGATCGCCACGAACGGCAAGCAAGCGATGGAGATGCAGGCCGCGGAGGTCATGACGCGGGACGTGGTGACCTGCGACCCGGACGACTCGATCGACCACGTGATGGAGCTGATGACACGCGGCCGCATTCGCCACCTGCCGGTGGTGCAGCGTGGCGAGCTGCTTGGCCTGATCTCGATCGGCGACGTGGTCAAGGCGCGACTCGAGGAGACGAGGTACGAGACCGAGGCGTTACGCGCCTACATTGCGGCCGGCTGAGCCCGCTTAAGTTCGCCGTCGAACTCCGCTAGGGTCGTTTCCGAACTGGCGGGAGTTTGCATGTCTCTTCCTCTGCACGGCAAGGTGGCGCTGGTGACGGGCGCCGGAAGGAATATCGGGCGCGCCATTGCGCTCACGCTGGCGTGCGACGGGGCGGCGGTGCTGGTCAACGGTCGCTCGGACAAGGTTGCTGTCGAGGGCGTCGTCGCCGAGATCGAGAAGGCGGGCGGCAAAGCGGCGGCGGCAATGGGCGATGTCTCCGACCCCAAGGCCACCGCCAAGCTTGCCGAGCAGGCGCAGAAGCAGTTCGGCGGCGTTGACATCCTGGTGAGCAACGCGGGCCTCAGGCGCCAGACGCCATTCCTCGACATGTCGTTCGATGAATGGCGAGAGATCATGTCGGTGGCGCTCGATGGCGCCTTCCTGCTCGGCAAGGCCTTCATTCCGCAGATGGTGGCCAAGGGCAAGGGCGGCGCCTTCGTCGCCATGTCGGGCGTCTCCACCCATGTCGGCACCCTGAACCGCTGCCACGTATCGGCCTCCAAGGCGGGCCTCGAGGGCCTGATGCGGGCGCTGGCGCGCGAACTTGCACCGCACAAGATCACCTGCAACGCCGTGGCGCCGGGCGCCATAGACACAGCGCGTGCCGCGTCAGCCGGACCGCGGCCGCTCGCCGGTCGGCCAATTCCGCTTGGCCGCCTCGGCAATGTCGAGGAGATCGCCGCCATGGTGCGCCTGCTGGTCGGGCCCGAGGGCGCCTTCATCACCGGCCAGACCATCCACGTGAACGGCGGCGAGTTCCTCACATGATCGGCTACCTCGTCGTCTTCGTCGGCGCCGGCATCGGCGGCATGATCCGCCACTTCATGAATATCTGGGTGGCACGCTTCATGGGTACGGGTTTTCCGTACCACACCTTCGTCATCAACGTGACCGGCTCGCTGGTGATGGGCCTCGTCACTGGCTGGTTCGTGATGAAGGGCGCGGGCGTTGGCCACGCGCGCCTCTTCATTGCCACCGGCATCCTCGGCGGCTATACGACCTTTTCCGCCTTCTCGCTCGATGCCGTGCTGCTATGGGAGCGCCACGAGCATCTCAACGCGGCGCTCTATGTCGGGGGCTCGGTCGTGCTATCGCTGATCGGCCTGGTCGTCGGCCTGTGGGCGATGAGGACCGCACTGGCTTGAGCCAGAACTTCGATGTCGTCCTCGTTGGTGCCGGAGCGGCCGGCCTGATGTGCGCGATGCGCGCCGGCCAGCGCGGTCGCCGTGTGCTGCTGCTCGATCACGCCGAGAAGGTCGGCAAGAAGATCCTGATCTCGGGCGGCGGGCGCTGCAACTTCACCAATTTGCACACGGATCCCGGCGCGTTCCTGTCGCAAAACTCGCACTTCTGCAAATCGGCGCTGGCCCGCTACACGCAACACGATTTCATCGCGCTGGTCCACAAGCATCGCATCGCCTGGCACGAGAAGACCCTGGGCCAGCTTTTCTGCGACGGCTCGGCACGGCAGATCGTGGCGATGATGCTGGCCGAATGCGCCGCGACGGGCGTCGATGTCAGGGTCGCCCATCGCATCACGTCGATCGAGAAATCCGATTGCTTCCGCGTCGCCACCGATCACGGTGATTTCGATGCGGGATGCGTTGTGCTGGCGACCGGCGGCCTTTCCATCCCGAAGATGGGCGCTACGGGTTTCACGCATGATACCGCGCGGCGGTTCGGCCTCAGGATCACCGAGACGCGGCCGGCGCTGGTGCCGCTCACCCTCAAGGTGCCTGAGCTTGCCGGCGTTTCGCTCGAGGTCGTGGCGCGCTGCGGCAAAGCGCGGTTCCGCGAGGCCATGCTGTTCACTCATCGCGGACTTTCAGGGCCGGCGATCCTGCAGATCTCGTCCTATTGGAAGCCGGGACAGGAAATTGCCATCGATCTGCTGCCGGACATCGATGCGCCGCAGTTCCTGAAGGAACGCCGGCATGCCCGTCCCAAGGCCGAGCTGCGCACGTTGCTGGCGGAAGTGATGCCGCAGCGGCTTGCGCACGCCCTCGACACCGAGGCGCCCGAGCGTCTGAACGATTGGCGCATCGTCCCGAGTGGGACGGAAGGCTACGCCAAGGCCGAGGTGACCTTGGGCGGCGTCGACACTGCGGAGCTGTCTTCGCAGACGATGGGCGCGCGCGGCGTGCCAGGCCTGTTCGTCATCGGCGAGGCGGTTGACGTCACCGGCTGGCTTGGCGGCTACAATTTCCAGTGGGCCTGGTCGTCGGGCTGGGTGGCGGGCGAGGCGGTGTAGGGTTAGCGTCGTCCGATGCGTGCTTTTTTCGTTGCCTTTGCGGCGCTTCTCATGCCCTACCTGGCACTGGCGCAACTGGTGCTGCGCGTGCCTGAGGGCTATCACCAGACAGCGGCCGTGTTGGCGCATTACCGGCCGGTGGCGGGGGTGGCGTTGGCCAGCCCCGCATTCCGCAAATCCACGCCTTCGCTCACGGACCAGGACGAGATGATGGCCTTCATCGAAGGTCTGGCGCGCGTCTCTACGCGCGTGCAGGTCGGCAGCCTTGGGACGTCCACGCAAGGCCGCAACATTCCGTTGCTCTACCTGACCGCCGAAGGTCTCGCCGACCCGGCGGCGATCAAGCGCCTTGGCCGGCCGGTCGTCTGGCTGATCGGCCAGCAGCATGGCAACGAGCCGGCCGGCGGCGAGGCGATGCTGGCCCTGGCATCCTCGCTCGCCACCGGCGAGCTGGCGCCCATCCTGTCCAAGGTGAGCGTGGTGATCGTGCCGCGCGCCAATGTCGATGGCGCCGCCGCAGACCGGCGCGTGCTGGCCTCGGGCGCCGATCCCAATCGCGATCATCTGCTGCTGAAGCAGCCCGAGATCCGCGCCATGCATCGGGCGATGCGTGCGCTGCCCCCGGACGTCGTATTCGATCATCACGAATTCAGCGTCGCCTGGCGCTGGATAGAGAAGTTTGGTGGCCTGCAGGCTGCCGACGTGATGATCCTCGAGGCGACCAATCCCATCATTCCCAAGGCACTGACCGACATCGAGCGGGAGCTCTACCGCCCCGCGATCGAGACGGCGATCAGCGCGCATGGGCTGATGCCGCACGATTATGTGACAACCGGCATCAACCCCTCCGACAAGCGCGTGTCGTTGGGCGGCACGGCGGCGGACATTGCCCGCAATACTTTCGGCCTGCGCGGCAGCGTCTCCTATCTGATCGAGACCCGCGGCGTCGGCATCGGCCTGGAGAGCTACCAGCGCCGCGTCGCCACGCACTATCTGCTGGCCAAGGCCGTGCTCGAGACGACGGCGGCTGACGCCCAAGGTCTGCTGAAACGACTCGCGGCCGCGCGGCAGGCCGCCGCGAGCGACCGGTCGGACCTCATTGTGACGCACAAGGAAGGCGAGCGCTGGATCGACCTGCCGCTGATCGATCCTGACACTGGTGCCCCCAAGCCCACCAAGGTGCAGTTGATCGACAGCCGCGACATCCGGCCGGTCGACGTACGGCCGCGGCCCGAAGGCTACCTGGTGACGAGGGATGGCGACGCCGTGGCCGAGCGGTTGGCGCTGAACGAGGCCCCGTCGTGCAAGCTCGTGAGCGCAACCAAGCTTTCCGTTGAGGCCTACGCCATCACCAAGCTTGGCGGCACGACCAACCGCGAATCGATCAATCCCGAACAGACGGTGCACACTGAACTCAAGCGCAGGACGATCGAGGTACCGGCAGGCGCGCTCTACGTGCCGATGGCCCAGCGGGCGGCGGGCATTGTCGCGGCCGCCTTGGAACCGGATTCGGCGGGCTCCTATGTCGGGGCCGGCGCCATCGACATGAAGCCTGCGGAGACCGAAGCGCCGGTCTATCGCCTGATGCCCGGGATGCCGGCCCCCTGCCGCCCTTAACTCAGTCCATCATCGTTCGCATGTAGTGTTCGGCGACTTCGCCCGGCGTTGCTTGCCAGACGTTGCCAAAGCGCTCGATGCGCCGCAGGGCCTCGTCGAGATACTTGATGCGATGCGCCATGCCCATCAGCCACGGATGGATCGACAGGTTGAACACCTGGCCGCCTTCCTTGTGCAGGAGTTCGAAGGCGTCGCCCACGAGGTCGGGATAGCGCGTGGTGTTGATGCGGCGCAGCCAGAGTTGCTGCACGTCGTCCCATTCCGGCTGGTTGGGCAGAGAGACGAACTTCTTGCCGACCTTCATCGGATAGGGCTGATCATCGTTCGGCCAGTCGAGCACGTAGTCGAGGCCCGCATCGGCCAGGAGTTTGGGCGTCCGCTGGCTCTCGCCATATTCCTGCCCGAGCCACCCCTTAGGTCTGCTGCCGCAGGCCTTCTCGATCGCGGCAATTGCGGTTGCGATCTCCTGCTTCTCCTCGGCCTCGCTCATCTTGGAACTGACCAGACGGTTGGCCGACACGCCATGGGCGATGAATTCATATCTTCGTCGCTTGAACTGTTCGACCAGGTAAGGATAGCGCTCGGCCGCCATGCCGTTGATCGCCACGCCGGCCCTGATCTGGTAGCGATCGAGCACGTCCAGCACGCGGAAAATACCGGTGCGATTGCCGTACTCGCGCTGCGTCCAGGTGCGGTAGTCGGGATGGTAGTTACCGAACTCTCCGACGAAGCGGCTGTCTCTCACCGATTTCTCGTCGGGCAACAGCTCGTAATACTCGAGCGTCAGGACGACATAGAAGGCGACACGCGCATTCTTCGGCCAGTGCAGCACCGGCCGTTGCGAGAATGGCGAATAGTCGTACCAGGGATTGTCCATCCCAGGCTTGAGCGGCGGCGGGTTTTTGGGAACCTTAGGCGCGGACGTGCTCATGTCACGCCCCCTTCCCGAGATGCTTCTGGTAGGGCTTGAGCCCGTGCTCGACGTACCAGTCGAGGATCTCCTCGGCGGTGCACACCCAGGCATCCTTGTGCTGGCGGATGTAGCCCAGCGCCTTGTCGAGATATTTGAGCCGATGCGGCGCGCCCATCATGTAGGGGTGCAGTGCGATGCACATGACGCGGCCGTTCTCGCCGCCCTCGCGATAGACCGTGTCGAAATGGTCGACGATCATCTGGGCGAATTCCTCGGCCTCGACCGGCTGGCGATAGATCATGGCGTCGTTGAGATCCATCGTGTAGGGCACGTGGATCAGCGTGCCGTGCTTGGTGGCGACCGGCGTCGGCTGGTCGTCATGATAGAAGTCGCAGAAATACTCGAGTCCCGCTTCGCGGACGATGTCGGGCGTGTTCAGCGTGTTGGAGACGGCGGGCGAAAACCAGCCGCGCAGCTTGCGGCCGGTGAGCCGCAGGTGCGTGGCCTTGCTGTGCTCGATCACCTCGCGCTCTTCCTCTGGCGAATAGCCCCAGTGGTAGCGCGTGTTGAAGTAGCCGTGGCTCATGTACTCCCAGCGCCGCGCCTCCATCGCCTCGAGGATTTCGGGATACATCTCGATGACGGACATTGAGAGCGAGACGGTGCAGCGGAAATTGTGCTTGTCGAGCACTTCGAACATGCGCCACAGGCCGACGCGGTTGCCGTAATCGCGGCCGCCATAGCCCAGCACGTCGGGATGCGGCATGCGCGGCCACGGATTGCGGATGCGCACCTCTTCCGGAATGTACTCGTAGTGTTCGATGTTGGGGCAGGCCCAGACGGCGACGCGCGCCCCATTGGGCCACGAGAGCTTGGGTCGTTCGACGATGGGGGAATAGGCGAACCTGTACGGATCCATGGCTGAACGCTCGCTGTCGTGAGGCGAGCGGGAGTGCATCACGGGTTGCACTGCACTTCAACGCCCCTCATCCTGTCCGCATGGCGGACCAAATCCGTTTTGTGCTGAATGGTCAGGCCGTCGAGCTGTCGGGCGTCTCGCCGATGATGACCTTGCTCGACTGGCTGCGCGATCGTCGCGGACTCAAAGGCACCAAGGAGGGCTGCGCCGAGGGCGATTGCGGTGCGTGCACCGTCGTGCTGGAGCGCGCCGATGGCACACGCGAGGCGATGAATTCCTGTATTGCACTTTTGGGTCAGATCGACGGCGAGGCGGTACGGACGGTCGAAGGCCTGCGCGGCAAGGATGGCGTCCATGCCGTGCAGCGCGTCCTGGCCGAGAGCGATGCCACGCAGTGCGGTTTCTGCACGCCGGGCTTCGTGATGTCGGCCTATGCCTTCGCTGGGGGCGGCGAGAAGCCCGATCTCGAGACCATTCATGACGCGCTCGCCGGCAATCTCTGCCGTTGCACGGGCTACCGGCCGATCGTCGAGGCCATGACGAAAGTCGCGGGCCTTGCCGTCGAGCCGGCGCCTGCTGCGCCGACGCGGCGGGCGTCGGCGGCGTTCGACGAAGTGTTTTTCTCGCCACGTTCGCTGGCCGAGCTGCTGAAGCTGCGCGCGCAGCATCCCGATGCGGTGCTGCTGGCCGGCGCCACCGATCTCGGCCTGCTCGCCAGCCGCTTGCGCCGGCCGCCGGCCAAGCTCATTCATCTGGCGCACGTGCGCGAGCTCAATGTGCTGAGCGAGGACGAGGCCGGCGTCACCATCGGCGCGGCCGTCTCGTACGCGCGGGCGATGCCGCTCCTGATCAAGAACTACCCGGCCTTGAAGACCTATCTGGCGCGCCTGGGCTCGCGGCAGATCCGCACCATGGGCACGCTGGGCGGCAATATCGGCACGGCCTCTCCGATCGGCGACATGCCGCCGGTGCTGCTGGCGCTGGAGGCCAGGCTCAGGCTCGCCTCGGTGCGCGGCCCGCGTGAAATTGCGATCGACGATTTCTTTCTCGACTACCGCAAAACGGCGCTCGCGCCCGACGAGGTGATCGAACACATCTCGATGCCCAAGCTGTGGCCCGGCGAGATCTTCTTCTGCGACAAGGTGAGCAAGCGGCGCGACCAGGACATCTCGACAGTGGCCGGCGCCTATCGACTGCGGTTGAAGGGCGGCAAGTGCGAGGATGTCCGAACCGGCTTCGGCGGCATGGCGGCCACTCCCAAGCGCGCAGTCCACGCCGAGGAAGCGCTGCGCCGTGGCGACTACGAAGAGGCCGCCCGGGCCATCGCGCGCGATTTCCGGCCGATCGACGATTGGCGCGGCAGCGGCGCCTACCGCCTGCAGGTCGCCGCCAATCTGCTGCGTCGGCTCAAGCTGCGCATCGACGGCGAGCCGTTGGTGGAGCTCGACGCCCTATGAGCGTCCATCGTCCTTTCCGGCATGACAGCGCACTGAAGCATGTCTCGGGCGAGGCGGTCTATATCGACGATATCCCGGAGCCGCCGGGTACATTGCACGGCGCGCTCGTGCTGAGCCCAGTGGCGCATGGACGAGTCAAGAAAGTGGAGGTGCCACCGGCACCCGGCGTCGTGGCGGTGTTGGGACCAGCCGACATCCCGGGCAAGAACGACATCGCGCCGGTCGGCCAGAACGAGCCCCTGTTCGCGACCGATCGGGTTTTCTATGTCGGCCAGCCATTGCTGATGGTGGTGGCGACTTCCCTCGATGCGGCGCGCCATGCCGCCGAGACGGCCTCCATCGAGATCGACGAGGAGTCCGCGATTCTCGATATCGAAGCGGCGCTTGCCGCCAAGGCGTACGTTCAGGCACCGGCCACCATCCTGCGCGGCGATCCGGACGGTGCGTTGAAGCGAGCGCCGCACAAGCTTTCGGGCGAGTTCAGCGTCGGAGGGCAGGAGCACTTCTATCTCGAAGGCCAGATTGCCTTTGCGCTGCCGGGTGAGGATGGCGACATCACCGTGCACAGCTCGACTCAGCATCCCACCGAGGTGCAGCATATCTGCGCGCGGCTGCTGGGCTGCGACTACAACAGGATCACCGCGACGGTGCGACGTCTCGGCGGCGGTTTCGGCGGCAAGGAGAGCAACGCCTCCTGGGTCGCAGGAGCGGCGGCGCTTGCCGCCAATCATACCGGCAAGCCGGTGAAGCTCCGCCTGCCGCGCGAAATGGACATGATCGCCACCGGCAAGCGCCATCCGTTCCTCTATCGCTACACGGTGGGCTTCGACGACGAGGGCAAGGTGTTGGCGCTCGACGCCCTGCTGGCCGGCGACGCCGGCTGGAGCCTCGACTTGACGCCGGGCGTGATCGGCCGCGCGCTGACGCACACCGACAATGCGTACTGGATCCCGAACTTCCGCGCCGTGGGCTATGCCTGCAAGACGCACAAGCAGTCGAATACCGCCTTCCGCGGCTTCGGCGGCCCGCAGGGCGTCGTCATCATGGAAGATGCGATAGAGCGCATCGCCCGCCATCTCGGCAAGGACGCCGACAGTTTGCGCGCTCTCAATTTCTACAGGCTCGGCCAGGAAACGCCATACGGCCAGACGATCGAAGAGGATCACCTGCCGCGAGTCTGGGCCGAAGCGAAGCAGCGCGCCGAGGCCGACCGCCGTCGCGCCGAGATTGCCGCCTTCAACAAGCAGAGCCCGGTGCTGAAGCGCGGCCTCGGCCTGTTTCCACTGAAATTCGGCATCTCCTTCAACATCCCGCACATGAACCAGGCGGGCGCACTGGTCCACGTCTATAGCGACGGCTCGATTCGCGTGAACCACGGCGGCACCGAGATGGGCCAGGGTCTGTTCATCAAGATCGCCCAGGTCGTGGCCAAGGTGTTCGAGGTCGAAATCGAGCGCATTCGTCCCAGCGCCACTTCGACCGCCGAAGTGCCCAACACCTCGCCGACGGCGGCCTCCACGGGCTCCGACTTGAATGGCTGGGCGGCATTCGAGGCCGCCAACACGATTAAGCAGCGTATGATCGGCTTCGCCGCGGAGCATTTCGGCGTGGCGCCAGGCGACGTCGAATTCGCTGACGGCAACGTGCGCATCGCCAAGCCGGGTTCCAACCAGGTGCTGAGCTTTGGCGAGCTGGTGCGGCTCTGCTATCTCGGCCGGGTCTCGCTCTCATCGACCGGTTACTACAAGACGCCCAAGATCCACTGGGATGGTGCCGCGATGAAGGGCCGGCCGTTCTTCTATTTCGCGTTCGGCGCGGCCGCGGCAGAGGTGGCGATCGACACCTTGACCGGTGAAAGCCGCGTGCTGCGGGTCGACCTGGTCGAGGATTGCGGTGCCTCGCTCAATCCGGCGATCGATCTCGGCCAGATCGAGGGCGCCTTCGTGCAGGGCCAGGGCTGGTTCACCTGCGAGGAGCTGTGGTGGGACAAGAAGGGACGACTACGCACCGTCGGGCCGTCGACCTACAAGATTCCCGGCAGTCGCGACGTGGCGCCGGTCTTCAACGTCAGGATGCTCGACAATGCGCCGTCGAAGGAGGCCACCATCTTCCGCTCCAAGGCGGTGGGCGAGCCGCCGCTGATGCTGGCGACAGCGGTGTGGAATGCGCTCAAGGATGCGATCGGCAGCGTGAACGGGCACAAGACCGCAGTGCGGTTGGATGCGCCGGCGACGCCCGAGCGAATTTTGGCCGCCATCGCTAAACTCGGGAAGTAACGGAGGAAACCATGGAAGTACGGATGGATGGCCGCGTGGCCGTTATCACGGGCGCGAGCACGGGCTTGGGACTTGCCATGGCCAAGGAGTTCGCGGCGTCCGGCGGCTCGGTGGCGATCCTGGCGCGCAAGCAGGACGTGCTGAACCAGGCCAAGGCCGAGGTGCAGAAGGCGGCCGGAAAGTCGAATGGCCGTTTCGAGGCCTATTCGTGCGACGTCTCCAAGGCGCAACCGATCGCCGAGACCTGGAAGAAGATCACTGCCGATTTCGGCAAGGTCGACATCGTGGTCAACAATGCCGGTATCAGCCATGCCAAGCCGTTTGACACGGTGACCGACGCCGATTGGCAGGGCGATCTCGATCTCAAGCTGTTCGCCGCCATTCGTCTGTGCCGGCTGGCGCTGCCCGGCATGCGCGAGCGCAAATGGGGCCGCATCGTCAACGTGCTCAATATCGGCGCCAAGGCGCCGACCGCCGATTCGACGCCCACGTCGGTCAGCCGCGCGGCAGGGCTCGCGCTCACCAAGGCGCTGTCCAAGGAGAATGCACAGCACGGCGTGCTGGTGAACGCCATGCTGGTCGGCCTGATCGAGAGCGACCAGTGGGCGCGCCGTCACAAGGGTCCGGCTGGCGCCGGCAAGAGCTACGAGGAATTCCTCGCCGGCATGGCCAAGGGCCGCATTCCGCTCGGCCGCATGGGCAAGGCCGAGGAGTTCGCGCGCATGGCCTGCTTCCTCTGCTCCGATGCCGGCTCGTTCATCACCGGCGTGGCGGTCAACGTCGACGGCGGCGCTTCGCCGGTCGTCTGATGCAGGACCTCGGCGTCCTGGTCGCTGGCTGGCTCAGCCGCTTCGAGGAGGCATTGTCGCGCCGCGAAAGTGCTGCGCTGCGCGGCCTGTTCCAGGCGGACAGCCATTGGCGTGACGTGCTGGCGCTCACCTGGCGCATAGACACGGTGAGCGGCGCGTCGGCGATTGCGGATGCGCTCGTGGCGGCCGCCGGCACGAAAGCGTCGGGCTTTGCCATCGACGAGAGGCGCGCGCCGCCCCGCGAGGTGATGCGCGCCGGTAGCGACGCCGTCGAGGCGATCTTCAAGTTCGAAACGGAGCAAGGCCGCGGCAGCGGTGTCGTGCGCCTGATCGATGGCAAAGCCTGGACATTGCTGACGTCGCTCGAGGAGTTGAAGGGCTACGAGGAGCATGTCGGCCGCACCCGTCCGACCGGCGAAGCCTACTCGCGCGACTTTCGGGGCCCCAACTGGCTCGACAAGCGGCAGGCGGCCGAGGCCTATGTCGATCGCGATCCCGAGGTGATCGTGGTGGGCGGCGGTCACGCCGGCCTGTCGATCGCCGCGCGGCTTGCGCAGCTCGATGTCGATACCCTGATCGTCGATCGCGAGGAGCGCATTGGCGACAATTGGCGCAAGCGCTACCACGCGCTCGTCCTGCACAACCAGGTGCACGTCAATCATCTGCCCTATATGCCGTTCCCGGCGACGTGGCCGGCCTACATCCCGAAGGACAAGCTGGCCGGCTGGTTCGAGGCGTACGTCGAGAGCCTGGAGCTGAATTTCTGGACCAGCACCGAGTTCGAGGGCGGCAGTTACGACGATCGCACCGGGCGATGGACGGTGAAGTTGAGGCGAAACGGCGAAGTGCGCACGATGCGGCCGCGCCACATCGTCCTGGCGACGGGCGTGAGCGGCATTCCGAGCATTCCAGCGATCCCGATGCTCGAGGCCTTCAAGGGCACGGTCGTGCATTCCAGCCGCTACGAGTCGTCCGAACCATGGCGCGGCAAGAAGGCGATCGTGATCGGCACCGGCAACAGCGGCCACGACATCGCCCAGGATCTCTATTCCGGCGGCGCCCAGGTGGCACTGGTGCAGCGCAGCCCGACCTTGATCGTCAATGTTGAGCCCAGCGCGCAGCTGCCCTACGCCCTCTACGACGAGGGGCCCTCGCTCGAGGATTGCGACCTGATCACGGTGGCGACCCCGTTGGCGCTCGGGCGCAAGAGCCATCAGCTCCTGACCGAGAAGGCCCGGCAAATGGACCGGGCGCTGCTCGACGGTCTCGAGCGCGTAGGCTTCCGTCTCACCTTCGGCGACGACGGCACGGGCTGGCAGTATCTCTATCTGACGCGGGGCGGCGGCTACTATTTCAACGTCGGCTGCTCGGATCTGCTGATCGAGAGGAAGATCCGACTGCTGCAGTACGCCGACATCGATCATTGGGTGTCCGACGGCGCGCAGCTCAAATCAGGCGACACGGTCGGCGCCGATCTGATCGTGCTCGCCACAGGCTACAAGGGACAGGAGGCGCTGGTCGCCAGGCTGTTCGGCGATGAAGTTGCCAGGAAGGTTGGACCGATCTGGGGCTTCGGCGAGGGCCAGGAACTGCGCAATATGTTCATGCGGACGCCGCAGCCGGGGCTATATTTCATCGCCGGCAGCCTCGCCCAGTGCCGCATCTACTCGAAATATCTCGCGCTTCAGATCAAGGCGCGGGAGGTCGGTCTTGTCCCGCAATGAGTGCTTTCGCACGGTTGCTGCGCGATGATTTCGATGTTTCGACCGTGCCTGCTGCGGCGTTGAAGCTACATCAACTCCAAGCTCAAGGAGCGCCTGATGAAGCTAAATGCTCAGCAAATCGAGCAGACCCTCTCGCAATTCGAAGCTGAACCGCTGCCCGCGGATCATCCCGCGGTCTCGAAGCTGGAAAGCCTGTTTGGCAGCCACACCTTTTTCCTCGACGGCAACGGCCTCAATATCGTCGAGCCGATCGCCAAGGAGGAAGCGGACAGCCCGTCTTGCGTGGTGATGAATCTCGCGAGCTGGGCCGACGCAAGCGCGTCGAGCCTGCGCCCCCACGCCCCTGAACCGACAGACCTCGCGCTGTTTGTCGAGCTCGGCCAGCCGCACTGAGCGCGGCTGCGTTCCGACAGCCGCCTACCTCAGCGGCTCGAGGATGCTGACATAATTCGCCACGGCGGCGCCGCCCATGTTGAAGACGCCGCCGAGCTTGGCCTTCGGCAACTGCAGCTCGGCCGGCGCGGTGCCGGCGAGCTGCATGGCGGTCATCACGTGCATGGAGACGCCCGTGGCGCCGACCGGATGGCCCTTGGCTTTCAGTCCGCCCGAGACGTTGACCGGTAGCTTGCCGGTGCGCTCGACCCAACCCTCATGGATGGCGCGCTCGCCTTCGCCTGGCGCGGCGAGACCCATCGCCTCATATTCGATCAGTTCCGCTGACGTGAAGCAGTCGTGGCTTTCGACGAACGACAGGTCGAGCAGGTCGAGGCGCGCCTGCTGCAGCGCTTTCTTCCAGGCAAGCGCCGGACCTTCGAACTTGATGATGTCGCGCCTGCTCATCGGCAGGAAGTCGTTCACGTGCTGGGCGGCGCGGAAGGCGATGGCCTGCTTCATTCCCAAAGCGGTCTCGACGTCGGCCAACACCACGGCCGCCGCTCCGTCGGTCACCGGCGAGCAGTCGGTGCGCTTCAGCGGTCCAGCCACGAACGGGTTCTTGTCCGAGGGATTGCGGCAGAACTCATAGGCGAACTCCTTCTGGAAATGCGCGAACGGGTTCTTGGCGCCATTCTTGTGCGCCTTCACCGCGATCTTGGCGAGCGCATCGGACTTGTCGCCATAGCGCTGGAAATAGGCCGAGGTGATCTTGCCGAAGATGCCGGCAAAGCCCGCCTCGATGTTGGCCTCTTCGGCGACGTAACTGGCCTTGATGAGCACGTCGCCGGCCTGTGCTGAGTTGAGTTCGGTCATCTTCTCGACGCCGACCACCAGCACGAACCGCGCCTTCTTCGCTGCGAGCGTATTGAGGCCCATATGGATCGCGGCCGAACCGGTGGCGCAGGCGTTCTCCACCCTCGTGCTGGGCTTGAAGCGCAGGTCGGGATGGGCCTGCAGCGCGAGCGAGGAGTGGAATTCCTGGCGCACGAAACCGCCATTCATGTTGCCGACATAAATGACGTCGATGTCCTTCGGCTCGATGCCGGCGTGGGCGATCGCATCGGTGGCCGCCTTCACCACCAGCGATTCGCTGGTCTCGTTGTCGAGCTTGCCGAACTTGCCGTGGGACCATCCGACGATGCAGGCCGTCATGGAACGCTCCTTCTGTCTACGTGCATATACACTTATACTCGACTCCGGGCCGGACAAGCCCGATGTTTCGCCCTAATTCCGCCGCTCGGCCATCGTTTGGTATGCTTGGAACATGTCCGATCCCGCACCGCAACCCGGCCTCCAACCCGATGCGCAACCCCGGCCGCGCTGGCCGCTGATCCTGGGCGGCCTGGTCGGCGGCTTCCTGCTGCTGGCCGCGGGCCTCGGCCTCGGCTGGTATCTCTTCTACCGGCCGATCGTGAACGTCGCCGTCCAGCTTCCGGCGCCGCCGCCGCCTGCACCACCCGGTCCGGATCAGGCGCAGGTCAAAGCCCTGGAAGACCAGATCGACAAGCAGAAGGCTGCCAACAAGCAGATCGAGGACCAGATCGCGGCGTTGAAGGATCGCCTGCGCGCCGACGTCTGCACGGCCAAGGAGCCTCAGGGAAGCACAGGGGGCAAGCCGGCGCCCGGCCAGACGCCGCAGCAAAGCGAGCGCAAGATCTAGAGATCGCGGTTCCACAGGGCTGATGATGGGTTCGGCTGATTCCGGCCGAAACCATCATGCTTTAGCGCACGCAGTCCTTGCGCGCCTCCGCCGGAATTGGATCGGCGGGCATCTCCATCCGGCAGTGATAGTCGAACGCGCCGCGGAATCGTTCGGGGATTCGTGCGCGTGCCTGGATCGGAATGACGAAGCGGCCGTTGCGCTCGAAATGCTGGCCGCCATAGCCGATGTCGCTGCCGTCGGGAAAATAGAGATCGAGGAATGCCAAGCCATGGGCGGGCACGAACTCGAGCGCCAGCACTGCGCCATCGATGCATTCGAAGCGCGGGCCCTTCTTCAGGATCTCGTCTTCCTGCGTCCTTTCTGTGCCGCGCGCGATCGTCCAGTAGCTTCGATCGCCGCTGCGCCAATTCTCGACCTTGAACGCGCCGCAGGAAAACGTCGCCTTGTCCTCCGCTAGGGCGGGTGCGCCCGCGGCCATCGCTGCGAGCAGAGCCGCAACAACCGCTCTCACTTGGGCAGCGTCTCGAGTGCCTTCTTGGCTTGCGCGTCGTTCTGCGCCGCAGCCTGCTGCAGCCATGTCCGGGCCTTGGCCGGATCGGCCGGCAGTCCCGGGCCACCTTTGGCCAGCAGCAGGCCGTAGCGGCGCTGCGCCTCGATCAGCCCTGCAAGGGCGGCCCGCTCGTACCAGTCGGCGGCGCGCGCGGCGTCCGGCGCGAAGCCTGCCTTGGGCTGCGGGTTCACGGGATCGAAGAAGGAGCCCACTTCGACCTGGGCAATCGGGTTGCCGTCTTCGGCGGCGCTGCGCCAGACGAGGAACGCGCCGGCCATCTCGCCGGACCGCGCATACTCCTTGCCCTTGACAAGCATCGCCTCCTGCGTCGGCTTGGTGGCGAGGAACTCGCCCACCGTGTCGCGGATCGACTTTTTGGGCGGCTCGACCTTCGGAGCGGGAACCGGTTCTGGCGCCGGCGTTGCGGCTGGAGGCGGCGACACCGGCTCGGGCGCGGCGGCGACCTGCGGCTCCGGCTGCTTGGGGAAATAGATAGTGTAGGCCCAGTAGCCCGAGGCGGCCGCGACGACGAGCGCGCCCGCTGCGATAAGCCAGCCGTACTTGCCCATCCCTGCGCTCTTTGGTGCCGGCTCGCGCATTGCCCTCAACTCGGGCATCGGGTCGATCTTCGGTGCGGTGAATGGCGGCGGCAGTTCGGGCTGCGGTTCGGGTTTGGGCTGGCGCCGGACACGCTCTTCGAATTCGTTGACGGTCGCCTGCGCCGCGCCCGAAGTCAGCATCGACGGCCAGGCAACGACCGTGGTGCCGACGATGCCAATGTCGGGCTCCTTGACCCTGAGCCGCACGGTGGCGATGCCGGCCAGCCGGTCGCAGATCGCCGGCCCGAGCTCGAATTCCAATCCGTTGCGCGAGCGGCGCACGCGCTCGGGTGCGAGCCAGGCTTCGGTGCGCCGCCAGCCTTCCTCGCCGAGATGCGTTTCCGGACCCTGCTGACGCTCGATCGAAAGCGTCAGCCCTTCGGGCGATGCATCAAGATCGGTCAGGCGCAGCGTGGCATGACCGGGATCGGGCAGGGGTTGGACGGAAGCGCGCACCGGCATGGCTTCGCCTTACGCCGGCACCGCGCGCAGGATCGCGCCCAGGCTTTCGTTCTGCTCGGCGGTGATCTCGCGGCCGCCCTCGTAGCCGACATTGTCCATGGCGAGCTGCAGGAAGGCGCGCATCCAGTCCTTGCAGTAGTCGGCGTAGATCGGCGCCGGATCCTCGCTCAGGACCGGGCCGTGCTCGGGCACCGGCGGATGCTCGAACACGCGGCGGGTCGGATTGTTGGGCGGCAGGCCAGGACGCTGGTCGAGCGGCATACGATCGAATCCCAGTGCGCTCACATAGGCGTTGAGCGCCGAGGCGGCGGTGCGCACCTGACGCTCGGCGATGTCTTCCCACTTGGCGTTGGCGGCGTTCTCCAGCGCCCGCACGTCGAGCGAGAGCTGGTCGATCAGCTTCAGGCGATGGGCGCCCACCACCAGCTCGTCGATCAGCCAGCCGAGATGCTGGCGGTCGACGCCGAAATGCGAGAGCGCCTTGTCGTCGGCGCCGACCCTGCGCATGTTCTCCAGCCAGTATTCGGCGGCCTCGCGGGCGAAGCGCTCTGCGCGATCCTCAAGCACGCCGGCCGGCGGGCCGGCGCCGCCGGACTCCTCGCCGAACACATCGGCGAAGATGGCGCCGAGGTCGACGGAAGCGCCGGTCGAGGACTGGCCCGGGGGCTGCAGCTTGCCACCCTTGGGCCGTTCCGGATCCTCGCCCGAGCGGGCTGTGGCGATGCGGAAATAGATGTCGCGCAGGGCGCTGTCGGCGACTTGCAGGGCAGCCACCAGCTCGCCGAACAGCTGGTGCTGGATGCAATTGGCAAGCCCGCGCAGCACGGTCTGCACCAGCTCGCGTTTCTTGGCGCGCGCGTCGCCGTCCGACGCGCTGTGGAAGCCGGCAAGGCGGTCGACCAGCCGGCGCACCTGCACCTCGAGCTGGCCGCGCACCTGCGCGCGCTTGATCGCCGGGTCGCAGAGCGGGATCAGGTTGGTCACCAGGTAGGTGACGCCGCCGTCGTTGGCGCGGAACGCCTCGTCCCACGCCTTGGCCGGCCGGGCGAAATGGCGTTTCACGTCGATATTGTCGATGAAATAGCCGCGCAGCTCGCTGGCGCGCTCGGCGAACGCCTCGGCGATGCCGATCTCGCGTCCGCCGCGATAGTCCATCAGCCGCTCGTCGATCACGGTGGGATTGCGCAGCCAATAGGTATTGTCGAACGGCGCGCCGTTCCAGTTGGTCGGCCATTCGCCGCGGAAGTTGTTGGTGAGCGAGTTGCCGATGCGGGCGCTCCAGCGCAGCCGGCGCGATTCCTCGGTTTCGCCGGCCTTCTGCTCGAACTCGCGATCCATCTTGGTCAGCACGAGGAACAGCGCATTCTTCTGCTTGGCGCGTTCCGCGGGCGTGGCGCCGATCGTCTGGTCGATCCACGCCGTCATCATGTCCGAGAGGTCGCGGACCTCCTGGTTGCCGTCGGGGATGCAGAGCAGGATGGCCGAAAGCTCGCGCTCGGCTGAATAGCGCTGGAAGAGGTAGGCGACCTTTCCGCGCAACAGAAGCTCGCGCAGCGGATTGGCGCCTTCGGCGACGCCCTTGGCCTTGGCGACATCCTGCAGGCTGGCGAGCTTCAGGCGCGAGCGCGCGCCCGGAAAGTCGAGCAGGTCGGTATGGTCGAAGAAATCCCACGGCTTCTCGTCGATCGCTACCGAAAGTTCGGCGGTCAGCGCGCAGACCAGCGAGCGCGGCAACTCGGCGTCGGGCGAGGTCCGGCGATCGGCCTGCTTTGGCCGCACGACCAGCGTGTCGCCGGCATCGGCGCCCAGCTTGTCGAGCGTCAGCACGTCGATGATGCTGTTCTCGCGCGGGATCAGCGCATCCATGCCGAGCAGCGCTTCGGGTGCAAAGGCGAGCTTCTGCAGGCCGTCGTAGAGCGTGAGGTAGAGCTCGGTGAACGGCTCGAAGTCGTACCACAGCACCGACCACAGCTGGGCGCGGTCGCGGCCCGAGAGACGCGGCGCGAGCTCGATCGCCTCCCGCCAGTAGTCGGTCCGCAGCTCGGCGGTGACGCCGGCGAAGAACGTGTCGAAATACTCGATCAGGTCGAGCACGTCGTCGGAATCGAGGTCGCCCGGCGGCTTCGGCAGCGCCTTGCTGCGCAGCAGCGCCAGGCGCTTGCGGATCGCCTCACCGTCGGGCCGTTCGAACGCCGCCTTCTGGTGATCGAAATCGAGCAGGAAGGAATTGCCCAGGATCTTGACGATGTCGGTCTGGGTGAGAAGGCGGACGCGCACCGGGAAGTCGGGCGTGACGTCGCTCAAGCCCAGGCCGAAGCGCGTGACGAGGCCCGTCGACTCGCGGTTGCCGGGCGGGTTGATCTCGCGCAGGAAGTCATAGGTCTTGTCGGCGAAGCGCGCCTGCAACGGCCGGCCGTCGCGGCTCGCCAGGATGGAGACGAGATACGATTTGCCGGCCTGGCTCGGACCGAACACGCCCACGCACATGCGCCGCCGCGCCGCCCGAGCGAGCTTGCGGCTCTGGTTGCGAACCTTCTGCAGTTCGCTGATCAGGGACGGCGCTTGCTGCGCAACGGTCGGCGACTGTTGGGCGGCACCCTTCAGCCAGGCGACGCCTTCGCTTGCGGCGACCGCCAGCGCCTCGCAGTCCTGAGCCAGCTTCAGATCGATCGTGTCCATGGATGTCAGCCTGTCTTCAGCATGCCGGTGTCGAGCCAGTAGCCCTCACGGCGCGGCAAGGTTTGCAAACGCAGCGTGAGCCGATCGAGAGCCACGGCGCGGCCATCTCGGTTGGTCACCTGGCGGAGACGGAAGCGCTCGACGTCGCCCGAGTCCTTGTCCTTGGGCTTGACGCGAGCCAGTGCGATCTTGAACGGCGTTTCGCGCGCGTGGCGCTCGGCGAATTCGGGCTTGGCGAATTCGAGCGCGTAGAGCCGCGCCGCCGGCCAGCGCACGAGGTCGAGCTGTCGTGCGCCGAGCCACATGGGCCCACGGAACTCGAACGAGACCTCCGGCAGCTCGTATTCGCGATTGTCGAGGTCGACATCGCGATAGACGAGGTCTTCCTTTTGCAATCTGCCGCCGCCGTCGAGCTTGCCGATGAACTTGGCGATGCTCTTGGAGCGCAACAGGTCGGATCGGAAGGAGAAGTCGGGCAGCTGCGATTGCGCGAGAGCGGCGATCATGGCGCCGACCGCGACCGTGGTCTTGGGATCCTCGACGCGCAGGCGCGCGTCGCGGAACGGATACCACGCGCCGACGCGATATTCGTGCAGGGCGATCACGCGCTCGGGCGGCAGCGGCAGCAGCTCCATCACCAGCGCGCGGATGCCGGGCAGGCGCGAGGGCCGGCCGGACAGCAGCAGGATGTCGCAATCGTAAGCGTGGACGATCTCGGCGAGCGGCGCCAGCACGCGGGCCATCTCGGCCCGCACGGACTTGTCGAGCGCCGGCAGGTCGACCGGGAAGATCGTGCTCTTGAGGTCGAAATCCCTGGCGCCGCGCTTGCGGGCGGCTTCGTTCACGAAGGCGACCACCTCCTCCGAGGGCTTGGCGCCGCCGGGGAAGAAGGAGTCATAGGTGAGCGGTTCGACCGAGACGACACCCGAGGTCGGGTCATAGGCCTCGGCCTGGCGCATGAACTCGAGGGCGATGGGATGGGCGATCTGCAGGGCGAATTGCTGGCGCAGATTGCGCTGGATCACGTCCTCGCCGCCGCGGTCGCCGCCCACCAGCTCGGCCATCAGGTCGGTCGGGTTGGCGATGCCGGCGTTGCGCATCGCCGCCTCGATCGGCGGCAGGACGTGGCCCTGCACGACGCGCAGCAGGATGTCGTCGCCCGCGACGTTGAAACCTTCGCGGAACTTCTGCTCGGGGAACAGCGTCACCGAGGTACCGGAACCTTCGAGACGGTAGGAGTTGATGATGAGGTCGGTGGTGCCGCCGCCGACATCGATGCTGGCGATGCCGAGCGTCTCGCCGGCCTGCGTGCCGCGCGGCTTGCGCGCGATGTGGAAGAAGCGGCGCGCATCGCCGCCGAAATTGCGGGCGACTTCGGTGTAAAGATAGACGAGCTGCGTGCACGAGGCCTCGTCCCAGTCGGTCAGCACGCGCGGCGCAGGCGCGGCCGCATCGTCGAGCTTCCAGCCCATCATCATCCACACCAGATCACGGGCCGCCTCGGCGCGTTTGCGGAAGATCAGCCGCTCGGCGAGCGGCATGCCCGTGGGCAGGGTGAGCACGATGCGGCGCAGCCGGCGCGGCGTCTCGGCATGGGCACGCCGGCCGCGCTGCTGCGGCGAATTCATGAGCGTCAGCGCCTGCAGCAATATCTCCGACAGCGCGAAGGTCATGATCGAGGACCGCGAGTAGAGCGGCTCGAACACCGGCAGGTGGTCGGCCGAGTCGGCGTCGGGATCGACCAGATGCAGCGGCTCGCCCTTCTGATTGATGAGCTGGGCCATCGGGCCGGCAGCGGCCGGCATCGCCGTCTGGTCCTGGGCGTAGGCGATGTTGAAGCGCCACTCGCGGGTCTGCGGATCTTCGTCCCACAGATAGCGCTTGGGGCTCGACATGCCGGTGTTGCCCTCGGTGCCGCGGCGGCGGGCGGCAAGCCGTGTCGCTTCCGGACCGACGCGGGTCATGGTCGGCCAGACGAAGGCATCGGCGCGTCCGCCCTGGCGTGACAGATGGTTCTTGCCGAACCATGCCTGGGCGAACTCGACGCGCGATTCGAAGGGACGGGTATGCACCGACTCAGGGTGCGAGAGATCGCGCAAGGCGAGCTCGTAGGAATCGTTCAGGTTGACGCCGAGCTCGCCCGCGGCCTCGATCAGCAGACCGCAGGTCCGCGAGTTGCCGACATCGAGCACAAGGTCGACCTCGATGGCGCCGCGGCCGGGTCGTTCGGCATCGCCCACCAGCTTGACCGGCGGGAAGTGCGCTGCTTCGGCGAGCAATGCCAGGAAGGCGAGATAGCGCGCCGAGGGCTCCTGCGGCTTCTGCTTGATGTCGTTGTCGATCTCCTCGACGGTGGCCTTGGGGTGGATCTCGCGGAACAGCTCCTCGAGCCACTGGTTCATCCAGCCCTGTCGCAACAGCCAGTGATTGGCGCGCTGGCTCGGCGCGAGCGCAAACAGCGCGCCTGACGTCACGTCCTTGGATGACGGCGCGAGATAGGCGCGGCCGTCGGCCTCGGCGATCAAGCCGGTGTCGAAGGCGAGCACGGCGCGATAGCGGTTGCCCTGCTCGTCGCGGAAGCCCTCGCCGTAGCGCGCCTCGAGGTCGACGACGCGCACGCGGGCCCAGTCGGCCGGGCCTTCGCGGAACTGGTTGTTGGGCCGGACCTGCAGGAAGGGCACCGGCACCCATTTGTCGAGAAAGGGCGCAAGCGCGTCCTTGGCGGTGACGGCAAGATTGGGCTCGGCGGCGCGGCGGCGGCCCTGTTCGACCACCTCGTACTGTCCACGCACCTCGTCGAATTCGAGCTGCACCAGATCGTCGATCGTCTTGGTCGCGGCGGTGTCATGGAAGCCCCATTCGCGCACCCGCAGCCGCGTCGGGTCAAAGCCGAAATCGAGGAACTGGATACCCGAGCGCGCGATCAAGGTCGTCGGGCTCGGATAATTGGGCAGGCGGGCAAGGTCGCTCATGATTTCACTCAACGGCCGATCTGTACGTTGTAGGTACGCGGATCGCCGGGCTGGCTGCCCTTGCATTGGGCGGTGCCGTCCGGGCCGACCTCGCAATTCACGGTGTTGCGGGCGTAGGTATGGCCATCGCTGCAGGTCGGATTGGACTTCTCCTCGATGACGAGCTTGCCGTTGTCCCAGCGCGCCTCGGCCGGGGCCGAGCAAGTGGCGCCGTCCTTCTGAACGAAGCTGACTTTGCCCTTGCCCTTGTCGTCGAGCGTGTAGGACGGCCGGAGGTTACGCTCACCGGTCGCCGTCGCAAGGGCGGTGCGCGAGCGCCAGTCGCCTTTGAGGAAAGTCAGGTCCTGCTTCTGCTTGGCCTCCGGCGGCACCTTCATCGGCTTGGGCTCGTCCTTCGGGCCGGCGGACTTGTCTTGCCCTTTGTCCCGTCCCTTGTCCGGCCCTTGGTCGGTGCCGTTCTGTGCCTTGTCGCCCGCCTTGCCCTTGTCCTTTCCGTCCGCCTGCTCGGCGACGTTGACATCGGCATTGGGCCCGGGCGCCGCGCCGCGCTCGATCGGCTTGCCGCTATCGACCGCGCCCACGACCATGCCGCCCACGACACCCGCCGCGCAATTGCCGCCGCGCCGCGCGAGCTCGTCGGTCAGGCGCGCGAGCTCGAGCCGGAGCTTTTCGTTGTCGCGCTGAAGCGTGTCGAAGCGCGCCTGCTGGAGCTCCGCAGGCTGCGTCACCGACATGTTGATCGCTCGGTCGCGCGCCTCGGCTTCGAGCCGCGGCTCGAGATGCGGCAGGTAAGGCCTGATCAGCCAGGCGAGCAGGGCGAGCAGCGCCAGCAGCAGGGCGGCCAGTAACAGCCACTGCCACCATGCCGTGCGCGCGCGTGGAGCCATGGCGGTGACGGCGGGAGCGCTCGCCATCACGGCCTCCGGCAGGACAGGCTTCGGTGGCGCGGGCGGCATCGGCGGGCTCGCCAGGAACACGCCGGGAAGGGCGGCGTCCGCGGTGAAGCCCCAGAAGGTCATCACTGGCTTGCCATTCACGACATGCAAGGTCGCCTCGCCCGGTGCGGTCAGGGCATGACGCAGCAGGCGGCCGAAATTGCGCTCGGCACCGGAGCGCTGAGGCTCTTCCATCTGGTCGGCAAGCTTCGCCATGTCGGCGTGCAGGCGCTGCACCGTGCTGGTCACGGCCGCGCGCTCGGCCTCGCCGAGATCGCTCAGCCGCTTGGCTTCGCCGTCGAACGGGGCATACCAGTCGATGCGCCGGCCGGTCGGCTCGACTTCCGGAATGGCCAGGAGGTCGGCGTGCTCGGGTGACAGGCGCTGGGCGATGGCCGCGCGCAACTGGCCAGCGGCGCGCCATATCGGATCGCCCGCCGTGCCCAGCGCGCGGTAGCGCTGGAGCGATTCGCTGGCGAGAAGCGGACCTGCAGCCATGATTATTCCCCCGCTACCGTCCGCCTCGCGGGCAGGACATGGCGTAGGTCCATCGCGTGCCCCACATCTCTCCTGTTACGACGACATCGACCGAATAATCCCCGGCGACCGGGTTCCAATCGAAGCCGAAGCCGCCGCGGCCGCTCCTCGGGCCGTGCGTGCCGGCAATCACCTGGCCGCGGTAGATCACCTTTATATCGTCGGGTTTGACGTAGAGGTTGTAGTTGATGGCGACGAAGCCCGGTTTGTCGCCCAGGTAATGGCGATTGCGCGTGACGCCCTCGCCGCCCGAATCACCCGACCAGTTGCACGGCAGCATGCCTGGCGGCGGTCGGCTGACCGGCGGCGCCGACGGTGGCGGTGGCGCGGGTGGCGCGGGCTGGGCGGCGGCGACCTTCGGCTGCGGCGGCGGAGGCGGCGGCTTGGGCGGCTCGATGGGCTTGCACATCGCCACCTTGTGCTTGAGGTCACCCTCGAGCGAGGCGAGCTCGGCCTGCAGGCGCTTTTCGTCGGCCTGAGCCTGGTCGAGCGACGCCTTCAGCACCGGCGTCGGATCGGGTGGCGGCGGTGGCGCAGGTGGCGCCGGCGTTTCAAGGGTTGCCACATTGAGCGACGGATCGACGGGACTGCAGGCGCGCAGGAGCCACGACGTCAGGAGAAGAAGCAGGAGCAGCAGCAGGCCGAACAGCAGTGCGCTCAGCCAACGCGACCAGCCAAGTCGCGCCGGCAACAATGCAGCCGCCGGCGCGCTCGCCATCATCGCGGCGGGCGGCGGCGCACTCGCGGGCACCGCGGGCGGCGTGAAGCCCTGCAGGCTCGGGATCGCATCGGCCTCATAGCCCCAGGCAACGATCACCGGCTTGCCGTCGACCAGATAGATGAAATCGTCGGAGGGACGGCGCGTGGCGAGATGCAGCGAGCGGCCGATCAGGCGGGCTTCGTCGCTCGACGGCGAAGCCTCGAGCTGGCTGCCCAGGGCGCGGATCGACTCCAGCCCGCTCTCGACCGACTGCAGGGTTTGCGCGCGCGTCGCCTCATCGAGATCGCTGAAGCGGCGTACCTCGCCGGAATGCCCGGCGTACCAGTCGATGCCGTCGCCGGTCTCGCGCAATTGCGGATCGGCCAGCAGACTCGCCGTCTGATCGCCGAGACGACGACGTACGACGGCGAGCAACTGGCCGGCCACCGCATGCAGCGGCTCGCCACGCACGCCAAGCGGCCGTACGCCCAATCGAGTCGTCAAAATCAGGGTCGGGCGCTCGCCCATTCAATGCCGCTGTGTCATCGCGCTATCGTCCTATTCACCAACCGAATCCGGCTGTTTTGGGACGGCATTTGCTTTTGCCTCAATATTGCACTTATGATGCAATATCTATTGGCCGACGAGGGCATAGACCAGGACGGCCGCCGTTGCCGCCACGTTGAGCGACTGGATGGCACCGGCTCCCGCGATCGTGACCAGAGCGTCGCAAGCCCGAGCGGTGGCCGGCGGAAAGCCGCGCTCTTCATTGCCCAGGACCAGCGCCAGAGGCTTGTCTGCTTTGGCAAGTTGCGCGACAGCCTGACCTCCTTCGGCCGAGGCGCCGACGATGAAATAGCTCCGGCGCAGCGCTTCGATATCGTGCACGAAGCCTGCGCTTTTGTAGACCTCGAGACGGTCGAGCCCGCCTTCGGCGACGCGATAGCTGGCGTCCGAAGGCAGGGCTTGTGCGGGATTGTCCGACAGCACGATGCGCGGCAGGCCGAAGAAGGCGGCCGTGCGCGCGATTGCCCCGAGATTGTGCGGATTGCCGATACCGTCGAGCAGCAGCAACAGCTTGCCATCCTTGGCCCAGCGAGTGGCCTCGCTCACGTCGAAAATGCGCACGGGCCGTGGCCGGGCCAGCGCCACCACGCCGCCATGCAGGACGGTGCCGGCGACCCGGGCGAGCTCTTCGTTGCCGACCTGCCGGTAGGGTTTGCGGGCCCACGCCAGCACGCCGCAAAAATCGACAAGCTGCCGGCGCAGCTCGCCGGAAAAGAAGAGGCGCTCGACCCGGTCGGGCGCGGTGGCGAACAAGGCCTGCACGGCGGGCAGGCCGGCCACGCGCATCAGCTTTTCCTGGCGGGGGCGTCCGGCACGCAAGGCAGGGCGCGGCATCGCTCAGATCTCGATGCGACTGCCCAGTTCGACGACGCGATTGGCGGGCAGGCGGAAGAAGTCGCCGGCGTTGGAGGCGACGCGCGCCAAGGTGATGAACAGTTTTTCCTGCCAGCGCGGCAGGATCGGCCGGCTTGCTTCGACGAAACTGTTGCGGCCGACGAAATACGAGGTGCGCATCGGGTCGACCGGCACGCCGCGGTCGCCGAGCGGCGCGAGATCACGCGGCACGTCGGGCTGTTCCATGAAGCCGTAGCGCAGAGTGACGTGATGCACGCCCTTGCCGAAGTGTCTTACTTCCGCGCGCGCGTTGGGCGGCACATAGGGCTCGTCGGGCACCTGCACGGTGAGCAACACGACCTGCTCGTGCAGCACCTCGTTGTGCTTGAGATTGTGCAGCAGGCAGTTAGGCGCGTTGCCGTGGAACGCGGTGAGATAGACAGCGGTGCCCTGCGGGCGATGCACGCGCGCCGGATTGATGCTGCGCAGCAGCTCTTCCAGCGGCAGCGATCCTTCCTGCTCGCGTTGCGCCACGGCGGCGCGGCCCTTCATCCAGGTCCACATGGCGGTGAAGATGCAGAGCGCCAGCGCCAGCGGCACCCATCCACCCTGCAGGAATTTCACCATGTTGGCCGACATCAGCGTGGCGTCGACCGCCATGAAGCTGCCCAGCACCAGGATCGAAACCGGCCAGCCCCATTTCCACACCCGCAGCGCCAGCGAGGAAACCAGGATCGAGTCGACGAGCATCGTTCCGGTGACGGCGATGCCGTAGGCCGCCGCCAGGTTGGTCGACGACTTGAACGCCATCACCAGCACGACCACGCCAGCGAGCTGCATCCAGTTGAAGGCGGGCACGTAGATCTGGCCGAACTCGCTCACCGAGGTGTGCAGGATGCGCACGCGCGGAATGAAGCCCAGCAACGTCGCCTGTTGCGCCATCGAGTAGGCGCCGGAGATGGTGGCCTGCGAGGCGATGACTGCGGCGGCCGTCGCCAGCACGACCAGCGAATAGACGAGCGACTCGGGTGCCAGGCGGAAGAACGGGTTCTCGGTGGCGCTGCCGTCGGTCAGCAGCAGCGAGCCTTGACCGTAGTAGTTGACCAGCAGCGACGGCAGCACGACGCAGAACCAGGCGAGCCGGATCGGCTGGCGGCCGAAATGGCCCATGTCGGCATACAGCGCCTCTGCGCCCGTCACGGCCAGGGTGACGGCGCCGAGCGCGATGAAGGCGACGACTTTGTGGTGGAAGATGAATTCGAACGCATAGATCGGCGACAGCGCCGCCAAGACCTCGGGACGCTGGATGATCTGGCGCGCACCGAGCACGAACAGCACGATGAACCAGAGCAGCGTGATCGGTCCGAAAAAGCGGCCGACGCCCGCGGTGCCAAAACGCTGCGCGGCGAACAGGCCGATCAGGACACCAAGGGCGATCGGCACGGTGAGCGGCTCGAAGGCGGGCGTCGCGGTGTTGAGACCTTCGATGGCCGAGAGCACGGTGACCGCCGGCGTCAGCAGCGCGTCACCGAAGAACAGCGCTGCGCCGGCCATTCCGAGCATGACGTAGAAGTTGCGCTGGGTCGCCGACAGGCCGCTGCGGCGCGCCACCAGGGTCATCAGGGCAAGCACGCCGCCCTCGCCGCGGTTGTCGGCGCGCATCACGACCGAGACGTATTTCAGGGCGACGACGATCACCAATATCCAGGTGACGAGCGACAGGATGCCGAGCACGTCCTGCGGCACCGGCTTCAGCCCGGTGAACTCGCTAAAGCATTCCTTGATCGTGTAAAGCGGGCTGGTGCCGATGTCGCCAAACACGACGCCCAACGCGGCCAGAGCCAGGCTCGCAGTGCGTTTGCGCTCTGCGGGCAGAGCCGTCGAGACATTGCCGGACATCGTTTGCTAACGCACTCCCTTGGCCTGCCCTTCCGCCAGGAAGAGCAAACGGGGGGCGGTTTTACGCCGCGCTGCAGGCCGGTCAACGGCTAATTGGGCACAACTTGGGTTCAAGGCCGCTATGCGACCATACATTTGGTAAGGCAGCGACGCCTAGATCTCGATTCGGCTGCCCAGCTCCACCACCCGGTTCGGCGGCAGGCGGAAGAAGTCGCCGGCGTTGGAAGCGACGCGCGCCAAGGTGATGAACAATTTCTCCTGCCAGCGCGGCAGGATCGGCCGGCTTGCTTCGACGAA